>Ga0335070_10001479_pt1 | contig 27166 bp, 23 predicted proteins | sample Lox_Sample_13_FD_206722 | JGI IMG/M metagenome (GOLD analysis project Ga0335070, IMG submission 206722) | Soil microbial communities from Loxahatchee National Wildlife Refuge, Florida, United States - Lox_Sample_1.3 | ecosystem: Environmental > Terrestrial > Soil > Wetlands | place: USA...
ACGAACTCGCCCGGTTGCAGTCCGGTCACCTGCGCCAGCATCATCGTCAGCAGCGCATAGCTCGCGATGTTGAACGGCACGCCGAGGAAAATGTCGGCCGAACGCTGATAGAGCTGGCACGACAGCCTGCCGTTCGCGACGTAGAACTGGAAAAGGCAGTGGCACGGCGGCAGCGCCATCTTCGGGACGTCCGCCGGGTTCCAGGCGGTCACGATTAGCCGGCGGGAATCCGGATTGCTCCGAATGTCGCGCACCAGATTGGCAATCTGATCGATCGTCTCGCCCTCCGGCGTCGGCCACGATCGCCACTGATGGCCGTAAACCGGACCGAGCTCGCCGTCGGCGTCCGCCCACTCGTCCCAGATCGTGACGCCGCGCTCCTGCAGCCAGCGCACGTTGGTGTCACCGCGCAGGAACCAGAGCAGTTCCAGGATAATCGCCTTGGCGAACAGCTTCTTCGTCGTCATCAGCGGAAAGCCGTCGGCCAGATCGTAGCGTGCCTGGTGCCCGAAGACGGAGATGGTGCCGGTACCCGTGCGGTCGCGCTTCTCCACGCCCTTCCTGAGCACGAGTTCCATGAGGTCGTGATATTGGCGCATCGTTTGGGCTTTCGATTCCCGGTTGAGTGTAACGCGTCGCCGCCGCCATCGCGCCTCTGCGCACAACCAAATTTTGCACGCGGCAAGGCGTTGTAAAATATACTATTTTCCCGACCTTCAATTCTTAACTGCCAGCGCCTATATCTAACGGGCCGGCTTGTCCGGCTATGGCGATAAACGACTGCGTAATAAGCGGCCCGGACCCGGGGGCGGTACCCGGCGCCTCCACCAAATGTCCTCGTCCGAGCGAGGCCATCTGTGGGGGCGAAACAGGATCGACGGACGTGTAAAGGCTGATCTTTCGCTCGGTATTGTTCCGCCGTTATCGGGCTACTCGTATAGGTGCCAACGATAATGAAATGGCCCTCGCTGCCTAACCTAGGTTAGCCAAGCGCGGTTCAGGGGGGCACCGGGCAACAGAAGCCCCCCACTCTCTTCGATCGCGCCGTCCGACCCGCTCTTCGACGCGGATGGCTTCGCGCGGCCAAGGCATCCTAGTGTCCGGCCATGAACGATCCGAACGTTTCGAACCCGACAGTCGCAGCGGACATCTCAGCGCGCGCGAAAGTCGAACTGCAAGAGCCGCTCGAAGCGCAGCTCGAGCCGCTCGGCCGGCGGGCTCTGTCCGCGCTGTCCCCGCGCCCGGGTGAACGTATACTGGATATCGGCTGCGGCACGGGCGCGACGTCCATCGAACTGGCGCATCGCGTCGGCCGGCACGGCGAAGTTCTCGCCATCGACATTTCGCCCATCGTGCTCGAAGCGGCGGCCCGTAACTCGGCCGGCTGCGCCCAGCTTCGCTTCGTCGAGGGCGACGCGGGTACGTACCCGTTCGCCTTGCAGTCGTTCGATGCGGCGTTCTCGCGTTTCGGAGTCATGTTCTTTGCCGATCCGGTCGCGGCTTTCCGGAACATTCGCCGGGCGCTGAAGCCGGGCGGACGACTTGCCTTCGTCTGCTGGCGCGCGCTGCGCGAGAACGATCTCGATCACGTGCCGCTGCAGGCCGCATCACCGTACCTGCCGCTGCAGCTTCCGGATCCGGCGGCCGCGCCGCCGTTCGCCTTTGCGGATGCGCGCAAAGTGCGTGACGTTCTCGCGGGCGCCGGGTTCGAGGAGATCGACATCGTGCCCCATGATGTGCCTGTCGGCACCGGCGACCTGGACACCATGCTTGCATTGTCGCTGCGCGTCGGATCGCTCGGCGCGATCGTTCGAGAACATCCGCTGCTCGGGCCCGTGCTGGCCGGGCCGGTGCGCAAGGCGCTCGCTGCGCATGACGGGCCGGACGGAGTCCGGCTCAACGCGGCCACGTGGATCGTCAGCGCGCGCGCCAAACAGGCTTAACTGGCATCGTTCATGCGACGTGTTCGCGGCACGGGCTGCTCCATAGGAGCGTTGTCCCGGTGCGAACCATTTGTTGCCCAAATTGACACAACGAGATGCACCAGAACTGACCGCGACAGACGGACGTCGACGCCGCCGGCTCGAACTCGTCCTGCTGGCGATCCTGTTCCTGCTCCTGACCGCCGGCCTGTCGTGGCTGTCGCGGACCGGAAACGGCGTGTCGGCCGCGTCTGCGGGCGCCTTCAACAATCGCCTCTATGAAACCTCGACCGATTCCGAGAAACATGCGCGGCACGTGCGCAAGGCTTTGACCCAGCTCGCACTGCTCGATCTCTGTCTGCGCTCTCCGCCAGGCGCCGCCCATCCCTGCGGCCTGCGCCACAAATCGCACGCTGAGATCGCCCTGACGGATTCGACCGGCGGCGACAACAACTTCGACGACGTCAACTTCGCGAGCTTCGATCCGGATGGGTTTGGCGGCGGAGTCGGCGGCGGGACCGGCGGCTTCGGCGGCCATGGCGCAGGCGGCGGCGGTTCGAGCGGCGGCCACGACTCCGACGGCGACGGACACTCTCCCGGCACAGGCGGCTTCTTCCCCGGCGGCGGCGGACTGAGCTTCGACGTCATCGCTCCGCCCGATCCGGGCTGCTCCACGCAGGACACGAGCGGCTGCGGCGGCGGAACTTCAGATGGAACGAATGGCGGCACGACGGGCGGCACGAATGGCGGCACGACGGGCGGTACGAACGGCGGCGGCTGTACCGGCGCGGACTGTGTACCGGCCGATCCCACCGCCGTGCCGGAACCGGCGACGCTGTTCGTCTTCGCCGCGGGTGCCGCCGCGCTCTTCTCGCGCCGACGCCGGTCCGTCTAGCGCAGCGCGCGCCCCACTTCCATGAAGGACATCGCTAGAGATTGCCGGTCTCGTCCTCGCGCGTAGCGAGGTCGGTCGTCGACGTCTCCTCGAGCGCCGCGGCGCGCTCGGCCTCGAGCTGGAGACGTTTCTTGCGCGGCTCTTCGACCAGCATGATCAGCAGCAACAGCGCCACCGCCTCGCACACGATCGCCACCCAGAACACTGCGTTGTAGCCGAAGCTGGCCGCGATCAGGCCGCCGATCAGCGGTCCGGCGGCGCTCATGACGCTCTCGGCGGTATTGGAGAACGCCAGGCGCATCGCCATGTCGTCCCGATGTCCGAACTCGAACACGATATTCTGTGCGCTCATCTGGTAGCCGGAATTGCCGGCGCCCAGCCCGAAGAAGGCGATGAACAGCCAGGTCGGGGACGACACGCTCATCAGCAGGACGGTGGAGGAGATCCAGAACGCCAGCGCGATGATGAAGTTGGAGCGGAAGCCGTAGCGGTCGGCGAGATAGCCCCAGCCGACGCTCATCACCGTGTCGGCGCCGAGGAACGCAAGCGAGAGCGAACCGACGACGTCGCCGGAGAAGCCGATCCGTTTGCCGACGTATATGATGTAGAAAGGCTGCGCGACGCGGCTGGCGATCGCGAAGGTGCGTGCGACCATGAAATAGAGAAAGCCCGGATTGCTTTTCAGCATCGGCACCAGCTCGCGCAGCCTCTGGCCGATGGGCGTGCGCTGACGCACCGTCGGCGGCTCGGGCTCGCGCACCAGGAATCGGAACGCCGTCAGGCCGAGACTGGTGAGGATGAAGGCGAGCGTGAAGGTCGTCGAATAGCCGTTGCCGAAGACGTTGTGGCCGATGAGGTACTTGCCCGCGAAATAGGAGAGCGAGGCGGCGATGATGCCGCCCGTCAGGTTGCGCCAGCCCTGCAACTGTCCGCGCCGTGCGATCGGAATCATCTTGGCGAGGAGAAACTGGAAGGCGACGCCCTGCGGTCCCGAAAACAACCCGAGCAGAAAAAGGAACAGCAGGACGCTGAACAGAAGCGGCGTGCCGCCGAGGAACCAGCCCGCCAGAGCGATGCCCAGAATCTGCACGCGCATCATCGTGCCGAGAAACATCGAGACCGGCAGGATCCTGGTGCGGTGCTCGATCTGCGCGGCGCCCGCGATGGGCGAAATCACGCCGCCAAGCTGCTGCAGGCTCGCTCCCAGGCTGACGAAGAAATCCGAACCCGATATCAGATGCAGATAGGCGGGGATGAAGGTCGGCGCGTTGACGAGGCGAAAGCCGGTCATGCCGAGCATGCCGTGTACGAAATGGCCGGCATAGTTGCGGCGCAGATTCCGCCACACGAAGCTCTCATAGACCGCTTCGCGCTGCGCTTCGCCCTGGACGCCTGCGTAGATGTCCGTCATTCGGCCGGCGCGTGCTGGATGGTGAAGCCGGTCGCGCGGCGATAGTAGAAGGCGAAACTCGCGGAAGCGATGACGACGAGTCCTCCGACGCTGATGGCGTCGGTGACGCCGACGCGGCTGGCGAGCGTGCCGAGCAACAATGCGCCCCAGGGCATCATCCCCATGAAGCTCTGGGTGTAATGCGAAATGACGCGGCCGCGATAATGCTCGTGCGCCACGATCTGGATGATCGTGTTGGTCGTGCCGCCGAGCAGCATGAGACTCGCCGATGTCGGAAGCAGCAGAAACGCCGACAGCCACAGCAGATGCGAGTGCGAGAACAGGATCAGGCCTAGGCCGAAGCAGAAGCTGGCGAGCACCGGCGCGTAGACGAGCTGTCTTTCGGTGATGCGCGACAGCAGATAGGCGCCGATCAGTGCTCCCGCCCCGGCCGCGGACATCAGCGTGCCCTGCGTCGTCGAATTGCCGTGGATCAGGTCGCGCGCCACCGCCGGCATCATCGTGACATAGGCCGCGCCGAACATCGAAGATACGGCGACCAGCAACAGCGAGATGCGGATTTGCGGCGACGCGATGGAATAGCGGTAACCGTCGGCCACCGCGCGCAGCGCGTTCTGGTTGACGCGCGGCGGCCGCTCGGCGAGCTTCATCATCAGCAGGCTGACGAGGACGGCGGCGAACGACACCGCATTCAGCGCGAAGCAGATGCCCTCGCCGACCAGCGCGATGAGCGCGCCCGCGATTGTCGGACCGATGATCCGCGCCCCGTTGAACATCATGGAGTTCAGCGAGATGGCGTGGCGCAGATCGTCCCGCCCGACCATGTCGAGCGTCATCGACTGGCGCGAGGGAATGTCGAACGAGTTGATCAGTCCCATCGCCAGGGCAAGACAGATGATCTCCCAGACCCGGACGACCCCGGTGAGCGTCAGCGTCGCCAGGATCGCCGCCTGGATCATCGCGGCGCTTTGGGTGAAGAGCAGGAACCTGCGGCGGTCGACCCGGTCCGCGACCATGCCGCCGAACGGCGTCATCAGGAAAACGGGAACCGTCGAACAGAAGGAGGTTACGCCGAGAAGGACCGTCGAATGCGTCAAGCTGTAGACCAGCCAGGGCTGCGCCGTGTTCTGCATCCACGAACCCATCAGCGAGATGAGCTGACCGGTGAAAAACAGCCGGTAATTCCGGTGGCGGAAGACGTTGATCAGTCCCGAACGCCGCGGGTGGACGATTTCGGCGATTTCCTGCTCGGAAGGCGGCTCGTCGGGCGGCGTGCCAACTATGTTCTCGGGTTCAACGCTCATGTCCGTTACCGAGGTACTCTTCAAGCGGTTCCGTCTCAAGCCTCTTTCGCGGTCCGATCGCGCCGTCATGGCGCCTATGACGCGACAGGTAGGGCGGGAGAAATCCCGTCCGGGCAAGTTGACGCACAGCAGGGCACGCGAAATCGGCGGCAAGCGCGGCGTGCCGCGGTTCTTTCGCCGGGGCGTTGTAAGGGATCTTCGCTCCGGCCCGGAGGCGCGGGGCGGTCGGACCCGCGTCAGGCGATGGGCTGGTTGCCGACCGGCGTCACCACCATTTCGAGCGCCAGATGCGCCTCGTCGGCCGGCGGCGCATGCAGGATCGCACGGCGCTGGTCCAGTTCCCGGCGCGTTATCGCGTGGCGCTCGCGTGTGATGCGATAGGCGAAGCCCATCAGCAGCGGGATGACGAGAAGAAGCGGAACGAGCACGCCGGAGACGACGCCGAGCTGGACGATGGCGGCTGCCCCGACGGTGTGCGGATCGGCGCGCGCCGGCCAATGCACCACCTCTTGCAGGAGGAATCCGCCAACAATGGCGCCGACGCCCGCCGTCGCCTTCCCCGAAAAGGCCAGCGCGGCCGCGAATACACCTTCCTGCCGCTTGCCTGTCGCCAGTTCCTGGACGTCGATCGTATCGGCGAGCATCGAGACGAACATGATGCCGAGCAGCGTGCCGAGATAGGTCCGTACGATTTCGTTGGCGACGAGGATGACGAGCAGCACGACGGAACCGTTCGGCGGCATCAGATGCAGCAGCCTGAGCCCCGTGACCCCGATGCCGTCGACCATGAGAATGGCGAATGCCGCCATCAGCACCGGCTTCTTGTCGTACACGCGCTCCAGCATTCCCAGCGTGAGGAAAGCGGCGATCGCGCCGGCGATGGAGAGCTGGAACCAGCGTAACTGTTCGGGCGCCAATCCCCAGAAGAAGGTGGACATATAGGTGCCGAGCGTGTCGGTGGTGCCCGTGATGCCGGCGGTGATCAAGGCGGCGACGAACAGGATCAGGAAATCGCGGTTGGTGAAGGTGCCGGAGACGTCGTGCCATACGCGCCGGAAGCTGAAGCGCGGGGTCGGTTTGACCGGCTGCAGCAGAAACGGAATCTCGCGCTGCGTCAGCAGTGTCGTGAGCAGCACGGCCGCCGTTACGACGATCGCCGCGGCAGGCGCGAAAACGGCGTAGGCGTGGGGATTGAGCTGTCCCGGCGTGTAGGCGGGGGTGCTCTTGAAGATGAAGGACCAGGCCGAAACGATGAAGGCGATCGAGCCGGTCCAGCCGATCGCATAGCGCCAGGTGACGATGGACGTCCGCTCGCCATAGTCCTCGGAGAATTCGGCATAGAGCGCGGTCCAGGGCACGACGAACAGGCTCATCGAGATGTGCGTCAGGACCACGGTGACGAACAGCCAGCCCAGCAACAGCGTGTCGGAGAGACCGGCCGGCGGCGAGAAGGCGAAATAGAGTCCGGCGCCGATGGGAACCGCCGAGCAATACATCAGGAGATGGCGCCGTCCCAGCCGGTGCTGCAGGCCGTCCGAAAACGATCCGATCAGCGGATCGAACACCGCGTCGATCGTCAGCGCGACGGCGATCGCGACCGACGCCTTGAAGGCGTCGAGACCGAGGATCTGGTTATAGAAGAACAGCAGGAACGTGCTGAACGCGAAGTTCTTGAGCGCCTCGGGCAAGGCGCCGATTCCCTGGAACAGTTTGGTCGAGACCGGGACCTTGCCCGGCCGCACGCGCTCGCGGCGATAGAGACCTCCCGTGTCTGACAAATTCCTCACCTCGGTGGCGATTCGGCGGCGGCGCCGGGACTATTTTTCGTAATAATAGTAGCAGCCGACAAGTGTCGAATTGCTCTTCGCGCTGTCTTCGGCCATCAGCGTGAAGGTCCGCTTCTCGCCGAGTTCCAGTCCGCAGGTGCGCATGCCGTCGCCGGTTTCGCATTTGTCGAGCGCCTTGCCGAGGGTCTTTTCGAAGACGCTCCGCGCCTTGTCGAATTTCGCGTCGACGAGGACGGAAAATCCGACCCCCATGCCGACGCTGTCGGGAAAGAGCTGAAGAATGCGCAAGCCGTCGATCGACACGTTCGCCTTCGGCTTGAAGAACGGATCGTTGTCGCCGCGTGTGAACGTCGTCTGGAAGTGCTCGGCGAAACTCTTCAGTCGCGGGTCGTTCGCTTTCTGCCAGTCGAGCCAGGAGTCGCGGCATGTGGCGAGCCGCTCCATGGCAGGATCCTCGGCAGCCGCGGCCGGCGCGAACGAAAGCAGCACGAGCAGCGCCCCCGCCGCGCAGCCGGCGGCGGATCGACCGAAATACCCCATGAATTCTCCCCAAGACGCGACTCTGGCTTGCGACGATACCGGATTCCGGCGGAAGCGCGACCCGGCGGCGACGACGCTTCGTTCGGTCACAGTCCCCGCGACCGATCCGGGTCCAAGACTCACACCGCGTTTTGCGCCACAATCCCGACCGCAATTGCCCAAACGAGGAAACGACGATGAACGTAGCGACGGCCAAGGCCCAGATGAGTCCCGAAGAGATCGAGGCCGAACTGAACAATCTGGCGATGTCGAAGGACGCGCAGCCGCTTTTCGACGCGGTCAGGAAGCACATCGCCGAGAATGTCGCGCCGATCGAGGAAGAGTTCGAACGGCTCGGCGCGGCGCGCACCGACCGCTGGAGCTGGGCGCCGGGCCAGCTCGAGCTGCTGGAACGCGCCAAGAACAAGGCGAAAGCCTCGGGCCTGTGGAATTTCTTTCTGCCCACCTCGGAGATCGGCCGCGGCCTGACCAACCTCGACTACGCCTACATCGCGGCCGAGCTGGGCAAGCAGCCGCTCGCCTCGGAAACGCTGAACTGCTCGGCGCCGGACACGGGCAACATGGAAGTCCTGGAGCGGGTCGGCACGCCCGAGCAGAAGGAGAAGTGGCTCAAGCCCTTGCTCAATGGCGAGATCCGCTCGGCCTACGCCATGACCGAGCCGAACGTCGCATCGTCCGACGCCAAGAACATCTCGACGCGCGCCGAGCTGGTCGGCCGCGAATGGGTCATCAACGGCGAGAAGTACTACATCTCCGGCGCAGGCGATCCGCGGTGCAAGATCATGATCGTCATGGTCAAGACCAGTCCCAATGCGCCGGCCCAGTTCCAGCAGTCGCAGATCCTCGTGCCGATGGACACGCCGGGCGTCGAGATTCTCGGTCCCATGGAGGTGTTCGGCCACGATCACGCGCCGCGCGGGCACATGCATCTGCGCTTCAACAATGTCCGCGTGCCGGAAGAGAACATCCTGCTCGGCGAAGGCCGCGGCTTCGAAATCTCGCAGGTGCGGCTCGGACCGGGCCGCATCCATCACTGCATGCGGACGATCGGCAAGGCGGAGCGCGCGCTGGATCTGATGGTGAAGCGCGCCACGACGCGCGTGGCGTTCGGCAAGCCGCTGATCCAGCTCGGCAAGAACCTCGAGCTGGTGTCGCGCGCGCGCATCGAAATCGAAGCGATGCGGCTGATGGTGCTCAAGGCCGCCAAGGCGATGGACGTGCTCGGCAACCGCGAAGCGCGGGTCTGGGTGAGCATGGTCAAGGCCATGGTGCCCGAGCGCGCCTGCCAGATCATCGATCAGGCGATCCAGATCCACGGCGCGACCGGCATTTCGCAATGGACGCCGCTGGCCGAAATGTACACGGACGTGCGCCATCTGCGCTTTGCAGACGGACCGGACGAAGTCCATCACATGGTAGTGGGGCGCGCGGAACTGAGCCGGCACTGACCGGGCCGGGATCGAGAAGTGAACGGAGTCCGGCCGCCCGGACTCCGCAAGCGGGAGGGTGCTCATGACCGATCTGGTCAAGGTTTCGGATGCGGGCCATGTGAGGACGATCGTTCTCAACCGGCCGGACAAGAAGAATGCGCTCAGCAATGCACTGGCCTGGGGCGTGGTCGGCGCGGTCGAGGATGCGGCGCGCGACGACAATGTGTGGGTCATCGCGCTGACGGGCAGCGGCGACGCGTTCTGCGCCGGACTCGATCTTTCCGGCGGCGAACGGTTTCACCCGCTCTCGCCGCAATCCGCGCAGCTCGACGACATCAGTTGGGTCGGGCAGTTCCTGCTGACGATCCGCAAGAAGTGCGACAAACCGGTCATCGGCGGCATCAACGGCGTCGCGGTCGGCGCCGGACTGGGACTGGCGATGGCGACGGACGCGCGCATCGTCGCGCGCGGCGCCCGCCTGATGGCGGGATATACGCGCATCGGCGGTTCGCCCGACGCGGGACTCACGATCACCCTGCCCCAGGCGATGGGCTATGAACGCGCCATGCGCTTCATGATGGAGAATCGCACCGCCAACGGCGAGGAAGCCGTCGCGCTGGGCATGGCCGGCGAAGTCGTCGACGACGACAAGCTCGCCGGGCGACTTGCCGACTATTGCCGTCAGCTCTGCGAGTGGTCGCCGATCACGCTGCGACTCCTCAAGCGCGGCATGGTCAAGTCGCTGGAAAGCACCGACATGGAGCAGCAGCTGCGCTACGAAGTGTCCAACATCCGCATGGCTTTCGGCAGCGAGGACGCCAAGGAGGCGCGCCAGGCCTTCTTCGAAAAGCGCAAGCCGGTGTTCAAGGGCCGCTAGCGACGGGGCGTCACGCCAGGCGGCTGGCGATCGCCTTCAGCACGGCGCTGGTGCGGTCGCGTGCGTCGAGCTTGAGCAAAAGACGGGAGACGTGGTTCTTCACCGTCCCTTCCGTCAATCCGAGCAGCTCGCCGATCTCGCGATTGCTGAAGCCGCCCGCCATCAGCCGGATGACGTCGCGCTCGCGGTCCGATAGAGCCTCCATCACATCCCCGCCGGACGTGTCGGTCGCGCGGCCGTTGAGGTTGCGCAGCAGCGTCTCGGTGATCGAAGGCTGGAGGATGGAGCGCCCCTCCGCCACCGCACGGATCGCCGAGGCGAGCTGTTCCAGCGAAACGTCCTTGAGCAGGAAGCCGCGCGCGCCCGCCTTGCAGCCGTCGAACAGCACGTCGGCGTCGTCGAACGTCGTCAGGACGATGAAATAGGGTGCGCGGCCCGGGACCGCGAGATGGCGCAGCACCGACAGTCCGTTCAGCCCCGGCATGCGGATGTCTAGCAGGACCACGTCAGGCGCGGCCGCGGGAATGAGACTCTCGGCTTCGATGCCGTCCGACGCCTCTCCGACGACGTCGATGTCCGGCAACAGCGACAGCAGGCTGCGCACGCCCTTGCGCACCAGCGTCTGATCGTCGACCAGAAAAACCTTGATCATGGCTGCGCCCGCGGCGTCGGAAGCCAGCCGACGACCCGGAAGCCCTCACCGCTCACGCTTTCGAAACTGATCCTGCCGCCCTGATGCTCGAACCTCTCGCGCAGGCCGTTCAGGCCGTGACCGAGCTTGAACGTGTCGGCGCCCGTGCCGTCGTCGCGGCCCGTGAGCCGGAGACCGTCTTCGTCCTCGCGCAGCGTGAGCCAGAGATTGCGCGCATGGGCGTGGCGCAGCGTGTTGGTGATGATCTCCTGCGCCGAGCGCGTGATCGTCTGGGCGGTCTCGGCCGACTGCGGCGACAGCTCGGCCGGAACGTCGAGATGGACGACCAGCTGCGGCGCGCCGGCCGCCAGCGCCTCCAGCATCGGCTTGATGTCGTGGCCCTCGTAGCGCCGCAAGGTTCCGACCACGTCGCGCACCTTGGCGAGGAGCGACTTGGTCAGGTCGCGCGCTTCCACCACGCTCGCGGTCGCCATTTGCGGGGACACGTGGCAGGCATATTCCAGCTGCAGACTGAGCGCGGTGAGATCGTGTCCCCAGGCGTCGTGCAGCTCGCGCGAGATCCGCGCCCGCTCGGCGGCGGCGGCGCGGTCGGCGAGCAGCGCCTGCGTGGCGCGCAGCTCGGCGTTGATGCGGGCCAGCGCCTGGCTGGTTTCGGCTTCGCGGCGCACCAGATGGATGGCGCCCACCGCGATCACTTCGGCGGACACGTTCAGGCCCCAATAGAGCCAGCTCGCCATGTCGGGCAGGAACTGCCAGCGCGCGAACCAGATCAGAACCGACTGCGCGGCCACCCAATACAGCGCGATGCGCGTGCCGAACAGAAGGGCTGCTTGCAGCGCGATGGGCGCCAGCAGCGGACCGGGATCGCCGCGCCCGGGCTGCGCCGCCATCAGCAGGACGGCGAGCAGCTCGAAGGCGATGAGTAGCACCTGTGCGAACGGCGAGCGACGTCCGATGAACACCGACGTGAGCAGCGCCGCGCAGAAAGCGGTAAACAGCGACGTCCAGATCAACGTGGATGCGGCGTGTTTCGAATCGGGAAGCAGCAGCGCCATCACGAACACGCCGACCGCGAGCCAGGCCGACACCGCAATGGCGAGGAACAACCAGGAATAACGTTGCACCAGCGTCATGAGCCCATTCTACCACCCCGCGCGCCGATCGTAACGTGACGAAAGTCATGGGGCGGCGCGGTGCCGTCCGGCACTTTCGCTCCGTGGCCCGGCGCGGCCAACCTGTGCGGGACCGACAAGCGGAGCAGACGGTGCGTTGGATTCTAGCCGCGGTTTTCGCCGCGCTGTTCGCGTTCCCCGCGCTGGGCGACGAAGAGCCCGCAGCCAACGGCGCCACCGCGCCCGCCCCTGCGCCGCACAGCGTGACGCCCTATCCGGCGTCGTTTTTTGCGACGATGGGATTGAACACGGCCTACGACATGATTTTGCGCACGCCAGGCTTCGTGCTCGACGACGGAACGGCGGTGCGCGGATTCGCCGACGCAGCCGGCAACGTGCTGATCGACGGTCAGCGTCCGGCGAGCAAGACGGACGATCTGGTCAACATTCTGACCCGCATACCGGCGTCGCAGGTGGAACGCATCGACGTCATTCGCGGCGGCGCGCCGGGCATCGACATGCAGGGCAAAACCGTCGTGGCGAATGTGATCCGCAAATCGGGCAACGGCTTCAGCGGCGATGCGTCGGTGCAGACGTATAAGCCGCAGGGCGTGCCGTTCGACCCGGGCATGCGGCTCGAAGGCACCTGGCGCGACGACGACCACGTTTTCGGCGTTTCGCTCTATGCGACCCGATTTCATCCGGGCGCCCAGGCCAGCGGCATTCACGACATCTTCGATCCGAGCGGCAAGCTCACGGACTCGTCGAAGATGCGCGACACCGGCCCGGGATACGAGTACATCGCCAACAGCACCTATGAAACTCCGCTGCTCGGCGGCAAGTTCAAGGCCAATCTGACGCTCGAAGACCAGCCCTCCGCCGTCTTCGACGAGGACAATTTCGCCGTCGCCGGGCCGATGGCGGAAGTTGATCACGCCGACCAGCAGGACGCCGAGCTCGGCGAACATTATGAGCGCGACATCCTGGCCGGGCTGAATTTCGAGTTTCTGGCGCTCGAGCATGTCGACCGGAACAGCTCGCGATCGGTGTTCACGACCGAGACGGACCATCAGAACTTCCAATTGGACAGTCACGGCGGCGAGACGATCGGGCGCGGCATCCTGCACTGGCACGCGACGAGCGATCTCAGCGTCGATGGCGGCGGCGAGTTCGCGTACAACTGGCTGAGCACCACCACCAGCTTCGTCGACAACGGTGTCGCCATCCAGGTCCCGGCGGCGGACGTCCTCGTACAGGAAAAGCGCGGCGAAGTGTTCGCCAAGGCGACATGGCAAGTGCTCAATTCCCTCGCCGTCGAAGGACAGGTGCGGACCGAAGAGTCGACCATCTCCTCCTCGGGCGATGTGATACTCTCGAAGCAACTCACCTTCATCAAGCCGCGCCTGTTGGCCACCTGGACGCCGGACGCGACCGACCAGCTCCGCCTGCGGGTCGAGCGCGAAGTCGGCCAGCTGGACTTCAGCAATTTCGTGGCCAATGCGGCGCTCAACGGGGTCGGCGTCGTGGCGGGCAATCCGAACCTGGTGCCGCAGCGCGATTGGGCCTTCGAACTCGCCTATGACCGCCATTTCTGGGACAGCGGCATCGTCTCGCTCACCGTTCGCCACCTGGAGCTCGAGGACGTGGTCGACCGCGTACCCGTGTTCGCCGCATCCGGCGTGTTCGACGAGCCGGGCAACATCGGCGGCGGAAGCGAGAACGATCTCGTCTTCTCCTTCGATCTGCCGCTCCAGCGGCTCGGGCTGGACAATGCCGACCTGCGCGGCCTGGCGACATGGCGCTTCTCGCGCGTCACCGATCCGACGACCGGCCGCAAGCGGATGATCTCGGGACAGGATCCGCTCGATACCGAAGTCCACTTCGCGCAGGATTTTCCGGAGTGGAAACTCAATTGGGGAGTCGATCTTTATCCCCAATACTACAACAGGCTGTTCCGCTTCGACGAGGTCGACACCAACAACACCTCTTTCGACGGCCGGGTGTTCGTCGAATACAAGATCATGCCCGATCTGTCGCTGCACGTGTCGGTCGACACCAACCAGATCGTCAGCGGCGTGACGCGCCAGGTCTTCAGCGGCCCCCGGAACATCGATCCGCTCCAGTTCACCGACTTCCGGCGCCACGATTTCGGCCCGATTACGTTCTTCCAGCTGCGGAAATCGTTCGGCTGAGCGGCGCGGCCGTCAGCGGAACGCGAGTCCGTCGAACGTTCCGGCCTTGCGCCAGCCGTCGAGGTATTTGAAGTACGCCGACGGTCCGGCGGGATAGCCGACATTGTAGCGCGCGCCCGGCCCCATCGGCTGGCCCTCATTGTTGTAATAGCCCGGCGTGCAGTCGGGTGAACCCATCATCCGTCCGGGCCCGGTCAACAGGAGCTCGACCCACGCCTTCTGCGCCTCGGCGCTCACCTCGACTTCGTCCGCGCCGCGCTTCTGCGCCTCGCGCACGATGAGCGCGATGGTGCGTCCCGTCTCCGTCAGATTGTGCGGAATGTTGGAGATCAGGTTGGCGCCCTGGGTCGGCTGCGAGAAGAACAGATTCGGGAAGCCGTGCACGTGGATGCCGTGCTTGCTGCGCATGCCGTCCGCCCAGGCCTTCGACAAGGTGAGGCCGTCGCGGCCCGTCACCTCGAAACCGGCGCGACGCGTATATTCGGTGCCGACCTCGAAGCCCGACGCGTAGATGATGCAGTCGACCTCGTATTCCTTCCCCGCGACGACGAAGCCTTTCTCCGTAATGCGCTCCACGCCCTTGCCGTCCGTATCGATCAGCCAGGTGTGCGGATCGTTGAAGGCCTGGAGATATTCGTCATGGAAGCAGGGACGCTTGCAGAGTTGCCGGTACCAGGCCTTGAGCTTCTCGGCGGTGTCGCGGTCCTCGACGATCTCCTCGGCGCGGGCGCGGATCTCTTCCATCTTTTCGAAATCGAGGTCCTCGAACGCCGCGAGGATCATCTTCATCGTCAGCTGCTCGCGCGGAACGCCCTTCAACCGCGCGCGGATGCGGCGCGACAGGTCGGTCCAGCCATCCATGACGAGATCGTCTTCGGCCGTTCCGCCCGCCTGGTTGTCGGTGAAATTCTCCAGCCAGCGCTGCTGCCAGCCTGGCGTCGCGATGCCGGCGAACCAGTCCGGATCGATCGTACGGTTGTCGCGCACATCGACCGAGGACGGCGTGCGCTGGACGACATAGAGCTGCTTGCAGGCGCCGGCGAGATGCGGGACAGCCTGGACCGCCGTCGCGCCCGTGCCGATGATGGCGACGCGCTTGTCGGCCAGCTTGTCCAGCGGCGCGCCGTTCGGGTCTCCGCCCGTATAGGCGTAGTCCCAGCGGCTGGTGTGAAACGAGTGACCCTTGAAGGACTCGATACCGGGAATGCCGGGCAGCTTGGCGACGTGCAACGGACCGGTGCCGAGGCCGATGAACTGGGTCGTGAAGGCGTCGCCGCGATTGGTCTTTACCAGCCAGCAATGCTTGTCCGCCTGCCACTGCACGTCCGTCACCTCGGTGTGGAACAGCGCATTGTCGTAGAGGTGGTATTGCCGGCCGATGCGACGGCACTGCTCCAGGATTTCGGGCGCGTGCGCATACTTCTCGCTCGGCATGTGACCCGTTTCCTCGAGCAACGGCATATAGACCATCGATGCGGTGTCGCACATCGCGCCGGGATAGCGGTTCCAGTACCAGGTGCCGCCGAAGTCTCCGCCCTTCTCGACGATGCGCACATTGCCGACGCCGCCCTCGACCAGCCGCGCACCGGTCACAAGTCCCGCAAAGCCGCCGCCGACGAAGGTGAAGGTGACGTGATCCGTCTTCGGGGCGCGGTCATGGAACCGCGTGTAGGGATCCTCGGCATAGTGCGCGAAAACGCCTTCGAGCCGCTGGTACTGCGCATTGCCGTCGGCGCGCAGCCGCTTGTCGCGCTCGGCGCGGTACTTCGTCAGCAAGGCATCTTTGTCGAGCGGGCGGGCGGCGGAACTCATCGGGCGACCATCTTTCGAATTTCGGGTATGGAGGCATAGCAAAACGCCTGCCCGGTCCACAAGCGTGGCGGCGGTCCTCCCGGAATGGGGCGGTCAGAGGCTCAGAACCGGCTTGCCGGCGCCGATATCGATGAAATCGTAGACCCTGGACGTTTCCGCGCTGAGGCCCTTGCCGCGGTTGACCGGCTTCTGGCTCAACGTGGGCAGGAATTCGAGGCTGCCGAGCATCAGGGGAATCCCGTCGGTGCCGGGCCCCAGCGGGAAGATGGTGACCTCGATGAGCTGGGAAAAGCCGCGCTCATAGTGCACCGGCGTGAGCTGCCAGATGCCGCAGGGATGCTCGCAGATCAGGCGCGCCGATTCGAGCGCCTCCGCATGGTGGGCTTCGGGCAGGAAGTCCAGCCAGTTCGCCCCGGCCATGTTGCGCCGGACGTTTTCGTTCAGCGCCTGGCCGGCAAGGCGGAAGTGGAGCCCGGGATGTTGGGGATTGGGCGCCTCGACCAGGATCAGCTTGTGCAGCAGCTTGGGCGTTCGCGCCGGATTGAACGCGCTCCGCGCCGGCACCAGGCCCTGGCGCGGCAAGGCCCGCCAAAGTGCTTCGAACTCTAAGCTTCCGTCGGACCGCTGTGCGGCAACGGGTTCTTCGTTCGGCGGTGACAGCGTCTGGGACATGACCCTTATAATGTGACGCCGCAGGTTAAGGCATGGTTGCGCCGCGGATTGCCTGCAATTTCGACGACGCGCGCCGCGTTTTTGCGCGAAACCGGCGCGCCCGCTAGAACGTCCGTGGGGAGAACGCCATGAAGCGCAGCACCGAGCGAATCCTGACGACGCATGTCGGCAGCCTGCCGCGGCCGGCGACGTTGACCGACTTGTTGGTGAGGCAGGAAGCGGGCGTAGCCGTCGACGCCGGTGCCCTGCACCGCGAGATGGAGGGCGCCGTCAAGCAGGTCGTGGCCGAGCAGATCGCGGCCGGCATCGACATCATCAACGACGGCGAGCAGCCCCGCGTCGGTTTCCAGACCTATGTGCCGCTGCGCATGAAGGGATTCGGCGGCGCTTCGGTTCGCAAGCCTCCGACCGACATGATGGCGCATCCCGACATGTTCGCGGTGATGGCGCGGCGCTTTCCCTCGTCCGGCAAAATCTCGAACGCGCCGCAGGCGATCGGCGAAATCCGCTACGACGATCTGTCGGCCGCGACGCAGGAGCTCGACTTGTTCGATGCGGCGACCGCCGGCGTCTGTGCCACGGAACGCTTCATGACAGCGCCCTCGCCCGGCATCGTCGCCACGACCATGCTCAATGCGTACTACGAAAGCCACGAGAAATACGTCTTCGCGCTCGCCCGCGAGATGAAGAAGGAATATGCGCTCATCGCCGCGCGCGGACTGGTGCTCCAGATCGACTCGCCGGACCTGGCGATGGAACGCACGATGCAGTTTCAGGACAAGTCGCTCGCCGAATTTCTCGACATCGCGCGCCTGCACGTCGCGGCGCTCAACGAGGCGATCGCCGGCATCCCGCGCGAGCAGGTAAGACTGCATTGCTGCTGGGGGAACTGGGAGGGGCCGCACGTGCACGACGTGCCGCTCGCGGAGATCCTGCCGGTGCTGTATGGCGCCCGTGTCGGCGCGCTCAGCCTGGAATTCGCCAATCCGCGCCATCAGCACGAGCTCGTCGTGTTCGAGGCGCGACCCTTTCCCGGCGATACGATCCTGATCCCCGGCGTGCTCGATTCGACGACGAACTATGTCGAACATCCCGAGGTGGTGGCCAACCGGATTTGCGCAGCGGCCGAAGCCGTGGGCGATCCGACGCGGATCATCGCCGGAACCGATTGCGGCTTCGGAACCTTCGCAGGCTATGAAATGATCGCGCCCAGCATCGTGTGGGCCAAGCTCCGAGCGCTGGCCGACGGCGCGGCCATCGCCTCCGCGCGATTGAAGTTCGACTGAGAGGTTACTTCGACGGGCAATTCCCGGTCGCCGGTTTGCCGGCGAAGCGGTCGCCGATCCAGGCGATCTGGTCCGGCGTCGAGTTCATCATCGTCGGATCGTGGTCCAGACCCGGATAGGAGCGGAACCTCACATTCATCCGCTTGCGGCAGGCCGAAGCGACCGTCGCGCGCACGCCGGAGATCGCCACCGAGCGATCCGCCTCGCCGGCGATGACGAAGATCGGTCCGGCGACCGGCTTCTCGGTCGTACGGCTTTCCGCCACGAACGCCTTGACGTCCGGCAGTTCGTTCCAACCCGCCTTCATCATGCTGCCCGGCGCCGCTCCGGCATAGCGTGCATAGGCGTAGTACCAGCAGCCCTTCGACGTGACGTCGCCATAATGCGCGAGCGCGGCATCCGACAGCATGGTCTCGGGCCTGAAATCGGGAAACCGGGCTGCCACGCCGTAGGCGATGAACGGCATGTAGAAGCCTGCGCCTTCCGCTTTGGCGAGATCGGTGAGAAGTCCTTCAAGGTGCGTCGCGCCCGCGACGCTGACGGCCCCGAGATAGTTCGGGTCCTTCAAGATGGCTTCCGCCTCCGCGACGCCCCACGCGGCGAGACCGCCTTGCGAATGTCCGTCTACGACCCAGCGCCTGCCGAGCGACGGCACGGCCGCGCGTGCTGCCGGAATCGAATAGATCACGTCGTTCGCCTGGGCGATCTTGTTCACATACTGATGCGGTCCGGCCGTGCCGAGGCCGTGATAGTCGGTAGCGACCACGGCGTAGCCCGCCTTCAGCATCGCGTAGAGGCCTTCGTCGCCGTAATAGACGTCCTTCATCGCCGAAGGCGCGCATAGCCGCGCGACGCCGCTGGTGCCGTGCGCCCAGGCGATGATGGGCCATCCTGTCGCGGGCGGCTTGCCGGCCGGCGTCAGCACGACGCCCGAGGTCGCGACCGAACGGCCTTCGGCATCGCTCGAATGATAGAGAATGCGCACCGCGCTCGCGCCCTGCGGCAGGGTGTAGCCGGCGAACCGCTCGCTGCGCAGCAGATCGCCCGGACGGGACGCGCGCAAATCGGCGGGCGCGTCGTAGAATTTGGTGATGGGGAGCGCATCGCTATGCTCGAGCGCCAGCGCCTGGGCCGGATCGGTGGGCGGCTCCTGCGCCGCGACACTGCGCAACGATGCGGCAAGCGCGGCGGTCAGCACCGCTGCGCACAGGCGCGATCCGTGACGTCTCGATTTCATGCTTGTTTCCCCCACCAACGCCCATCCCGGGCCTCGGGGAACCTCTTAAGGCGTTCAATCTCGTTGGGCAAACGTCCCCACGGCGGAGTGCCGCGCTCAGGCGCCCGCTGTGGCCAGCGCGAGCCGGCCGCGAACGAACCTGATCGTCCACACGAGAAGAATGACGTTGACCGACGTGTTGACGATGTTGTTGACGAGAAGATAGGTCGCCGGCGGCAGCGTGAAGGCAAGCCCGAGCGCGAGCAGCGAAAGCAGCGCGATACCCGCCGCCCACACCATGGTCGCGACGAAGAAGGTACGCCCGCGATCGGCATCCGCGACGGCGGCGAAACGTGCACGGCGCTCGATATCGGTGCCGGCGACGAACTGGCGGACCATGAAGTACATCACCGGCTTGCCGATCGCAGCGGAAACGAAGAACACCGCCGCGATCACAAAGCCCTGCGTGGCGCCGAGAATGAGGGCGAGATGCACCTCGCCCGCGAGCAGCGTCGTCGCCAGGCTGTAGGCAATGCCGAAGATGGCGAAGATGGCGATGGCGTCGACGACCCGGGTTCGCAGGAAACCGACGGTGAGCCCAATGATCGGAAACACGCTCGCATAGAGAAGGGGCAAGATGCTGCCGTTCGGGAAGTGTGGAGCGAGTATCTTGTAGAGGGCGAAAGGCAGAACGCCGTTGACGAAGATGCTGAGTCCGACCGAGCGCAGAGCGCTTTTGGGATCGAATTGCTGTCGCTCGCCGACGACCGCTTCTTCTGCGGCCGGAACCAGGACCTCGCTCATGCCGGTTCATTCTCCCGAGACGATAGGAATATCGGGTTGAGGCCGGAACAGTTCAAGGTGTCTCCGGCTCGGCGAACCGGCTCACACATGCGGCGGGGGCGCCGCGGCTTGAACAAAACTTCAAGAGGTCGCCCCAGAATGGGCGGCCCAGGCGCGCTTCAACCGGTCGGCGCTTGCACGGTGCCGGCCCGGCCCTACTCTCGGCGGCGCGCGACGATGAAGAAGGGGCACACGGGATGGGGACGAAGCATGCCGCCGCCGCGATTCTGGCGGCGTGGCTCTGCGGCGCGACGGATGCATGGGGCGCAAGCTGCGTCGATTATGACGACCTGCTCGCGTTGCGAACCGCGGCAATCCAGCAGCAGTTGATGGTCGCGGCGCTCACCTGCCACGAGATCCCGCGCTACAACCGCTTCGTGGTGTCCCATCAGAGCGAGCTGATCGAGTCGGACGGCCGGTTGAAGGACTATTTCGTGCGGCGCAGCGCCTGGCATCGCGAGGCGAAATATCATCTCTACAAGACCGAACTTGCCAACGCGGCGTCGCTGCGCAGCGCGCTGCGCGCGGGCTTGTTCTGCGCGCAGTCCGCCGATGCCTTCGATCGCGCCGAAGCCTCGTCCAGCCTCGCGGCGTTCGTCACGACCCAGCCGATCGCGGTTGGCGGACGCTTCCGCGCTTGCGGCGAGGCCGGACGCGCGCTGCCGACGCTCGTCGAGCCAACGCCGCTCCACCATCGCAGCCGCCACCGCTCGGGCCGTGCGGCCTAGCGCAAGGCGAGCCGCGGCACCATGCGCGCCAGCACGCCGTCGCGCCAGACATACTGGTGCACGAGGGCGACGAGTGCGTGCAGGCCGGCGAGTATGAGGATCAGCGTCGCCAGCAATTCGTGGATTTCGTGCACCGAGCGCAGGAACGGGCGCGTGGCGGTCGTTGCGGTCGGCAGCTGGAACAGGTTGAAGAAGCTGAAGGACCGGACGCTGACCATGGTGAGGCCCAGCGCGACGACCGCCAGGATGAGCAGATAGAACGCCCAGTGCATCGCCTTTGCCAGCAGCGGCAGGAGGCCGTTGCCGATGTCCGGCAGGCGCACGCCGCGCGTCAGCCGCCACCAGATGCGCGCCGCGACGAGCAGGCCGATCAGGACGCCGAACGTGAGATGGGCGGAAACGGCATCGACCTGAAGCGGACCCTTTGGAAAGAGATCGAACGTCTTCGCGCCCAGCCATTGTCCGACCACCAGCACGGCGGTCAGCCAGTGAAAGACGATCGTCCGTCTGTCATATCGGGTCGCGGCGGTACTCACGGGCTGCATCGGAACTCTTTCGTTCGATATCGAATCTTCTAATCGGATAGCGGCGGATTATGGCGGATGGATGTACGACTACCGGTCGCCGGCTGAATGTAATCTGAACATTCTTAGCGGACAGATTGATTCACGCCAATCTGGCGCCCGCCCGCTTCGAAAAATGCGCCCATCACCTGCGACACAGGCGCATCTTCAGGCCGTTCTTCGGGCGCAGCGTGATGCGCGCGAGCGGGTGGACTTCCGCGCCCGCGTCCAGCTCCAGCCGGAAGCGCCGCACGATGGCGGCCAGCGCCACCGTCGCCTCCTGCATCGCGAATGCCATGCCGATGCAGATCCGCGGGCCCGCGCCGAACGGCAGATAGGCGAAGCGATGGATCGCGTCGCGTTTCTGGCCAAGGAAACGGTCGGGGTCGAATTCGTCGGGCCGTTCCCACAGCAAGCGGTGGCGATGGAGGATCCATGTCGACACCAGCACCGAGGTTCGGGGTGCGATGCTCCGTCCTCCTACGACATCCGCCGCAACCGCTTCGCGGCTGATGAACGGCGCGGGCGGATAGAGGCGCATGGATTCTTCAAGCACCGCGCGCGTGAACGGAAGCTCGGGTATATCGCCGCGCGACAGAGCTGCCGCGTCGATGGCCGCCACCTCGGCCGCGACCTTTGCGTCCGCTTCGGGGAATTGGGACAGCAGATAGAGAGTCCAGGCCAGGGCATTGGCCGTCGTTTCATGTCCGGCGAAGATGAAGGTCATCGCATTGTCGAAGACTTCGCGCCCGCTGAACAGAGCGCCGCCCTCGGGATCGTGCGCCGTGAGAAGCAGCGTCAGCAGGTCGTTCGGCGCAGCGCCGCGCGCCAGCATGTCCCGGCGGCGTTCGATCAGCGCCGTCATTTCCTTTCGCAGGTAGCGCAAGGCCGGCGCCGCGCGAATCCGGTCCGGCGTCGGCACCCATTGCGGCAGGCCGAGCAGGCCCAACATGTCGATCCGCCCCAAGGTCTCGAGATAGACCAGAAGCGCGCGCGACATGCGGGCATAGTCCATCGTCACGTCGCCGGAAAAAACCGTGCGGCAGATGATGTCGTAGGTCAGGCGCATCATTTCATCGGCCGCATCGATGGCCGCACCGTCTGGCTTGCCCTCCCAGCGCCCCAGCATGTCCTCAGCCGACCTCGCCATGGCTGGTGCGAAGCCGGTCACTTGCCGGAGCTGGAACATCGGCGCGGCCGTGCGCCGCTGAAAGCGCCAGCTCGCGCCTTCGGCGTTCAGCAGCCCGTTGCCGAGCGCCGGGCCGGTGAGGCGCTGCACCTGCTCGCTTTTGACGTAGTTCTCTACATTGTCGAGCAGCACATGCTTGATCGCCTCAGGCTCGCTGACGAGGAGAAAGTCTCGGATGCGGGACTTGAGGTGAATGATGGGCAGCCGGTACGCCGCTTCGCCGAACGCGCCGATCGGGTTCTGCCGCAATTCCCACAGCACGCGCAGGAAGGGCACGGGATGGGATCGCGGCACCGGGGCGGCCGGCCTTCGCGCGGTCAGCGACTGCGTCATTCCTTCACTCTCAACCTTGCCGCGCATTCCTTTTCGCGCCCGAGCATGGAATCAGCAATGCGAACCGAGGCGATATCGCTCCGCGCCGCCGATGGGAAGAGATATATATCCTTAATAAACCCTGCGGGATTCAAGGCCGGTGCGCCGACCTCTCGCACCGCATTGACACCGCAAATGCCGCGCTTAGTCTGATCTCTTCACTCCGGGCGTTGCATGGCGAAGGACTTTATCGGCTATCAGGCACTGACCGATGCGGCGTTACGCGGCGTCGTGCGTGATGCGCTGCGCCGGATCGAGAAGCAGGGCCTGATCGGTTCGCATCACTTTTACCTCACCTTCAAGACGAAGTTTCACGGCGTCGAGATTCCGGATTTCCTGCGAGAGCAATATCCGGACGAGATGACGATCATCCTCCAGCACCAATTCTGGGGTCTCAAGGTCACTGACGATCGTTTCGAGGTGACGCTGACCTTCAAGAAACTCCCCGCCACGCTGGTCATCCCCTTTGCGGCGCTCACGGCATTCTTCGATCCCGGCGTGCAGTTCGGCCTGCAGTTCCGCGGCAACGAAGGCGAAGCCAAATCCGGCGCGCCGCAGATGATGCCGCCCCCGCCGGCCGCCGAGCAAAACCGCGAGAAAACCTCCGAACCGGCGCCGCCCAAAGGCGTCGAGCCGGCCGTCGAGAAACCCGCCGCACCGCAAGCCGGCGAGGTGGTGAGCCTGGATTCCTTCCGCAAGAAGTAGCCCCGGCGGAGCCTTGTCGAACCGGTGCGAGCGCGCTACGCCTGCGCCTTCGCAGCCCGGACACAGCCATGACCAAGACCCGCATCGAAACCGACACGTTTGGCCCCATCGAAGTCGCCGCCGACCGCTACTGGGGCGCGCAGGCGCAGCGATCCCTGGGAAACTTCAAGATCGGCTGGGAGAAACAGCCGGTTCCGATCGTGCGGGCGCTCGGCATCATCAAGCGGGCCTCCGCCGAAACCAACATGGAGCTCGGCCATCTCGACAAGAAGATCGGCGAAGCGATCGTCGCCGCGGCGCAAGAGGTGATCGACGGAAAACTGAACGATCATTTTCCGCTGGTCGTGTGGCAGACGGGCTCCGGCACCCAGTCCAACATGAATGCCAACGAAGTGATCTCCAACCGCGCCATCGAAATGCTGGGCGGCGAGATGGGTTCCAAGAAGCCGGTCCATCCCAACGACCACGTCAATATGAGCCAGTCGTCGAACGATACCTATCCGACGGCGATGCACATCGCCTGCGCGGAGCAGATCGTGCACGACCTGCTGCCGGCGCTCAAAAAGCTGCACGCCGCGCTCGTGGCCAAGCAGAACGAGTTCAAGGACATCATCAAGATCGGCCGTACGCACACCCAGGATGCGACGCCGCTGACTCTCGGCCAGGAATTCTCGGGCTATGCCACGCAAGTAAAGAACGGCGTCGAGCGGATCGAGATGACGCTGCCCAAGCTGATGGAACTGGCGCAGGGCGGTACTGCCGTGGGCACCGGGTTGAATGCGCCGGTCGGATTCGCCGAAAAGGTCGCGGCCAGGATCGCCCGGATCACCGGCATGCCTTTCACTTCCGCGCCCAACAAGTTCGAAGCCCTGGCGGCCCACGATGCGATGGTGTTCAGCCACGGCGCGATCAATACCGTCGCCGCCTCGCTGTTCAAGATCGCCAACGACATCCGCCTTCTCGGCTCGGGCCCGCGATCGGGACTCGGCGAACTGTCTTTGCCGGAGAACGAGCCGGGCTCCTCCATCATGCCCGGCAAGGTGAACCCGACCCAGTGCGAGGCGCTGACGCAGGTCTGCATCCAGATATTCGGCAACCAGGCAACGCTCACCGTCGCCGGCAGCCAGGGCCACTTCGAACTCAACGTCTACAATCCGGTGATGGCCTACAATTTTCTCCAATCGGTGCGGTTGATGGCCGACGCCGCCGTGAGCTTCACCGATCATTGCGTGACCGGCATCGAGGCGCGGCGCGACAACATCAAAGCGGGGCTCGAGCGCTCACTGATGCTAGTCACCGCCCTCGCCCCGAAGATCGGCTACGACGCGGCGGCCAAGATCGCCAAGACGGCGCACAAGAACGGTACGACGCTCAAGGAAGAGGCGCTGAAGACCGGTCTCGTCACGGCAGCCGAGTTCGACGCGATCGTGCGGCCCGAGGACATGCTTGGGCCGAAGTGACTTTGATCCGCGCCCGTCTACGACCTTGGGCGGCCGAACGCTTGGCGCCGCCCTCCATGCATAGGGACAGCCGGTGCTGAGGAAGAAGTCCTTTTCCCTCTCCGGCCACCGCACCAGCGTGGCGCTGGAGCCCGAATTCTGGGCCGCGATCGAGCGGCTGGCGCGGCGCGAAAATCTGAGCCTGTCCGCCTTCGTCGGACGCATCGATGCCGAGCGTGGCGAGCGGCCGCTGGCGAGCGCGCTGCGGATACGGGCGCTTTCGGAGCATCATTCCTGACACGCTGTTGGCAGCAGGACCCGCACGGGCGCCGGCTGCGCGACATTCACGCATATGTCGTAAATTCGTAATATCGCCTTCGAGCCCAAACGGAGCTTTCGTCCATGATCACGCTGTATCACGCCCCGCGCTCGCGTTCTTCGCGCATCATCTGGCTCCTGGAGGAACTCGGCTGTGAGTACAAGATCGAGCTCGTCTCGATCCTGCGCGGCGACGGCTCGGGCGCGGCGGCGCCCGACAGCTATGCGGCGATCAATCCGTTGAAAAAGGTTCCGACGGTCAAGGTGTTCGAGGAGGTGGTCTACGAATCCGGCGCGATCTGCCTCTACCTGACTGACTCCCACCCCAGGAAGGACATCGGACCGCTGCCCGGCCACAATGACCGGGCGGAATATGTCCGCTGGCTGTTCTTCTACAACGGCTCGCTCGAGCCGGCAGCGACTGCCCGCTTCCAGGGCTGGGACAAGGAAAAGCCGACCGGCTTCGGCGCCTTCGAAGATATCGAGAACGCGGTGTCGAGGCAGCTTGAGAGCGCGCCTTACATGCTTGGCGAGAATTTTTCCGCCGCCGACATCCTCTACGGCTCCGCGATCCAGTTCTTCAAAGGCTCGCTGTTCCCCGCGCGCAAGCATTATGACGACTATCTTGCGCGTCTCACGGCGCGTCCGGCTTACATTCGCGCGCAGGCGAAGGATAACGGCTAATCGCGCTGGATACGCTTCACAAGCGGTCTGAACGTCAATCCCTGCACGGTGATGGAGAACGCGACCACCGCGTAGGTGGTCGAGAGGATCAACGCGCGTTCGGGCCCGTTGGGGATCGTCAGCGCGAGCGCCAGCGACAATGCGCCGTGCAATCCGCCCCAGCCGAGGATGAGCGTCGGCCGTCTCTCGCTGTGCCGGAAGCGATAATAGGTGCCCCAGGGCATCACGACGGCGAAGCGTGACAGCAGCACCAGCGGAACCGCCGCAAGCAGCAGCCCCGACTGATGCGCGTGGAACGGCACCGCGATCATCTCGACACCGAGAAGCAGGAAGAGAAGCGCGTTGAGGATCTCGTCGACCAATGTCCAGAAGCCCACGAGGTAGGTTTCGGTCTCGCCGCGCACTGCCTCCTTGGCGCGCGCGCCGCCGAACAACATGCCGGCACCGACCACGGCGATCGCGCCGCTCAGGTGCAGCGCCTGGGCCGCTGCGTAGCTGCCCATCGCCAGCGCGATCGACAGCGCCACCTCGACCACGAAATCGTCGAGCGTGCCCATCAGCCGGATCACCGCCCAGCTCGCGGCGAGACCGAAGAAAAGGCCGCCCAGCGCCTCGACGAAGACGTCGCCGACTGCGCGGGCCGGACTGACGTCGCCGGTTCCCGTCGCCAGCGCCAGCAGCGCCGTGAAGGCGACGATTCCGACGCCGTCATTATAGAGCGCCTCGCCTTGCAGGATGACCTGCATCGTCTTCGACAACCTGCCGTCGCGCACGGTGGCGAGTACTGCGACCGGATCGGTCGGACTGATGAGCGCGCCGAATACCAGCGCCCAGGTGAGCGGTAGCGGCAGCCCCAGCCAGCCTGCGATCAGCCACAAACCGAATCCGACGACGACGATGGAGCCAGCGACGCCCAGCGTCGCCAGCGCGCTGATGGAGAGCCAGCGCTTGCGCAACTCGGCGAGATCCACCTGCATCGCCCCCGCGAACAGGAGGAACGCCAGCATGTAGCCGGTGACGGTCGTGACGAAGTCGATGCCGTTGATATAGGCGGCAACCTCCCGCCAGCCCTCGAATCGCGGAAACAGGCGCTGCAGCGCGAACAGCAGCACCGCCCCGGCCAGGCCGGCGATCAGCATGGCGACGCCGTTCGGCAGATGCAGCGTCTTCACGTTCAGCCAGCCCGCCAGGGCGACGACGGTCATCAGCGCGGCGAC
>Ga0335070_10001480_pt1 | contig 27164 bp, 23 predicted proteins | sample Lox_Sample_13_FD_206722 | JGI IMG/M metagenome (GOLD analysis project Ga0335070, IMG submission 206722) | Soil microbial communities from Loxahatchee National Wildlife Refuge, Florida, United States - Lox_Sample_1.3 | ecosystem: Environmental > Terrestrial > Soil > Wetlands | place: USA...
CGACCGCACCGACCTCTACCGCCAGGCCTTCTACGACCACTTCTCCTCCAAGCAGGACTGCTACCTGCAGGCCTACGACGCGGCGCTGGCGCGAATCGAGGCGGGCATGGTGGCGGCCGCTTCCCAGCACCGGGCCTGGCGCGACCAGCTGCGGGCCGGGCTCGGGGCGCTGCTCGACTTCGTCGACTCCGAGCCGCGGGCGGCGCGAGCGCTGATCGTCGAGGTCCACCCCGCCGGCGAGGAGGCCGTCGCCAAGCACACCGCGGCGCTGGCCCGTACCCACATCTTTCTCGACCGCGCCCGCAGTGAACCGGGGGCGACCGAGGCGGCGCCGGCGATCACCTCGGAAGCGATCGCCTCCGGGATCCACGTCGTCCTCCACTCGCGACTCGCCGCCGGCGACCGCAACGGCTTCCACCGGCTGTTGCCGGAGCTGATGTACATCGCCGTCCTCCCCTACTTCGGCGGCGACGCAGCACGGACGGAGATGCGGGCGTAAGCGCCGCCGGTCCGCGGCGGCCGAGCGCGCTCGGGCAGCTCAGACGCCGTCGCCGTGGCGGCCTTCGCCGGCGGCGAAGCGGGCGGCGCCCTCGAGCGCGACTGCGAGGGTCTCGCGGCCGAGGCGCAGCTCGAGGGCGAGGCCGTCGGCGAGCGGCAGACCGCTGCCCTCGATCGCCGCGCGGCGATCGGCCAGCATCGTCTCCTGCGGGAAGGCAGCGAGGCGCTCGGCCAGCTCGAGGGCGCGCTCTAGCTGGGCACCGGGGGGAACGACCTCGTTGACGAGGCCGATCCGCTCCGCCTCCGCGGCGTCGACTGGGCGACCGCTGAGGATCATGTCGAGGGCGCGGCCAAGGCCGACGATGCGCGGCAGCCGCTGGGTGCCGCCGTCGATCAGCGGCACCCCCCAGCGTCGCTCGAAGCAGCCGAAGGTCGAGCTGGAGGTGGCGATCCGCAGGTCGCACCAGAGCGCCAGCTCGAGGCCGCCGGCGACGCAGTAGCCGTCGATCGCGGCGATCGACGGCTTCGACGGAGTGAGGTGGGTGAAGCCCATCGGGCCGGAGGGGTGGTCGACGTCGAGACCGTCCGATTTGAGGTCGAAGCCGGCGCAGAAGGCAGCGCCGCCCGCGCCGGTGAGGATCAGCACACGGGCGCCGTCGTCAGCCTCGAACTCGGCGTGTCCCTGGCGCAGCTGCTCGGCGGTAGCCGCATCCACTGCGTTGCGGCGATCGGGTCGGTCGATCGTCAGCACCGCGGCGTTACCGATGCGCTCGTAGCGGACCTCCCGGCTCACCGGAGGGATCCTTGCACGCGATGTCCCCGCCGGGACCGCTCGCGCTTTTGGCGCCTCGGTTCGAGGGGGTGCCGGGCGGGCTAGTCGCGACGAGACTCACGGGGACCGCCGTCGACGCCCGGCTCCCGTGGGTGAACGCCCCGGTCGCCGGCCGGCGGAAGGGCAGGTCTCCCGCCGGCAGGAGGCAACCGTAAGAAAGCTGCCGGACGGCACGAAAAAGCGACCGGGGGTTGGCGCTCGTCTCTGCCTCGCGCGTAGCCTTCGCGCTTAGAAGCTCGTCGCGCCACCCTTTGAGTCCGTTCCCCCGGTGGGCTTCCGCGGGGGCCGGTCTCTCCCGGTCGCAGGGCGAACTTAGGGCAGCCGCGGCGCCCTGCCAAGGGGTGCCGCGTTCACGATTCCGCAAACTACGGGAAGTAGGCGCCCGATCGTGCTCGCCAACCGGGGGGTGGCGCGGCGCCGCTCGCCCGTATACGGTCTGCGCCGGGATGAACCAGGGATCTGAGGACTCGGCCCGGCGCGCGCGTCGCAACGTGGTCCTGACCGCGGCGATCGCCGGGCTCGGCGGGCTGCTGTTCGGCTACGACACCGGCGTCATCGCCGGCGCCCTCCTCTTCATCAAGACCGACTTCGCGCTGAGCAGCTTCGAACAGGGCCTGGTCGTGGCTGCGGTGCCAATCGGCGCTGTCGGCGGCGCCGCGATCGCCGGGCCGGCGGCCGACACCTACGGCAGGCGGCTGATGATCCTGATCGCCGCCGCCGTCTTCATCGTCGGCGCCCTGGTCAGCGCCGCGGCGCCGGGGGTCGAGGTCCTCGTCATCGCCCGCATCGTGATCGGCGTCGCGATCGGGCTCGCCTCGGCGGCCGCGCCCGTCTACATCTCGGAGGTGGCGCCGCCCGAGAGCCGCGGGCAACTGGTCACCTTCTTCCAGCTGGCGGTGACGGTCGGGATCCTCGTCGCCTACCTGGTCGGGCTCGCCTTCAACCACATCGAAGGCTGGCGCTGGATGCTCGGCCTCGGCTGCGTGCCGGCGCTGGCGCTCGCCTTCGGCATGCTGCGGATGCCGCAGAGCCCGCGCTGGCTGGTGATGACCGGGGACGACTTCGCGGCGCGGGCGACGCTGGCGAAGATCCGCGTCGACGACCCCGACACGATCGACATGGAGCTCGAAGAAATCAAGGGCAGCCTCGACGAGAAGCCGGGCGCCTGGAGCGAGCTGCTGCAGCCTGTGGTCAAAGCGGCCCTGGTCGTCGGCGTCGGGTTGGCGATCCTGCAGCAGGTAACCGGGATCAACACCGTCATCTACTACGCGCCGACGATCGTCGAATTCACCGGCGTCAACTCCTCTGCCGGCTCGATCCTGGCCGCGGTCGGAGTCGGCGTGATCAACGTCGCCTTCACCGTCCTCGCCCTGCGGCTGCTCGACAAAGCCGGGCGGCGGACGCTGCTGATGATCGGCGTCTCCGGAATGGTGATCTCGCTGTTCACCCTTGGCCTCGCCTTCATCGGCGGCGGTGGGGGCAGCACCCTGGGCTCGATCGTCGCAATCGTCAGCCTGATGACTTACGTCGCCTCCTTCGCGATCAGCCTCGGCCCGATCTTCTGGCTGCTCAACGCCGAGATCTACCCGCTCAACGTGCGCAGCAAGGCGGCCGGGATCGGGACGATGGCCAACTGGGCCTTCAACTTCATCGTCTCCCTCACCTTCCTGTTGCTGATCGAAGCGCTGGGCCGGACCGGCGCCTTCTGGTTCTACGGCGCGATCGGGATCCTCACCCTCGTCTTCTGCTGGAAGCTCGTCCCGGAGACGAAAGGCAAACATCTGGAGGACATCCAGGCGTACTTCCAGGCCCGCGTCGACCGGAATAAGGGCGCCACGTCCTCTGCTCCGGCAGAGTCGCGCTAGTCACCACCGGAGGCCTCGCGACTCTGCCTCCGCGTCCGGGCGTGGCTTCCAACACCTTCGGCGGCCGCATTGGCCTACCCTCCACCCATGCGCGTAGACGAGATCATCGCCGGGCAGGGACCGACCTTCTCGATCGAGCTGTTCCCGCCGAAGACCGAGGAGGCGACGGCGCGGCTGTTCGAGACGGCCCGGGCGCTGCGCGAGCTGGAGCCCAGCTTCGTCTCCATCACCTACGGCGCCGGCGGCGCGACGCGGGACGGGACGGTCGAGATCACGCGGGTGCTGAAGGACGAGTACGGGTTCGAGACGATGGCCCACCTGAGCTGCGTCGGCGAGACGACCGCCGGGCTCAGCGCGACCCTGGACCGGATCGAGGCGGCTGGGATCGAGAACGTCTTCGCCCTGCGCGGCGACCCGCCGCGCGGCCAGAGCGACTTCGTCCAGCCCGAGGGTGGCCTCGGCAGCGCCGCCGAGCTGGCCGCCTTCATCGGCGCCGGCTGGGACTTCTCGATCGGCGGCGCCTGCTTCCCCGAGGTCCACCCGGAGGCTCCCGACCTCGAGACCGACCTCACCTACCTGAAGGCGAAGGTCGACGCCGGCGCCTCGTTCCTGATCACGCAGCTCTTCTTCGACAACCAGGTCTACTTCGACTTCGTCCGCGCGGCGCGGGCGCGCGGGATCGAGGTGCCGATCCTGGCCGGCGTCATCCCGGTCGCCAGCTTCGCCCAGACGAAGCGGATCTGCGAGCTCTGCGACGCCTCGATCCCGCCGCGGCTGGAAGCCGCCTTCGCCGCTGCCGGCGGAGATCCCGAGCGCGAGTTCGAGCTCGGCGTCGCCTACGCTGCCCAGCAGTGCTCGGAGCTGTTGATCGCCGGCGCTCCCGGGATCCACTTCATCGCGCTCAACCGCGCGCCGGCGACGCGGGCGGTGCTCGGCGCGCTGCGCGCTGCGCGGCCCTGGGAGCGGACCCGGGGCGACGCCGGGACGCTGGCCGGCAGCGCCGACTAAACCTCGGGTTTATCCGAACTCTCTAAGCTGCCCCGTCCACCCACCCGCTTCACCCCTCGATGGCGACACGGAAAGAAGAGAGAGAAGCGCTGCGCCAGCGGCGCCTCGACAAAGAGGCCGAGCAGACGCAGGGCGACCGGCGCCGGCTGACGATCGCCTACGGGCTCGGCGCCGCGGTGCTCGCCGTGATCGCGGTCGTCGTCATCGTCCTCGCCAGCAGCGGCGGCGGGGGTGGAGGGGGCAACGACGGCGACGGCAGCGCCCACATCAACCTCAACACTTCCTACGGCTCGACCAACGGAATCGAACCCGACGAACGGGCCGGCACGACGCCGCCGCCGGTGAAGACGACCGACCTGCAGGTGGCGGCGAAACAGGCCGGCTGCGTGCTCGAGCTGAAGCTGCCAGACGAGGGCCACGAACACATCCCGCCGAGCTCGAAGACGCCCGACTACAAGACCAACCCGCCGACCTCCGGCCCCCACGTCGAACCGCCCTACCAGCAGGCCGACGGCGCCTACCGCGAAGAACCGGCGCCGATCGACTACGTCCACTCGCTCGAGCACGGCCGGATGGAGATCCAGTACTCGCCCGACCTGCCCGAAAGCGAGCAGCTCGAACTGAAGGGCCTCTACGACACGATGTACGGCGCGACGCTGCTCTTCCCGAACGAACAGATGCCCTACGCGGTGGCGGCGACGACCTGGACCAACCTGATCGGTTGCAAGAAGTACGAGGGGGCGAAGACCCTCGACGCGATCCGCGCCTTCGGCAAGGAAACTTGGGGGAAATACGGCGGGGAGAACGTACACTACTTCAAGTTCACCGGGCCGACTCCGGCTGAACCGAATTAGTTTGGTTGCGGGGGAGGGGTCGGGTGACCCTTCCAAAACTCGCTCGCTGCGCTCGCTTTGGAGTGTTTTGGAAGGGTCACCCGACCCCTCTACATCAGTCCGCTAGCTCCGGTAGGCCGGGAAGAATTGGCCGGCGGGCTGCTGGTCCTTGCTCAGGAGCTGGTACTTCGTGGGGTTACAGATGATCTCGGAGGTGAGCCAGGGTTCGGTGCGGTTGGCGAAGCCTCGCTTGAATTCCTCCAGGGCGTCGTTGGGACGGATGCCGCCGCCCAGGTTGAGGGGGAGGTCGAGCTCGGTGGCGTGGTCGATGAGCAGAGTGAGGACGTTCTTCATCGGCGCCTCGCGCAGGTGAGAATCGGCGCTGCCGGAGAGGTAGTAGTGGAGGAAGCCGTCGCTGGCGGCCGCGATCGAAGCGGCGGCCAGCTCACCGCCGGGCGCGGTGGCGAGGGCGAGCCAGGTGCCCGGCGCTTCGAGGACGCGGTCGAAGTAGGCGGCGCCGAAGAAGTAGTGCGGGGCTGCCCCGGTGCGGCGCATCGTCTGCTCGTAGAGGTCGAGGAAGCCAGCGCGCTGCCCGGCGCTCGTCTCGGCGCTGGGCACGAGCGCCAGCTCGTAACCCGCTTCGAGGTTGCGCCGCACCTGGCGCCGGTCGCTCGGCCGGCTCTTCGGCGCCAGCGCCGGGTCGGCGATCTGGACCACGTTGCGCTCCGTCGCCCCGGCGAGAGGCGAGAGCCCCAGCCGATGCCGGAGGAAGAGGCTGACGAGCCCCGTCCCAGACCAATCGACCTCCGAGAGCTCCAGCCTGGCACGCTGGTTGGAAGCGGGGACCAGGCCGGGGTAGCCGTAGGGGGAGATCCCGTCGTGCGCTTTCGTGCCGGGGATCTCGCGGACGATCAGGGGGGCGACGAGGTCGAGGTCGGCGCCGCTGATCCGCAGGGTGTGGGTGGCTCCCTCCGCGTCGAGGAACTCGCGGCTGCGGAAGAAGTCGGCGGAGAGCGCCGCCTCGCCGCGGTCCTCGATCAGCTCGGCGCGCGCTGCGGCCACGCTCACCCCGCCGCCGGCGGCCTCACTCGAACAGGTCCGCGGTGGCGGCGCGGAACTCGTCGGGGAGGACGCCCCAGATCTCGCAGTCGTCGTCGGGGGCACCATGGGCGCCGCGCAGGTGGCCGCGCATCGTCCCCTCGTAGACCCAACCGAGCCCGGCGACGGTCTTCTTCGCGATCTCGTTGCGGGCGGGGATGCGGCCGTATACGCGGTGGGCGCCGTACTCGTCAAAGGCCTTTTTGATCGTCAGCGCCTCAGCCCGGCGGCCGACCCCGAGGCCGCGGACGTCGTCTCCGATCAGCGCCCCCAGCTCGGGCGCGGTCTGGCGGAAGAGCCCGTAGAGGGCGGTGAACCCGACCGGCTCCTCGTAGCCCTCGACGACGATCGCGAACTTGCGGTCCTCGCCCGACTGGTCCGTCGCCCGTGCCGCCCAGCCCTCGGCCTGCTCGAGCGAGAAGGAGTCGCGCTGCTCCATCAGCGACTTGGTCGCCTCGGGGTTGTTGAACCAGCGGTGCACAGCCGGCGCGTCGCCGGTCTCGAACGGGCGCAGGCTGACCGCGGGCTTTGGCCGATCGCTCACGCGCCGAACCCTACCCCGCCCGCCGACGGCCCCTCAGTCTGGGGCGAGGCCGCGGCCGGTGAGGACGAGGTGGGCGGTGCGGGCGAGGATGCGGGCGTCGAGGGCGACGGAGCGGTGGTCGACGTACCAGAGGTCGAGCTCGATCCGCTCCTCCCAGGGGATGCCGGCGCGACCCTGGACCTGGGCCCAGCCGGTGATCCCGGGCAGCACCTCGTGGCGACGTTTCTGGCGCGGGGTGTAGTCGACGACCTGGGCCGGGATCGTCGGGCGCGGGCCGACGATCGCCATCTCGCCGCGGAGGACGTTGATCAGGTTGGGGACCTCGTCGAGCGAGGTGCGGCGGAGGAAGCGGCCGGCGCCGGTGACGCGCGGGTCGTCGCGGTAGACGACGGTGCCGACGCCAACCGGGTCGGAGCCCTCGACCATCGTCCGCAGCTTCAGCATCTCGAACTCCTCGCCGCCGAGGCCGACGCGGCGCTGGCGGTAGAGCACCGGCCCGCGGCTGCCGAGCTTGATCCAGATCGCGCAGACAAGCAGGACCGGCAAGAGCACGACCAGGGCTAGGGCAGCGATCAGGATGTCTACGAGCCTTGGCATGGTCACCGGGTTCCGGCGGCCTTCTCCCAGCGCCCGGTCGAGCCGCGGCGGAAACGGTCCCAGAGGCCGGCAGCGATCGAGGCGGTCGTCATCACGTAGTAGCGGGCGAAGCGCAGCGGCGCGAAGTCGACGTGCGGGGCGAGGACCGCGGCGCCCAGCAGCGCCAGCTGGGCAAGGAAGGTGAGCCAGTAGAACCAGCCGCTACCGAGCAGCGCCAGGTTGGCGAGGAAGACGAGGACGTGGAGGAAGGGGCTGGCGTAGCGCAGCAGCCGGTGGGAGACGATCTCGAAGGCGAACAGCGAGGGGTAGCGGCGCGGGGCGATCATCCCTTCGCCGACGACGATGTCCCAGAGGCCGACCATCATCCGCCGTTTGCGGGCGAACTCGCCCTCGAGGCTGGGAACCATCTTCTCCTCGGCCCGCGCCGCCGGCTCATACAGCGAGCGCAGCCGGTGCTTGGCGAGCAGGAAGGGAAAGCTGAGGTCGTGGCTGGCCGTCGCCGGCAACGGCAGGTAGGCGCCGCGCCGGACCGCGTAGATCGCGCCGTTGCCGGCGGTGACTCCGGCCAGCTCCGACTCCATTTCGCGCACCGCCATCTCGTAGCGCCAGTAGGCCCCCTCGAGGTTGTCGCCCTCGGTGTTGGTGAAGCGGACCTGGCCGCAGACGTAGCCGACGCCGGGGTCGGAGAAGGGGGCGACGAGCCGGCGCAGCGCGTCCCGCGCCCAGACGCTGTTGGCGTCGGAGAAGGCGAGGACCTCGCCGGCGGCCTGCTCGGCGCCGGCGTTGAGGGCGGCGACCTTGCCGCCCGGCGGCAGCTCGAGCACGAGGCCGGCACCGGCGGCGCGGGCGCGCTCGGCGGTGGCGTCGCTGGAGCCGTCGGAGGCGACGATCACCTGCAGCAGCTCACGCGGGTAGTCGAGGGCGAGCGAGTTGGCGACCTTCTCGGCGATCACCTCCTCCTCGTCGTAGGCAGGGACGATCAGGGAGACGGTGGGCAGCTCGGCGGGGGTCGGGATCGCGGGTTCGAGACCCGTCCGCATCCCGCGCACCCGCACCAGAAGCCAAAGCACGACCGGGTAGCCGACGTGGGTGTAGACGATCGCCAGGGCGCTGAGCCAGAAGACGATCGCGGCGAGGGCGGTCACGAGTGCGCCTCCAGCAGCTCCTCGTAAAGCTCGAGGGTGAGGCGGGCGGCCTCGTCCCACGAGAACGGGCCGGCGGCGGCCTCGCGGGCGGAGGCGCCGAGCTGCTCGCGGGCGGCCTCGTCGGCGGTCAGCTCGGCGAGGGCGGAGGCGAGGGCGGCGGTGTCGCCGGGCTCGACCAGCCGCGCCGCGCCGCTCTCCGCCACCTCGGGGAAGCCGCCGACCGCGCTCAGGACCAGCGGCTTGCCGAAGGCGAGCCCGGTGTAGAGGACGCCGGAGTGCTCGGCGTCGAGGTAGGGGAGGACGACGACGTCGGCGGCGCGGAAGATCGCCGGGATCTCGGCGTCCTCGACGAAGCGGGTGATGAAGCGGACGCGGGCGCCGGTCAGCGCGGCGAGCTCGTGCAGCGGCTCGACCGACATCCGCGGGTTGCCGACGATCCAGAGCTCGGCGCCATTGACCTCGGAGAAGGCCTCGAGCAGGTTCTCCAGGCCCTTGTAGGGGCGGAGCAGGCCGAAGGAGAGGACGACCGGGCCCTCGGCCCCCTGCAGCTCCTCCGGCAGCGGCTTCTCCTCGGGCAGCCTGGTCAGGTAGTCGAAGGCGCCGTGGGGGATGACGCGGACGCGCTCGGGCGCCAGCCCGACCTCCTCGCGCAGGCGGCGGGCGCTGTGCTCGGAGTGGGCGACGACAGCATCCATGCGGTCGAAGACGCGGTGGGCGGCGCGAACCTGGCGGCGGCTGGCGCGCGGCGGCAGGATGTAGTGGGCGGTCATCACCCGCGGCCGCAGCGGCGGCAGCAGGCGAGCGTCGACCGAGGGCATCGTCAGCCACTGGTAGTGGACGACGTCGGCGTCGACCTCGCGGCGGTAGCGCAGCATGTCCGGCAGGTGCTCGGCGGCCTTGAAGGGGAGGCGGCCGAAGGCGTCGAGCCCACGGCTGGCGGAGCGGCGATAGAAGCGCTCGTCGACCGTGTAGCCCTCGGCCGCCGGGACCGAGCCGTAGAGGAAGCGCGTGGTGAGCAGCTCGACCTCGGCGCCGGCGCGGGCGAGCGCCGCCGCCAGAGCGCGGTCGTAGGGCGGCGTGAACGCCGAGGGGTCGACTAGCTGCACGCGCATCAGGGGGCGATTATCGTGGCCTCCTTGCCACCCGCGCTCTCCTACTGCGTCGTGAACACCAACGGCCGTGAGTACCTGCTCGCCTGCCTGCGGGCGATCGAGGCGACGCACCCCGAAGGGGTCGAGCGCGAGATCCTCGTCCTCGACAATGCCTCCGATGACGGCTCGGTCGAGGCCGTGCGGGCGCTCGGCGGGGACGTCGAGCTGATCGCGCTGGAGAGGCGAACGGGCAAGGCGGAAAACGACTCGACCCTGCTGAAGCGCGCCCGCGGCCGCTTCTGCCTGCTGCTCAACGAGGACTCCGAGATCCAGTCGGGCGCGGTCGCGGCGCTGATCGCGGCGCTCGAGGAGGACACGCGGGCGGCGGCGGCAACTCCGCAGCTGCTCGACTCCGACGGCAGGCCGGTGCCCTGCGCCTGGCGCTTCCCCGGGGTCGGCACGGCGCTCGCCGGCGCCCTCTTCCTCCACCGCCAGTTCACCGTGCAGAGCACGGGGATCAAGACCCGCCGGGTCGAGTGGGCGCAGTCGAGCGCGCTGCTGGTCCGCCGCGAGGCCGCCGCCCGGGCCGGCTACCTCGACCCCGCCTTCTTCGTCTACTACGACGAGTGCGACTTCGCCAAACGGCTCGCCGACGCCGGCTGGCACGAGCTCTACGTCCCCGATGCGCTGGCGACCCACCACGATCAGCTCTCCACCGACCTCGCCGCCGGCCTGCCGCGGATCGTCGAATTCCACCGCAACCGCGACCTCTTCATGCGAAAGCACCACGGCCCAGGCGCCGCCCGCGCCGTGCGCTGGCTGACCGCCTGGACCTACGCCGCCCGCGCCCTCGCCGCCACCGTCCTCCCCCGCCACCCGGCGAAGGTCTACTGGGCCCACGCCCGCCAGGCCCTCCACCCCGAGCGCGGCGAAAGCATCCGCGACAAGGTCGAGGCGGCCTCCTAGAACCGACGGTCCTCGTCCTGGCGCTCCGCCTCGTAGACCTCCGGGATATAGCCCTCGACGGCGGAGGGCTCGGCGCGGAGGGCGCGGAGCTCGGCGGCAATCGCGCTGGGGTGGCGGAGGCGGGCGATCCAGCTGCGCTCGGCGGGGGTGAAGAAGCGGCCCAGGTAGAGGGCCAGCGGGTAGGCGGCGAGCAACAGCGCGCGGCCGAGGAAGCCGGCGGCGCCGGAGGTCGGCATCGCCAGTTCGCCGACGCCGACGAGGAGGGCGGAGGCGAAGACGACCCGGGCCAGGCGTCCCCACTCGTAGGGGACCGGGAAGAGACGCTGGGTGAAGACGTACATCAGCGCCAGCACGACGAGGTAGGAGGCGACGAGGGCGAGGCCGGCGCCGACGATCCCCTGCGAGGGCACCAGGATCAGGTTGAGGGCGATGTTGACGACCAGCGCCGCGATCGTCGCCGGCAGGTTGAACTCGGTGCGACCGGTCCTGCCGAGGATGACGACGAGGACGAGGTAGAGGGCATAGAGGGTGACCGCGGTCGAGATCAGGCCGACCGCTTCGTAGGAGGCGAAGAATTCCGGCGTCGTCAGCAGGCGGGCGATCCAGCGCGAGAACAGCCACATGCCGGTGACGAGGAAGGCGCAGCCGGCGACGAAGAGGGTGACGACGCGGGCGTAGAAGCCGCGCGCCTCCCCGTCGTCGCGGATCGAGTAGGCGAGCGGCGGCCAGGCGAGCTGGAAGCCGCGGACGACGACGTTGATCGCCTGCGCGAACTTGACCGCGAGCGAGTAGAGGCCGGCCTCGGCGGCGCCGAGGGTGCGGAGGATGATCAGGCGGTCGGCGAAGTTGAGCGCGTAGAGCGAGACCTCGGCCGGCATCGTCGGCAGCCCGAAGCGGAACATGCGCCGCAGCAGCGCCAGGTCGAAGCGCAGCGAGAGGCGCCGCCAGTTGATCGCGATCAGGACGAGAACCGTCGCGGCGCCCGCCCCGTAGCTGCCGAGCAGCAGCCCGCGGGCCCCCTCGCCGTTGCCGACGACGAGAACGACGGTGAGCGCGATCGTCGCCAGCACGTTGAGGATGGTGGTGACGAAGTAGGCGCGGGCGCGCTCCTCGAGCCGGAACAGCGTCAGCAGGAATTCCGACATCGTCAGCACCCAGAGGCCGGCGATCGAGATCCGCGCCAGTTCGGTGGCGGTCGCGACGTGGTCGGGGCCGTGGGGGTTGAGCAGCACTTCGCCGATCGGCTCGGCGAGCGGCAACGCCAGCAGGGCGGCGACGGTCGAGAGCCAGAAGAGGGCCGCGAAGGAGCTGGAGACGACAGCTCGCGGCTGCTCGTCGTCGCGGTAGTAGAAGCGCAGCACCGCCTCGATTAGGCCGAAGCGGACGACGATGCTGGCGGTGACGACGGCAGCGAACATCACCTCGGCGTTGCCGTAGTCGGCGGTGGTCAGGTGCCGCGTGTAGAGCGGCAGGAGGACGACCGCGATCAGTTTCGAGACGATGCTGGCCGCGGTGTAGGCGGCTCCCGTGCTCGCCAGCCGCCGCAGATAGCCGGACATGGCGGCGAGCCTACGCAGGCTCGCGGACCGCGGCGGGCTCGGCAGCCTCGGCAGCGACGAAGGGGGTGCTCGCCAGCGCCGTCCCGATCGCCAGCAGGACCCAGGTGATCGGGTCCTCGAAGAAGCCGGCGTAGGCCAGGGTGTGGACGAGCAGGGCGACGAAGGCGGCGAGCACGGCGGCGCGCCCCGCACGGCGGCCCTTCAGCCCCGCGGTCATCACCCAGAGCGCGACGAAGATCAGCCCGAGGTAGGCGGCGAGCCCGATCAGGCCCTGCTCGGCGGCGACCGTGACCGGCTCGGTGTGGGAAACGGAGACGGGCAGGTCCTTGTTCGTGCGGTGATTGGCGTAGGCCTGCTGGAAGGAGCCGGATCCATAGCCCCAGAGCGGCCGGTCGGCGAAGAGTTCGGCGCCGCCCTTGACGAGGTTGGCGCGACCGCTGGTGTCGACGTTGAGCCTGTCCAGCAGGTTCGATGCGGTCAGGCTCTTGCCACCGACCAGGGTGACGACGAGGACCGCGCCGACCAGCCCGACCACGACCGCGGCCAGCGTCCAGCGTCCACTCCAGCGGATCGCCGAGAGAACAGCGAGGCCGGCGAGCAGGGCGATGAAGCTCGACTGCGAGAAGGTCTGCGCGAGCCCGATCCAGAGCACCAGGATCGTCCCCGCCAGGAGCCAAAAGTCCCGCCGGTCCCGCGCCCACATCAGCGCCGTGGTGACGACTACGATGACCAGCGCCAGGTAGCGGCCGTAGATGTTCGGATCCCAGAAGACGGAGTTGACCCTGAAGTACGTGTGGAAGTCGTTGGAGCGGATCACGGCGTCGTTCCAGAAGAGGCTCTGGCTCGCGTCCTCGACCGTGCCGATCAGGACGAAGGCGACAGCCTCGACCGAGACCAAGATCAGGATCCGCTTCAGGATCCGGTTGTCCCACTCGACGTCCTGGATCAGGGCATAGGCGACGGTGAAGGGGACGAGGAAGAAGGAGACGTTCTGCAGCGCTTTCGAGAAGTCCTCCGAGTACAGCGACTGCAGCGCATAGAGGACGACGAAGACGGCGAGGGCCCGCGGCAGCCAGATCGCCCTGTTCCCCGCCGGCCCGTCGGTCCGATAGCGGCGCTGACGCTCGTCGCCGTTCGATGCCGACCAGTCGCGAACGAGGACTGCCACGACGCCGCCCGCAATCACCAGGTAGAGCGGCACCAGGAGGTTTGCGGTGTCCCCTCCTGCGTGCAACGGGATCCGGAACGGAAGTGCGGCGATGATCCCGAGCGGGAGCAGCGTCGGCCAGCGGCGGAAGCTGTAGGCGAGCGCCGCCACGACCAGCGCCCCCACCGCGAGCAGGAAGGCGATCCGCGCGGTGTCGTTGCGGAGGTCGACGATCTGGTGGGTGTGCCACTGGTCGCCGAGAATCAGGACCGGGAAGAGGACCAGCGCCAGCACCATCAGGACCGAGCGCGGGCGGCCGGCGGGAAGCAGGATCGAGGCGGCGCTGGCGGCGGCCGCGGCCAGGACGCCGGCGCCGGCGAGGAAGTCGCTCAAGGCGCCGACCCGGTCGGCTTGTTCGGGCTGACCCCGCCGCTGCGGGCGACGGTCGTGCACGAGGTAGTCGTGTGCGGCGGGGAACGGTGCAGTTTGATCGAGCCCGGCGGCACCAGCGTGCGGCCTTCGCCGAGCAGCTTCACGCGCAGCTTGTAGCGGCCCGCCGCGGCGTTGCCGCCGCCTCGCCGCTGCCCTCCCCAGAAGAAGGTGTGGAAGTGGTAGCGCTTGAGGAACTGATCGCGAGCAAGGGTGAGGATGAGACGGCCGCCCGGCTTGATGATCTGCACCGTGCCCTGGTCGGAGACCGTGGTCCGGAAGCGGATCCGCATCTTGTCCTTGCGGCAGTCGCCGTTGGGAGTGAAGACGTTCTTCTTCGCTTCCTTCGCGCTTTGGCGTGGGACCGCGACGAAGGTGACTTTGTCGAGCACCAGCGGGTCGCGCTTGACCCGCTGCGCGTAGGCGAAGGCGCCGACGGTGGCGAGGACGAGCAGCGCGAAGACGATTGCGGCGGCGCGGGTGGGAGCTGGCGGGCGACCGCTATTCGGCCGCCGCGGCATTGTCCTCGCCGACGATCACCACCACGTCGGCGCCCCCCGCGACGTCCTTGATTTCGTTGCTCGCCAGCCGCAGCTTCTTGATCCCGAGGGCCTTGGCGACCTTCTTCGCTTCCGTCTTGTGCCCGCGCGTGTACATGACGACGCTTTCGGCGAAGCTCGATTCGCTATTGGTGACGACGCCGAGCTTGAAGCCCTTGTTCTCGACCTTGTCGCCATAGGTGGCGGCGAGGCCGGCGGTGGCGGTGCCGTTGAGGACCGTGACTTCGATTTCGCCGGGGGCGACCTTGGCCGCCGCCTGCTTGCCGTCGTTGCCGCTAGCACTGCCGCCGGAATCGTTGAGGACGAGGTAGGCGCCGCCGCCGACGACGACCAGCATGACGACGAAGACGACCACCAGGTAGCGCGGTTCCGCGAGCCGCTCGCCAAACCGCGAGAAGCCCTCGCGGGCGCGCTCGCCGCGGGTCACTTCCGGCAGTCCCTCCTCGCGCCGCCGGCGCCGCTCCTCGCGCTGCTCGACCGCGTCGTGTTCGGCGGTGCGCGCCTGCTCTAGCGCCTTCAGCTCCTCCGCCCGCTGCGCCGCGATCGTCGAGGTCGTCTCCTTGCGTTCGGCATCGCGCTCGGGCGCCGAGCCGGCCCACTCGCGCAGGCGGCGGATGTCGCGCCCGTGCGCGAAGGAGAGCAGGGCCAGCAGGCCGAGGGCCAAGAAGGCGACAAGGCCCGCGTAGGAGCCGATTTCCTTGATCAGATCTAGCAAGCTGCGAGAGGCTACTCGTCGTAGACGACCGTCGCGGCGTCGCCGCCCGGTGCGGCGATCAACTCGACCACCCGCTCGGCCAAATTAGCCTCGTCGCCGGCCAGAACCAGGCCTTCGAGCGAGTTCATCGTCGATTCGACCCAATCGGCGTCGAGCGGGCGCTCACGGACCGCGCGATTGATCCGCCGGGCCGCCGTTGCCTGCGGCTTCTCGCCGCCGCTGAACAGCTCCTCGTGCAGCTTCTCCCCCGGCCGCGGCTTGGTGAACTCGACCGCGACGTCGCGTTCGGGCTCGTAGCCGGCGAGGCGGATCATGTTGTGGGCCAGGTCGACGATCTTCACCGGCTCGCCCATGTCGAGGACGAAGACCTCGCCTTTGCCGGCGCCGATGTCGCCGGCCCGGATCACCATCTGCACCGCCTCCGGGATCGTCATGAAGTATCGCGTCATCTCCGGGTCGGTGACGGTGACCGGGCCGCCGCGCTCGATCTGGGCGCGGAAGATCGGCACCACGCTGCCCGAGGAGCCGAGCACATTGCCGAAACGGACCGAGGCGAAGCGGGTGCCGGGATGGGCGTGGCCGGCGGACTCGACGATCCACTCGGCCATCGCCTTCGAGGCGCCCATCACCGTCTGCGGGTTGACCGCCTTGTCGGTGGAGATGAGGACGAAGCGCTCGACCTTCGAGGCAGCGGCGGTTTCGGCCGTGGTCCGGGTCGCGATCGTGTTGTTGCGGACGGCCTCCAGCGGGTTGGCCTCCATCAGCGGCACGTGCTTGTAGGCGGCGGCGTGGAAGACGACGTGCGGTTTGAAGCGCTGCATCACCTCGAGCATCCGGTGTGGCTCCTTGCAGTCCGCGAGGACCGACTCGGCGTTGGTGAAGTGGCGCTCCTCGATCATCTCGCGGTCGATCTCGAAGAGGTTGTCCTCGGCGTGGTCGAGCATCACCAGCAGGCGCGGCTTGACCTGGGCGATCTGGCGGCAGAGCTCGGAGCCGATCGAGCCGCCGGCGCCGGTGACGAGGACGATGCGGTCGTGCAGGTAGGCCCCGACGCGGTCGAGCTCGCGCACGATCGGGTCGCGGCCGAGCACGTCCTCGACCCGCACCTCGCGCAGCTGGCGGTTGAGCTGGACGCCGCCGCGCAGCAGCTCGAACACGGTCGGCAGGGTGCGGACCGGGATCTCACGGTCGCGGCAGGCGGCGACGACCTTGCCGCGCAGGCTGCCCGGCGCCGAGGGGATCGCGATCACCACCTCGTCGGGCTCGGTCTCGTCGAGGATCGCGTCGATCTCGCCGGTCGAGCCGAGCACCTTCAGACCCAGCATCCGCATCCCGCGCTTGCGCGGGTCGTCGTCGACGAAGCCGATCGCGGTCGAGCCGATGTTCGGGTTGAGCTGCAGCTCGCGGACGACCATCTGGCCGCCGGAGCCGGCGCCGATCACCAGCACCTCGCGCTTGGGCACCTTGTCGCCGCGCTGCGGGCGCTCGACGATCAGCCGCACCAGCAGGCGAGCGCCGGCGATCAGGATCAGGGTGAGGAGGAAGTCGGTGACCTCGACCGAGCGCGGCAGCGTGTGCGAGAAGGGCTTGGCGACGGCGAAGACGACGACGATCAGGGCGCTGGAGACGACAACTGCGCGGAGGATCAGCAGGAAGTCGCGACCGCTGACGTAGCGCCACCACTTCTGGTAGAGCCCGAAGGCGGCGAAGATCGCCAGCTTGCCGACGATGACGAAGCCGACCGTCTGCGCGAAGAGGACTTCGTAGCGGTGCGGCCAGCCGTGCGGGTCGTCGAGGAAGCGCAGCTCGAAGGCGAGGAAGTAGGCGAGCGCGACGAGGCCTGCGTCGGCCGCTACCTGCAGCACCCGGTTGCGGTAAACGGGGTGGTTCAACCGGCCCATATGAACGGGGAGTTTAGGGGCGACGGGCCGCATTAGCGGCCTTTTCTCATCTACGACCCCTACGATGTGCCGCTCGATGCGGACCCTCCTCGTGCTTGCCAGCATCAGCGACAAGGTCGTTGAACCGATCGTCGAAGTCGCGACCGAATTCATCGGCTCGGCCGGATACGCGGCGGTCTTCGTGCTGATGACGCTCGAGTCGGCCTGCATCCCGATCCCCAGCGAGGCGATCATGCTGTTCTCCGGCTTCAGCGTCTCCAAAGGCGAACTGACCCTGTTCGGGGTCGTCGCCGCCGGCGTCCTCGGCAACCTGGTCGGCTCCTCGCTCGCCTACGCGGTCGGCTACTACGGACGCCTCGACCTGCTGGAGAAGAACAGGCTGATCCACATCAGCCCCAAGCACCTGAAATGGGCCGACGACTGGTTCGCCCGCTACGGCAGCTGGACCGTCTTCTTCTCCCGCATGCTGCCGATCATCCGCACCTTCATCTCGCTGCCGGCGGGGGTGGCGAAAATGCCGTTCTGGCGCTTCAGCCTGCTCACCCTGCTCGGCTCGATCCCCTGGGTGCTGGCGCTGGCGATCGTCGGCGAAAAGGTCGGCGACAACTGGGAAGACTGGCGCCACAAGCTCGGCTACCTCGACTACCTGGTGCTGGCGGCGATCGTCGTCGGCATCGTCTACCTGATCGTCAAGAGGCGGCGGCGGGGCCCGGAGCCGTCGGGCACGAGCGGCGCTTGAGCGCAGCGGGAAGCGCGCCGCTGCCGACTCCTCGCGCCGTCGCGCTGGGGCTGGTCCAGGGCCCGGCCGAGCTGCTGCCGGTCTCCAGCTCGGCCCACATCGTCCTCGTCCCCTGGCTCGCCGGCTGGGACTGGGAGGCGATCGACCCGGAGCTGCGCAAGAGCTTCGAGGTGGCGCTCCACACCGGTGCCGCGGTGGCGCTGCTGATCGGCCAGCGGCGGGTGATCGCCACCGAGCTGCGCCAGTTCGACGGTCGGCGGGCGCTGGTCCTCGGCCTCTCCTTCCTGCCGGCGGCGGTCGTCGGCTACACCTGCGAGCGGCCGATCGAGCGCCGCCTCGGCGGCCCGCGGGCGACCGCCCTCGGCCTCTTGGCAGGAGCGGCGGCAATGGTCCTCGCCGACTCGCGGCCACAGCAACGCCGGCGAGGCGAGGCGACCTGGGCCGACGGCCTCGCCCTCGGGGTCGCCCAGGCGGCGGCGCTGGCGCCAGGCGTCTCGCGCAACGGGATCACCCTGGCGGCGGCCCGCTGGCGCGGCTTCTCCCGCGACCAGGCGAACCTGCTCTCGCGCACGATCGCGCTGCCGATCATCGTCGGCGCGACGGCGCTCAAGGGCACCCGCCTCGCCCGCCGCGGCACCACCCCGGAGCTGCGCCGGGCGCTCGGCATCGGCTTCGCCGCCTCCTTCGCCTCGACCCTCGCCTCCCAGCGCCTGATCGACCTGGTCGAGCGCGACCGCGCCCTCTGGCCCTACGCCGCGTACCGGGCGACTTTGGCCGCCGCCGTGCTGGTGAAGTTGCGCCGCATGCATTAATCCAAATTCTGGACTGATTTGGACTGATTTGGAGGTTTGCTATTCTCCAGATCCAATAACAATTTGGATTTTGATTTGGAGAGTGCCATGCACGTTACTCCGGCTCCGCCGGTGGCGCACCTGATGAAGACGATGGGGACGGAGGGCGTGATGGCAGCGCTAGCCGCGGCGGAGGATGGGCGGACCCGCGCGGAATACCTGCACTGGGACAAACTTCAGCACCTGGAGCCGCCGGTGGGTCTCAGCCCTGAACTCTGGTGGCTGAAGGTCAAGCTGGCGCGAAACGACCAACTGCGGCGCCTACCGCTGAGGGATCGCAACGGGCTCCCTCTGGGGTACACGCTCCCCGACACCGTGCTGCGCTCCCTACACCAGATCGACCAGCACGGCGGCACCGCCCTCGCCGGCGGCGTCGCAGTTTCCGACCGTGACTCAGGCCGCCGCTTCGTCGTCAACTCCCTGATGGAGGAGGCGATCAGGTCGAGCCAGCTCGAGGGAGCCACCACCTCGCGAGAAGTCGCAAAGGAGCTGCTGAGGAGCGGGCGGGAACCGCTCAACCGAAGCGAGCAGATGGTCGCGAACAACTACCGGGCCCTCCAGTTCATGCGGGACGGAATAGGCGACACGCTCACCCCTGAGGCGGTCTTGGAGCTGCACCGGACCCTGACGCTGGAGACGCTCGACGAGCCAGGGGCGGCAGGAAGACTGCAACGGCCCGGAGAAGAGCGGGTTCGCGTCTACGACCCCGCAGGGAAGGTCCTCTACTTCCCGCCGCCAGCCGATCAGCTGCCCGAGCGGCTCGACCTCCTCTGCCAATTTGCCAACGCCGACGACGACACCGATCCGTTCGTCCACCCGGTGTTGCGATCGATTTTGCTCCACTTCTGGCTCGCTTACGATCACCCATTCCTCGACGGCAACGGGCGAACCGCCCGGATCCTCTTCTTCTGGGCGATGCGGAAGCACGGTTACTGGTTCGCCGAGTGCCTGCCGATCTCGCGCCTGATCCGCAAGGCGCCAGGCCAGTACAGCCGCGCCTTTCTCGAGACCGAGACCGACGAAGGGGACACCACCTATTTCATCCTCCATCAGCTACAGGTGATCGAGCAGGCGATTGCGGACTTCGACATCTATGTGGAGAACGAGGTCGCCGAGCAGCGGGACTTGAAGCGGATGCTGCACGGCATAGACGGGGTCAACGGGCGCCAGCTCGTCCTCCTCAACCATGCGCTGAAACACCCCGACCACAGGTATACCTTCGCTGGCCACGCCCACAGCAACCGGGTCACCCACGAGACGGCACGGGCGGACCTCGGCGGCCTAGCCGAGCGGGGCCTGCTGATCAGGCGCCGTCGCGGGCGGACCTACGAGTTCGAGCCCGCACCCGACCTGCCGCAGCGCCTGAAAGAATCGGCGCCATGAGCGACGCCTACGCCAAAGCCGGGGTCGACCAGGGCGCCGCCGACTCGGCGGTCGCCGGCCTGGTGCGAGCGCTGGGGGCGATCCAGCTCGGGCGGCCCTCGGCGCAGGTGCCGCTGCCGGGTCACTACGCGAGCGTGATCCGGATCGACGAGCGGACCGGGATCGCGCTCTCGACCGACGGGGTCGGGACCAAGCTCGTCGTCGCCGAGGAGCTGGGGCGCTTCGACACGGTCGGCATCGACTGCGTGGCGATGAACGTAAACGACGTGATCTGCGTCGGTGCCGAGCCGCTGGCGATGCTCGACTACATCGCGATCGAGCGGGCCGATCCGGCGGTCTGCGAGGAAATCGGCGTCGGCCTGGCGCGGGGGGCGGAGCTGGCCGGGATCGAGATCCCCGGCGGCGAGCTGGCCCAGCTCGGCGACCTGGTCCGCGGCGTCGACGTCTCCGGCGCCTGCTTCGGCACCGTCGCCCTCGACGCGATCGTCGACGGCGCGGCGGTGCAGCCCGGCGACGTCGTCATCGGCCTCCCCTCCAGCGGCCTGCACTCCAACGGCTACACGCTGGCGCGCTCGGCGCTGGCCGGGATCGGGCTCGGCGAGGACCCTGAAGACCGGCTCCGGCGGCCGCTGGGCGAGGCGCTGCTGGAGCCGACCGAGATCTACGTCAAGCCGGTGGTCGAGCTGCTGCGCAGCGCGATCGACGTGCGCGGCCTCGCCCACGTCACCTCGGGCGGAACCGGCAACCTGCTGCGGCTGGCGGCCGCGGTCGGCTACGAGATCGATTCGCCGCTGCCGGTGCCGCCGATCTTCGAGCTGATCGCCGAGCGCGGCGAGGTCTCCGACGAGGAGATGCACGAGGTCTTCAACATGGGCTGCGGCTTCTGCGTCGTCGTCCCCGAGAGCGACGAATCCGGCGCCCTGGAGCTGCTCCGCGCCCACTACCCCGGCGCTGCCCGCATCGGTCGCGCGGTCGCGGGGCCGCCGCGCATCGAGCGGCGCTGAGATTTCATTCGGGCCTCCCTGTTGAGACCGGCCCCCTCGCCTCATAACGTTGGGCAGCGATGAGCGATCGCGCCCGAACCAGCTCGCAGATGATCGGCACCGTGCTATCGGGCCGCTACCGGCTCGAGGCCAAGCTCGGCAGCGGCGGCATGTCGACCGTCTACCTGGCGCGCGACCAGACCCTCGACCGCGACGTCGCGATCAAGGTCATGCACCGCGAGATGTCCGAGCAGGCCGACCAGATCGAGCGCTTCCGCCAGGAGGCGCGGGCGGTCGCGAAGCTCTCCCACCCCAACGTCGTCGCCGTGATCGACGCCGGCGAGGACGGCGGCCACCCCTACATCGTCTTCGAGTACGTCCAGGGCGAGACGCTGAAGCAGCGGATCGCCCGGGTCGGCGCGCTCGACCCCCAGGAAGCGCTCGCCTACGCGATCGAGATCGCTCGCGGCCTCACCGTCGCCCACGCCCGCAACATCGTCCACCGCGACATCAAGCCGCAGAACGTCCTGATCGACCCCGAGGGACGCGCGAAGCTGACCGACTTCGGGATCTCGCGCCAGCTCGAGCAGGATGGGATGACCGCCACCGGCCGCGTCCTCGGCACCACCGACTACGTCGCCCCCGAGCAGGCGATGGGCCAGGGTGTCGACATCCGCTCCGACGTCTACTCGCTCGGCGTCGTCCTCTACGAGATGCTGATCGGCCAGGTCCCGTTCCACGCCGACAGCCAGGTCGGGGTGGCGATGAAACACGTCAACGAAGAGCTGCCCGACGTGCAGCAGCGCCGGCCCGAAGTCTCCGCGGCGGCGGCGCTGGTGGTCGAGCGAGCGACGGCCAAGGACCCGGCCAAGCGCTACCAGGACGTCGGCGAGATGATCGACGACCTCTCGACCGCGCTCGAGGTCGAAGCGGCCCGGGCCGGCAGCTCGACCGGGGAGGCGACCAGCATCCTCGACGCGCTGCCGCCGCCCAAGCGCAAGCTCTCGAGCCGGGCGCGTTGGTCGTGGGCAGCGATCGCGCTAATCGTCCTCGTCGGCGGTGGCGTTCTGGTTGCGGTGCAACTCGGCAGCCACGGCGAACTCCCTGGCACCGGGGGTGGCGCCCTCAGCGGCAAGGGAGCGACGATCGCGATCGAATCGGCGACCGACTATGACCCCGAGGGGGACGGCCGGGAGGGGTCGGAAACGATCCAGTTCGCGGTCGACGGCAACCTCGCCACCGCATGGAGCAGCGAGCACTACGCCGACGCCGAATTCGCCGGCACCAAGACTGCTCCCGAAGGAGACGAAGGCGAAGGCGCGCCGAAGCCCGGCGTCGGCCTCTACGTCACGACCAAGTCGGCCGCCACCCCGAAGGTGATGGTCATCCACACCCCCACTCCCGGCTGGGACGCGGAAATCTTCGCGGTCGACGGCCAGGCGCCGGAACAGGTCACCGAATGGGGCGAAAAGATCGGCGCCGTCACCGACGCCGACAAGATCGAGGAAGTCGAACTGCACGCCAGCAAGGCCGACCGCTTCCTCCTCTGGTTCACCAAGGCGGCCCCCGACGGCGGCAGCGAAGGCGGCTACGGGATCGAAATCAGCGACGTCAAGCTGATCGAATAGCCGGCCTGGGGCTGGCTAGAACTCGTGCGAGCGTTCGCGCTCGTGGCGCTCGATCGCAAGCGTGACGAGGCGGTCGCACAACTCCGGGTAGGGGACCCCGGACGACTCGAACAGCTTGGCGTAGACGCTGGTCTCGGTGAAGCCGGGCATCGTGTTGATCTCGTTGACGAGGACCTCGCCGCCGGGCTCGACGAAGAAGTCGCAGCGGGCGAGGCCCGCGCAGCCGGCCAGGGCGAAGACCTCGGCGGCGAGCTCGCGCACCCGCGTCGTCGTCGCCTCGCCGATCGGCGCCGGCACCCGCAGCTCCATCCCGCCCTCGGTGTACTTGGCCTCGAAGTCGTACCACTCGGCATGGGCCACGATCTCGCCCGGCTGCGAGGTCTCCGGCGCCTCGTTGCCGAGCACCGAGCACTCGACCTCGCGGCCCTTGGCGGAGGCCTCGACGATCACCCGCGGGTCGTGGCGCAGCGCCAGCTCGACCGCCTCGTCGAGGTCCTCGAGCCGCTCGACCCGGGTGATGCCGACGCTCGATCCCATCCGCGAGGGCTTGACCCAGAGCGGCAGACCGAGGCGCTCGCAGCGACCCCACCAGTCGCTGCCCTCGACCGCGGTGAACTCGACCTGGGGGATGCCGTGGGCGGCGAACAGCCGCTTCAGCGTCAGCTTGTCCATGCAGACCGCGGAGGCGAGCACGTCGGAGCCGACGTAGGGAACGTCGAGCCACTCGAGCAGGCCCTGGACGCTGCCGTCCTCGCCGAAGGCCCCGTGCAGGGCGGGGAAGACGACCTCGGCGCCGAGCAAGCCGGCGGCCGGAATCAGCTCGACGCTGCCGCCCGGCTGGCTCCAGCTACCGTCGCGGCCGATCGTAACCTCGACCACCTCGTGGCCGGCGGCGCGCAGGCCGGCGGCGACCGCGGCGGCGGAGCGCAGCGAGACCTCGTGCTCGCTGGAGCGGCCGCCGCCGAGGACGACCGCTCTCACGGTTCTTCTTCCCCTTCGAAGAACTGCGCCCGCTTGCCGACGACGATCGTCACTTCGGACTTCGGTTCGACCCTGCTCTTCGGGCTCGGGAATTGTTCGATGACGAAGCCGATCTTGGTTTCGTCTTCGGTTTCTTCTTCTTCGACCACCGGCACCAGGCCGGCGGCGCGGATCGCTTCGACCGCTTCGCGCCGTTCGGAGCCGATCAGCTTCGGCACCGTCGACTGCTGCTTGCTCTTGGCGACGACGATCGAGACAGTCGAGCCTTCGTCGAGCTTGCGGCCGGCGCTCGGCGACTGCCGGATGACTTCGCCGGGCGGGTCGCCGGTTTCTTCTTCGCTGACGCTGGGGACGAGGCCGAGCGCGCGGATTTCCTGCACCGCGACCCGCCGCTGGCTGCCGACCAGGACCGGCACCTTGACCTGTTTCAGGCCGCTGGAGACGAACAGTTTCACTTCGGTGCCGTGGGTCGCCGCTTCGCCGCCGCGCGGTTCGCTGAAGATGACGACGCCTTCTTCGACCGAGTCGGAGCTGCGCCGTTCGGCGACAGGCACGAAGCTGGCTTCTTCGATCGCTTCTTCGGCTTCTTCCTGGGTGAGGCCGGCGGTGCCCGGCACTTCGCCGCTGCCGGGGCCGGCGCTGACCGTGAGCAGGACGGTCGGCTTCGAGCAGAACAGGGTCAGGAAGGAGCAGTCTTCTTCGGCCGAGCCCGCGAGCGGGTCCTGCTCGAGCACCTGCTCCTTGGGTGCTTCGTTTTCGACCCGCCTTTCTTCGGTCTTGAAGCCCTGGCGTTCGAGCTGGGAGATCGCGAATTCGACCTGCTTCCCAGTCACGTCGGGGACGCTGGTCGAGGTGTCGCGGGTCAAGAGCAAGCCAATCAGGACGCCCACCACGGCAGCGATCGCGAGGCCGATCCAGAGCCATTTGCGGTTGCCCCCTTCCTCCTCCTCGGCCTCCGCCTGCTCGGCGACGACCGGTGGCAGCGCGGCAAAGGCGGCGGTGCCGCCGCCGACGCCCGGCTCGCGCATCGCCTGTTCGAGCGCAGCAATGAAAGCGTCGGCGTTCTGGAAGCGCTCGCCGGGCTCCTTCGCCAGGGCCCGCATCACCACCGCGTCGAGCGCCGGGCTCACCCGCGGGTTGATCGAGCTCGGCCGCTGCGGCGTCTGCGAGACCTGTTTCATCGCCACCGCGACGGCGCTTTCGCCCTCGAAGGGAACGCGACCGGTCAGCGCCTCATAGAGGATGACGCCGATCGAGTAGAGGTCGGAGACGCTGGTCACTTCGTAGCCCTGCGCCTGCTCGGGGGAAAGGTAGTGCGGGGTCCCCATCACCGAACCGGTCTGGGTGATCTCCGAGACGCCGGCGCGGGCGATGCCGAAGTCGGTGACCAGCGCTTTGCCCTCGCCGTCGACGATCACGTTCTGCGGCTTCAGGTCGCGGTGGACGATTCCCTGACGGTGAGCGGCGCGGGCGGCTTCGAGCACCTGGCGGACCAGGGCCACGGCCTGCTCGGGGGCAAGGCCGCGCTCGATCAGCTGTTTCAGGGTCTGCCCCTGGACGTACTGCATCGCGATGTAGTTGACGCCTTCGACCTCGCCGCGGTCGTAGACCGAGACGATGTTCGGGTGCTGCAGCGCCGCCGCCGCCTCCGCCTCGCGCTGGAAGCGGGCGACGAACTCCCGGTCCTGGGCGAAATGACGGTGCAGAACCTTGAGCGCGACCTCGCGCTGCAGGTGTTCGTCCTCGGCCAGCCAGACGTCCGCCATCCCGCCGGCGCCGATCCGGCGCAGAATCCGGTAGCGGCCGTCGAGCAGCTCCCCCTCTTTGACCTCAGCCACCGCGCCCTCCTTGCTTTCTCATGTCTTGGTCGAAGATCACGCCGCGCTCCCCAGAGCCAGCTGCCTGCCGCCGGGCTCGGCCGCCTCGCGCCTCGCTCGGTCGGAGACCAGCAGCAGCAGCGCCAGCAGGACGAAGTTGGCGACGATCGAGCTGCCGCCGTAGCTGACGAAGGGCAGGGTGACACCGGTCAGCGGGATCACCCGGGTGACACCGCCGATGATGACGAAGGCCTGGATCGCGAAGACCGCGGTCAGCCCCGTCGCCAGCAGCTTCGAGAAGCCGTCGGAGGCGAGCAGCGCGACCTTGAAGCCGCGGGCGGTGATCAGCAGGTAGGTGGCGATCAGGCCGCAGGCGCCGAACAGGCCCAGCTCGTTGACGATCAGCGAGTAGATCGTGTCGGTCTGCGCCGCCGGCAGCAGCGCGTTGTCGGTGCCGGGGATCGTGATCATCCCCTGGCCAAAGCCTTTGCCGAAGAGGCCTCCGTCGGCCTGGGCGAAGATCGACTGCAGGATCTGGTACCCGTTGCCGTGGGCTTCGCGGTAGGGGTGTAGCCAGATCTCGACCCGGTCGTGGACGTGGGGGACGGTGGCGACGATGAACCAGGCGCCGAGCAGGAACAGCGCCATCCCGATCACGACGAACGAGAAGCGGCCGGTGGCGACGTAGAGCAGGGCGAGGAAGGCGGCGAAGAACATCAGCGAGCTGCCGAGGTCGCGGATGAAGACGAGCATGAACATCGAGGCGCCCCAGACGACCAGCATCGGCCCGAAGTGCTTCAGCGGGGGCAGCGTCACGCCGAGCACCCTGCGAGCACCGACGATCAGCACCTCGCGGTGCTCGCGCAGGTAGCTGGCGAGGAAGATGACGATCCCGATCTTCGAGAACTCGGCCGGCTGGAAGGCGATCGGGCCGATCTTGACCCCGAGGTAGGCGCCGTTGACCTGCTGCCCGATCCCCGGCAGCCGCGGCGCCAACAGCAGCAGGATCGAGGCGGCGGCGATCGTGTACCGATAGCGCTCGAGCACCTCGTAGTCGCGCAGCAGCTGGATCGTCAGGGCGAAGAGGACGAGGCCGAGAACGAACCAGTTGGCCTGGTCGCGGGCGAGGCTTTCGTCGATCCGGTAGACCATCACCAGGCCGAAGGCGGTGAGCAGCGCCATCAGCGGGAACAGGTAGGGGTCGGCGTTGGGCAGCCGGATGCGGAGGAAGATGTGGGTGGCGACGCAGACGGCGAGGAAGTAGGCGCCGTAGATCAGGCTGAGGTTGTCGACCTTCGGGCCCTCGGCCGAGATCACCGCGGCGAAGCCGGCGGTGAGCAGCAGCGCGACCGGGATCAGGGCGAGGAGCTCGCGGTTGCGAGCCGAGGACCTCACGGGACGCCCTGGCTGCGTTCGATTTCTTCCAGCAGCGAGACCGCGTCCTGGCGCGAGCGCAGGTCGTGGCCGGTGACCGCGTCGCGGCGCTTGCCGGTCAGCGCCGAGGTTTGGATCGGGCTCGAGTAGTGCTCGCTGTAGAGCGAGATCCCGAGCGGCAGTTCGTAGGGCAGGCCGCGGTAGAGGGCGACGCGGCCGGCGTCGTCGGTGCCGAGGAACCAGACCTGGCGGTTGCCGTACCAGGCGCCGAAGGCGATCGCGGCGACCACGACCACCGCGGCGAGGATCTTCAGCGCCCGCTTGAGGCGGCGGCGGTCGGGCTTTGAGTCGAGCTGCTCGCGGCGCTGGCGGGCGGCCTCGGCGGCGGCGCGGCGGCGAACCTCGGTCGCGGTCAGGCCAGCCTCCTCGGCGGCGGCGCCGACCAGGGTGGCACCCTCGTGGGGGGCGCCCGCGGCGCCGCGGGGGGGGGCCCCCCGGGGGGGGGGGGGGGGGCGGCCCGCGCCCCCGGACCGGGGGGGGGGGGGGCGCGCCCCGGCCGCGCGGGGCCCCCCCCCCCGCCCGGCGCCCCCCCCCCCCCCCCCCCCCGCCGCACGGGCCGC
>Ga0335070_10001481_pt1 | contig 27164 bp, 27 predicted proteins | sample Lox_Sample_13_FD_206722 | JGI IMG/M metagenome (GOLD analysis project Ga0335070, IMG submission 206722) | Soil microbial communities from Loxahatchee National Wildlife Refuge, Florida, United States - Lox_Sample_1.3 | ecosystem: Environmental > Terrestrial > Soil > Wetlands | place: USA...
CGCGAATGTCGGGTCGGGGCTAACGAGCTCCGGACTCTCCCGCGCAGCGCCACTCCATCTCCATCGGGAGCCACGCGCCGGCCGTCAGCACGCCCACCAGCAGGTAGACGTAGTTCGTCTTCGCGCGAACCTGGGAGAGCGCGCGGCCCCCGCAGCTCTCGGCGACGGCGACCGGATCGGGCTCGACCAGGTTCCACAGATAGGCGTGGAGCGTGGTGCTGTGCTGTGTGGTGACGTCGACGTGCGGCGCCCGCACGCCGAAGCTGAAGCAGCCGGCGTTCGCGCTGCCGAGAGAGAGCGCCACGAGCGCCGCCACGAGCCGCGCGCGCCTCGGCGCTGCACATCGACCGTCCATGATCTTCCTCCGTGCCGGCCGCGCCGGCTCAAAGCTGGAAGCACGTCGCGGGCGTGTCGCTCGTCGCCGGCAGGGGCGTTCTCATCTCGAAGGCCTCCTGATCCCGAGCCATCCAGCGGGCGAACGTGTCGATGCCCTGCGTGAACGCATCGCCGAACATCTTGCCGTCCTCGAGCAGCCAGTCCTCCACGTCCGCCACGGGCGTCGTGTAGGTGTACTTGCAGGTGTTCTTCTTCGTCTCTCCGCCCTCGTTCCATTCCTGGGTCATCGAGGACCACATCCGGATCGAGATCCGCTCGCTCATGTGCTGGCGGAGGTCCACCTCGTCGAGCCGCGCGGTCAGGGTGGCCTGGGCCTGACCGGGCTCCGCCTGGTGCTCCCTCGGAATCGCCGTGGCGACTGCGGCGCCGAGCTCCTTCGCGAAGTCGCGCTCGTTCTGGAGGCGGAGGAGGACGGCGTTCACCTCGTCCGTGGTCTTCCACGGCAGGCCTCCGACCCCGCCGACGACGAGGCCGCTCACGCCGCCCGCGACGCCGCCGATGATCATGAACGCCGGCACGCAGACGATCACGGCGATGGGGCCGCAGAGCAGCCCTGCGCCCATGCCGATGCCGGCGCCCGTGACCGCGAGCGACCCGCCCCCGATGAGCGCGCCCTTGAAGGTGGTGTCCGCGTGCGTGTCGCCCTTCAGCTCGTGGCCGTCCTTGGTGGCGACCTCGGACCGGAGCTCGAAGTGCTGAAACGCCGGCGGCACCGGCTGCTTCAGCCAGAAGGCGCACCCCGACCCGATGGGGAGCGCGAGCAGCGCGACCACGGCAGATCGAAGAACAGAAACAGCTCTGGCACGCATCTCTGGTCCTTGCCCGGGCATAACATGAGCAAGCGCTGTGCCGTGCCCTGGTGCACGCCCGGCACATCTGTGGGATCGGGAGTAGGTTGCGAAGCCTCAGGGTGAGGCGAATCCGTGCAGCCGCGGGTCGGACGCCTTCAGCCCTCGAGGCGCCTGCCGGCCAGCGCCATCACGCGGCGCACGAGGCCGCGCGGGACCCACGAGGTGCTCGCGTGGAGCGCCTTGTAGAGCCCGCCCGGAATCACCACGACGTCGCCGCGGGCGAGCCCGGCGAGCGACGCGTCCACCACCGCCTCGGCGCTCATCCAGGCGAAGGAGGGAATCTGGCTGGCGTCGACACCCGCGCGCTGCTGGAACTCGGTGCGGGTGAAGCCCGGACACAACACCTGCACGCGCACGCCCGTGCCGCGCAGCTCGCCGGCGAGCGCTTCCGTGAAGCTCGTGACGTAGGCCTTGGTCGCGCCGTAGGTCGCGACGAAGGGCCCAGGGTAGAAGCCGGCCAGGGAGGACACGTTCACGATCGCGCCGCTGCCGCGCCGGGTCATCTGCGGGAGCGCGGCGCGCGTGAGGCGCACGAGGGCCAGCACGTTGAGCCGGATCTGCTCCTCCTCCCGGGCGATCTCGAGCTCGGAGAAGCTTCCCTGCGTGCCGAAGCCCGCGTTGTTCACGAGCAGGTCGAGCGACTCGTCCTCCGCGACGCGCCGCTCGACCTGCTCGAGCTCGGCGGGCTGCGAGAGATCGGCCGCGAGCACGTCGACGCCGACGCCGTGCTCCTCGCGCAGCCGCTTCGCGTGCGCCTCGAGGCGCTCGCGGCTGCGGGCCACGAGCACGAGATCGGAGCCCTGGCGCGCGAGCCGCTCGCTGAACGCGAGTCCGATGCCGGCCGATGCGCCCGTGACCAGCGCCTTGCGGTGCGGCGTCGCTTCGCCGCGCGCGTTCGTCTCGCTCATGGGACCTCCCGGGTCCTTCAGGCGGCGCGCCGGCGCCGCAGAGCACGCCCGAGCGGTAGCAGGATCGGCACGAGCAGCGCCACCTCGTGGCCGCGGCCGCAGCCCTGCACGGTCTGGATCGCGCCGCAGCCGTGCAGTCGCCGGCCCTCGTCCGTGCGGCCCGTCAGACAGGCCTGCGTGTCGCCGAAGGCGATGCCGGTCTCGGAGATGCGGAAGAGCGACGCGAGGTCCGGGCGGCGGTCGCGGTTCAGGTAGAGCGGTAGGGAGAAGAGAGAGCGCGCGCCGGCGGGTCCGAAGGCGAGCGAGGTGCGGTCGACCTTTCGCACGTCGAGATCCGGCGAGCCGAAGAGCCCGACGGTGAGCGGCGCGCGCGACATCGGGTCGACGCGGTTCTGCGGATCGAGCGGGTCGACGTCGATCGCCACCTCGAGGGTCGGCGCGTACTCGGGGCCGAAGTCGATTACATAGACCGGGGCGTAGACGGGGGAGCTGAAATCCCAGCTCGCGTAGGCCAGACCCTCCGAGACGATGACCTTCGAGCCCGCCGCGCGGCCCCCGAGCCTAACGGGGGCGGTCGGTTGCGAGATGTCGAAGACGTTGAGTAGACCATTGGCGACGAAGAGTCGCGTACCGAGTGCCTCGACATCCGTGGCACCGCTCTGGTTCGGGGCGAACGCGCCGACCCCAGTCGGATGCGTCGGGTCGCTCACGTCGACGATCTGGACCGGCCTCGACCCTGCCAGGTACAGCAGATTTCCGGAGAGCGCGGCCGAGCGGTAGATACCGGCGAACGAGCCGATCTTCTTCGGGGCCGTGGGATCGGAGACGTCGACGACGTACAGCCCGCTCAAGGTCGAGACGTAGAGCAGGTCGCCGGCGAGATCGAGGTCGTAGGTCCCTGAAGCCGTGGTCAGCGTCAGCGATCCGAGCATCAGAGGATGGATCGGGTCGCTGATGTCATCGATCTCGATTCCGGTGGGGGTACCCATGTACAGGCGACTGCCTGCATGCGCGAGCACCCTCGGCGATTCTGTGATCGATCTCGCGAGGGTGCTTGAAAGCACGGGGTTCGCGGGCTCGGAAACGTCGATGATCTGGAAGCTGCCATCCGCCGCGATGTAAGCCGTCTGCCCCACGACCTCCAGATCGCGAATAAAGCCGGATACGGTGGTCTGCCCGACGAGGACGGCGCTCTGCGGGTCGCTCAGATCGAACACATCGAAAGTCCCACTGCCGCCGGAGCGGACCCCGTAGAGACGATGCTCCGCGATATCGATGGCGTCGTAGTAGGAGTAGGGAGTCAGAACGGACCGCTTGGGGAACTCCGGCACGCGGACGTCGACGGCCTGGAGCGTCCCGGGAGTCGTCAGGGCGATTCCGGTATTCACGACGTAGGCACGACCGGCCGTGACGGAGACCGCCGCGCCGAGCAGCAACGGATCTTGGGAAGCGATCCCGGCGAGAGCAGCCGGATGCGAGGGATCCGAGACGTCGAAGAGCTGGAGTTCGTCGTGACCCACTGCATACGCAATCCCCCCGACCAGCTCGATTGCTTTGCAGAAACCACACGAGATCGACGACAGCTGCACCGCGGTCGCCGGATTCCGGACATCCAGGACGCGGAGCACGAGGCCCTGCGTGAAGGATTCCGCGGCCGCATACAGAACCCCGGCGCGCACGGCGAGACCGCTGCCCGCATGGCTGCCGATGTCGAGCAGCGTGATCAGCGCGGGCGCGCTCGGGTTCGCCACGTCCACGCTCGCACCGCCGGCGTTGCTGCTGAGATATGCGACGCCGTTGTCGACCGCGATCGAGGCGCGCTGGAAGAAAGAGTAGGAGGGGCCGAGGTCCATCGCCCCGAGCTCCGCAGGGGCTGTCGGGTCCGAGACATCGAAGATGCGCAGTCCGAGCGGATTCTGCGCGACGTAGGCGAGATCGCCTGCCAGCGCGATATCGAAGCCGGGAGTCGGCGTTGCGATCGCCCCGACCTCGAGAGGGTGCGCCGCATCCGAGACGTCCACGATGCGGAGCCCCGCTGAGCCTACCAGGTAGGCGAGCGGGCCCCGGATCTCGACCGCCGCGAAGTTCCCAGCGAACGTGGCGAGCGGCGTGTAGCCCGACTGCGGATCCCTGGCGTCGAAGATCTCGAGCCCTGCCGACGTGGCGACGTACGCAATGCCGCCCACGACCTCGACGTCGCCCGGGCTTCCCTGGAGCTGCGCGGGGGGACCGGAGAGGATCAGCGCCCCGGCGCTCGCGGCGCCGAGCAGCGTCAGCAGCCCCAGGAACCCGGCGACACGCGCAGGAAAGCCCATGCAAGCTCCGCGCGCGCCATCGTACGCATATGTCGCGCCCGGGTGTCAAGCGCCATGCCGAGCCAGGCTGCCCTTGCACTCGTCAAGTCGCCGCCGCCCCGGCCCGATAAGACGCGAAGGCTCTCGAAATACTGGAACGCCAGGAGAAGCGCGATCCATGTCGGTGCTCCCGTCCATCAAGGGCTCGGTCCTCGCCGGACACGCGGAAGTGTTGAACAAGTACCTGTCCTCCCATCCGATCGATCCGGCGGTCCTGGCGCGCCGCTTCCCGGACGGCGAGCTGGAGCTGCTCGCGCGCCCGCTCTCGACGGTCGGCTGGTACGACCTGCGCATCTACCAGCGGGTGCTCGAGTTCCTGCGCGACTACGCGGGCAAGGGGCGCAACGAGTACCTGCTCGACGCCGGCACGCGCTCGGCCGAGGCGCTGATCCGCGCCGGCTTCTATCAGCAGATGGAGTATCTGCGGCGCACGCAGCTCTCCGCGCACGAGGATCCCGCCGAGCGCTTCCAGGCGTTCGGCCGCGACCTGCGCCTGCTGGGCTCGCTGACCTCTACGATCATGAACTTCGTGACCACGAGCGTGAAGCCCGATCCCGAACATCCCGATCGCTGGATGCTCGTCTACGAGTGCACCGCCCCGTTCCCCGAGGTGCTGTGCTGGACCACGCAGGGCTTCTGCAACCGCATGGCCGAGGAGCACGGCACGCCCGAGCTGTGGCGCTGGACGCAGCCGCGCCCGGACCTCGTGCAGCTCCGGATGCAGTACTCGGTCTGAGAGCGCGAGAGCCCGTTCGCCTTCGCGGGCCCGCGGCGGCGCGTCTTCAGTCGCCCTCGCTCGAGCGCTCCCGCTCCCGCTCGGCGCGCAGCGCCTCGAGTGCGGCGAAGCGCTCGGGCGGAACCGAGATGAAGATGCCCTCGGCCTCGGCGCACACGCGTCCGCCGCCGAGGACCTGGCCCTTCGTGAAGATCTTGCGGCCCTCCATCCCCACGAGCTCGGCCTCGAAACGCAGCTCGGTGTGGAGCGGCGTCGGCGTGCGATAGCGCACGGTGAGCGTGCCGGTCATGCCGGGCCGCTCGCCGAGCGATTGCACGTAGCCGAGCACCTCGTCGAAGGCCGCCGCCACGAAGCCGCCGTGCACGCTGCCGGGCGGACCCTCGTAGGCGCTGCCGAAGGTGACGAGCCCCTGCGCCGTGCGGGGACCCGTCTGCGACAGGCGGATCGGCGGCGCCAGCGGGTTCGCGAGCCCGATCATCGGGCTCTGGTCGAAGAAGGCGCCGACGTCGCCGGCGTTCGCGCTCTCGCTGAAGCCGTGCACGTAGCGCAGGCGCGGATGCGAAGCGAGCTGACCGGCGTAACGCTCGAGTGCGTCGGCGGCGCGGCGCAGCTCGTCCTCGGGCGCGTTGCTCGGAACCAGGCGCTCGATCACGAGGCGCATCGCGTCGGCGAGGCGGCGCTTCTGCACCCACTTGCTCGAGTCCTGCTTCGAGCCCTCCCACATCGCGGCGCGCCGCTCGGGAACGCGCGATTCGTCGGCGCTCACCCTCTGCTCCCGAACAGCTCGAACATCGCGTCCACGTTGGAGCGGATGCGCTCCGGCGGGACGCCGACCGTCGGCGCGTAGAGAAGGGGCTGGTCCGTCAGGTCCTTCCACTGCGCCAGTCGCTCGCGCGCCTCGTCGGGCGTGCCGGCGATGGCGATCTCCTCGACGAGCGCGTCGGGTACGGCCTCGGACATCGCCTTCACGTCGAAGCGGCGCAGCGCGGCGTTGCACTTCTCGCCCACCTCCTTCAGGCCGTGCAGCTCGAGGATCGGGTGGTAGAGCGCGGTCGTGAAGTAGAAGCCGATCTGGTTCTTCGCGTCGCGGATCGCGAGGTCGCGGTCGCGCTGGATCGAGGTCAGCACGTAGGGCGCGAGCGCGCAGGCGCCCGGCTTGCGGTCCGCCTTGGCCTCGGCCTCGCGCAGGATCGGCAGCGTCACCTCGCGGTGCCAGCGGCGCGTCGCGATCGGGTGTCCCACCAGGCCGTCGGCGACGGCGCCGGCGGCGGCGATCATCCCGCGGTTCACCGCCGCGATCCAGATCGGGATGTCGACGCGCGGCGCGCCCGGGCGCGCGTAGATTGGCACGTTCAGCTTCCAGAACTTCCCGTCCCAGCGGAAACCCCCGCCCTTCTGTGCGCGCAAGGCGGCGCGCAGCAGCTCGACCAGCTCGCGCATGCGCGCGGCTGGCGCCGAGAACGGCACGGCGTACCAGTCCTCGTTCATGCGCCGCGTGGCGCTGCCGAGGCCGAGCACCATCCGCCCGCCGGACAGCTCGTCGAGGTCCATCGCGGCACTCGCGTGCAGGAGCGGCGTGCGCGTGAAGGCGTTGGCGATGGCCGTGCCGATGCGCACGCGCGACGTGGCCTGCGCGATGGCGCCGAGGGCGACGTAGCCGTGGCGATTGAAGAATTCGATGCTGTAGACGCCGTCGAAGCCCGCCGCCTCGGCCGCCAGGGCCATCGAGACATCGGCCCGCGCGGAGCCGCCGGTGAGGATGAGTCCGATGCGCATGGGGGCGGATGCTAGCCCGGGCGGGCTCCGGGCGTGACCGCCCCTGTCACGCGGCCCTGCTGGAATCCGGCGAGAGGAGGACGGATCCATGGCCGAGGCAGCGCTCTCCATCCCTTGCGAGGCGGCGGCGACGGGCGTCCGCTGCGTCGTGTGCGGCTGCGACGACGTGCGGACCGACGAGGTGGTCGACGGCGAGGTGATCTTCCTCGCCGAGTGCCCCCGCTGCGATCATCGCTGGACGTCGCGCGCACCGCGCCCGCGCGTGCGCATCGTCGCGCTGCGCACGCCGGCGCGCGCGGAGGAGATCGCCACGGCGGCGTGATCGGCGCGGTGCGCGGCGCGCGAGCTCGGCCGCGCTCAGAAGCGGTAGCCGAACCCCCAGCCGAACGAGACGTAGTCGGTGTAGTCGATGTCGCCGGTGGCGCCGGTGGGGAGGACGTACGTCACGCCGAGTTCACCAGGATGTTGGGCGTGGCATACACGTCGATGCCGGCTCCGAAACGCGCCCCGACGTCGCGCTCCGTGTTGGTGGGTCGAGACCGTGCTTCCTGCGGAGCGCGCCGCCGCGCACTGATTTCGGGTCGGACCGGCACGGAGCCAGCTCGGCAGGCGAGCGCTCAGCCCGGACCAGCGACCGGGGCGGGTGTCGTGACCCTCGGCACCGGCACCCCGAGCGCCTCCGCGAGGTACGGCAGCGCCTCGCTCGCGAGCGAGAGCTCCGGCGCGAGCCGCTTGCCGAGCCCCTCGGCGGTGGCGAGCGCGAGGTTCACCATCGTCATGTGGGCGCGCGCCTGGATGCGATGGCGGCGCAGGATGTCGAAGATCCGGCCGATCTCGAGCGCGAGCTGGACGTTGCTGAGGCCTTGCATGCGCAGCCGCTCGACGAACGCGCAGATCTCGCGCTCGTACCCGGCGTAGTCCTGCGTCGCGGTGTGGGGCGAGGCCTCGTAGAAGATCCGCGCCACGGTCCTGCCGTCGCCCGTGGCGAAGGCGAAGAGCAGGCGCGCGTTGGTGAGGCGGTCCTCGTCGTTCAGCTCGCCGACGAGGCCGAGGTCGAAGAGCACGATGCGGCCGCCGTGCTCGAAGCGCATGTTGCCCGGGTGGAGGTCCGCGTGGACGAAGCCGTGCGAGAAGATCATGCGGCACACGCAGCGCATGCCCGTCGCGACCACGCGGTGTACGTCCACCCCGTGCGCGAGGAGATCCTCCTCGTTCAGGGCGTCGACGAACTCCATCGTCAGCACCTCGGCCGAGCAGGCCTCCTCGTAGAGGACCGGGAAGTGGAGGTCCTTCTCCTCGCGGAAGTTCTCCCGGAAGCGCCGGTTGTGCGCGGCCTCGTTGCGCAGGTCGATCTGCTGCTCGACCGCGTCGCAGAAGGTGGCGACCGCCTCGGCGAGCGAGACGAGGCGCAGCGACGGCACGAGGCGCTGGGCGATGCGCGCTGCGGCGAGCAGGATGGAGCGGTCGAGCGCCACCTTCTCGCCGATGTCGGGGCGACGCACCTTCACGGCTACCACGTCGCCGCCCCCGGCCAGCGTCGCGCGGTGGACCTGCGCCACCGAGGCCGCGGCCACCGGCACGGGCTCGAAGCTCGCGAAGACGGAATCGAGCGGGCGCCCGAGGCTCTGCTCGATCACGCGCCGGGCAGCCGCGAAGGGAAACGGCGGCACCTGGTCGCGCAGCGTCGACAGCTCCTCGATCAGCTCGCGGGGCAGGAGGTCGCCGCGCGTCGACGCGATCTGCCCGACCTTGATGAAGGTCGCGCCGAGCCGGTGGCAGAGCGCCACGTGCGCGCGGCCGAAGGCGCGGACCCGCCCGCTGCGCCCCTCGGCGCGGAGCCGCCAGGCCTCGCGCAGCAGCACGCCGAGCGCGACCGCGCTGGCCCACGCGAGCTGGGCCAGGCGGATCGCGACGTGGAGGGCGTGGCGCGCGCGGCCTTGCATCGGCCGCGCAAACTAGCAGGCGAGCGGCTCGCTAGATTCGAAGCCGCAGGAAGGAGCAATCTCCGGACGCCAGCCAGGGACAGAGGTGCGCAGGTGCGTCTTCGCTGGACTCTTCTCGCGGTCGGTTGCCTGGTCGCCGTCGGAATCGGCGCCCACTTCGTGGAGAGCAGGCTTCTCTTCCCCGCCCCGCCGCGACCCGCGCAGCCCCCTGCGCTCGACGGATCCGTCGAGCACACATGGCTCGAGACGACGGGTGGCCGGGTCGAAGCGTTCCTCCTTCCGGCCGAGTCCACCGCGAGCGGTCCTCGACCGCTCGTCGTCTATGCCCACGGCAACGGGGAGCTCGTCGACTCCTGGCTCGGTGAGTTCGAACCGCTGCGGTCGGAGGGCGTCTCGGTCCTGCTGGTGGAGTACCCGGGCTACGGTCGCTCGAGCGGGAGTCCGTCCGAACGCTCGATCCAGGGCGCACTGGCCGCGGGCTACGACTGGGCGCGGGAGAAGCCGCTCGTCGACCCCGACCGCATCGTCGGCTACGGCCGCTCGCTCGGCGGCGGGGCGATCTGCGCCCTCGGGCGAGTCCGCTCCCTCGCTGCCCTCGTTCTGGAGTCCACCTTCACGAGCATTCGGGACATCGCCGCCGACCGCTTCGGGGTACCCGGGTTCCTCGTGCAGAACGGCTTCGAGAATCTCGCGTTCGTCAGCCACTACACCTCGCCCGTGCTTCTGATCCACGGCGTGGACGATCCACTCGTTCCGGCCGTCCAGGCGCGTCGCCTCGCCGACGCAGCACCGGCCGCCGAGCTCGACCTGGAGAAGTGCGGCCACGGCTGCTCGGGGCAGTGGCCCCTGATCCTCTCGTTCCTGGGCAGGCACGGGCTCCTGCACTGACGTCCGACCTCGCGCCCGGCCGTACCCGCAGTGCGCCTCGCTAGCCTCTCTCCGCCTCGAGCGCCGAGCTGGCCCGGGGTGGATTCGGGGGGATCCGCATGCCGCGACAGGCCGCCGCTGCGGCCAGGCGAGGAGGAGCTCGCGGGCGCAGGCGCGCGTCGCGAGGCCATCGGCTGGCGCGCATCGGTCGCGCGGCTCGGCGGCTCCGCGTTCGCGCGCGCCGCGTCTGGCCCTCGGCTCGGCGCCGTCGCCGCTGGGTGCGTGCGTTCCGGCGCATGCCCGGCCCGACGCAAATCGCTGTCGGGCTCGCGGTCCTGGTTGCGCTGTGGGCGACAGTCAACGTCGTCTACCAGGTGATCCGCAAGCCGACGGAGCTCTTCTTCCCCGTGAGCGGCACGCTCTACAAGACTCCGTCCGAGACGTGGGATGCCTACGCGCGCTCGTTTCGCCGGCATGCGACGGACACGATCAGCGCCGAACTCCTCGCGGCGCTCGCGCAGGTCGAGGGCTCCGGCAACCCGATCGTGCGGACCTACTGGCGCTGGTCGTGGGCCAGCGATCCGTTCGAGGTGTATCGGCCGGCGTCGAGCGCCGTGGGCATGTACCAGATCACCGACGGCACGTTCGAGCAGGCACGGCGCTACTGCATCCACGATCACGTCGTCGCCGAGGACGGCCCCTGGTACGCGTGGCGCTCGTGCTGGCTCAACTGGCTCTACTTCCGTGTGGTGCCGAGCCACGCGATCGAGCTCACGTCCGCCTATCTCGATCGCGCGGTGTCGACGACGCTCCGCCGGCACCGGATCGACTCGGCCACGCAGGCGCAGAAGCAGCGGCTCGCCGCGCTGATCCACCTGTGTGGGAGCGCGGTCGGCGACCGCTTCGCGCGCGGCGGCTTCGTGCTCTCGCCCCGGCTGCGCTGCGGCGATCACAGCGCCCGCGACTACGTGGCGCGCGTCGAGGCCATGCGCGGCGTATTCGCGGCCCTCGCGGCGCGGGACGACTAGAGGCTCGCGGGGGTCCCCTCGGCGCCGCGTCCCCGGCAATTCCGTCCAATACGCGACCGTCGCCATCTCGTAGGATGGCTGCACCGTTCCGTGGAGGACCATCGATGCAGCCGTGTCTCAACCAGATCGACTTCGCGGTGCGCGACATGGAGGCCGCGCTCGCCTTCTACCGGGCGCTCGGCGTCGAGATCCCCGAGAAGAGCATCTGGCGGACGCCGACCGGCATCCACCACGTCGACGTCCCCATGCCCGGCGGACTCGTCGTGCACCTCGACAGCTTCGCCATGACGCGCGCCTACGACCGGGGCTGGCGCGAGCCGTCCGGGCCGGGCACGCGGGTCGTGCTCAGCTTCGCGGTCTCCTCGCGCGACGAGGTCGACCGCCTCCACGTGAAGCTCACGGGCCTCGGCTACGCGAGCGCGCAGCCGCCCTACGACGCCTTCTGGGGCTCTCGTTATGCGATCGTCGAAGACCCCGACGGGAACCACCTCGGCCTGATGAGCCCGCGCGACGACGCGCACGGGAGCGCGCCTCCCGAGCTGTGAGCCGTTCGCCGGCCGGCGTGGAGCAGACCGAAGCGGAGGCACCGACAGCCAGGCGTTCACGGCCGCTCGTGGGTTCGTCTTGCCTCACCTCGTTGCCACGCGCGAGAATGGGTCGTCTCGCCCGTCGAGCGCCCGAGAAGATCGGGGGAATTGCGTTGGCCAGGCGTAGGACGCGGTCGCGCACGAGCAGCACGGAATCCCGAGTGACCCCGGGTGAGCACCGCGCCGTCGTCGCCTCGCTCGATCAGCGTCTGAAGCGCTTCCGGAGCGGCCGCAAGCTCATCTCGTACGGCGAGAGCGGCCGCTTCGCCGGGGACCTCTGCGACTGGCTCGACGACGTCGGTCCGCGCGGGCGCCTTCCTGCTCTCGCTCGGCGCGCCCGGCCGCGCCGCCGCGCTCGTCCTGCGGCAGCGCGAGCGCCTCTGCGCCTCGTACTTCGACGACCTCCTCTCGCTCGCCGGGCGCCTCGAGAAGGAAGGACACCCTTTGCCGGCAGTGGCCTGCTACCGCGCCCTCGTCGATCAGATCCTCGACGCGGGTCGGAGCGCCGCGTACCGATACGCCACGGCCTACGTCGATCGCTTGTCGTCCCTCGATGGGAGCGTGGGCGACTACCGGGACGTCCCCACACACGCCGACTACCTCTTGCAGCTCCGTGAACGACACGGCCGGAAGTTCAGCTTCTGGAGGCTCTTTGAGCGTCCGGGGGGCCGGCCACTGTCGGCGCGATAGCGTTCCGCGGGGCTCGTGGTCCGCACGGAGTCGGTCGCTAGGCGCTGTCGCTCGCGCGCGGCTCGCTCTTCCACCAGACGCCCGGGAAGTACCGGCTCATCAGGGGACCGCAGAGCCGGTCGCCGGTGTCCTGCACGTAGGACGCGTCGAGCGTCGCGAGGACGCGATGCTTCTTCGGCGCTGCGAACAGCCAGTTGCGATCCTTGCGCAGAGTCTCGAGCGGCACGCCCGCCCAGTCGGCGAGGTCCTGCATCCGCTCTGCGATCCGGCCCGTCTCGACGAGGAGGAGCCGTGCCGGCGCGAGCGTCTCGAGCACCCGCTCGTTGTGGTCGGCCCAGAGCTGGAAGTAGCAACCGAGCGGGTGGAGGCCGCGCGCGATCAGCGGCGCGTCGAACTTCGTCGCCGGCACATCGGCCACTCGCAAGCGGATGCGATCGAGCGCCGCCCACGGCGAGGCGGGATCCGGAGGCTGGTTGAGGTTGTGGTCGATCCACGAGTCGCACCACGAAAAGACGTCGCGCAGCGTCAGGATGAACTTCTTGTCGCGGCACGCCCGGGAGAGCGGACCGATCAGGATGCCGGCGAGGCTCGAGGACTCCATCTCGAGGCGGAGCACGCGGTCGCGCCGCCGCAGAAGCTTCTCCGCGTGGCGCTCGTCGACCTCGCCCTTCAGCAGCGCCGTGGCCAGGCGGAGGCGGACGTCTCCATCCGGGTGGTGGGCGCTTCGATAGTTCTCGAAGATGCCCGCGAGCGAGTGCGTGCCGGTCTTGGACAACCCGCAGCAGCAGACATCGAGCCGGCGCGGGTGAAGCAGCGGGAGCAGCAGCCTCTTCGCTCGCTCGCGAATCGCCCGATTCACATCCGCCAGGAAGGCTCTCACACCCGACGATCCCGCGGCCGCTGCACCGGGTCGCAGCATACTGGGTTCGCAGGGTATCGTCCGGCCCGGCAGAACGCCTAGCAACCACCATGGACCGCAAGACCCTCACTCGCCAGTACAAGGAAGGCTCTCGTCCGATCGGCGTCTTCCGCGTTCGGAACGTCGTCGACGACCGATCGCTCGTCGGCGCGAGCGTCGACCTGCCGTCGATGCTGAACCGCCAGCGCTTCCAGCTCGCCAGCGGCGGCCACCCGAACCGCCAGCTCCAGGAAGACTGGAACCGGCTGGGCGCCGGGGCGTTCGAGTTCGTGATTCTCGACACGCTCGAGCGCCGCGAGGAGCCCGGCTGGGATCCCGGCGAGGAACTGCGCCAGCTCGAAGAGCTCTGGCTCGAGAAGCTGTCGCCCTACGGAGAGCGCGGCTACAACCCTCGCCCGACCTGTCGCGGCTGAGCGCGCTCGTGCGCCTCGCTTTGTACAGCGATCAGGAGGTCCCGGCGAACGCGGCGATCGACGAGCGCGTCCTGCGGCTCATCGGCGTGGTACGCCCGCGGATCGGCTACGTCTCCGCGGCGCCGGACCCCGAGCGGTCGGACTTCGAGAGGAAGAGGCGCTACTACGAGAAGCTCGGCGCGGATCTGGCCGCCTACGTCGACTCGGACACGGGCGATCTGGAGCGGGCTCTCGCCGAGCTCTTCCGCTGCGACGCCATCCACCTCGGCGGCGGGAATACGTTCTCGTTTCTGCGCTGGCTGAAGGCGAGGTGCGTGCTCCCGTGGCTGGGTGCCTGGGCGGCGGAGGGGCGAGGCGTCCTGATCGGGGTCAGCGCCGGCGCGATCCTGATGACGCCCGCGGTGGGGACGGCGACACTCTGTGGTGATGTTCGGGAGCCCGGTCCGATCGACGACGACGCGCTCGGTCTGGTCGGCTTCCACTTCTGGCCGCACTACGTGCCCGGCGCGGAACAGGCGCCGGCGTCGCGCGCCGTGATCGAGAGCCTTCCCGCGCTCTATGCGTGCGAGGACGGCGCCGGAATCGTCGTGGACGGCGCGGACATCGAGCTCTACGGCGCCGTGCAGATCGCACGGCGCGAGTAGGCGGCGCCCGCGCGCCGGCGGCGCGCCGCTACTTCAGCGCCGCGGGGTCGTAGAAGAAGCGCTCCCGCTCGATGCGGTCGCCGCGCCAGTGCTGGAGGGCCAGCTCCTCGAGACGGCGCGTCGCGCCGAGCGGGTCGGTCATGTCGAAGGTCCACTGGATCACCACGTCGTCCCCGTCGATCAGGCAGGTGGCGACCGGGTGGGCGTGCATGCGCATGACCTTCAGGATCTTCTCCTCGTTCTCCATCAGCGCCTGCCGGCCCTTGCGAGGCGGCTGGCCGTTCTCCTGCATCGAGGCGTCGGGGTGGTAGAAGTCGGCGATCGCCTGCACGTAGTCGCCGCGCACGACGGCTGCGATCAAGGCTTCGACGCGATTGCGATCCGGCACGGTGTGGCTCCCTTCCTGCTGCGGGTGGTCCGGCGGGCGCCCGGTCGACGCATCCTATCGAGAGCGCCCGTCGCGCGAAGGATCCACTTCGCGCGCCTCGGCTGGGGCCGCCTCACGCGGCGGAGACGACCGGACGAGGGAATGGCCATGTCCGAGGCCGCGCCCCCGCGCATCTACTGCATTCCCGCGACGGCGGCGCCGGTGGTCGCCGTGTTCCGGCGCGGACCGAGCAGATGGTCGCACGTGGGCCGCTGGGATCTCGCGGCGGGTCGCTACGAGCCGGGCGCATGGCTGCACGGGCGCATCCATCCGCGCCGCTCCGATCTCTCTCCGGACGGCCGCTTCCTCTGCTACTTCGCACAGAAGGCCGGCGTCACCTGGGAGCACGGCGACACGTACGTCGCCATCTCGAAGCTCCCGTGGCTGACCGCCCTCCACGCCTTCGGCACCTGCGGCACCTGGACGCGCGGCTACCACTTCACCGAGGACGGCGCCTCCGACGACCCCGCGCCCGCAGAGCTTCCGATCCCCTACGGCCTGCGCTCGATTCGCGTGATCCAGTTCGCGAACGAGCGCCGGCGCGGCTGGGAGGAGGCAGCCGACTCTCCGCCGCGTCACCCGGAAGACCTCTGGGACGAGCGGCGCAACGCCCGCATGCAGAAGCGCCAGCCCGGCGGCGAGCGCGTGCTCCACGTGGAGAGCCTCGGCCGCGCGGGCGGGGAGTTCGGCGAAGGTCAGGCCGTCGACGGCCTCCGCGTCGGCTACTCGCTGGAATCGGGCGGCGACCTCGAGGTGCTGGACGACCTCCAGTGGGCGGACTGGGACGCCGGTGGCCGGCTGCTGGTCGCGACGCGATCCGGAAGGCTCGAGATCCGCGAGCTCGCCGGCGGCGCGCTCGGCGGCGGCTACACGCGCGTGTTCGAAGAGGACCTCTCTCTGCTCGAGCCGGACCCCGCGCCGGCTCCGCCCTGGGCGGGCCGCTGGTAGCCTCGGATCGAGGCCCGCTACCCACGGAGCGCCGGGAAGAAACCCGTATGCTTCGAGTGCACCCTCACCGCTCCCGAGGACCCGATGACCCGCATCACCGAAGTCGCCTCCGACGTCTTCCAGATCACCAGCTTCGTTCCGATCGCCAATCTTCAGTTCAATCAATTCCTCGTGCGCGACGAGCAGCCCCTGCTGTTCCACACGGGCAGGAAGAGTCTGTTCCCGGCGGTGCGCGACGCGGTCGCGACGCTTCTCGATCCGGCGGCGATCCGCTGGATCGGCTTCAGTCACTTCGAGGCAGACGAGTGCGGCACGCTCTCGGAGTGGCAGGCGCTCGCGCCGCAGGCCACGGCGGTGTGCAGCCTCGTCGCCAAGGTGGTGAGCGTCGACGACATGGTGGCGCGCCGCCCGGCGCAGGCGCTCGCGGATGGCGAGCGCCTCTCCACTGGCCGGTATCGCTTCCAGTTCCTCCAGACGCCGCACGTGCCTCACTGCTGGGACGCAGGGTTCCTCTTCGAGGAGACGCAGGGCACGCTGTTCTGCTCGGACCTCTTCCACCAGGGCGGCGACGTCGAGCCCAGCACCCGCGCGGACGTGGTCGGCCGCTTCGAGCAGACGCTGATCGAATACCAGAAGGGTCCGCTCGCGAACTATCTTCCCTATACGCCGCGCACGGGGCCGACGCTGGAGCGCCTCGCCGCGCTGCGCCCGAGGTACCTCGCGGCGATGCACGGCTCGACGTACGTCGGCGACGGCGCAAAGGCGCTCGCCGACGTCGCGCAGGTGATGAAGAGGGTCCTCGCGAGCCCGCCCCGCTAGCGCTCGGGTGGCGTGATACCGTCGAGCCGTGCGGCTCGTCCTCTACACGGGCAAGGGCGGCGTCGGCAAGACCACGACCGCCGCCGCCGCGGCGGTCTGCGCGGCGCAGCGCGGGCGCCGCACGCTGGTCGCGTCCGCCGACGCGGCGCACAGCCTCGGCGACGTGCTGCTCCGGCGGCTCGGCGCCGAGCCGGCACAGGTGGCCCCCGGCCTCGACGCCGTCGAGATCGACGCGCGCGTCGAGGTCGCGAGGCACTGGGGGCGCATTCAGGACTACCTGGTCGCGGCGTTCCTCTACCACGGCGTCGAAGCCGTGGTGGCCGAGGAGCTCGCGATGCTGCCCGGCGCGGAGGAGATCGTCACGCTGCTGGCAGTCGAGCGCATCGCTGCCTCGGGGCGCTACGACCACGTCGTGATCGACTGTGCGCCGACCGACGGCGCGCTGCGCCTCATCACGCTGCCCGAGGTCGCGCGCGGCATGCTGCGCGTCGCGCTGCCGGTGCTCGAGGCGATCTCGGGGGTCGCCGTGCCCGTCGCGCGCCGGCTGCTCTCCGTGCCGCTGCCCGACCGCGACGTCTTCCGCGAGGCGGAGGAGCTGCTCTACCGGCGCCTCGCCGCGCTCCAGAAGCGCCTCACCGATCCGCGGACCAGCGCGCGCCTCGTGTTGACGCCGGAGCGAATGGTGATCGACGAAGCGCGGCGCACCTACACCGAGCTGTCCCTCTTCGAGGTGGGCTGCGACGCCGTGGTCCTGAACCGCATGCTGCCGGCCGCGGCCGCCGAGATCGACTTCTTCCGCGACTGGAGTCGCGTGCAGGCGGAGCGGCGGCGCGAGATCGCGGAGCTGTTCGCGCCGCTGCCCGTGCTCGAGGCGCCGCTCCAGGACGACGAGGTGACGGGCCTCGAGCGGCTCGCCGCCCACGGCGGGCAGCTCTTCGCGGACGCCGCGCCCGACGCGCTGCTCTGCGAGGCCCCGCGCGTGCGCTTCGAGCGAGACGGCGACGAGTTCGTGGCGGTCGTCCCGCTGCCGCGCGCCGAGGCGCAGCAGCTCGACGTCGCGAAGCTCGGCGAGGACCTCGTGGTGAGCACTGCGTCGCGACGCCGCGCGATCCGCCTGCCGCGGCGCCTGGCGGCGCTGTCGCTGAAGGGAGCGCGCCTCGCGGGCCCCTCGCTGCTCGTGCGCTTCGCGCGCGCGGCCGAGGGCGAGGCGGCGGAGGCTCGTTAGGTGCGGGTCCTGCTCCACACCGGCAAGGGAGGCGTCGGCAAGACCAGCCTCGCCGTGGCGGCCGCGCTCGGCGCCGCCGCGCACGGCCACCGCGTGTTCCTGCTCTCCACCGACTCGGCGCACAGCCTCGGCGATGCGCTCGGAAGGCCCGTGGGTCCGACACCGGTCGAGGTCGCACCCGGCGTCACCGCCCAGGAGGTCGCGGCGCTGGCGGAGCTCGACCGCTCGTGGTCCGCCATCCAGGAGTGGCTGCGCGCGCTGCTGCTCGAGGACGGCGACGCCTTCGCCGCCGAGGAGCTGCTGGTGCTGCCCGGGCTCGAAGAGCTGGTCAGCCTGCGCGCGATCGGCAGCGTCGAGGCGGCCGGCGGGCACGACGTCTGCGTCGTCGACTGCGCGCCGACGGGCGCGACCCTGCGCCTGCTGCGCCTGCCCGACGTGCTGAAGACGCTGATGGACCACTTCTGGGACTGGAAGCGGCGCACGGCGCGCGCGCTGCGCCCGGTGGCCGAGCGCATCGGCCTCGGCCGCTTCGTCGCGCCCGAGGCGGTCTTCGACGCCTTCGAGCGCCTGTTCGCCGAGGTCGACGCGGTGCGCCAGATCCTGCTCGACGAGTCGCGCACCAGCGCGCGCCTGGTCATGAACCCCGCGCGCGTGGTGGTGGACGAGACGCGCCGCTCGTTCGCGTACCTCTGCCTCTACGGCGTCGCGACGGACGCGGTGATCGTGAACCGGCTGCTGCCGGCGGAGGCCGGCCGCGGCTACTTCGCGCGCTGGGCGGCGCGCGAGCGCGAGGAGCTGGCGGACATCGAGCGCTCGTTCCCGGTGCCGCTGCTGCAGGCGCCGCTGCACGCCTCCGAGCTGCGCGGCGAGGCCGCCCTGCGCGAGCTGGCGCGCGAGGTGTACGCCGGCCGGGACCCGGCGGACTTCTTCACGCGCCGCCGCCCGCTGCGCCTGCGCAAGCGCGGCGAGCGCACCGTGCTGGCCCTCGACCTGCCGACGGTCTCCGAGGGCGAGGTCGACGTGTGGGTGCGCGGGGCCGAGCTGTGGATCGGCGTGCGCGACTTCGAGCGGCGCATCGCACTCCCCGCCTCGCTGGCGGGGCTCGCCGTCGCGGAGACGGCGCTCTCGGACGGCGTGCTGGAGGTCGCCTTCGAGGCCGCGCCGGCGGCGCCGTGAGCGGGCGCGCCGACGCGCGGCGCATCGTCTGCCTCGTGCCGAGCCTGACCGAAGCGCTGTTCGCGCTCGGGTTCGGCGAGCGCGTCGTGGGTGTCACCGATTGGTGTGTGCACCCGGCCGACGCGGTCGCGCGCCTGCCGAAGGTCGGCGGCACGAAGAACCCGTCGCTGGGGCGCATCCTCGAGCTGCGCCCCGAGCTCGTGATCGCGAACCGCGAGGAGAACACCCGGCGCGACGTGCTGCGCCTCCAGCGCGAGGGCCTCGACGTCTGGGTCACGGATCCGCGCAGCGTGGAGGGCGGCGTGGCGCTGCTGCGCGAGCTCGCGGCGCTCGGCGCGGCCCCGAAGGCGCAGGCCGCCGTGCTCGGGCCCATCGAGGACGCGCTGCGCCGGGTCGCGGTGCGCGCCGGCGCGCCGCGGACGCGCGTCTTCTGTCCGATCTGGAAGCGGCCCTGGATGGCGGTCGGCCCGGATACCTATGCGAACGACCTGCTGCGCGTCTGCGGCGGCGACAACGTGTTCGGGGATCGGGAGGAGCGCCGCTACCCGATCGTGGAGGAGGCGGAGATCGCGGCCGCCGCGCCGGAGGTGATCCTGCTGCCGGACGAGCCCTACGACTTCGGGCCGCGCGACGCCGCCGAGCTGGCGCGGCTTCCCGTCCCGGCGGCTCGCAGCGGGCGCATCCACTGTGTGGACGGGACCCTCGTCTCCTGGTATGGGCCCCGCATCGCGCGCGCCATCCAGACGCTCGCGCCGCTCCTCGCCGGTCCGGAGTGCGGCTGAGGTTCGGGGTTCGATGGGGCCGCTGGCCCCGTCCGCGGCCGATTGCGAGAATGGGTGTCCCTGCGGAGATTCAGGATCAAGTGCTGCCGATCGGCTGCCGATAGGCTGCGACAGTCATGACTCCGGCCATGGAGCCGCTTCGTTCGATGGCACGTCAGCACCCGCGCGCGTTCGCGAGCCTCGCCCTGGCGGCCGGGCTGCTGCTGGCGCTGCCCGCCGGCGCGGCCGAGCTGCTCAAGGTCCGGGTGGGCGAGCACCCCGACTTCACGCGCGTGGTGTTCGAGCTCGACAAGGCGTCCGGATACCGCATCGAGCGCAAGTCCGGGCCGAAGGGCGCGGAGCTGGTCGTCACGCTCGAGGCGCTGGCCTCGAAGGAACGCAAGGTCGTGTCGAGGGGCTCCGACGTCCCCCTCGTCGAGGTCCGGGCCGCGGACCGCGCCGTCGCGCGCATCCAGCTCCGCGATCCCGACCTGAAGCTGCAGGAGATGATCCTCGCGAATCCGCCGCGCGTCGTGCTCGACGTGATGCGCGAGAAGCCGGCCGTCGCGTTGGCGCCGCGAAAGCCCGCCGCCCGGCCCGCGCCGGGGGCGGAGGCGGCGCCGAAGCCCGAGGCAAAGGCGGAGGCGAAGCCTTCCGCTCCGGTCGCGAAGGTCGAGAAGCCGGCGCCGCCGGTGGAGAAGGCCGAGAAGCCTGCGCCGCCGGCACCGGTGGCGCCGCCGGTCGCGAAGGTCGAGAAGCCGGCGCCGCCGGCTCCGACGCCGGTCGCGAAGGTCGAGAAGCCCCCTGCTCCGCCCGCGCCGGCTCCGGTCGCGAAGGTCGAGAAGCCTGCGCCGCCGGTGGAGAAAGCCGAGAAGCCTGCGCCGCCGGCACCGGTGGCGCCGCCGGTCGCGAAGGTCGAGAAGCCCGCCGCTCCGCCGGCGCCCGTCGCGCCGCCGAAGCCGGCGCCGGAGACGGCGAAGACAGCGCCCCCGATCGTTCCGCCCGTGAAACCGCCCGTCGCGCCGCCCATGCCGCCGCCGCAGGTCGCGAAGGCGACACCTCCGCCTGTCGCACCGACGCCTGCGCCCGTCATCCCGCCGCCGCCCGCACCTGCGAAGCCACCGGCTCCCGCGCCGGCCGTCGAGCCGCCTCCGCCGCCCCACGAGCCCGCGGTGACGCGCGACGACGCAATGAAGATGGCGGCGGAGGAGCTCGCGAAGGGTGCGACGACCCCGCCGCCCGCTGTCACTCCGCCACCGGCCGTCACGCCGCCCGCGCCGGGTCCGACGCCCGCGCCGACCCCGGCACCCGCGCCCGCCGCGACGCCGCCGGCGAAGCCGCCGGCCGCGAAGGCCGCCGCTGAGCCGAAGGGCCTTCCGAGCTGGACCTCGAACCCGCTCGTGCTCGGCGGCGCAGCGACCGTGCTGCTCTGCGTGATCGGACTCGTGTTCGTGCTGCGCCGCCGCCGCGCGCTGCCGAACGACCTCGACGTCACCGCGATCGCCGAGGACAAGGGCGCGCCCGGCGCCGAGCTGCCCGCCGAGCACGGCGGCGCGGCCGCGGCCGAGGAAGCTTCTTTCAGCCTCTTCGACGGAGATGATGTCTTCGCTACCAAGGACAAGGCCGCCGAGCAGGCGACGCTGCCCGCCGCGAAGGACGAGATGTCCTTCGAATCGCTCTTCGACGACGACGAGACCCACGGCGCCGCCGTGAGTCAGGGAGCCCAGAAGATGACCATGTCCACCGATCTTCCGACCGATCGCTCCGGCGCGGACCGCACGTCCGCCACGGCGGTGAGCCCGCGCGCTGCTGCTGGTCCCGCTGCAGGCGGCGACGTGATGCGGCTCGTGCAGGATCTCGAGCGGCGCCTCGGTCAGCTCGAGAAGAAGCTCGACGAGGCGAACGAGGCGCGCGAGAAGCTCGAGCGCCAGGTGGCGGCGCAGAGCGAAGAGCTGCGCGTGCAGCGCGCGGCGATCGCGCGCACGCAGCGTGCGCTGCGCACGATGACCCGCGGTGAAGAGGACAAGGCGACCGAGCCCGCGCTGCGGGACGAGAACGCGCAGTCCAAGACCCGGATCACGAACCTCTAGCCAGGGCTACGCATCCGCCGCAGCCCTCTCGAGCGCGCCGAGCGCTCCCGCGAACTCGCCCTGCGGGAGGAAGATCGGTTGCCGTCCGAACGCGAGGCAGACGAGGCGCAGGACGTCCTCCAGGGCGGGGTTGCCGCGCAGCGGGCTTCCGCCGAAGACGATCGGCTCGACGCCGGTGGCGGCGGCGAGGCCGCAGCAGATCAGCGCCACGTTCTCGCCGACCAGCCCCATCAGTGCGTGCGCGACATCCGCGGGGGCGGGCGCCTCGCCGTGCGCGAGGCGGGCGAGTCTCGCGAACGAGGCCGCGTTGATGTCGGGCGGAAGCTGGAAGCCGCCCTCCGGATACACGTCCCGCACCAGCAGATCGACGCGACGCCGGTCGCCCGCCGCGGCGAGCGCCGCGATCTCCTCGAAGCGGCTCGTCCCGAGCAGCGCGCGGCCGAGGCCGACGAGCGTGCCGCCGCCGAGCGCCGTCCCGCCCACGCGCCGCACCCCGCTCGGATCCACGAGCAGGGCCGAGGTCCCCGTGCCGAGCGAGACCAGCAGGAAGCGCTCGGGCTCGCGGCCGCCCTCTCGGAGCAGGTGACGCGCACCCGCGGACCAGGCGTCGAACTCCGCGACCCGGGCGGTGTCCGAAGTGAGGAGCCGCGCCAGATGGGGCGCACCCCCACCCGTCACCGCGACGCGAGCGGGGCGCGAGGCCGCCAGCCTCGCGGCGGCCGCCTCGAGGTCCCCGGCGGGAAAAGTGTGATAACGCGTACCGTTGCCCGCCTCGCGGGTCGCCACCTTGATCAAGGAGGCGCCCACATCGGCGCCCGCAACGCCGACCCCAGCGGACTCGGACCGGGTGCGAGAGGTCATGGCGGAACTGCGATGGTGGTTGCGGGCCGTCCAGGTGGCACAATCGGGCGCGCGTCGAGCGCGCGGAGATCCAAGGACTCGTAATGTACACGGCGCACTACGGACTCCGCGAAAAGCCCTTCTCGCTGACCCCGGACCCTCGCTTCCTCTTCCTCTCGGCGTCGCACCGCGAGGCGCTCGCGCACGTCCTCTACGGGATCGAGCAGGGCGAGGGCTTCATCGCCGTGACCGGCGAGGTGGGCACGGGCAAGACCACGCTGTGCCGGACGCTCTTCCAGCGGCTCGGGCCGGACACGGAGGTCGCCTTCGTCTTCGATCCGCTGCTCACCCCGGACGAGCTGCTGCAAGCGGTCTGCGAGGAGTACGGGCTGCTCCACTCGCAGCGCACCCGCGCAGAGCTCTCGGAATCCCTGAACCGCTTCGTGCTCGACGCCAACCAGGCCGGACGACGCGTTCTGCTGATCGTGGACGAGGCGCAGAACCTGCCCGTCGATACGCTCGAGCAGATCCGCCTGCTCTCGAACCTCGAGACCTCGACGACGAAGCTGATCCAGATCCTGCTCTTCGGGCAGCCCGAGCTCGACGAGAAGCTCGAGCGGCCGGAGCTGCGCCAGCTCCGCCAGCGCATCACCGTGCGCTGGCGGCTCTCCGCGCTGGCGCGCGGCGAGGCGCGCGACTACGTGCGGCACCGCGTACGCGTAGCCGCGGGGTGCGATCGCGAGGTGTTCACCCCGAGCGCGTTACGCGAGATCGACCGCCGTACGCGCGGGATCCCGCGCCTGGTCAACCTGCTCGCGGACCGCGCGCTGCTCGCCGGCTACGCGGAGGGCACGGCCCTCGTGGATCGCCCGCAGGTGGATCGCGCGGCGCGAGAGATCCTGCGCGCGCGCGGCGCTCGCCGGCCGGTCTGGCGGCGCGCCGTCTCGGGCGCCGCGGTGCTCGCGACCGAGCCCGGAGAGGAGCGCTCGTGAGCACGATCCTCAAGGCATTGCGCAGGCTCGAGGACGACAAGGCGCGCGAGGGTGCGCCGCGTCCGCTGCGCGAGGAGGTGGCGTCCGGCTTCGCCGAGACGCCGCGCCGCCGCGGGGCGTGGGTTCCGATCGCGGCCCTGCTCGCCGGCGCCGGACTCGGGGCGTCGGCGTGGTGGTTCTGGCCCTACGAGCGCGTCTCCGCTCCCGCGGCGGGCGCCGCCGCGCCCGTGGCCGCGGCCGCGCCCGAGCATCCGGCTGCTGCACCGACGCGCCCTGGGATGCCCGCCGCGCGCCCGCAGCTCGCGCCGCCGCAGCTCCCGAAGGCCGAGGGGGTCGACCTTCCGGTGGCGGCGCAGAAGGCCGAGATCGATCCGGAGGCGCTGAGGGTCGAGGGTCCGCCCGCCGACGCCTTCTCCTCGCCCGTCGAGGTGGTCGAGCGGCCGCCGGCCGAGCCGCGCATCGCGCCCGTGCCGGAGAAGGTCGTGGCGCAGGCGCCGGCTGCGGGCGCGAAGCCCGCGGCGCCGGCGCCGGTAGCGAGGCCGGCGGCGCCGCCGGCTCCCGCGCCGTCCAGCGCTCCCGCTCCCGCACTCGATCGGCCCGCCGCGCCGCCCGCGCCGGTCGCGCAGAAGCCGGTCCAGCAGGCCACGGCGCCGGCGCCGCGCGCGCCGCAGCCGGAGACACACATCTGGGACGACCCGACCCGCGACCTCGAGCCCGAGCCGCCGGCGCCGAAGCCCGGCGCGCGGGCCGTCACCTCCGCGGAGGTGATCGCGGGCGCCGCGGAGGTGCACGTGAAGCGCACGCAGTGGCACCCGGACGGCGCGCGCCGTTCCGCGGATCTCGAGGTCGGCGGCCAGACGCGCAGCGTGCACGAAGGCGACGCGGTCGGGCTGTACGTGGTGAGCGAGATCCGGCCGTCGGGCGTGGTGCTGCTGCGCGACGGGCAGAAAGTCGAGCGGGGGATCGGGTCGAAGTAGGCGGCCGCGACAGGCGCTGGAACGCATTCCAGTTCCGAGCGAGCCGGGCTCCTCTGAACTTCGCTCGCCTTCGGCTCGCTGCGCGCGCCTTCGGCGCTTGCTAGTGAACCGAGATCATCCCGTTCGAAGTGCGCAGCTTGATCAGCGGGCCGCCGCCGCCGAGCTGTCCGACGACCCGGCCCTGCGTCTCGCGTCCGCCCTGCACGAGCGGGCGGTCGTTGCGGATGATCCCGTTGTCGACGCGGATGTCGACGTCGGCGTCCACCGGGTCGGGCAGGTCGAGCACGATGCGGCCGTTGCTGGTGGCGAGCTGCACGCCCTCCTTGCCGAGCGCTTCGAGTTGCGCGCGGATCACACCGTTCGACGTCGAGGCGTCCACCGAGCCGCAGTGGGACTGGATCTCGATCTTCCCGTTCGAGGAGCGCGCGCGCAGGCGGCCCTTGTTGCAGGCGCAGTGCACCTTCGCGTTGGACGTCGCCACCTGCACGTCGCCGACGACTTCGGTGATGTTGGCCGAGCCGTTCGAAGAGCGGACCTCCACGGCGCCGCGGATGCCCTCGACGTCGACGCGCCCGTTGGCAGCGGACACTGCGACCCGGATGTCGCGCGGCAGCTTGATGCACAGGTTGGCGGCGCCGCGGTGGTGCCGGCGGCGCGGGATCTCGACCTCGAGCTCGAGCCCCTCGGCGCTCTCGGTGAAGACGAGCTCGATCTCGTCGAGCAGCTCCTCCGCCGCGTGCTGGGATCCGGCGCGGGCGGTCTTGTAGGCCGTGACCTCGATGTCGCGGCGGTCCTCGCCCGTGATGCGCGTGCGGCCGTTCGAGTTGTGGACGCGCAGGCGGCCGCTCGACGGCGCGTCGACAGTGACGGTCTCCTCGCGCGCGGCGCGCTCGCTCCACGGAATGCCCGAGAGCAGGCCGCGCAGGAAGCCGGTGAAGCCGCCGTGCTCGCCGCCTTGCTCGCCGTGCTCGCCGCCCGGGTCGGCGTGCCCGCCTTCGCGGCAGGGAACTCTGCGCCGCGACCTCACAGGCAGACGTCTCCTCGCAGGGCGCGCATGGCTAGTGGTACCGCCGATCGTGCTCGCGCCGACGCGCTTCTTCCCATTCCTGGTACTGCACGGCGCGCAGCCGGCGGCGCATGCGCCAGCGTCGGAAACGGAACTTGATCTGCTCCCAGCTGGGCAGCCGATCCGCGGCGGGGCCGCCTCGGTGGCGCAGGTAGAGCCAGCCGACCACGATGCCGCCGAGGTGTCCCACGTGGCTGATGTTGCCGCCGCCGAAGCCGATCTCCATGAAGAAGAGCACGGGGATCAGCCAGATCGCGCGAAAGGCGACGGGCGGAAAGATCAGCATGATCGTGCGATCGGGCCAGGTGAGCGAGTAGGCCAGCAGCACGCCGTAGATCGCGCCCGACGCACCCACCGTGTGAATCTTGAGCGTGAAGGCGGGCGCGATGCCGAGCAGGACCAGGAGGTACGGAACCGTCGCGATGATCACGCCGGCGCCGACACCGCAGAGCAGGTAGTAGCGGAGGAAGCGCTGTGGACCCCACGCCATCGCGAGCTGCGATCCGAACATCCACAGCACGAACATGTTCATGGCGATGTGGGCGAAGCCGCCGTGCAGCCACATGTAGGTGAAGGGCTGCCAGACGAAGCCCGCGCGCCAGACCAGCTCGGGAGTCAGCGCCGCGAGACGGTCGAAGCCCGGGAAGATCACCTGCAGGAAGAACACGATCCCGTTGGCGATCAGCAGCTGCTGCACGATCGGCGGCGTGAGCATGGGGCCGAAGCCCATGCCGGGGGATCCGTAGCCGCGTCCGTACACTCGCCTGCACTCCTCTGGAGCCGGATGGGATCCGGCTGATGGCTCGTCCAGCTTCGCGGTCATCCGAGCGCGATTCGCGAGCTTTGCTCCAAAGGTCCGGCGGGAGGGCGCGTTCCCGCGAATGGCGATCAGCTTACGACACGATGAGCAGGTGCGCCGGCCGGAGTCCGCCGGATCGGACTCGTCACCCTGCGGGGAAGGCGTCGAGCGTGACGCGCGCCGTGGCGGCGTCGGCACCGGTCAGATCCAGAATGGGCAGCTCGAGCGAGAGCGGCGCCGCCAGCGCCTCGAGCCGTGCCCGGCAGGACCGGGCATCCCCCACGGCCAGCGCGGGCAGGACCTCCGCATCGGGGAGATCCGCGAACCAGGGATTGAGGCGCCGGAACTCGCGTAGCGCCGCCGACGGATCCGGACGCGCCTGCACGCGGGTGAAGATGAGCTGCCGGCGGGCGATGGTCGCGGGGTCGCGACCGAGGCGAGCGCAGGCCGCAGCGAGCCGATCCGCCGCCGCCGCGACTCGCGCAGGGATCGCCGGGAGGTTGACGTTCCAGCAGTCGCCATGACGCGCCACGACTTCCAGCAGGCGCGGGCGCCGCGCGCCGATCTCGATCTCGAGCGCGCCGCCGGGCGGGGTCGGGCGCACGCGCGCCCGGTCGAGGGTCACGAAGCGTCCCCGGCGCGACACGTCCTCGCCGCGCCAGAGCGCGCGCACCGCGTCGAGCGCCTCGTCGAGCCAGGCGATGCGCGCGCCGGGCGTTGGCTGCGGCAGGCCGAAGCGGATGTCTTCGGGGCGCTCGCCGATCGACGTGAAGAAGCGCAGGCGCCCGGGGAACAGGCGCTCGGCGCTAGCCGCGGCCTGCGCGAGCCGCGCGGCGTTCCAATGGTGGACCAGCCGGATCGACCCGATGCGGATGCGCGTCGTGTATGCGAGCAGCGCCGTCGTGACCGTCCAGCCGTCGAGCGTGTCCGCC
>Ga0335070_10001486_pt1 | contig 27120 bp, 24 predicted proteins | sample Lox_Sample_13_FD_206722 | JGI IMG/M metagenome (GOLD analysis project Ga0335070, IMG submission 206722) | Soil microbial communities from Loxahatchee National Wildlife Refuge, Florida, United States - Lox_Sample_1.3 | ecosystem: Environmental > Terrestrial > Soil > Wetlands | place: USA...
ACTGCCCTCCACGACGAAATCCCGCCTATCGTATCGGCTCCATCGTTACTCAGCCTTAGATAAACGCACTGAAGAATTGAGAATGGAATTAGAAATTTACCACGGCCCTGAGTTTTTGCTCAGGGTAGATCTGTCCGGGTTTTGGCGGCATAGAGTTATAGACCCAGATAATATCCACGCACCCCAATGTGACCCCCCGGTGCTTTCCAAACCCGGCAAAAACTCCACGGACCAGAACATCCTCCATGTCCATGGTGAGGCCAAAGATGGCTACGGATGAACCCCGCCGCAGGGCACCGAGTTCTTCATGATAGGCCAGGGGAGAAAAGGCGAGCCGCGTGCTATCTGCTGCCTGACACTGGATAAGCGGTATGATCGCCGGGAAACCATCATCGCCTACGTAAGAAAGGAACTTGATGGCGTCGAGGCGGTTGAACAGGCCTTCGGCCCAAGGTTTCAGGATACGCTCGATGCGACTCTCCTGCTTAGAGGCGGACTTCGCGGCCTTCGTCAGAATGGATCCCAGCCCGATCTGCAGAAGGGGCAGGGATTCCCTACCATAGGTCTCCATGAGATCCATATAGTGCACGGTGTGGATGCCGAAATAGGCGTTATAGCGGAACATGGGCTTGTTATTGAACATCTCGTAGTCTTCGCCATGGGTCGTCTGATGAGTCCAGAGAGCCTTGCCCCGCCATAGGCTCCTGTCAAGAGTCATGATGAGGAAGCCGGTCTTAGGGTTGGTCTTCACATTCTGTTTGCTTTGTCCTTCCGAGAACTGACCCCAGATGAGCTTGCCCGGCGTTTTTGCTTGCAGTGCCGTAATCAGAGTGATATGGGGCAGACCTTCCTGATTGATGGTAGCGATCAACCCTACCTTGGCCTCGGGCTCGAACTGCTTCAGGTCATTCTCAGCAAAACATGTGAATGTCTTCTTCGTGCTCAAACTCCCTCACTTCTCAATGAGCAGGCACCGCTTCCGCTGATGCCCGTATGTGTCTTGTCTTCCGGAGATTCATCTGGATGGACCTCTCTCATGGGGCCGCTCAAGTGAACGATCCCGGGGTCGACCCCCGATTCCCTTGCCAGACAAGCGAGGCGTTCCGCCTCATCCCGGGAAAGGAGAGCGGCCTTCCGAAAGTCCCAATGGATCCCCAGCCCCTCATATTTATTGATACACAGGTTATTGAAGGTGCATAGTTCCCATCTGCTGACAGACGGCGCCAGGTGTTGTTTGATAAATGTGCCGATCCCTCGGAGGTTCTCCTCTGAGGCCGTGCAGCCCGGTATCAGGGGTGTGCGTATCCACAGTTCGCAGGGCAGGCTGTGCTCCTTCATGAAGCGCCCAATCAGGATAAGGTTTTCGAGTATTCTGGCATTAGAAACGCCGGTGAATTCCTTGTGCTTATTTGCATTGATCTCCTTGAGGTCGTACAGCACCAGGTCCGTATGTGGCAGGAGTGTATCCAGTGTCTCCGACGGACATTGTCCGCAGGTATCCAGGGCGGTATGGATGCCCCCCTGCTTCAAAGTGGAAAGCAGCTCTTTAGCAAAAAGAGGTTGCATCGTGGGCTCGCCGCCCGACAGCGTCACTCCGCCGCCGGACTTCTGGAAATACGCTTTATCCTTCAGTACCTCGCGCACCAAATCTTTCAGCTCGCAGGCTTCTCCGTAGATCTCCATGGCCGTGGATGGGCAGGCCTCCACGCAAGCACCGCAAGAGTCACACTCTGACCGATCGATGGCAATACCGGTCTCCGTCGCCGCGAGAGCCCCTTTGACGCAGGCATCGATACAACTCCGGCAGCCGATGCAGCTGGTCTTCTCCCAGTGGATCTGCGACCTGGGCGGGATACTCTCCGGGTTGTGACACCAGACGCACGCAAGCAGACACCCCTTAAAGAAAACCGTACTCCTGATGCCCGGCCCGTCGTCAGTGGACATACGCTGTATTCTGAGTATTGTCCCCGTCATATTTTTTTGTTTGCGCTCATCTGGAGCCTACAGCGACCCGTGGCTGATCCGGGCAATGACTTCGTCCTGCAACTCGCGCCCGATGCTTGTGAAATAGGCGTTGTAGCCCGTGATCCGAACGAGCAGCGAACGGTATTCTTCCGGCCGCTTCTGGGCATCACGCAGCATATCGGAATCGAGTATGTTGATCTGCAGCGCACTTCCTCCGTTCTCCGTGTAGCCCCTCAGGAAGGCTTTGAACTTGGCCTTGTGTTCCGAGTCTCTCAGCAGCGAGGGGTTGATGGCGATGGTGTGGCTCGCACCGTTGGGCAGGCAGTTGTAATACCCCTGAAAGTCAGCCTTCCCCGCAGGGTCCCTGCCGCCCATGGCCTTGCCCACGGAGTTGACATTGGCCGTGGGACCGTTGATGTCGGCTCCGTTGGATGGGCAGATGGCGTTGGACAGGAATCTCCCTTTCGGTCTACCGTCCGGGCTTGCCGGCAGAATAAAACCGTCGCCCACCCAGTAGTTCCAGCTCAGCATGCCGGGCCGGAACTGGCGGTTTGTGGAGACGGTCTTATGTTTCCACGTCTCTTCGCTCCATAGGTCCATCACAGCTTTGGCCATGGCATCTGCCTCGTCGTCATCCCGGCCGTATTTGGGGGCCTTGAATCGGGCTTGGGCCTGCAGCTTTTCCTGGCCTTCCCAATTGGCCATCAGCGCTTCGATCAGTTTGACCATCGTGCACTCCTTCTTGTCGAAAACGAGGTATTTCACGGCCAACAGAGAGTCCACGGTAGTGGCAAAGGCCAGCGCCTCCAGCGTGGTGAAGCTCAGCTCAGCTCCACCCTCCGTGATATCGAGTCCCTTCTCGGCGCAACCCTTAACCAGACAGGACAGGTAGGGCGTAGGGCAGAACCGGGCCCTGATGGACTCCGACTTTTCGTAGAGGTCTGCACAGCGTTTGATGCTGAACCTGGTCTGCTCGGCATACGACTTCCAGAACTGCTCCCAGGTGGTAAATGCTCTAGCCTTGCCGGTTTTGGGGCCGTCTTGCTTGATCTTCTTGCTTTTACCCGTAATCGGGTCCACAAACACATGGAAGTCTTTGCCGTTGTTCAGAGCAAGTTCCACGGACTTCAAGAGATTGAGGTTATTGTCCACCGTGCCAGAGCGGTCGTTACCCTGCATGGTGTTCTCCAGGCAGCCGACGGGTGCGTAGTCGTGCACGTTGTTTTCGTTAATGAGATGGGTGACGCCCGCCTTCTTGGCCTCGCGCAGCATCCCGGCCATCGAGCGCTCGTCGAAATTGAGCAGGAAGGGTGAACCCTGACTCACCGAGATCATGTCTACCAGTTTGTCCAAGAGCGCTTCCGGGCTGCCCCGATGGAGGCGTATGTTGGGCTTGGGCTCCAGGATGGGCGACATTTCATCGATAACCTCCAGCATGGCGTATGTCAGGTCATTGGTGATGTCCCTGCCGCCCGGCCCCACACCCGAAAGCGTAATGAGCTGTCCGTAACCCGAGGTGATGCCCTGGTTGCCGATGCGGATCATGGCGTCGTATACCGTGTTGGCGTGGATCCAGAAGCATTTGAGTATCTCCTTGCCGAACCCCCGGTCCATGCCGTTTTTCAGTGAGACCTGCCAATAGGGCAGTAGGTACTGATCAATCCTCCCGAAGGACACGCCCGGCCCTGGGTAGTTCTCGTCGCTCATGACAAGCATATGAGTGAGCCACAGAGACTGAACGGCCTCCCAGAAGGTCTTGGCCGGTTCCCAGGGGACATTGTGTAGATTTTTCGCCATCTGCTCCAGCTCGACCTTGCGGGTTGCATCCTTTTCCAATACAGCGAGCCTCTCACACAGGTTCGCATACTTGCTGGCCAATTCCATGGGCATCGTTGCAGCGGTGATCATGGCCCGTAGCTGGGCGCCATTTTTGTCCTCCTTGTCTTTCTCTGACAAGGCATTGTATCTCGCTTCAAGGTCTCCATAGATTCCTTTCCACCCGATCTGAAGTGACCGCTCATATCCGGGAATGAGGTGGCCGCTTGTGGCCCCCGAGTTCCCGTAGCCATGATCGTGGAACCACTTCATCTGCGCCCGCACACCCTTCGTGCGCCCCTTTGTACCATAGATGAGCCTGTCGCGCTCCTTTGCCTCTTTCTCGGTCCAGCACTTGGATGTCTGGATGTTGAAGCGGCCGCCCGCAATGAGGTCACCCGGCAGGATCTCCTGGGGCACGCATTCCACCATCACCTCTTTGACAAACCAGGCCTTGCGTTCGGGCAGACTCCAAGACCAGAAATCCGGGTGGAGTTCCACCGGTCTTGCGCTTTGCTGCATGGAGGCGCGGAAGGGTTGGAGGAAGGCGTAGGTCTCGGGCACGATATAGAAGGTCATCTCATCGAACTGGACATCCCACGGCGTACCCGTGGTCCAGGCTGCGAACTCGTTGTTCCAGGCGCGACTCGCCCCTTTGAAGTAGTAGTTTCTGAGCCACGTGATCCGCTCAGAGAGGCTTCTGGGTTCCTTGATCTTCTGACCTCTCTGGATTGCCGCTGAATGATTCATTGCTCTCTCCTTTTGAGTTGGCTGAGAATCGTATCCCTCATCAGGGCCGGTTGCATATTCGCTATAAATATATCCCTAAAAGGACATGGACACAAGAGGAGCGGCATTCCGCTTCTCCAGCGTATTTAAAAAAACTTAACTCACTGAATGTTGCGACCTGATCCTTCTGCTTTCTCTTTTGGACAAGATGGCAAACGTTATGAAGGCTATGCTCTATTGATTTGTGTTGAGGACGAGGTAGGGTAAATTTGTCCGAGCCAGTTACAAAATTGTCAATTTGACCATTACCCTCAAGGAAAATCTCTATAATCTCAACCAGTTATATTTGGCATGTATTATGCTTTTTCGGATGCAAGTATTCACTTCCTCCTTTCAGAACACCTTCGGGGGGTGGATCAGGTAAACCCCCCAACAAAAGGCTGTTTATCCTAAGAACGATTGAATGAAAGAAGGTGGGCTGCAATCATGGTTACCCGCGATTTAAGAAGGGTGCAATCGACGGCTCTGAAAGTAAGAGCGAGAAGGGTTGAAAATTCTTTTTTGGAAATAGGTTATTATCGGGGGACGGTGAAGGTTGTTTTCTTTTTAGTCTTCATCGTGGCTTTTTCACTTATCGTCCTGCTCTCTCGCCTCATCTCTTCTCTCTTCTTTGTTCTTGAATATGCTTTCGAGCTATTAAGAAAAGTCAAGCTTATTGAAACAGAGGAAAGGGAGACAAAACCCCGCCCTGAGACCGACCGGGAAAGAAGAAAATATCCCAGGTTTAATGTGTATTGGCCGATTCAATTTAGTCAAATTGGCTCATCCGTCAGCCATGATGGTCGAGTGACGAATCTTAGCGAAGGTGGGATGTTAATCCAGTCTCCTGAGCAGATGGAGATTGGTCAACGTCTGAACTCAAGAGTTTCTTTTATTATAGGTTCTGAAATTAATACAATCGAGATGCATGCTGAGGTGGTTCGGAGTAACAATTCTTTTGGCAAAGCGTGGGGAGATTATCAGTGCGGAGCGAAATTTCTCGATATCTCTCCAAAGGATAAAAATAAGCTGAATGATCTCTTGATGAACCTTCCGCCCACTTTCAACTCATAATCTTCGATTCCGTTATTTGGTTGTCTTCGTATCCGGCAACCCTTTGTTACCCTATCTCCCTAAGGCCGTATCTCCTCATCTGGCCTTACGTCTCCCCAGCACCGCGTCTCCGTTTCTCCCATCCGCACTCCGCACTATTTGTCTCGTCTCAAGCGCCGATCCCTCTTGATCTAACGGGAAGGAAGAGTTGAAAAAGAGGTTGCTGCTTCCACCTACGAATCCTCAATCCAAGCTACCCTTCAAAGTTGGCGATTGCGGATAGAAAGTAAGCATAAAGAAGGTTTTAGATGAAAAAGGCAGGATTCATTTCTGCCTTTTACGATTGAATATATAAACCTATCAAATTTTATCCCAGTTGATATTCGTTTTTTCAGAGGGCAACGGTATAATGAAAACCGGTTTTCGGGTTCGTTCCAAGACTGAGCCAGCCACACTCCCGAGAAAGGTCTGCCTCAAAAACCCTTTTCCATGAGTTCCAAGGACGATCGCGTCGCACCCTTCATTATCCGCTGCCTTCAAAATCTCTTCTACCGGGTGGCCAAATGGAACGAGGATTTTGGATACAAGTTCAACACATGGAAAGCCAAATTGAGTCTCTGTATTCTTACAAAATGCCTGGAGGCGTTTCTTGATTTCCTCAATATCCATCTCTCTTTCCTTTTGTTTGGCCTTCTTCATCACGCCTTCGATATCAACGCCTCCTCCATCATCAAAAATAGGACGAATAGGCTCGATGCTGTGCAAGATGACAATGCTTGCGTTATGGTTTTTGGCCATATCAACTGCATAAAAGAAGGCGTAAGCAGAATTTTTACTGAGATCCGTGGCATAAAGAATTTTTTTGATTTTGGGAATCATTTCTCGCCTCCATTTCTCCGCCCATTTTGTCCTACTCTCATCTTGGAGTCATAGAATGTTGATGCATTATTCAATGTATAAATTGAATTTTATTGGACTGCGATATGGAAGTCAACAAGAATTCAAAGACAATATTTCATTCCGGAAGTTCGATTAAAGAACTATCGATTATTGAAAGAAATCTGCATAATAACGTCAAACTCTTGGGTTAAGACTTTCAGGAAGAAATATGCAAGGAAAACTAGTTTTATTGCTTGGCAGAGGTTATGCGTTTGAAGGACCTTTCCATTTGACATGAGGGAAAGGGCTTTTTTTACGACGGCTGATCAGTCCTTGGAATTTATTTTGCAAATTTGGGGGAGACCAAATAAAATAAGAATCGATGGAACCCATTGTCGTCATCGGGGCGGGGCTGGCGGGGTGTGAAGCGGCCTGGCAGATTGCCAAGAGAGGAGGGAAGGTGATCCTCTATGAGATGAAGCCGGAGGTCTATTCTTCAGCCCACCGCTCTCCCTTCTTTGCAGAATTGGTCTGCAGTAATTCTTTCAAATCAGAATCCCTTGAAAACGCTTCGGGTGTCTTGAAGGAAGAAATGCGAAAATTAGAATCCCTCGTTTTAAGAGTCGCTAAAGAGGCAAGGGTTCCTGCGGGAGACTCTCTGGCCGTGGATCGGGAGGTTTTTTCAAGACAGATCACTCAGATCCTGGAAAGCTTAGACAATGTGGAGGTGATCCGGAAGGAGATTTCTTCTATTCCTCAAGATCGGATTACGATTATCGCGACAGGTCCGCTGACGTCCGAAGTTCTCAGTAAGGAGATTCAGAAGGTGACCGGGGGCCGTCACCTCTTTTTTTATGATGCCATATCACCCATCGTCACCGCTGATTCGATCGATTTTCAGCGTGCCTTCAAATCGTCCCGGTACGGGAAAGGGGGAGAGGACTACGTCAATTGTCCGATGGATGAAGAAGTCTATGGCCGGTTTGTGGAGGCCTTGAATCAGGCGGAGAGGGCGCTGGTGCATCTGTTTGAAAAAAGGTATCTCTTTGAAGGATGCCTTCCCGTTGAGGAGATGGCGGAACGGGGCAGGGGGACTCTTGCTTTTGGGCCCCTCAAGCCGGTTGGCCTCGTCGATCCGAAGACGGGAAAACAGCCTTTTGCCGTCGTCCAGCTGAGACAGGAGGACCGGTTTGAAACGCTTTTCAATCTGGTGGGGTTTCAAACCCGATTGAAGCATGAAGAGCAGAAGAAGGTATTTCGAATGATCCCCGGGTTAGAAAAAGCGGAATTTGTTCGACTGGGCTCTATCCATCGTAATACTTTTATCGACTCCCCTCGACTGCTGGGTGAATCGCTCCAGCTCAAGACGCTTCCGGACCTCTTCTTCGCCGGGCAGGTCACAGGGGTAGAGGGGTACATGGAATCGACGGCGATCGGGCTGCTGTCCGGAATCAATGCCCATCGATATGCGAATGGAATGCCGGCTATCGTGCCCCCGGCCACGACTGCCATGGGTGCACTCGTCGGCTATATCACCCATTCTACCGCTGTCCCTTTTCAGCCCATGAACATCAACTTTGGTCTGTTTCCTCCTTTGCCGGGGAAAAGCAGAGGCAGAGGGAAACGACTTCTTTTGGCGAAGCGGGCACTGAGGGACATGGAGGAGTGGAAGAACAGAAGTGAGGGATAAAAAAGCGGGAGCCGGACTACAGTGAGGAATCGATGAAACAGAAAAACTGTTTTCGATGCGGGAAGGAGCTCCAGCCTGGGGGTCCCTTCTATGTCGTCCATATTAGGGTTGTCTCAGGGTTTGACGGCATCCTGACAGAAACGGCGGAAGGGATTGATCAAGAATTGAGGGAGCTGATTGATCAAGCTCAACATTTGGACCCCAGCGAGCTGGAGAAAGATGTTTATGAGGAGATCACTCTGGTCATATGCAAGAGTTGTCGAGACCGGTTTGTGGATGAGATTCAGCACCCCTGGGAAGGTCCTTTCCGGATCCGAAAAGATCCGGACTCCTTTCTCCATTGAAGCTGACCTCCCGTCGCCCTGTGCCGCCATTTTTTGCCGGCACCCTTTCTTACTCCCCCAAGAGACTGTATCGTAATCGAAGAAAAACCACTTGCGTTGCAAGACGAGACAGGCGGTCAGGTGACGAAGCTTTAGAGCGGAAACCATTTATCGGTCGCCTACTGGGCTGCTAGCCTATGGAAAGATTGTATTTGGAAGAAGCTCGATTACCCATACCTCTAAATGGCCGCATTCTAAAGCTGAGGAGCCTGACTGTCTGTCTCGTCTGTTTTCCACCTCCTTCATGATGACCGCACAATCTCCAAGGAGGTGGGTGAGGAGAGCCTCTCTCACAAATCACTTGACAAAAGGCCAAATTTATGATTAGTTGGTTCAACTGAATCAATTGAATGAAAAGAATGGAAAAGAGGACCCTATCTTTAAAGAAGCTGACCGACGCCGTTTTGAAGAACGGATCGAGGGAGATGACCGGCCGCTTGCGGGGCGCCCGGGTTCGAGAGGCGATTGAGAAGGTTTTGGGAGAGGAAAAGGGATCCCTCCGCGTCGTCGTTGATTTCTCGGGGATGGGCTCCATCGACTTTTCCTGGGCCGACGAGGTGGTCGCCAAGATGATCTCCCGGCTCTGGGGCGGCGAATACGGGGAGAAGTTTCTCGTCCTGAAGAACCTCAGTTCCTCTCAGGCTGAGAACATCGATGTGGCCTTGGAGAGGAAGAGATTGGCTCTTCTGATCACCGGGCCGGAAGGTTGGCGAATCATCGGCTCTTTGAATAATTATTTGATCCATACGTTAAACCGGGTGATGGAGAAGAAGCAACTGACCCCGAGGGAATTGTCCGAAGAGGAAGGGATTGAAATGAACACGAGCGGCACGCGGCTTCTCAATCTTTACAAGAAGCGTCTTGTTGTGCGAGCGGAGCGGCCGATGCTGGGAAGGGAAGATTCCCATCGGGGGAGGCAATACATTTACCAATCCCTCCTTTCCTGAGGAGAGTGGAATGGCGGAACTGAGGAGAGAGCCCGTTACAAGAATGTGGGTGGTGGTCACCAATGAAAACCCCAAAGGTCCGTCGGATTACCTTCCCTTCAAACCTCCCTATCGCGTCCCGGAGCCGGAGAGCCCCTGTCCTTTCTGTCCCGGGAATGAGAAGATGACACCCCGGGAGACTTTTTCATTGAGGGGCGATAAAGGGCGATGGCTTGTCCGGGTCGTCCCCAATAAATCTCCTTTTTTCCATATCGAGGGAGACTACGACCGAAGGCCCGAAGGAATGTACGATATCATGGAAGCCATCGGCGCCCATGAGATCGTCGTGGAGACTCCTGATCACGATCAGCACCTGGCCACCATGGAGCCCGGGCAGATCGAGAAGATCCTTCTGGCTTACAGGGAAAGGTTGGTCGACTTGGAAAAGGATGAGCGGTTTCAGCAGTTCCTCATTCTGAAAAATCATCCCGGCATCTTCAACCGTCATCCCCATTCCCATCTCATGGCGATGCCGGTCATCCCGAAGAGGATAGACGAAGAAATCTGGGGGACCCTGGATTACTACCGACGCAAGGAGCGCTGCATTTTCTGCGACATCATCAAAGAAGAAATTTCTGCGAAGAAGAGGGTGGTTCTGGAGACCGTCCATTTTTTGATCTTCCTGCCCTTCGCCTCGCGCTACCCCTTTGAAGCCTGGATCATCCCAAAGGTTCACGCTCCCGATTTTCATCGGATCAAGGGAGAAGAGATAGCCGATCTGTCCGTTGCGATCCAGTCGCTGTTCCATTCCTTTTTTAAACTCCTTTCCGATCCTCCTTACAGTCTTGCCTTTCATACCTCCCCCGTCCGGAATCGATACCACCGGCAAGAATACCACTGGCATATCGAAACCCGGCTACGGATCGGATTGCGGGAAGGGTTCGAATGGGGAACGGGGTTTTTCGTCAACCCCACGCCGCCTGAGGATGCCGCAAAGTTCTTAAGAGAGGTTCTTTAAAGAATGAAGTGTTGAGAATGGAGAACTTGGAGTTAAGAAAATCGGACCGATTCGAAGGGAGACCTTTTGAGGCCAAGAGGCGCAGACGGAAGTGGGTTCTCCTTTCAGGATCTGCTCTGGTCGGCCTTTTCCTTTTGATTTACTATTTCGTCATCCCTCCCCCTTCTTCACCGCCCCCTGCCTCCGTGGTATCCACTTCTCAGGAACCCCAGCTTCAGACGATCGAGGGAGAGGTCAAAGAGCGAAGCACTCTTTTCAAATCCTTGGCGGAGAAGAACATTCCTCCTCGATGGATCGATCTGATCCTTTCCAAATTGAAGTCCTATGTAAATTTTAAGAAAATCAAAGGAGGAACCTACCGTCTCATCACCGATGAGAAGGGGGAACTGGTGAAATTTATTTATGAAGCGGGTCCGACCGAGGTTTATGAAATCGAAAAGAACGGCCAGGAATATGTGGCGCATAGGAAGAACGTTTCCCTCGAAACCCGTCGGGCGAAGGTCGTCGGAGAAATTCGTTCTTCTCTCTTCGAAGCGATGGATGCCGCCGGAGAGCAAGACCCTTTGACCATCGCCTTTGCTGAAATCCTGGCCTGGGAGATCGATTTTTATAAGGACGTCCGGGAAGGGGATCGATTTAAGGTGGTGGTGGAAAAGGTGTACAAAGGAGATCAATTCGTCGGATATGGAACCATCCATGGCGTCGAATATCAGAGGGGAGAAAGAATCATCAGAGGGATCCGCTACAAAGACGGCTATTATAATGAGAACGGAATTTCCATGAGGAAGGCATTCTTAAAGGCTCCTTTAAGGTTTAACCGGATCAGTTCCAAATTTAGTTGGGCCCGGAAACATCCCATCCTCGGAGGATTGAGGCCCCATTTTGGTGTGGATTACGCAGCTCCGCCCGGCACCCCGATTTGGGCCGTGGCAGACGGAACCGTCACCACTTGCGGATGGAACAATGGATTCGGGAACCAGGTGATTCTCCGCCATACGAATGGTTACACGACCTGTTATGGTCATCTTTCCCGCTTCGGCCCCGGGATCCGAAAAGGGGTGAGGGTCAAGCAGAAACAGGTGATCGGATATGTGGGATCCACCGGTCTCTCCACAGGACCTCATCTGGACTATCGGTTGTTGAAGGACGGGCAATTCCGGAATCCTCTCAAGGAGACGTTTATACCCGGCGTTCCTATCCAAGAGAAAGAGAGGGGAACGTTTGGAAAGAAGAGAGATGAAGTGTTGGCTTGGCTCCAAGGGGATTCGCCCTACTGGAAGAAAATGGAAGAGGGGGAAACAAAAACGGACCGGTTAGAGTGAGGCGGATATGGGGGAGAAAAAAAAGATTCTGATCGTGGATGACGAACGGGATATTGTCAAGGCTTTGATGATCCGGCTTCAAGGAGCTGGCTACGAAGTGGTCACCGCCTTTGACGGGGCCCAAGCTATTTTTGTGGCCCACAAAGAAAGTCCGGATCTAATCCTCCTTGACATCCGGATGCCGGCCGGGGACGGGTTCAGCGTTGCAGAGAAATTGAAGCACTCCAAGAATACTTTTTCCATTCCCGTCATCTTTCTGACAGGGAGTCCGGAAAGGGACTCAGAGGAAATGGCCATGACATTGGGCGCTCGTTTTTATATAAAGAAGCCTTATGACCCTGAGGAGCTGTTGGATGCGATCAAGAGGGCGTTGGAGAAAGACCCGGGTCCTGCTTGAATTCAAGGGTCCATCCCTCCCCCTCTCCGGTGAGACCGTGTCCTGATCATGAAGGGGGGTAGACACGGGTGGATTCGAACGCCGGCAGGATCGGCCCCCTCAGCTTCGGCATATTGTCATTTAGATTTCCGATAGAGAAAAAAGAGGATGAGAACAAGGCAGAATTCAACGTATAAGCGGGTTTTAGCTGAGGTCGAAAAAGAAGTCCGGATTCATCCGCGTTATGCAGACCTCCGGAATCAGCTCGCTCTCCTCTTGATGGTCGAGGGAGAAAGGAAGAAGGCGGAGGCCCATCTTCTGGAGGCGTTGCGTCTGAACCCGAAGTACCGAGAGGCCAAAATCAATTTGGGCTTTCTATATATGGAGATGAGGCGGTGGACGGAAGCTGAAAAGATTTTTCTCTCTGAGGTGAAAAGACATCCCGAGGATGGTTTTTTCCATCATGTCTTGGGAATTCTGTATCTTCAAACGGAAAGAGAGAGGGAGGCCATTACTCGAATTCATAAAGCGATCCGGTACCGCTCCTACGGCCCGTCTTATTTTAAGAAGGAGGGAGCGCGCCGGAGAGGGATGGCCCGCCTCGATTACAAGGCAGAAAGGGTATTGAAGCAGGTTCACCTGGATCCTTACGCCCAATTCTGCAATTTCGTCGGCCTCCATCTTGCTAAAAAGGGAAGATTTCCGCAGGCCATCAACATGCTTAAAAAGGCCGCAAGACTGAAGCCAGATGATTTTATTTTTCACGCCAACCTCGGAACCGTCTATTACCACCAGGGAGCCTACTCAAAAGCGGTTCAGGAATTTCAGAAGGCTTTGAAGATCGATCCGTCTTACGGCATGGGGTACTCAAACCTCAGTCATGTCTGTGGCTTGATGGGCCGGACCCCCGAAGCCCTTCGGTATATGAAGAAGGCAGTTCAGATAAGCCCTCAGTATGCAGACCTCCACTATCGCCTGGCCCTTCTCTACAGCGACCGGAAACGATATAAGGAAGCCGTCTTCGAATTGAAGCAGGCTCTCCGTATCAATCCGAACTACCTCTTTGCCAGGGTCAATTTGGGCGTTCTGTATGAAGATCAGAAGAGATGGAAAGAGGCAAGAAGGGAGTATGGGAAGATCCTTCGAATCACACGCGACGAAGAGCACATTCAAAAGCGGTTGAAAGGAATCGCCCGACCGAGAGGAGGATGAATCATGGTTCCTGCCAGCCCTTCCAAAGCGGCCGGGGCTCAATCCGTCCTGATGATTCATCAAGGTGCCCTGGGCGACTTCATTCTTGCTTTGCCTGCTCTCGAAACGCTCCGCAAGGTCTTTCCGCAGGCCAGATCGGTCATGATGGGATATCCGAGAATTCTGGAGTTGGCGGAGAAGCGATTCTACGCCGACGATATCCTTTCCGTCGATCAAAAAGGGATGGCCTCTTTTTTTGTTCGAGAAGGGTCCCTGGATCCCGCTCTCTCCCAATTTTTTAAGAGGTTCGATCTCATCGTTGTCTTTGGAAGAGACGGGGAGGGAACAATCACCCAGAACCTAAGAAGAGTATGTGAGGGTCGAGTTCTTTACATTCGTTCTTTTCCGGCCTGGGATGAGAAGGTTCATTTAACCGACCACCTGCTCAGGCAGGTCGCCCAATACGGATTTCCGGCTTCCGGGTCAATCCCCAGGCTCTATTTGAAGGGGGGAGATCGGGAGTGGGCAAGGGGTTTCTGGAAAAGCAAAGGGATGGCCCCGAAAGAGCGTTCGAAGGTAGTCATCCTCCATCCGGGCAGCGGGAGCAGGAAGAAGGTCTGGCCTCTTGATCGGTTCTTGGCCCTCGCTCGTCGGCTTCAGGATGATGACGGCTCAAAAATCCTCATCGTTCTTGGTCCGGCCGAGGGCCCGGAGATCCAGAAGGCCTTTGAGGGGATGAAACCCACCGCGCCCATTCTAGCGAAGGGGTTGACCCTTCTGCAACTGGCATCCGTGATGGAAGGGTGCCTTTTCTATGCCGGAAATGATTCCGGTATTTCTCATCTGGCGGCTGCATTAGGGATTCCTACGGTGGCCATCTTTGGGCCCACGGATCAAACGGTCTGGGCGCCAAGGGGTGAAAAGACATTTGTCGTTTCCAGGGGAGTCTATTGCTCCCCCTGCTCTCAAGAGCGTTTCGTCTTATGCAGGGACTTCGAATGTCTGAGAGGGATCGAGATGGAGCATGTTCTCGAGGGGGTGAAGAGGATAGGGATTGAACTTAAATTCTAAATTCAAAACCCTAAACTCTAAATAAACTCAAAGTGGAGGAAACTCAAAACCCAAAACAACCGCAAAATCCAAAGCCTTGAGCCTAAGATTAAGGTTTTGAACATTTGGATTTTGGGTTTATTTAGGATTTCGAGTTTAGAGTTTAGGGTTTGAGTCTGCGCTTCGCGGGATTCAGGATAAATTCTCAGGCTTAAACGTGTAAGAAAGGAGGAAGAAGATGGAAGAGAAAAAAGTGGGAGAGATCATCAAATTTTTTGGAAAGATCAATGTCGCAGCGCTACGGTTATCGGAGGGATCGTTAAAGGTCGGGGATACCATCCACATTGTCGGCCATACGACCGATGTCACTCAAACCATCGATTCCATGCAGATTGAGAACAAAAATGTTCAGGAGGCAGGGCCGGGGGCGGATCTCGGGATTAAGGTAAAAGGCCGAGTGAGAGAACACGACGTCGTCTACAAAGTGGTGGAGTGAGCCCGTTAGAAAGGGGACGGGATATAGCGGGATTTTCTAACGGGGTGAACGCTGATGGAGGGAAGGAATCATTCGGAATGAAAACGGGAGTCGCTCATCTTCCGCTTCACTACGGGAAGGCGCCTCCTTGGCTTTTTCAGAGGATGAAGAGCCTGGCGAGGGAAATCACCCTTACTGTCATCGACGCTTATGGGACGGAAGAAATACTCTCCCGGCTCTCCGACCCTTTCTGGTTTCAGGCCTTCGGCTGTCTGTTGGGGTTTGATTGGCACTCGAGCGGCGTGACGACGACCGTCTGTGGCGCACTGAAAGAAGGTATCAAAGGAATGGAGAGGGAGCTGGGGCTCTTCATTGCGGGAGGGAAAGGAAGGGCTTCCAGGAAGACTCCGATTGAAATCGAAGAGATTTGTTCCCAAAGAGCGATGGATGGAATCCCTCTTATTTATGCGAGCCGGATGTCTGCCAAGGTGGACAGTGCCGCCGTTCAGGACGGATACCAAATCTACCATCACACTTTTTTCTTCACTCGGTCAGGAAACTGGGCAGTGGTCCAGCAGGGCATGAATGAACAAAACCGATATGCCCGAAGATATCACTGGTTCAGTCAGGGGGTAAAAGATTTCGTCTGTGAACCACACTGGGCAGTCTGTTGCGATCAAAAAAGAGAGGGCTTAAACCTTGTGGCTCATGAGAGTGAAAGGGCCAGGCAATCCATCACGGAGCTTTCGAACGAGAAACCTGAGTTTCTGATCTCTGAAGGGAAGAGGGCCAACGAACTTTACCTTCCCAAGGAGCACTCTGTTCCCATGGAAGAGATTCGCCTGGAGAGGCTGGAAAGGATATTTATCCAAATCTATGAGCATTCACCGAAGAATTTTGAGGACCTTCTTGGAATGCGAGGAGTGGGCCCGAAAGGCCTTCGGGCGCTCAGCCTGATCTCAGAGCTGATTTACGGGGTCAAGCCCAGTTTCAAAGACCCGACTCGATTCAGTTTTGCTCACGGCGGGAAAGACGGCCATCCCTATCCTGTGGATCGAAAAGTCTATGATAAGACGATTGAAGTGCTGAGAGATGCGATTGATAAAGCCAAGGTGGGAGACCGGGAGAAGATGGAGGCTGTCCGGCGACTAAGAGAATTCAATGTCAAATTTCAAAGTTCAAATGTCAAATGAATGTCAAATGTCAAACCCCTGACCCTCTTCCCTCGGGGAAGAGGGTGAAGGGCCCTTTGGATTTGAATTTTGGATTTGATTTGGTATTGGAACTTGATTCACCTTCGGTTCATCACTTCGTGCGACATTTGAAATTGATGGGTCTCATCGATGCGTTTCATTGCTGATTTTCACATTCATTCGAAATTCAGTCGGGCCACCAGTAAGGAGATGGAGGTCGAGACCCTCGGTCGATGGGCAAAGAAAAAGGGAATTGCTCTCCTCGGGACGGGCGACTTTACCCACCCCACCTATTTTGCAGAGTTGCGGTCGAAATTGGAGCCTTTAGAAAATGGCCTCTTCCGGTTGAAAAAGGGGGATCAGGGCATCCACTATATTCTGACGACGGAAGTAAGCAATATTTACAGCCAGGATGGGAAGGTGAGACGGATCCACACCCTCCTTTTTGCGCCCAGTTTTGAAGTCGTGGAAGCCATTCGATCTAAATTGGGTAACCTCGGGAAACTCTCCTCAGACGGGAGACCCATCTTCAGTTTCAGCGCGAAAGAATTGGCGAAGATGATCTTAGATATTTCCGGAGATTGCCTGGTTATCCCTGCCCACGCCTGGACGCCCTGGTTTTCGATCTTCGGGGCCAATTCGGGATTCGATTCCATCGAGGAATGTTTTGGAGAACTGTCTCCTCATATCCATGCGATTGAAACGGGTCTTTCCTCCGATCCTGAAATGAATTGGAGGTTGTCGGCTCTCGATTCCATTACCCTCATCTCCAATTCGGATGCCCACTCCCCGAATCGGTTGGGGAGGGAGGCCAATGCATTTGACTGTGAACTGGATTATCGGGAGATCGCCGAGACGATTCGAAAGAAAGACCGGAGGAAACTTCTCTTCACCATCGAATTTTTTCCGGAGGAAGGGAAATATCATTATGATGGCCATCGCCAGTGCAGGGTGATCTTCTCTCCCTCCCAAACCAAGACGAACCAGTACCTCTGCCCGACCTGTCATAAGAGGCTGACGGTAGGGGTGATGCACCGGGTGGAGGAACTCGCCGACCGTCCCGAGGGGTTTATTCCGAAGAATGCCATCCCCTCCATCCACCTCATCCCATTGGAGGAGATCATTGCCGGGGCACTGGGTGTTCGGGTGGGGACCAAGGCAGTAGATACTGAGTATGAAAGGCTGATCGAGAGAGCGGGATCGGAATTTAGGATTCTTCTCGACGCGACTCCCGATGAATTGTCCTCGTTTGTTCCGTCAAGCATCCTCGACGGGATTGTTCGAATGAGGCAGGGAAAAGTTTCGATCATCCCGGGCCATGACGGCGTCTACGGGAAAATTGATCTCTTCCCCGAGCGACAAAGAGGGGAGGATGTTAAAGAGCAACTCAAATTATTTTAGATTCGGGGTGAAGTTGAAAAATAAGAGATCAGGATAGGCTGCTGCCGTTTCCCTTTAAGGGAGGGTGAGGATGGACAGAGAAATAAAGGCGAAAATGGTCATGGTCAGTCAACATCTGATCAAGATGCTGAATTTGGCTTCCGAGGCATTTCTAAAGCCAACGGAGAAATCTTTCAAAGAGGCGGAAGAGGTCAAAAATAGGATTCTCCAGTATTCCTCAGAGCTGACCCGTTTTATCATTTCAAAGAGTCCGTCGAGTGAGAAAGGAAAGGGGTGGGCAAAGCCTTATCTCTCTATCGCCTCCAGTTTCGATCGTATGACTTACAATATCGAAGGAATTTTGGATCGGTTAAGAGCCAAGTCTGAAAACCATATCCTCTTTAGTGATGGAGCGGTGAAAGAGGTGAACGACATCTTCCAGGAGGTAATGAGACTTTTAGAATACCTTCCGAACCTCATTACGACCGAGAACAAACTCCTCGGCCAACGAATCGGAGAAGAGGGGAAGTCCGTTTTTGAAATTGCGAATGCCTATTCCGAAGAGCATGAAGAGAGACTGATTCAGGGAATCTGCGAGCCCAAACATTCGCCCATTTATCTCGGCATCCTTGAATCCTTAAAAGGTGTCATGGTCCATACTCTGGAGGTGAGCGGAAAGATCGTCTCCATTTCATCCAAGTCCTGAATCAGGGAAACCATCTATGCATCCGGGACCAGCCCCGATCCTTTGACAAAGTTTTAGCCCTTACCTTAGCCTCCCTCTTTCTCAATTTCAGCCAGCCACACCGCTATGTGTTGACACGGGTCATCGGGTAAATAGACTTGCCTGCCAGAGAGTAGAGGTCGCTGGCCGAAAATTTCTTAAGATTTTTCTTGACGACTAGACGACATATTTTATAATGTGACGTCTAATTCACATTTATTTGGCGTAAGCCTGGATTCGCACGAGGTCAACCGATGCAAAACAAAAAACTCCCAAGGCGGGAAAGAGAGAAATTAAGGCAACGTCAAGAGATGCTTGCCTCTGCAGTCGAGCTTTTCTCGGAGAAGGGATACCACAACGTCTCCATGCACGAGATCGCCGAGAAGGCCGAGTTTGCCATCGGGACGCTTTACAAGTTCTTCAAGAACAAGGAGGACCTCTACAAGGCCCTTATCCTGGGGCAGGCCGACAAGTTCCATGATGCGCTCACCAAGGCAATTGAAGACCCGGATGACGAGATTGAAAAGCTGCGAAATTACGTTAAGACCAAGGGCTCAGTCTTTCGTGCCAATGTTTCCGTCATCCGTCTTTATTTTGCTGAGACCGGGGGAGCGAGCTTCAACGTCATGGCGGGCCTCGATTGCGAAATCCGGGAACGATATGGCCAGTTCCTGCAAACCCTCGCCTCGATCTTTGCAAGCGGGATTAAAAGAAAACGGTTTAAGAAGATCGCTGACCCGTACCATTTAGCCGTTGCCATTGACAGCCTCACCAATGCCTTTCTTTTCCTCTGGCTGGAGGCGCCTGATCGCCATCCTTACCCGGAAAATCCGGATACGATCCTGGATATTCTCTTCAAGGGGCTGGTTGTCCCGTGATCCGGAGTGGGGCTTTGCCGACTCAATACGAAGAAAATTGATCTTTGAGAGGTATTTCATGCAACTTGAGGAAAAGGTAGATGAAAGGGTTAAGATGATTGCCGTTTCGATGGTTCTGCTTGGAGGCCTTATACTGGGCGGTTGCGGATCGAAGCAGGCTGCTCCCAAGCCTGGTCTCCCCGAGGTTGCCGTGGTGACCGTCAATCCCGAGCGCGTCGTACTCACCACCGAATTGCCCGGTCGGACATCCGCCTACTTTGTTGCGGAGATCCGTCCGCAAGTGAATGGCATTGTCCAAGAACGTCTCTTCAACGAAGGCTCTGATGTCAAGGCCGGCAGCGTACTTTATAGGATTGATCCGGCGCCCTATCAGGCGGCCTACGACAATGCCGTTGCAGCGTTCGCAAGGAGCGAAGCCAATCTTCCCCCAATCCGGTTGAAAGCCGAGCGCTACAGGGAGTTGATTGCCGTCAAAGCGATCAGCCAACAGGATTTCGACAATGCGGCCGCTGCCCTTAAGCAGGCCGAGGCCGATATCGATTATTCGAAAGCCGCTGTTGAATCCGCCCGTATCAATCTGGCATATACGCGCATTACGGCACCGATATCCGGTCGCATCGGCAAATCCAATGTGACCGAAGGCGCTCTCGCCATAGCGTATCAGGGTTCTGCCTTCGCAACGATCCAACAGCTTGATCCGATTTATGTGGACGCAGCGCAGTCGAGCGCAAACCTGCTGCAGCTCAAACGGAACATCGCAGCCGGCCGGATTAAAGGCTCCGGTCCCGATCAGGCACGGGTGAAGCTGCTTCTTGAAGACGGAACACCTTACCCGCAGGAAGGGACCCTGAAGTTTTCCGAGGTCACCGTTGATCCAAGTACCGGATCGTTTATCCTCCGGATGGTCTTTCCGAACCCTAAGCATATTCTTCTGCCAGGAATGTATGTGCGTGCCGTTGTCCAGGAAGGCGTCGTTGACCGTGCCATTCTGGTCCCGCAGCAAGGGGTCTCCCGCGACTCGAAAGGGAACCCTGTCGCGCTGGTCGTGGACGGCTCGGGCAAGGTCGAGCAGCGGATGATTACGGTCGCTCGCGCCATGGACGACAGATGGCTCGTCAGCGACGGGTTGAACGCGGGAGACCGTCTGATTGTCGAGGGGAGCCAAAGAGTCCGGCCAGGGGCTTCTGTAAAGGCTGTCCCATTTGATGGCAGTCGGAAGGATGGAGGTACCTGATGTTATCGAGATTCTTCCTGGATCGGCCCGTATTCGCCTGGGTCATCGCCATCATCATCATGTTGGCAGGCGTCCTCGCCATCTATCGTCTGCCCATATCGCAGTATCCCCCGATCGCGCCTCCGTCGATCTACATTCAGAGCTTCTATCCCGGGGCTTCGGCGGAGACGGTGGAAAACAGCATCACTCAGATCATCGAGCAGAAGATGACCGGGCTCGACAAGATGATCTACCTGTCCGCCACGAGCGATTCGTCGGGGTCCTCCCGCATCGAGTTGACCTTTGCCCCGGGGACCGACCCGGACCTTGCCTGGGCCAAGGTGCAGAATAAGCTCCAGCTTGCCATGGCGAGCCTGCCCGTGGTGGTCCAGCAACAGGGTGTCACCATCGGCAAGGCCACCCGGAACTATCTGATGATCGTGGGCCTGATTTCGGAAGACGGCAGCATGGACGGCAATGACTTGAGGGACTATGCCCAATCCAGCCTGGAGAAGGTCCTGGCGCGGGTCCCCGGCGTGGGCGAGGTGGAAAACTTCGGAACCCAGTATGCCATGCGTATCTGGCTGAACCCCGACAGGTTGGTCGATTACCGCCTGACCGTCGACGACGTAGTCGCCGCGCTTCAGTCTTACAACGTCGAGGTCTCAGCCGGCCAGTTCGGCGGGGCACCGGCAGTGAAAGGTCAGCGCCTGAACGCCTCCGTCATCGTCCAGAGCATGCTCAAGACCCCTGATCAGTTTGCTGCCATTCCCGTCCGCGTCAATTCGGACGGCTCGATCGTACGGATCAGGGATGTGGGACGAACGGAACTGGGAACCGACGCCTACGACGTCGATGTTCTTTACAACGGCAAACCGGCGGCCGGCATGGCCATCCGGCAGGCCGCCGGCGCAAACGCCCTGGATACGGCCGATGCGGTCAAAGCGAAATTGAAGGAGATGAGCCGGTACTTCCCTCCGGGGATGAAGGTTGTCTACCCGTACGACACTACCCCGTTTGTCAAGGTAGCCATCGGCGAGGTGGTAAAGACCCTCCTTGAGGCAATCCTCTTGGTTTTCCTGGTCATGTGGCTTTTCATGGGAAATATTCGGGCCACCCTGATCCCGACGATCGCCGTGCCGGTGGTGCTCCTGGGGACCTTCGCGGTATTGGAATTTTTCGGCTTCTCCATCAACATGCTCACGATGTTCGCCATGGTCCTGTCCATCGGCCTTCTGGTGGACGACGCCATCGTGGTGGTGGAAAATGTAGAACGGATCATGAGCGAGGAAGGGCTTTCGCCCAGGGAGGCCACCCGCAAAGGCATGGAACAGATCACGAGCGCCCTGATCGGCATCGGGCTTGTGCTCTCGGCCGTGTTCGGCCCCATGGCCTTCTTCGGCGGCTCGACGGGCGTCATCTATCGCCAGTTTTCCGTGACCATCATCGCCTCCATGCTCCTGTCGGTGGTGGTGGCATTGATCCTGACACCGGTCCTCTGCGCCTCCCTCCTCAAACCGGTGGCCGCAGGCCATGAACCCGCCGAAAATGCGGTCTTTTTCCTGCGGCCTTTTTTTTCGTGGTTCGACCGCATCTTTTTCCGCACCAGAGATCGGTATGTGAAAACGGTCGAGCGCTCCTTCTCGAGGAAACTCCGCTACTTTATCATTTATATCTTGATTGTGGCGGCCGTGGGGATTCTTTTCCTTCGTATGCCGACGTCGTACGTTCCCGAGGAAGACCAAGGGATCCTCCTCGCCCAGGTCATGTTGCCGACGGGCTCTACCCTGGAGCAGACGCAGAAGATCGTGTACGAAGTACAGCGTTATTTCCGCGAGAATGAAAAAGAGGCGGTGGAATCCTGTTTGGCAATTTCCGGTTTCGGCTATTCAGGAAGAGTCCAGACCAACGGTATGGTATTTATCAAGCTTAAGGACTGGAAGCTCCGCGACCGATCGGATCTGAGGGTGAAGGCCATTTCAGAACGGGCCACGAAGGCCTTTTCTGAGATCCGCAATGCCCTGGTGTTCGCTTTCCCGCCGCCTTCGGTCATCGAGCTGGGCAACGCCACCGGGTTCGACTTCCAGTTGCTCGACCGGGGCGGACTCGGTCACGAAAAGCTGATGGAGGCCCGTAACCAGCTCCTCGGCATGGCTTCAAAAGAGAAGCGTCTGGCTAAGGTCCGACCCAACGGCATGGAAGATGTGCCTGAATACCGGGTCGACGTGGACTGGGAAAAGGCGGGCGCCCTTGGGGTCCCGATTACCTCGATCCATGACACTATCTCGGGGGCCTTCGGCAGCGCCTATGTCAACAACTTCATCCAGGGGGGCCGGGTAAAAAGGGTATATATTCAGGCGGATGCCCCCTATCGCATGCTGCCCAAGGACATCGAAAAGCTTTACGTGCGTAATAACACAGGGAAAATGGTTCCCTTTTCCTCCCTTGCCTCCAGCCACTGGACCTCGGGTTCTCCCAGGCTGGAGCGTTTCAACGGTTTTCCGTCTCTGAACATTTGGGGAGAGCCGGCGCCGGGGAGGAGTTCCGGTGATGCGATGAAGGCCATGGAAGACATGGTCTCGAAATTACCGCAGGGGATCGGTTTTGAATGGACCGGGCTTTCCTACCAGGAGCGAACGGCAAGTTCCCAGGCGCCCCTTCTGTATGCCTTTTCCATCCTCGTCATCTTTCTGTGTGTGGCGGCCCTGTATGAGAGCTGGCCAATTCCCATCGCCAACATGCTGATGCTGCCCCTCGGTGTATTCGGTGCAACGTTGGTTACTTCGTTGCGGGGTCTGCACAATGACGTCTACTTCCAGATCGGGTTTCTCACGACTCTCGGTCTGACAACAAAAAACGCGATTCTTATCATTCAGTTTGCAAGGGAACGGCTGGCGCACGGAGAAGGACTGATGGAAGCGATCCTTGGGGCGGTACGGGTGAGATTCCGGCCGGTCATCATGACCTCGATGGCTTTTTCCTTCGGAGTCCTGCCGCTGGCCATCGCAACAGGCGCGGGTGCCGGCGCGATGAAGGCCATTGGCACCGCTGTGACCGGCGGGATGCTCTCCGCCACATTCATCGACCTCTTTTACATCCCGTTACTCTTTGTCGTCGTATTCCGCATGTTCAAGGGGAAGCAACCGCGGCATACGCATGATAGGGGCCCCGATTCCGCCACTTCTCCGGTGCCGGGTGAGATCGGCTGAAGGAGTAATCGATGACGTCGAGATGCTCTAGAGGATAAGGAGGTCAAGGCAAAGAGAGCATTTGCCTCGCGTTGTTCCGTGAGCCTTTCACGAAACTAATACAAACGCCGTAATTCTTTTTCCGTGCCCTTGATTGCCCCCTCACCCCGCCCTCTCCCCATCGGGGGAGAGGGGAAGGGTGAGTGGCGGATGTCAATTTATAGAATGCGTTTGTATTAGCTTCATTTCTTGATGAAGTTTCAAACGGCAGGGGAAGTCCGACAAAGACGTTGAGGCAATTCTCCAGCCGGCTGAGGATAAAGGAGGTTGGGCTGAAGATTTAATTTGACAGCGCTTTTTTATTACAATAAGATGAACTGCCGTTCAGAAGTGAATAAACGTTTTCAATGCCCGTCTAAGGATATTATCGATCACGGAGACCCAGAGGACAGGCAGAAGAGAAGGGGAATATCCGGTGAACCCCTTGGGTTTGGCTCATGCCCTGGCGGGGATTGTCAATCCCTTTGTCTTCGAGTGGAGGATCAGTCGCGAGCCTTATCCGCTCATTTCAGAGGGGGATACGGTTCTAGAAATCTTCTTAGGCGGCGTGCAGCAGATCGAAAGGAGGAGATAGATCCATGAGAGTGAAATATTTCATCGGCCTTATTTTGTGGGCAATCGTTTCCATGAGTGCTGTTTGGGCGCAAGAATCTCGAGCGCCTCTCACCCTGGAGGAAAGCATAAAGATCGCCATGGAAAGGAGTCTGACGGTCCATTCTGCCGTAGTGGGGATTGTAGGTTCTGAATTTAGAAGGAAAGAAGCCATCACAAATTTCCTTCCTCTATGGACGGGGCAATATGGCTGGACCCTATATAATACACCTGTTACGATAGGACGCGTACAGGCCAATGTTCCTGGTATAGCCGTCCCCGCGAGTAAGGATATTTACAATTTTGGTACTACCGTTAATCAACCTATTTTCACGGGAGGGTTAAACCTTGCCACTTATCGTTCGGCAAAGTTAGGCGTGGACCTTTCAAAAGAGAGTTTGGAGGCGGCAAAGCTCGACTTGGTTCTTCAGGTGAGGGTGGGGTACTTCACGATATTAAGGGCCGAGAAATTCCTGGCGGTGGCTGAGCAGCAAGTCAAAAATTTTGAGGCCCAACTTGCGGTGACACAGGCTTTCTTCGACGTCGGAATCGTTCCCAAAAACGATGTCCTTCTGGCTGAGGTGAATCTGGCGAATGCCAAGCAGCAACAGGTCAAAGCGGCGAACGATTTGGCCACGGCCAAGGCTTCATTCAATATACTGCTCAGGAGAGAGGTCAATACACCCTTCGAGGTGGTAGATATTCTTGCATACAAAGCGTTCCCACTCTCGTTCGAGCAATCTCTTGACGAAGCGCTTTGGCTGAGGCCGGAAGTAAAGGCCGCTCAACTGAACATTGACCAAGCGAAGGAGAACGTCAAGATCGCAAGGAGTGGGTTCTTCCCGATGGTCAATCTTGCGGGCAACTACAATCGTTTATCCGACGACCCGTACGTGGGGGGGGGGTTCAAATTTGATGATAACTGGACGGTTCAAGCCTCGGCCACCTTTACCCTTTGGAATTGGGGAAATACAGCTTTTAAAGTGGGCGAAAATAAGGTCAAGGTCACTCAGGCCGAAGATTCAAAAAAACAACTCGTCGATTCGATTACATTAGAAGTGAGGGATGATTATCTTAACTTGTTGACCGCAGAAAAGAATATCAGTACTGCGGAGAAGGCGATTGAGCAGGCCGACGAGAATTTAAGGATGAACGAGGAAAGGTATAAATACCAGGTGGCGACCCAAACGGACGTGGTCAATGCCGTGACGTTACTCGCCCAGGCGAGGACGAACTATTACGGCGCTTTGAGCGATTTCAACGTCGCCAAGGCCCAATTGGAAAGGGCCATGGGGAGGAAGACGTACCCGTAAAAAGTGAAAACTCTGTTAAAGAGAAGGGTAGATCGTCCACGGGCATAAAGATTGCAGCAACATAGATAGCTTTTTTTTGAATAAATGGATAAATCTCCTTTAATTTCATACGGTTGAGAAAATTCTGGAATTAGGTGAGGACTAATATTCGTTGACAAAAGTGACAAGTTATGGTAATTTTAGGCTAATTTTTAGCCCGGGGATGGATGCATGATCCGATTTGTCAGTGTTTCAGTTATCTTTCTTTGTTCGTTCCTTTTTGCGATGACTTCGTCAGCGGGCATCTACCGATACGTGGACGAGAACGGCGTTATCCATTTTACCAACTGCCCGAGAGATCCCAAATTTAAGCTCTACATCCGCGAGAGTCATGATGACGTCGGGAATGAGAACGCCGGTTCTTATGTGAAAGATTCCGTTCAATATGACTCACTGATTTCGGAATTCTGTAAGAAATATCAGGTGGATTTTGCCTTGATCAAGGCCATCATTCGCGCAGAGTCAGGATTCAATCCCTTTGCCGTCTCAAGAAAAGGGGCGAAGGGGTTGATGCAATTGATGCCGGAGACCGCTTCCCGGATGAATGTTTCGAACGTCTTTAACCCCAGAGAGAATATTGAGGGAGGGGTGCGTCATTTTAAGAATCTCCTTTCCCTTTTTGACAATGATATCCGACTCTCTTTGGCCGCCTATAACGCTGGTGAGAATCTTGTCGCCGATTTACGCTCGATCCCTCCTTATCGTGAAACAGTTGACTATATCAGGAAAGTATTGAGCTATTATCAATCCTATAGGCCTTAGCCCTCGTGGGTCGATTCCGAGAGAATCCAAAAAAAAGATCTCTTCATGGAAAAACTCAATCGGGAACAGATACTGAGCTTGCCCAATGGCGTGACGATTCTCAGGATTCTGGCAATTCCTCTTATTCTCGTTCTCCTTTTTTATGTCGGTCGGGGATATCGACTCCTGACCGCGCTTCTCTTTCTTGGAGCGGCCGTGACGGACACATTTGACGGATATCTCGCCAGACGCCGTGGAATGGTGACCACCCTTGGAAAATTTCTTGATCCCCTCGCAGATAAGCTTTTGATTACTACTTCGCTCATTGCGCTCATTCCGGCGAGAGAAGTTCCCGCCTGGATGGTGATTGTCATTGTCGGACGGGAAATTGCCATTACAGGGCTGAGGGGAATTGCGGTTTCTCAGGGTATCGTTATTTCTGCGAGCGCTCTGGGAAAGTACAAGACGGTTTTCGAAGTGGCTTCCATCTTTTTTCTTATCCTTGACGGAAGCTACTTTTTCATTCATTCTCGGCCGGTTGGGATTGTCTTTCTGTGGGTTGCCGTGGGAATTGCTGTCGTCTCCGGGGTCGACTATTTCAGGAAATATCTGAAGGCCATCATTGTTTAGATTTTCCGTTTCTTCGTCCCCGTGTCTCCGCGTCATAACCCCCCTTTTATCCCCCCTTAGATTAAGGGGGGAAAGAGAGGGGTTACGCCGCTATTGACATCGCATTTTAAATCTTGTAATTTTTTACAAAAAGCGGGAATAACTCAGCGGTAGAGTGCAACCTTGCCAAGGTTGAAGTCGCGGGTTCAAATCCCGTTTCCCGCTCCAAAGGCGGCATAGCCAAGTGGTAAGGCGACGGTCTGCAAAACCGTTATTCACC
>Ga0335070_10001487_pt1 | contig 27112 bp, 29 predicted proteins | sample Lox_Sample_13_FD_206722 | JGI IMG/M metagenome (GOLD analysis project Ga0335070, IMG submission 206722) | Soil microbial communities from Loxahatchee National Wildlife Refuge, Florida, United States - Lox_Sample_1.3 | ecosystem: Environmental > Terrestrial > Soil > Wetlands | place: USA...
TCGAAAAATCCCGGTATCCGAGATCCAACCCTGGCTCGATGCCCTGTGTTACACACCCTAGAGCCAGGTCCAATGGATAAAGTCTAGCTCAGGCATTCATCTCAATTCACCGGCTCGCAGTGCTCGCGCAGCCAGCCCGCGATCTCCTCAAAGGACAGCTCGGCCCGGGCGCAGGCGCGGGTAAAGGTCGCCAGGTCGGGGTTTTTCGCCTCCAGCCGCTGCCCATTCAGGCGCAGGAACACCGCCGCGGCTGCAATCGCCGAGCGCTCGGAGCCATCCACGAACGAGCGCCCCTTGAGCAGCGACTCCAGCAGCCCGGCTGCTTTGGCGAACAGGTCTGGCTGGAGGTCTTTCCCTTCGAAGGCCGCCCGCGGCCGGCCCAGAGCGAAGAGCAGCGCCCCCAGGTCGCGCACGCCGTGCTTCCCGCCAGTCTCGGCGATCACCCGGCTATGCAGGAAGAGCACCTGCTCCGCGGTCAGGTAGCGGATCATTTTGCCAGCTTCTCCAGCGCCGGGCGGTAGAGGCGGATAAACTCGTCCACCTGGCGGGCAAACTCCTCGTTCACCCCGCTCTCGGCGCGCAGCTTCTCGACCGGGGTGAGGAGGATGCGCCGCTTTTCCAGGTCCACCTCCAGGTTCACACTCTCGCCCTCCGCCAGGTTCAGGTCGTCGAGGACTTCCCTGGGGAGCGAGAGGACCACGCTGTTGCCAGTTCGAAACAATCGCCGGATCATCAGCCCTCCTGTGCTTACAGTGTGAGTATAGCACGGCCCAATCAGTGCAAAAAGCTGGCATTTTTCCTCGTTTACCAAACAAAGTGGGCGCCCAGCCTGGAGAGCTCTGGTGAGGCTTTGCCTGGTGGGCTTGGAGATTGCCACGTCATCGCGGAAGAACGCCGCTCCGCCTCGCAACGACATGACTTGATGGTCTTGCCTGGGAAGCCTGAAGTTGGAGCGAAGCCTGCCAGGCCTCTTCCCCCTCGCCGGCCTCCTTCCACACCGGCGGGGTAGCCTGCCCGGTCTGGAGGATCTGCATCTGCCACTCTTTGGACGCGGTCAGGTGATCGACGATCTGCCAGATAGAGTTGCTCTCTGGTGTGGGCTTCCAGGCTGCCTGGACAGCGGCCAGCCCGGCCAGACTCTCGAGCACTGCAGCGAAATCGCCGTTGGGGCCGGCAAACACACTATCGGCGTGCGCAATCAGGGCGTTAGCCAGCGGTCCGGTCATTTTTACCCTCCTTTGCCAGGGGCGAAAAAAAAGGATCGAGTGAGGATAGTATATTTAAAAGCAAGCCGGGATATAATTTCTCTATGCAAACGCCCCCCCAGCAGAACAAAATCGTCTTTCTCGGCATTGGGGCCATCGGCGGCTCGACCGGCGCCTGGGTTACCGCCCACCATCCCAACACCTACCTCCTCGGCCGCGGCGAATCGGCGGAGGTCATCCGCGCCCACGGCATCACCACGTACCGGGGCGAGAATCCCGACCGAAAGGAGCAGGTGAGGGTAAACCTCATCTCCGACCTGGATGAAGTCCCCGACGCGGACGTGGTCGTTCTGGCCGTAAAGCTGTTCAACCTCGAGGAGGTCGCCCAGTTTGTGAAGGAAAACCTGGACGACCGGCCTTTCATCGTCGGGATGCAGAACGGGGTGGACAGCCAGAAAATTCTCCCGCGCTACTTTTCGAAGGTGGTCTACTGCCTGGTGACCTACAACGCCTGGGTCGAGGCCCCGGGGGTGATCGGCTACCAGACCCGGGGTCCACTTACCCTCGGCACGCCGGATAATTCATTGCTGGAGGAGATGAAAACCCTGGCGGCGATCTTCAACCCGGCGGTCAAAACCGAGATCACCCTCCACCTGGAGGACGCTGCCCACACCAAGCTGGTCATCAACCTGGGCAACTCGCTGACCACCCTCATCGCACGTCCCGACCCGCGCGACCGCACCGGGTTGAGCCTGTACCAGAAGATCCTCGCCAACACGCTCTACGAGGGGATCCAGGTGGTCCAGGCCGCCGGCTTCCACGAGGAGCGCCTGGGTAACATCCCCTCCTGGGCGACGATACGCGCCCTCACGAAGCTCCCCCAGTGGATCACCCTGCCCATCTTCCGCCGCAACCTGGAGAAACTGGCCCTGAGCAGCATGGGCCAGGACGTTCTCCAGCGGCGCCGCCCCGACAACGAGCTGGAATACCTCAACGGCTACCTGCTTTCCCTCGCCGAACGCTGCCAAGTCGCCGCCCCGTATAACCGGGTCATCTACCGCCTCAGCAAAGAACTCTTCTCGCAGCCTGACTTCGAGCCGCTGCCGGTGCGGGAAGTGTGGGAGGAGATCGAGAAAGAAAGCTGATTTCACGGATTACAACACATCAGTACCCCATGGGCGGCTGGAACGGACCGGTGAGCTCGCTCAAGGCCCTGGCGACCGCGAGCAGCTCCATATCGCCCCAGCGCCGGCTGGCAACCTGGACGCCGAAGGGCAAGCCCTCCTGTGACCTGCCCAGGGGCAGCGCTACCGCCGGGCTGCCGGTCAGGTTGAACAGCGCAGTATAGACGCTGGTCGCCAGGGTGTAGGGCACCGGCTGGCCATCCACCGCCAAATTCGCGCGGGGCTGGGCGATCACGTTGGGGGTGGGAAGGTGCGGGAGCGTTTCAGGATGGTCCCTGCTGCCTCGATTAACCCCACAAATCCGTGCTGAGATACTTCAGCCCCGAATCGCACATCATCACCGCGACCGTCTTGCCGCGAAACTCGCCGTTCAGCAGGCGCAGCGCGGCAGCGGCGTTGATCCCCGAGGAGAAGCCGGCGAAGATTCCCTCTTCACGGGCCAGGCGGCGGGTCACCTCCACCGCTTCTTCGTCCGGGACCTGGAGGTAGCCGTCGATATGTTCGGCGCGGAGCTGGGGTAGATCGGGCATGGCGTAGCCGCCGCCCTGGATGGCGTGGTTGGGTCGTGTGACCGGCTCGCCGGCCAGCGCCGCCGCTCCGACCGGCTCGACGATAAAGCAGCGGATGGCCGAGTTGAATTCCTTGAAGGCCGCGGCGCAGCCGGCGAAGGACCCGCCCGTGCCGGCGAAATCGCAGAAGGCGTCGATCTGCCCGCCGGATTGGGCGAGGAACTCCGGCCCGGTGTGCAGATAATGGGCGCGAAAGTTGCTCGCCAGGTGGAACTGGTCGGCGCGAAAGGCGCCCCGCTCGCGGGTGACGCGCTGCGCGGCTTCCTCGACCAGGGCCAGGTCCCCGCCGGAGACGTGCCCCGGCTGCGAGCCGGGGAGCTGGTCGACCAGGACAACCTCGGCCCCCAGGGCGGCCATCATGCGCGCCCGCTCGGTGGAGTTGCCGCGCGACATGACCGCAACGAAGGGATAGCCCTTGACCCCGCAGACGATGGCCAGGCCGGTGCCGGTGTTGCCGCTGGTCAGCTCGACCACGGTCTGCCCGGGGCGAAGCTCGCCGCTGGCTTCGGCGTCCTCGATGATCTGGCGGGCGATGCGGTCCTTTTTGGAATAGCCCGGGTTGAGGTACTCGAGCTTGGCGAGGATGCGGCCCTCGAGCCCGCGAGTCAGGCGAGAGAGCTCGACGAGGGGGGTGTTGCCGATGGTTTCAACGACGGAGGGGGAGAGGGAGGAAGGTAGGATCATGGTCTCGTGAAGTGTTGAGGGCTAATCGGAAAATCATCGTTGGAGTTCCCAACCAATGCATCGTAACACTTGATGTTCAGGATGGACGAGCCCGGTTCGAGTTTCTTCAATTCGGTCGCACAAGGATATATTTGCTACATTCAATGCGATCAATTCAAAAGATTTAACCAAGGGATCAAGATTGATTTTAGAAGGGCGATGCTCAAAGCCGATAACGAACAAACCTTTTCGCGGGTATCCGTCTAGTTTTGATAGCTTAATTGCATCACCGATCAAGCTCACATTACCAGGATAGGGGTGTAACATGTTTACCGACCAATTTTCCGCTTCTCTTCCATTATCTCCAAATGGACGTACGATCTTAAACTCGATCGCCCACTCATGCTGAACATCCAGGTCGGGCGTTCGTTATCCTGGCCAGGCCGGCCGGTGTCATCTTTCTCGCGGCGATCATGCGCTGGATGCGCTCCTTGTTGACCTGCGACCAGCCGGTTTTCTTCTTGCGCGGGGCCATCCACAGCAGCCAGCGCTCGTCGTCGAGCAAGTTCCCTTTGCTGTCGATCCAGCCAAAACACAGCGCTTCTTCGACCGCCCCGGCGTATTCCAGGCCCTCTTTGCCGCTGCCTTTTTTGTGGAGCACCAGCCACACGCCCCCGGCCTGGGTGTGATGCGCTGCGAGCCAGGCGCGCCAGTCCTCGCGCGTCTCCGCGAGGACCGCATTGGGAGGAAGCTCAGACATTCACTTCCTCGGTCACCGCGTTGATCCCGGCCACGTCTGGGAAGATCGCCCGCCACTCCCACCGTCCAACCGGCGCGGCGAGCAACTGTCCGTTGGAGAGCACCGCCAGCAGATCGTCGCCGATCCGGGTAAAGCGCTCGACCATGTGGTGCGGCCAGGGGACGTTCAGCCCGCCCGAGGCCGGCTGCCAGGTCGCCCCGCCGTCGACGCTCTCTTCGATCCGCCCATTCCGCTCGACGTGATCCGCCGGGCCGAGGAGAAAGTGCTTCGGGACCGCCGGATCGAGCCACACGGCGCGGACGTAGCAGTCGTAGAGCAGCTTCCAGGTCGCCCCGCCGTCGGTCGAGCGGTAGAATCCGCCCCCGGTCGGCGCGAGGACCAAATCCGCCGAGGAGGGATGGACTTCAATCGAGTGCAGGTCGGGGTAAATGAACGGCTCGGGTGGTCCTTTGAGGTCCGGGTTGCCGTCGCTGCCGGCCGCCAGGTCCCAGTGATACCCGCCGTCGTCGGAGCGCAGCACCCCGCCCACCTCGACCGCCGCATAGGCTCGCGACCCGTAAAAAGCGAAACCGCGCACGCAGCCGGCCTCGGGCGAGTAGGGCAAGAACCAGTGGTGCTCGTCGCGCAGCCGCGCCACCTCGGGGATCTCGCGCCAGGAATTCGCCCCGTCCTCGGAGAGGAAGATCCCCGCCGGCTCCGTCCCGGCAAACTCGAAGTCCGAGACGTCCGGGCGGAACGCGATCCAGCGTACGAGGCGGTGGGTGAGCCCCACGGTGGCCTCCCGCCAGGTCAGCCCGCCGTCATCCGAGCGGAAGATACCATCTCGCGTCCCGGCCAGGATGGCGCCTTCGCGGGCGATCACGCTGGTCACGCGCTTGCCCTCCAACCCGCGGCGCACCACCCGCCAGCCCGCTTCCCCGTCTTTCTCGCCCACCACCAAACCCTCATTCGTCGCCAGGTAGATCATCTCCCACCTCCTGTAAAAACTACCGAGAACTGAAAGCGGAGAACGGAGACCAGTCTTTGAGACCCACGGCTCTCTACTCTCTTTCTTCTACCGTATAATACTTCGCCACGCGCCGGGATCCTTCCGGCGAGGTATACAGCTCGGGGCGCGGATGGTCGATCAACTCGACCATCGCCGCCGCGACCTGCTCCGCGGATTGAGCCGCAGGGCCGCGCCCCGTCGGCAGGACCGGCGTCCCGTGCAGTGCATGGTCGGCAAACTCGGTCGTCACCACGGGCGGCAATACCAGCGACACGTGAATATTGGGATACTCCTTCTCCAGGTCCATCCGCGCATTGGTCGTCAGGCTGTTCAGCGCCGCTTTTGCCGCGTTATACGCCGAGCGGTAGCTGGCAAAAGGCACCCGCCCCAGCATGGACGAGACGTTGATGACGTGGCCCGCGCCGCGCTGCTTGAAATACGGAGCGATCGCCTGCATCCCATAGAGCGCTGCCTTGGTGTTGAGCGCGATCATGCTGTCGAATTCTTCGTCGGTCAGGTCCAGCACCGGCCTCGTGATCCCTCGTCCCGCGTTGTTGACCCACACGTCCAGCCGCCCAAAGGCGCGCAGCGCTTCGTCGCGCAGCCGCTCCACATCCGATCGACGGGTCACATCGGTGACCACGGCCAGCGCGTTTGGACCGATTTCCTCCGCGACCCGACTCAGCTCCGCCTCACGCCGGGCAGCCAGGACGACTTTGTCACCCCGCCGGCCTAACTGCCGCGCCAGCTCAGCTCCAATTCCACTGCTCGCGCCGGTGATGACAATCACTTTTTCTGCCATGCTCTCCACTATCATTCCTTCCCGCCCTCGATTATAACATCGGAACAAAGACGATATCGATCCATTTTGTAAACAAAAAAGACCCTGTCTGTTCTCGTTTTTTCTACTGAGGACTGAATGTCCCCTGGCCCTTCAGATATACATTGAAAAACACCAGCACGTCCTGGTTCATCGTCTGCAGCGTGGCGTAAGGATCCACCTCCACCCCGCCGGCTTTCGGCACCGAGCTGTTGATCACCCACACCAGAAACGGCGACATCAGCGGTACGTCGGTCATGCTCATATGGTCCGTACCCGGGAGATCGATCTCGTAGGCATCCGGGGCGGTGGCAGTGACGTGCTTGACCGCGATGACCGTGTTCGCGTTCGGGACCGCGTCGATCAGGCGCACCAGGGTATCCGAGAGAATGGTCAGGATCGGCACCGGATAAAGCTGCTGGTTCGGAACATACTGACCATTCCCGCTGTCCACGTATTCGCCGTGCAGATCGGCGTCCAGGTTGACCACCGCCTTGACGTCGTTCCGCTCGCGAGCCACCTGCGCGGCCGATTCCGCGCCCAGGCTGTGGCCTATCAATCCGATTTTCTCCGTATCGATGATCTGGTAGACCGGATCTGAGCTGGCTCCGCGGGCATCGGCGAGGACCGTGTTCAGGACGAAATGGATGTCCGCGATGCGCGGCTTCATCCACTCGGTCTCGAGCTGGAAGTCGGTCACCTCGTCATATTTTCCGGCGTTGGCGTTGACGACGCTCTGAACAAACCCCGGATCGATGGTGACCATGCGGCCGTTGGCGCCCCTGGCGAGCAGCGACTGGTGAGGATGGTCGATCGAGCAGACTACATAGCCGTTGCTGGCCAGGTTTAAAAACGTGGAGGTGTTGCTGGTTCTCGTCCCGAATGACCCGTGGGAAAACACCACCAGGGGATATTTCCCGGAAGCAGCCTGGGGATACCAGAACTCCACGGTGACGGCCCGGTTTTCGCCCGTTTTGCTAAAGGTATCTACCCGGCTTGGGTCTATGTAGGTATAGGTGACGGTGGCGACCTGGTGCGAACCGGTCGGTTTGGGCAGTTGGTATTGCGGGAAGATCAGGGCGGGGATCGAAACGAGGAAGACCAGCAGCAGCGTCCCAACCGCCTGGCGAACAGCGGCGCCGGTCTGAAATTCTCTGCCGGATTCCTGGTTGCGAACCAGCCCCACCACGCCCAGGATCGCCCAGATGAGAAGCAAGAGCGCCAGCCCATACCAGCGCAAGCCCCACTGGATGACGAACGCGAGCGCGAGGAGCACGAACGCCGCCAGTGCGCCAACACGGAGGTAATTGCGCACCCGCCCCTGGTTGGACCTGGTCGCGATGCAGTAGCTCGCGAAAGCAACCTCAACAAGTACAGCGATCAAAAGGATTACGTCAACCATGTGGGACTCCTTTCATTCTTACTACTGATGCTCTTGGTATTCGATCGTTTGCCGAGTCCACGCCTTGCTCCTCAGGCATGGACTCGTGCCAGTCCGGCAGGGGCCAGGTAACCCACCCAGGCGTGGGCGCAGTGGTCGGCGCCAGCGAAGCCGCCTGCCCCCCACAACTCCAGCTCCCAGGAATCATTCCTGCCATGACGAGGAAACCGAACAGTTGCTTCACGAGATTGCTTGTGAGGAGGAGAATTTCTTATTATAATCTACGCCGGAAGCCACCCAAAGGTTCCGATCCACAATAAATATCTGCATCATCAGCATAATCTGCGGTCCGGTTCTCGGTTCTCGATCCTCTCCTTCCTGGTATATAATTCATTCAACGTATGCCCAAGACCATCCTGACCGACCGCGATATCGAAGACCACGCCCGCCGCGGCGAGACCATCCTCGTTCTCAGCGAGGACACCTTCCTCACCGACCTGGCCTACGAAAAGGCCCGCGCCCTGGGCATCACCCTCCTCCAGGCGGGGCCGGACCAGCCGCCCGCCGCCCCGCTGCGCCCCTACCTGTCCCGCACGTCGGCGCCAGGCACCTCTCTGGCGGCGCAGTCTGGGCGCAACCTGCTGCGCTTCACCCCGCAGACCCCCGAGGCGGCTCTGCGCGCCGCAATCGTCGAGACCGGGCGTCTCGCCTACCAGAGCGGGTTGATGGTCTCCAACGACGGCAACATCTCCGTCCGCCTGCCGGATGGGAACATCCTCATCACCCCCTCGGGCGTCTCCAAGGGCCGCATCCAGCCCGGCGAGCTGCTGGTCATCGACCCCGAAGGCAACCTGGTCAGGCCCGCCGCCGACCCGGCGCTCAGGCCCACCTCCGAGCAGCCCATGCACCTCGAGGTCTACCGCCAACGCCCCGACGTGCGCGCGGTCATCCACACCCACCTGATCTTCGCCAACGCCCTGGCCATCTCCAGGGGCCAGATCCGCATGGACGTCATCCCCGAAGCGGCCATGTCCTTCGGCAGCGTGCCCATCACCGGCTTCTCCATGCCCTCCTCGACCCAGAACGCCGAAGCCATCCGCGGGCTGGTCGGCGCCCACGACGTGATCCTCATCCGCAACCACGGCAGCCTGACCCTCGGCAGGGACCTCGACGAGGCCCTCATCCGCCTCGAGCGGCTCGAGCACGTTGCCAAGACACTCACCTTCGCCGAGCTGCTCGGCGGGGTGAACCCCCTCCCCGCAGAATTATTGGAAGCCATCGCCCAGACCATGAAAAAGTAGGGGGCGACCTGCTATCGCTTTGTCCCTGCCAGTGTCACCTGGATCTGCATGGTCCGGCCGCCGCGCACCAGCTCGATCGTTACTGTTTGGCTTTTTTTCTTCCTGCTCAATTTCTAGCCGGAGGAAACCTTGCCTGGGTACTGGCAGCATGCACAGCACCGGGCGGCTGATCGAGGCCGGGTCCACGGTCCAGGTCTTCATTTTTTCGATCGCCCCCGAAGGCCGCTCCTCCCCGATAGAGTGGATAAAGTGCTCGATGGCGATCATCGTCGAGGGATCGAGCAGCCCGCCCATTTTATAGAGCGAGTCAAGTGCGCTGGCATGCAGCCGGCTGACTACCTGGGGCAGGGCGTCGACTGCCAGGCGGTGGAAATCAAGGATCGGGGAGTTGGCGGCGAAAGCGGCGCTGCGTTTTTCTTACGCCGCGGCGCGCATAACGATGTATTCTCCCAGGCTGATCCCATAGATTGCCAGGCGGTCCGCGGCGACCTCGGGACGACTCAGCAACCAGTCCACCACTGCCCGCAGCGGGGTTTCCATATCCGCGCGGTAGAAGAGGCCTTCTTCGGGGAGGGTTCCCTGTCCGGGCAGGTCGACCAGGAGATTAGCCAGCGCTTTATCGGCGAGCTGCCCCCCGGCAGCGATTTCTACGGCTACCTGGCCATCTTCGAACACGCCGCGCGCAACCGGGAGCTGTACCGCCTGATGCTCGGCAGCCAGGGCGCTTCTGCTCTCACCCGCCGGGTCTATGATTACTTCATCGCCGAGACCGAGCGGGAGATTACCGAGCGCCATTTCTTTCCCGAGTACACCCAGCCCGCGGCCGTCATGGCCCGCTACGTCACCGGGGCGATCATGGAACTGATCATCTGGTGGATCGAGAGCCCCAATCCATATACCCCGCACCAGATGGCAGACATGGTGTTTCACATGCTGCACAAGGCCTGAGCACGCTCAAACCCAAGGCGCGACCCGTGGCGACCGCTACCACGCCTTCGGCCACGTCCGCTTCGCGCGAGCGAGGGTCAGCTAGTCCAGTTTCGCTTTCAGACTACCCAGTCCATACCGCTCCAGCTCGTCCCACAGGCCCATCTGGCGGGTCCAGCGCGTCACGAGCGCCTGGCCCGCCGGGGTATTCCAATCTTTTTCCAGGTCGGCGTGGCATCTGGGGCCCAGGCCCACCCGGTCGTGGTGGCAGAAACGGCATTCGAGGGGCTGGCGGCCGCTGCCGTGCAGCTCACACAGGCCGTTCTTGAGGAAGTTGCAGCCACGGGGAGCGTACTCGTTGAAGCCAAAAAAACCCTCGCAGCCGTAGAAGGCCGGCGAGAGCACTCCAAACGAGTGGTCGGGAGAGAGCTCGAGCATCATCCGCGGGCCCAGGCCGGCTTCCAGCGCGCTGGCCGCCTCTTTGACCGTCCACCAGCCGGGGCGCTGGCAATAGCTCAGGCAGACCTCGCACGAGCAAGGCTCGGAAGGAGGATATTTCCGCTGGAGATCTTGTTTGTGGCGCATCGAGGATCTATTCCCAGGTGAACTCCAGGGTCGCCTCCTGGGGCAGCGTGATCTGGATAGAAGCCGGTTTGGCCGTCCCGCACACCCCGCCCTGGCAGTTGCAGTTCTGGTCCATCACCTTGCTGGTACACGAGATGGCCGCATAGGAGACGGACCATTGGCCGCTGCTGGTCCTGGGGAAAAAGGCGTAGAAGGTGCCGGTGGCGTCGGTGAGCGCGTCGGTGCGCGGGGCTTCCCCTCCGCTGCCCTGGATCAGGGCAAACTGGACGCCGTTGACCGGCGCGCCGGTTTTATCAACCAGGCGCCCGCGGACGACCAGCACGTCGCCCGGCTCGACCTCGGGCGCGGTCTTGAGATCCTTCTCCGGTTGGATCAGCAGGGCGAAGACCCAGCCCTGGATCCCGGATTTGGCCTTGACGTAGATCCACTCGTCGCCGCGCGAGCGGCCGCGCACGGTCAGGCTTTCCCCCTGGTTGACCAGCATCGCGGCGGGGAAGAGGTAGCCCGGGCCGGTGCGCAGCTTGAGCGCGTTCACGGTCGAAGTGGCGGTGAACGGCGTAAAGGAGGTCGCGGCGGGGGGCTGTGTGGCGGCAGGCTCGGGCGGCTGGGCCGCGGTCGCAGCGGCTGGAGGCTGGGAGGGCTCCGCTGGGCTTCCGGTCGCGGATGCGGACGGCTGGGACGCACCAGGGGTCACCGTGAACTGCGGCGGGATGACCGTGAGCGCCACGGTGGGCTTCGCCGCCGTGGCGGCCGGCGCGAGGGTGGGGGATTTGGCTCCCGGGGCGGGCATGTTGCAACCCACCGCCAGCAAAGCCATCAGCAGGACGATCGACGCTCGTTTCCAGTTCATAGGGTCACCTGTGAGATTTGAGATGAAGATTCAGCTACATGGTATAGATTATTCATTTTACATGAAGCCCTGGAATTTTAGACGAGATTGGGGGCGAGTGTGTTCCCCGGGAACCAAAATGGGATATGCAGCGTCATCCAGAAAGAAAGTGAATTTGACCACATTTATCGGAAAAGAGTTGCCCAATGAATACCAAACGCCTTACCCCATCCATATTCTTTTTCCTGGTAGCAGCCCTGGTGCTGGCGGCCTGCCAGCCGGGCTCACTCCTGCCATTACCCACATCCACAACGGCCAGCACGCCCGTTCCTCCAACCCCCAGCCCTACGCCGGTACCACCCAGCCCGACCGCGGTCCCACCGAGCCCACAGCCGCCTGCGGCTACCCCTGTTGGGAGCCGGCTGACTCCGGACGGCGTCGTCCTCGAGCTGGCCTACGAGCCCACCTTCTTCCGCCCCGAGGCCTCTTATGTCTTCGGCCGGCCGCCGGTCTTCGTCCTGCTCGCCGACGGGCGCGCCATCTTCACCGCCGAGGGCGCAACCTACGATCAGGAGAAGGTCATGATCGCTCAACTCACTCCCGAGGAGAGCGCAGCCCTGCTGCAGAGGGTGCGCGACCTGGGCATCGATCGCCTGGAGAATCATACGGATTTCTGCGGTTCCAAGAACGGCGACCAGCAGCAATGCGTGGCGGACGCGGCTTTCACCATCCTGCGCATCCGCCAGGCAGACGACAGCCTGAAAGAGGTCAAGATTTACGCCGACTTCGCCAACGACAGGCAGGCCTTCGAGGGCATCAAGGACCTGCTCAGCAACTACACCCACCCCAAAGCGGAGCCCTACGTCCCCGAGAAAGCCGCCCTGTTCCTCTCGGAGAGCGAGCCGGATCCCGCGCAGAAAGCCGTTGCATGGCTTTTGGACGCGGCACTGCTCAACCATAAACAGAGCGATACCCACCTGTGGGCGGTCGCGCTCCAGGGCCAGGAGCTGAAGGATTACCTGGCGGCGGTCGAGCGCAATACCGGCGACGCCTTCTTCACCAAAGATGGCAAGAGCTACCGCGGCTACTTCGTCCCCTGGCTCCCCGGCGCGGATTACAGCGAGGAGCTGCTGAAGGCCTTCCCCAGGCCATAATTTGGCCTGATAGCCCAGACCCTAAGGGTTTTTAAACCCCTTAGGGTCTTTTTATCCTCATCCAAAGCTCTGAAATTCCCAGCTCAACAGGTCGCCCTCGATATGATCCTTGATTCCCACCTTCTCCATTAAAAACATGACCTGGGCGCGGTGGTGCATGTCGTGGGTGATGACGTGACCGATGGCCCCGCCGAAGGTCTTGGGCTGTGGGGGCTGATCGAGCACGTCCAGGAAACTGTCATCCCAGCGTCCCTCACGGGCGATCTGCCTGGACAGGTCCGCGAACTCGCGGCTGGCGGCGCTCAGGCGCTCGAGCAGCACAGGGATAGACTCGCCGCCCGGCTCGCGCAGCGGGCGTTCGTGGAGCAGGTCGGTCCACATCTCCAGATTGCGGATCATGTGGACGAAGGTCTTGCGCAGCGAGCGGTGGTCGATCTCGAACTCGCGGTCGAGCGCCTCGTCTGGCAATCCCTGGCAGGCCAGCAGCAATTGCCGCGTCGTCCAGGCATCGTGCCCGAGCAGGCGGTCAAGCAGGTCCATCTTGAAGGTATTTTCGGAGAAGAGCCAGGATTCTGACCGAACAATCCACTTTACGCTCGCCGGGGCGCCGCCAGCTCTCTGCCAGCGGAAAATAGGGGGACCTTCGAACAGCCGGGCCAAAATCCCACAGGCAATCTGGGCCGCGCTGGCGCCAGATCCACTCCATCCCCTCCCGCGCAATGACTCTCCACGATCCAAAGCGCGAAATGATTTCTAGCCCATCCATCCAGTCTGAAAACTCCTTTGCGTTCATCTGCGGCGGCCTGCTCAGGCAGCCGCCATAGACGTAATAAATCCCATCTTCCTTATTCCAGACCCATTTTAAAAGCGGTTGTTCCAACGCTGGCGGCAGTTCACTCCCGGGAGAAGAGAGCAGGAGCAGCGGATACAACCCGGCGAGCTTAAGATATTTGCCCTTCTTGCGGATACCATTCAATGCCAGGTGCGCTGCCCGCTCAGCAGTTGCATCATAGGTGCCGCTTTGGAACGTGCGCTCCACGATCCCCGTCCAAATGCTGGCAGGATCACTCACGGCCGGGTGCCGGGCATCAATCCTGGCCAGGGTCCCCGCAGTGATAAAGCGGATATTCACCGGCCAGCCTTCGTGCTTCTCAGGGGGATCGGACCAGGTTGCTTCGCCCGCCAGAACTTTGCAGCAAAACCCGGCGGCTTTTTTAAGAACATCGCTTTCGGGGTCCAGGCCCAGGGCCAGCGCCCGATAAATTGCTAATTCGGTAGTGGGGAAGCGAGAGCGGAGCGAGGAATCCCGGGAATGGAACCTGCCCCAGGTCCCATCCGCATGTTGATTTTCCTTAAGCTCGCCCACCCAGCGGCTTTCCAGCATCGCGGTCCGCGCCTCCACGGAAGGTGGATCCGCAGTGGAAAGCCTGAGAACGTCGCGGACCAACCGGAAGCGGGGAACCGGTTGAGTGGTCCCTTCGAGGAGCAATTCGCCAAGAGCTTCGATCTCTTTTCGATCGTCGTAAGAGCGGATGGTGGTCATTCCTGCATCTCCTTATACACCGCTGAAATGAAGGTGAGGTTTCGCCTTGTACAATCGGATTGTTGGGTCGAATGACTTATCTACGCGGGCGTCAGCCTGAAAGTTCCAGAATGGCACCTGGCGGAAGTTGCGCATCATGCCGGTACTCGGTTCTCGCTTTTTTCCCTTTTCTGCGCTACAATCCAGCCCATGGGTTGGGACGTCATCGGGCACGAATGGGCCGCCGACCTGCTCGCCGAGCACGTGGCCTGCGAGCAGGAGCGCCACGCGTACCTGTTCATCGGCCCGCCGGGGGTGGGGCGGCGCACCCTGGCGCTGCGCTTCGCCCAGGCGTTGAACTGCTCCCGCCCGCCCGCGCCCGGGCAGCCCTGCAGAACCTGTAGCTCCTGCACCCGCATCGAGCGCATGCAGCACCCCGACCTGTTCGTCGTCCAGGCCGAGCAGGAAGGCGGCATCCTCAAGGTCGAGCAGATCCGCGCTCTGCAGCACAGCCTTTCCCTGGCTCCCTACGAGGCGCGCTACAAGATCGCCCTGCTGCTGCGCTTCCAGGAAGCCAATCCCAACGCAGCCAACGCGCTGCTGAAAACCCTCGAAGAAGCCCCGCTGCGGGTGATCCTCCTCCTCACCGCGGATACGCTGGAAAGCCTGCTTCCGACGATCGTCTCGCGTTGCGAGGTGGTCCGCCTGCGGCCGATGCCCATCCACCGCCTGGCGGAATGCCTGCGCCAGACGGCCATGCTCGACACAGAAGACTCAAGCCTGCTGGCGCACATCTCCGCGGGGCGGCTGGGGATCGCCCGGCAGATGCTCTCCGACCCCACCATCCTGGGCAACCGGAAGGAATGGCTGGACGACCTGGTACGGCTGCTGGGCGAGCCGCGCCGCGAGCGCTTTGCCTACGCCAAACGAATCAGCGAGGACCGGGATACCTTCCGCCAGGTGATGCTGACCTGGATTTCCTACTGGAGAGACGAGATGATTTGCGCCGCGGGCGCGGACACACCGCTGGTGAACCTGGACCGCGAGGCCGAGCTGCGCCAGTTGGCCGAGACCGTGGATCTGGACACCGCCCGCCGCCTGGTCGCCGGCATCGAGGCCGGACTGGAGCGCCAGGACGCCAACGTGAATCCCCGCCTCCTCGCCGAGGTCCTCACGCTCGACTGGCCCCGCGTCCACCTGACCGAAGAAGTCCCGGACGAGTATTGAAGATTTTTACCACTTACCCTTCTATAGCACCCTTCAATTTGCGGGCCAGGGAGCCGAAGTGGGCCGTGTAGCGCATCTCCTCCTCGCGCGGGCGGGGCAGGTCCACAGTCAGGTCCAGGTGCACCCGCCCCGGGCGGGAAGAAAGGACCAGCACCCGGTCGGAGAGGAACAGCGCCTCGGAGATCGAGTGGGTCACCATCAGGACCGTCTTTTTGCGCGCCTGCCAGATATAGAGCAGCTCAGCGCCCATCCGCTCGCGGGTCAACGCGTCCAGCGAGCCGAAGGGCTCATCCAGGAGGAGGAGGTCGGGATCCATGATCAACGCGCGGGCGATCGCCACCCGCTGCGCCATCCCGCCCGAAAGGTTGCGCGGCCATTCCCCTTCGAAGCCCTGCAGCCCCACCAGTTCGATCAGCTCCTGCGCTTTTCCACGCGCGTCGGCCGCCGGCGCGCCTTGCAGCTCGAGCGGCAGGGTGATATTCTCGATCACCGTCCGCCAGGGCATCAGGTTGGCCTGCTGGAAGACTACCCCAATCCGCGGGTCCTGTCGCTCGAAGATCGCCTCCCCCGCGGTTGGCTTGAGCAGCCCGGCCAGGATGCGCAGCAGGGTGCTTTTCCCACTCCCCGAAGGCCCGAGGACGCAGACGAACTCCTCCGAGCATACATTGAAATTGACGTCCTGCAGCGCTTTCAGGCCTCCGTTCCCGTTCGGGAAAGAGGCGTACAGATTGCGCACTTGCAGGAAAGCATTCGACATGGCGTTCATGGCATCAGGGCAAGTAATCGTTCGAATATGCTTTGTTCAGATCGAGCGGTTTGGACAGCATGCCCATGTCGAGGAGCACCTTCTGCATGTTCTCCCAGGCCTGGGGATCCGTGTAGCCGGGCCGGTCGGTCTTCCACAGGCCGAGCGAGACTTCCAGCTTCTTTTTCTGGATCGCCGGGTCGGCCGTGCTCAGCCCCTCGACGTATTTCTGGCTGATTTTATACGCCTCATCCGGGTTGTTGACCGCTTCGGTGATTCCGCGCAGGGTAGCCCTGACCATCCGGCGCACCAGGTCGGGGTTGTTCTTCAGGGTGTCTTCGTTGGTGATCAGGCCATTGGAGACCAGCTTGAGGTAGTCGGCGACACGGAGCACGTCCACCGGAAACCCGCGCGCTTCGAGCTGGATCGGCTCGTTGGTGACGTAGACCACCACGGCATCCTCCCGGCCCGCCGCCAGCGCCTCGACCTGGTTGAACCCAATCGTGTCGAGCGTCACGTCGGTTTCCTTCAGCCCGCCGGCGTTCAATATCGCCCGCAGGCCGATGTAGCTGGCCCCGGAGAGGGCCGGCGTTCCGATCTTTTTTCCCATTAAATCCTGGGGCTTGAGGATCCCAGCGCCCTTTTTGGAGGCCACGCCGACCGGGTAATCCTGGAACCAGGCCATGGTGTAGACGATGGGCAGCCCCTGCGAGCGGCCGAGGAGAACCTGCTCGCCGGAGACGATGGCAAACTGGATATCGCCCGCACCGGTCAGGGTGACCGCGTTGATCTCCATGCTGTAGTCGAGCTGAACGTCCAGGCCGGCCTCGCGGTAATAGCCCTTCTCCATCGCCACATACAGGGGGGCGAACTGGATATCGGGGATGTAGCCGACAGGCAGGCGGATTCTGGTCAGCTTGCCGGCGGGGGTGGTTCCACCCGGAGCGGGATAGCCGGGGCCGGAAGACTGGATGTTGGGCACGAACACCGGATAACCGGTCGGCGCGCTCGAAGGGGCCGAAGCGACGGTCGTCGGAGCGGGCTGCGGGCTGCAAGCACCGAGCAGCAGGGCGGCAGTCAAAATCAAGATCAGCAAGCGATATTTCATGGACAAAAACTCCAGGGTTGAATTTCAAAAACCGGCGAAAGGACCTTCTCTCGACCGGGAATTTACCGGTTGTGCGTTTGCCAGCGCAGCAGGCGGCTCTCCAGGAAGATCACCACACCATAGAGGCAGAGGGCCATAAGGATCATCGCAAAAACGGCGACGAAGACCAGCGCGGTGTCGTACTGCCCGCGCCCGATGTTCACCAGAAAGCCCAGCCCGCGGTCAGAGCCGACGAACTCGCCCACCACCGCGCCGATCACCGACAGGGTCGCCCCGATGCGCAGCCCACCGAGCAGGATGGGGAGCGCTGCCGGGATTTCCAGATGGACGAGCATCTGGACGCGGGTGGCGCGCATCGAGCGCATCAGGTCGCGCAGGTTCTCGGGCACCCCGCGCAGCCCGACCATGGTATTGACCAGGACAGGGAAGAAGACGATCATGGCGCAGATCAGGATCTTGGAGAACATCCCGGGCCCGAACCAGATCACCAGCAGCGGGGCAATCGCCACCGTGGGGATTGCCTGGCTGGCGACGATGAACGGCGAGAGGAGGCGCTCCAAGATGGGCGAGCGGTACAGCCAGTAACCGATCAGGGTCGCCAGGCTGCTTCCCAGCAGCAACCCGAGCAGGACCTCTTCCAGGGTGAACAGGGTGTTGCGGATCAGGCTGCCGTCTGCCAGGACGCGCAGGAACCTCTCCCAGACCTGCAGCGGCCCGGGGAGGAGAAAAGCGGGGAAGCGCCCCCACAGGATGGCGAGCTGCCAGGCCGCCAGGATCAGGCCGAGCATCCCGCAAATCCAGGCAAAGCGCTGTAAGTCCTCAAGACGGGAATGCGGCGCTTCCGCAGGGGACGAAGTATTGGTAAAAGCCTTCTGAAGATCCATTTCGACCAGTTTTTCTCCGGTTTGCTCTCAGGGGTTTAAAGCAAACACCCCGAAAACAGGCGGTTTTCGGGGCAGGAAATATTCGTTGACTGGTATGCGTGATACCAGTAAGCACCTTCTCTCATCCGGACTGTACCGTCGGCCCCGGAGTTTCACCGGATCCTGTCCCCGGTAGGGGACTCGTGGGCTGTACCACCGATCGGGACTTGGGAGTTAGCTCCCTCACCCTGCCCCGAAGGTAATTCTTTTTAATTTTCTCAAGTATATTCCGCACCGCCAGCGATGTCAATAGATTTTTGGGGTGATTTGTTGGATATTTCACAAACGATGCCTGCGCCGGCCTGGCCCCGTTGACAATTCCCCCCACCTGGGGTATCCTTGCCTCGTCCGGGTGGGACCGGCGCGGCAGAGCCCTGCGAACCCCGTCAGGTCCGAGAGGAAGCAGCGGTAAGGAGGTCACTCTGGGCGCCGCCGGGAATCCTGCCCGGATATCTTTCTCTCCAAACCCTTCATCAGGCCAGCCCCGTTGAACGAGATACCCCCCATTTGCGATTACGAAAATTCAGATTACCAGACTTCGTTCTGGGAGCGCGGCGGGCGTGAGTATGAGGACGCGGTCGAGGCAGTGGCCCTGCGCCGCCTGCTGCCCAAAAGCGGCGCGCTCCTCCTCGAGCTGGGCGCCGGCGCCGGGCGGAACACGCCTCGCTACGCCAGTTACGAGCACGTCGTCCTGCTGGACTACTCGCGGACCCAACTGGAACAGGCCCAACAGCGCCTCGGCCGCAGCCCGCGCTACACCTACGTCGCCGCGGATATCTACCGCCTGCCGTTCAACCCGGGCCTCTTCGACGCGGCGACCATGATCCGCACCCTGCACCACATGGCCGATCCACGCCGCGCCCTGAGCCAGGTGCGCCAGGCGCTCCAGCCCGGGGCAGTCTTCATCCTCGAATTCGCCAACAAGCAGAACCTGAAAGCCATGCTGCGCTACGCGCTGCGCCGCCAGGCCTGGAGCCCGTACTCGCCCGAGCCGGTCGAGTTTGCCCCGCTCAATTTCGATTTTCACCCCGCGACAGTGCGCACCTGGCTGCGCCTGGAGGGCTTTCGCCTCGAGCGCCAGCTCAGCGTGTCGCATTATCGCATGGATTTTTTCAAGCGCTATTTTCCACTCGGGTTGCTGGTGTGGATGGATTCGCTGGCCCAGCTCACCGGCGATTGGTGGCAGGTCAGCCCGAGTGTGTTCGTCCGCGCCGTGGCGATCGGGGCAGAGCCGGCCTCCGAGGGCGCTACTCCGGCGACAGGGTTGTTCCGCTGTCCGGCGTGCGGGCAGTCGCTGGATTCAGAAGAAGCGGAGCAAGACCTGACCTGTTCGAAATGCGGGCGGGTGTGGTCATGTAAAGATGGGATTTACGATTTCCGGGGAAGTTAAAACATCTCACCACAGAGCACACAGAGAACACGGAGAAAAAAGAAGAGAAGAACAAATCGTTTGATGGTGAAGGCCTGTTTGCTGTAGAGTTACTGGAGTAAGCAGCAAAGGCCAGTGCCGAGGCCACAGAGAAGGGATGCTCGTTTTTCATGGTAGAGGGCGGTGGAGGAGGAGAGCATGGACAGGGGTGAGATTAATGAGATTACGCGGGCGATTATTGGGGCGGCGATACGGGTGCACAAGGAGCTGGGGCCAGGACTGCTGGAGTCTGCGTATGAGGCGTGCCTGGAGTATGAATTAAAAGAGCAGGGGTTATCGGTTGAGGCGCAGAAAGCGTTGCCAGTCCGGTACCGTGATGTGACTCTGGACTGCGGGTACCGGATGGATCTTTTAGTGGAAGATCTGGTCGTTGTGGAGGTAAAATCGATCGAAGGAGTTCTCCCCATCCATGAGGCTCAGATCCTTTCTTATCTGAAGCTTTCCGGGAAGCAAGTGGGCCTGTTGATCAACTTCAATGTTAAAATCCTCAAAAATGGCGTCCACCGTTTTGTCCTGAATTAATCCTCTCTCTTTTTTTATCTCTGAGATCTCTGTGGGCTCTGTGGTGAAATCTTCCCCCTCTGATAAAGCAGCGCTGCGCGGCGAGCCATCGTACGTCTGGCGGGCGGGGCAGGAGCGCCGGCTGCGCATGATCGTCGAAGGCGCAGGGGAGCGTATGAGCGGCAAGATCCTCGAGGCGGGCTGCGGGTTGGGGATGTACGTCGAGCACATGGCCGCGGAGGGGGCGGGGACGGTCTTCGGGATCGACATCGAGTTCGAGCGGGTACGCCAGGCGCACGAGCGCAGTGAAAACCTGGCCTGCGCGGTGGGCGAGCACCTGCCTTTTCCGACCGAAAGCATGGACCTGGTCCTCAGCCACGAGGTGATCGAGCACGTGCAGGACGACGCGGCGGCGATCCGCGAGATCGTGCGGGTGCTCAAACCCGGAGGGCGGCTGGCGCTGTTCTGCCCCAACCGCGGCTACCCTTTTGAGACGCACGGCATCTACTGGCGCGGACGCTACCATTTTGGCAATATCCCCCTGGTCAATTACCTACCGCGCCCGCTGCGGGACCGCCTGGCGCCGCACGTGCGCATCTATTCGCGGCGCGACCTGGAGCGCCTTTTCGCCGGTCTGCCGGTGCGCTTCGTGCGGCGCACGGTGATTTTTGGGGCCTACGACAACATCATCGCCCGCCGCCCGGCACTGGGCAGGGTACTCCGCGCTGCGCTGCAAGTTCTCGAAAAGACCCCCCTGCGATTTTTTGGCCTATCCCATTTCTGGGTCGTAGAAAAAGAGAACCATTAGAAAAGAGCAGAGAACGGAGAACAGTTATTCGATAACTGTTCTCCGTTCTCTGCTCTCCGTTCTCTTTTTCCTATCTTTTCCCCCAATGGATCGCCACCGTCCCCAGCATCAACCGCCGGTACCCCACTTCGCGGAAGCCGGCGGCGGCGAGGCGCGCGGCCAGCTCCTCGGCGCGGAAAAAGTGCTCGGTGGAGACGGGCAGGTAAGTGTAGGCGTCGCGCTGACCGGTGATGAGCCAGCCCATCGCCGGGATCACGAAATGCAGGTGGAGGAAAATCAACGGGGAGAACGGGTTGGGGGCCGGGCGGGTCGTATCCAGGGCAACCCAGCGCCCGCCGGGCCTGAGCACGCGGTGCTGCTCGCGCAGAGCCTGCTGCACGTCAGCCACGTTGCGCAGCAGGAACCCGGAGATCACCGCGTCGAAGCTGCCCTCGCGGAAGGGCAGGTGGAGCGCGTCGGCGGCGGACCAGGCAATCCGCTCGACTCCAGTTTCGACATGCGCCTGGCGCCCGGCGCGCATCATCGCCAGGGTAAAATCCGCCGCGACCGGGCGCAGGTCGGCCTGCTGGCGGAGCGCCTCGCGGGAGAGATCGCCGGTGCCCGCGCCCAGGTCGAGCAGCCGGTCGCCGGGGGCCAGCTCCGCGCGACGGATCACCTCCTCGCGCCAACGCAGGTCCTGTCCGCCGGTCATCAGGCGGTTCATCAGGTCGTAGCGGGGTGCGACGCGAGTGAAAATGTCTCGGACGTAGCTTGCCCGCCCGTTCACCTGTGCCTGCCTGTCCTGGCCGGACAGGCCAGGGCGCCCAGGTGTAGGCAAGCCGGGTTTATCCATTCTTGGTGAGCTTGGGATTGGAAGCCGGGACCCAGGCCAGGATTGTGGTGCCCTCCCCGGGTTCCGAGGTGATCTCGACGTCGCCGCCGACGTTGCGCGCCCGGGTGTGCATGTTCGACAGGCCGTGGCCGATGCTGGTGGTGGTCTTGCTCTGATCAAAACCGCGTCCGTCGTCGCTGATCTCCAGCAGCGCGCGGTCGGACGTCGTCCACAGGTAGATCTCCACGTGGGAGGCGTGCGAGTGCTTGGCCACGTTGGCCAGCGCCTCCTGGCAAATGTGGAAGAGGGCCACCGCGTGAAGGGTAGGCAGGCTTTTCGCCAGGCCATCGGCGGGGGCTTTCAGAGTGACCTCGATGCTGGTATTCGCGCGGAACTCGGCCACCAGGCGCTGCAGCCCGTCCACCAGGTTCTCTTCGTGGAGCTGGCGCGGGCGCAGATCCAGTATGTAGGCGCGGATGTCGCGGATGGTGGAATTCAGGTCGGCGATGGCCTGATCGATCCGTTTTTTGGACTGCTGCTTATCCTCGGGAAGGAGCAGGCGGGCGTGCTCGAGGGTCAGGCCGACCGCGTAGATCGACTGGATAATCCCATCGTGGAGGTCCATCCCGATCCGCTCGCGCTCTTCGAGCACAACCAGGCGCCGGCTCTGCAGGTTCAGGTGGACGTTTTCCACCGCGGTGCCGATCCAGGCCGAGAGGGCGGTGAGGAACTGGCTCTCCAGGTCATTGAGCAGGCGCGACTGGCGGGTGACCACGCACAGCACGCCCACAACGCCGCTGCGCGCAGTCAGCGGGAAACAGGCGATCTGGTGGATGTTGCTCTGAGTGGTCTTGCGCAAGAAACGCTCGTTTTTGTCGGGGATGATCAGGAAGTGGGGCTGCCCGTCTGCGGCGGTCAGGCCGATCAAGCCTTCGCCGACCGCGAACCGGTCGCGTGTCCAAAGTGTGTCGACCGCGCTGCCGCGGTGCAGGACCAGCCTGAGCTGCTTGCCGGCTTCATCCCGCAGGAAGATCTCCCCGGCGTCTACCACCAAATACTCGACCACCCGGGTGAGGGCGATATCCAGGATCTCGTCGACCTCCGGGGCGGAAGCCAGCGTGGTAGCCAGTTCGTTGAGCAGAGCCAGGTCCTGGTTGCGCCGGGTAAGGGCTTCGTCGCGCTCGGCGAGCTGCTGGTAGAGGCGCGCGTTGGAGATAGCCACGGCCGCGTAGGACGCCAGGGTTTCGATCACCTGCTGGTCGTCCTCGGTAAACTCCAGGGCGGTGATCTTGTCGGTCAGGTAGATCTGCCCTAGCTGGCGCTCGCCCAGGCGGATCGGCACGCCCAGGAAGGAGTGCATCACCGGGTGGTTGGGCGGAAACCCGCTGCTCAGCGGGTGGTCACTGACCTCCGGGATGCGGATGATCTCGTTCGTGTGCATCAGCGCCCCGATCAGGCCGCGCCCGACCGGCGGGTGGTCGAGCCTGGCAACCTCCTCGGGGTCCATACCGATGGGGATGAACTTTTCCAGGTTGCCGCTCTCATCCAGCACGCCGACCGCCGCATAGCGCGCCTGGACCTGGTCGCGGGCCAGTTCGGCGATGCGCTCCAGGAGCGAATCCAGCGAGATATCCTGGACCAGCTCCAGGCTGGCCTGATGGAGGGCCACCAGGCGTTCCTCAAGTTGTTCGCGGGTGAGAATCATTCAGCAGCCTCGATGTCATCTGTAGCATAACGCATAAAATAATTTTACCTCAAATTGTCCCAATATCGCCCAGGAAGTGTTTGGTTCATTGGGAATACGTGTGAAGAGGCCCGCATTTGGGGGGACATACCACGGCGGATCCCAAAGAGCCAAGTGTTTCGTAGTTGAATCCGAGAAATGATAGCTTTTGCCAGTATTTCGCAGGTATCATCCAACCTGATTATGTTTGAAAGGTGTCTCTAGACTTAAGCATGGGCGCTGAAGGAACCTCGGAGCGGACCAAATTTTATAACCTATCCATCCCCGAACGGCAGGAATGGCTGGCCGCGCGGGGCGGCCTTTCTCCCGAAGACCTGGCCGGCATGAACGCCGGCCTGACCCTCGACCAGGCCGACCACATGATCGAAAATGTGGCCGGCCTGTACTCGCTTCCGTTGGGCATCGCCCAGAATTTCGTGATCAACGGCCGCGAGGTGCTGGTGCCGATGGTGATCGAGGAGCCGTCGGTGGTCGCCGGGGCCTCGTATATGGCCAGACTGGCCCGCGCGGGCGGCGGTTTCCGCGCCCAGGCCTCCGCCCCGGAGATGATCGGGCAAATCCAGGTCCTCGGCCTGGCCGACCCGGCCGCGGCGTGCGAGCGCCTCCTCGAGCGCAAGGCGGAGCTGCTCAGCGAAGCTGCCGGGATCGACCCGGTGCTCCAACAACTGGGCGGCGGCCCGCGCGACCTGGAAGCGCGCGTGATTGAAAACTCGCCCATCGGGTCCTTCCTGGTCGTGCACCTGATCTACGACGTGCGCGACGCGATGGGCGCCAACGCGGTCAATACCGCGGTCGAGCGCCTCGCCCCGCGCGTGGAAAGCCTGACCGGCGGGCGCGCGCACTTGCGCATCCTCTCCAACCTCGCCGACCGGCGCCTGGCCCGGGCTGAGGGCACGATCCTGACCGACCAGCTTGCCTTCGAAGGCTACAGCGGCGAGGACGTCCGCGATGGGATCATCGCCGCCTGGGCTTTGGCCGCCGCCGATCCTTACCGCGCGGCGACCCACAATAAGGGCATCATGAACGGCGTCGACGCGGTGGTGGTCGCCAGCGGCAATGACTGGCGCGCGGTCGAGGCGGGAGCCCACGCCTACGCGGCCCGCTCCGGCCAGTACACCAGCCTGAGCACGTGGGGCCGGGACGCCGATGGCAACCTGGTCGGAACGCTCGAAATGCCCATGGCGGTGGGGACCGTCGGTGGGGCGACGCGCGTCCACCCGGGGGCGAAAGCCGCCCTGAAGATCATGGGCGTGACCCAGGCCAGCCAGTTGGCCGAGATTATCGTCTCCGTCGGGCTGGCCCAGAACCTGGCCGCGCTGCGCGCCCTATCCACCGAGGGGATCCAGCGCGGGCACATGAGCCTGCACGCCCGCCAGGTGGCGATCGCCGCCGGGGCTGAGGGCGAGATGATCTCGCGCCTGGCCGACCGGCTGGTCGCCGAGCGCACGGTGCGCATCGACCGCGCGCAAGAAATCTTGAAAGAGTGGAGTCAATAGCATGGATTCATCCCAACGAGAGACGGTATCTTTGTTGAAACCAGACCGCGAGGTCGGGATCATCGGTTACGGCGCGTACGTGCCGCGCTACCGGCTGCCGGCCTCAGAAGTGGCCCGGGTATGGACGGATGGCAAGGGCGGGCTGCCGATCAAGGAAAAGGCCGTCCCCGGGCTGGACGAAGACGTGATCACCATGTCGATCGAGGCGGCGCGCAACGCGCTGGCCCGCGCCCGGGTACCGGCCGAAGAGCTGCGCGCGGTATGGGTCGGCTCGGAGTCGCATCCCTACGCGGTCAAGCCCACCTCCACCATCGTGGCCGAGGCTATCGGCGCGGTGCCGCACACCCAGGCCGCGGACTGGCAGTTCGCCTGCAAGGCCGGGACCGAGGCGATGGTCGCGGCGATCGGCATGGTCGGCTCGGGGATGGCGCGCTACACCCTGGCGATCGGGATAGACACCGCCCAGGGCCGCCCGGGCGACGCGCTGGAGTACACCGCGGGAGCCGGCGGCGCGGCTTTCATCCTTGGACCGGGCGAAGAGGCGCTGGCGGTCATCGAGGCGACCTATTCCTACGTGACCGATACGCCCGATTTCTGGCGGCGCGCCGAGCAGAAGTACCCCGAGCACGGGCAGCGCTTCACCGGCGAGCCGGCCTATTTCAAGCACATCAGCGAGGCCGGCCAGGCCATGCTCGACGCGACCCACACTACCGCCAAAGACTACACCTACGCCGTCTTCCACCAGCCCAACACCAAGTTCCCCCAGCGCGTGGCCGGGATGCTCGGCTTCACCAAGGAGCAGATCCAGCCCGGACTGCTCGTGCCGGTGATCGGCAACACCTACGCCGGCGCGGCCATCCTCGGCCTGACGGCCGTGCTGGACATCGCCAAACCCGGCGACCGCATCCTGTTGGTCTCTTTTGGCTCCGGAGCCGGCTCGGACGCCTTCGCGATTCGCGTCACCGACGCGATCACCGCGCGCCAGGACCGCGCGACCAAAACCAGCGAGTACATCGCCCGCCGCACCCAGATCGATTATGCCACCTACGTGCGCATGCGCGGCAAGCTGGCGATGAAGTAAAAAAAGTAATCAGTGAACAGTGAACAGGTATCAGGAAAAGCCAGATTTTTTCCTGATACCTGATCACTGTTCACTTCCAACTGGAGAACGATTATGTCTGAAGTCGTCATTATCGGCGTGGGGCAGACGCCCGTCGGAGAACATTGGGAGAAATCGCTGCGCGAGCTGGCGGTCGAAGCGATCGCCGCGGCGCGCAAAGACGCCGGCGGCGCCGTCCCGCAGGCGATGTACATCGGCAATATGCTTGCCGCGACCCTCTCGCACCAGGCCAACCTGGGCGCCCTGCTGGCCGATTACGCAGGGCTGAACGGGATCGAAGCCACCACCGTCGAAGCGGCAGGCGCCTCGGGCGGGGCCGCGGCGCGCATGGCCTTCCTGGCTGTGACCTCGGGCCTGGTCGACACGGCGCTGGTGGTCGGCGTGGAGAAGTGGACCGATGCGGTCGGCGCGGAACAGGAATCCGCGCTGGCCCAGATGATGGACAGCGACTACGAAGCCGTCCACGGGATGACGTCGACCTCGCAGGCGGCGCTCCTGATGCAGCGCTACCTGCACGACTACTCGCCCCCGCGCGAGGCGTTCGCCTGCTTCCCGGTCATCGCCCACGAGCAAGGCGCGGGCAACCCCAACGCGATGTACCGAAAGGCGATCTCCCCCGAGAGCTACGCCAGGGCGGACATGGTGAGCGACCCGCTCAACCTGTTCGACGTGGCTCCCCTGGCGGATGGCGCGGCGGCGCTGGTGCTCACCCGCTCGGAGCTGGCTCCCAAAGACCTGCCCCATCCCCTGGTGCGCATCACCGGGTCGAGCCTCGTGACCGACACCCTGGCCCTGCACGACCGCCCCGACCCGCTGGCCTTCTACGCAGCGGCCTTCTCGATCGAGCGCGCCTGCCGCCAGGCAGGGATGATGCCCAAGGACGCCGATTTCTTCGAGCTGTTCGATGCGGCCTCGATCTACGCCGCGCTCTCCCTCGAAGCAGCCGGCCTGACCCCGCGCGGGCAGGGCTGGCGCATGGGGCCGGTCCCCATCGCGACCATGGGCGGGCTCAAAGCGCGCGGCAACCCGGTCGGCGCGACGGGGGTGTACCAGCTCGTCGAAGCCGCCCTCCAACTGCGCGGCGAAGCCGGCGCCTGCCAGGTGCCCAACGCCCGCCGTGGCCTGGTCCAGTGCCTCGGCGGCCCGGCTTCCACGGCGGTGACGCATGTGCTGGAGAGGATGTGAGAAAGTTACTTATAGACAAGTCAATTAAAGTTCGGACAACTAATTGCCCCGTAGCCATAGCGGTACAGAAAGGAGCTTTCAAAAGTAGCTTGATGCAAATATTCCTCAAACCGATCGGCTAATTGGG
>Ga0335070_10001489_pt1 | contig 27103 bp, 27 predicted proteins | sample Lox_Sample_13_FD_206722 | JGI IMG/M metagenome (GOLD analysis project Ga0335070, IMG submission 206722) | Soil microbial communities from Loxahatchee National Wildlife Refuge, Florida, United States - Lox_Sample_1.3 | ecosystem: Environmental > Terrestrial > Soil > Wetlands | place: USA...
TGGATGCCTTCGTGAGGCCCGAGCAGGTCGTGACGGTGTTGCGCGGCGTAGCTGCCATCTTTCGAGACAGTGAAGTGCTGCGCGAAAGCCGCGAGCGTGCGCGGCTGAAGTTCCTGTTCCTGAAGCACGGCTGGACCGAAGGACACTTCCTTGATGAGTTGCAGCAGCGCATTGGCTTCGAGTTGGAGCCAGCGGCGCGGGAGACGGTTCCAGATGATGTTTATCGCGATCACGTCGGTGTGCATCCGCAGAAACAGGAGGGGCTGTATTACGTTGGGGCGTCTGTGCTTCGGGGACGAGTGAGTTCGCAACAACTGCGGACGGCGGCCGACCTGGCCGAAGGTCACGGCAGCGGCGAACTGCGCACTACCAACATGCAGAACCTGTTGATCGTCAATGTGCCGCGAGAGAGCGTTTTGCGCGTGGCGGACGGCATGACCCTGGCAGGCCTTCCAGTGGAGGCGTCCGCGTTTCATCGCGGCGTGATCGCCTGCACGGGAACGGAGTTCTGCAAGATCGCCATTACCGAAACGAAATCGTTCGCGCGGTGGCTGGCGGAAGAGCTCGACGATCGCTTACCAGGGTTCGAGCAGCACCTGAAGTTGCACATCACCGGCTGCCCCAACAGTTGCGGCCAGCATTGGATTGCCGATCTGGGGCTAGAAGGCAAGAAGATCAAGCTGAGCGGGCGGCTGGTGGATGCCTACTACTTCTGCGTGGGTGGCGCGGTGGGCAAACACCAGGCAGTGGCGCGACCGGTGGGGTATCGGTGCACGGCGGGCGACGTCCCCAGTGCAATTGAGCGTCTGCTGCACGCGTACCTGTTGCAGCGCGAGAACGGGGAGAACCTGAGGCAGTTTTTCTCGCGTCACACGACGGAAGAAATTCGTGCGCTCCTGGCCGGCGGGCTGATTGCGGCCGCGGCACGTGACCTAGCTTGCGCACCGGCGCCACACGGAGTTGAGGGATGAGCGCCGCGGCACCAGGCCTGTTTGCCATGTTCGTCAAGCTGGCGGGACGCAACTGCGTTGTGATCGGCGGAGGCGATGTTGCGGAGTCAAAAGCCCAGAGCCTGCTGGCGGCGGGAGCGAAGGTGACCGTCATTTCACCTGATCTCACTTCCAGACTCGCGCACAAGCAGCGTCTCGGTGCGATCAGGTGGTGCGCACGCACGTTTGAACCATGTGACCTTGAAGGGGCCTTCCTCGCGATCGCGGCAACCTCAGACGATGCAGTGAACGAGCTCGTGTACCGCGAGTGCGAGCGGCGGGGAATCCTGTGCAATGTCGTTGACCAGCCACCACGCTGTCATTTCTATTTCCCGGCGTTGGTGCAACGCGGCGATCTGCAGATCGCGATCTCAACCGCGGGGAAGAGCCCGTCGCTGGCGCAACGCCTCCGCAAGGAGATGGAGAAACAGTTCGGCCCCGAGTATCGCGATTGGCTGATGTGGCTGGGCGAGGTGCGTAAGGCGCTGATGACACGGCGGCTGAGCTTCGAGCGCCGGAGACGGTTGCTGGCATTGCTGGTGCGGCAAGAGTCGTTTGAGCATTGGCGAGAAATGGTTCGTGACGAGCGTGCCCTGACGGAGGCGGCGTGAGCGGCAAGGTCTATTTGGTGGGCGCAGGGCCGGGCGATCCGGAGCTGCTGACCGTGAAGGCTGCGCGGATTTTGCAGTCGGCGGACGTCGTTCTGCACGACGCGCTGGTGGCAGAAGGCGTTCTGGCGTTGGCGCGGCCGCACGCGTTGCTTGTCGATGTCGGCAAGCGTGTGGGTGACAAGCGAATATCGCAGGGGCACATCAACCGCATGCTGGTGCAGTTTGCGGCGACGGCAGGCACAGTGGTGCGGCTAAAAGGCGGTGATCCGCTCATCTTTGGCCGGGCCGCAGAAGAGATTGCGACATTGCGAGCCGCAGGCATCGCGTTCGCAATAGTGCCTGGCATTACCGCAGCAATATCGGCAGCGGCTGAGGCGCAGGTCCCGCTGACAGCGCGAGAAAGTTCAGCCGCTGTGGTCTTTCTTACCGCTCAGCTCAAGGACGGCAAGAGCGCGACGGACTTGGCACGGTTCGCGAGTGCCAGGACAACGCTGGCGATCTACATGCCGGGCGGTAAGTACCGGTGGATTGCGGAAGAAGCCATGGCGGCTGGCCTGAACCGGCAAACTCCGTGCGTTATCGTGGCTAACGCCAGCCGCCCGAATCAGGAATTGCACTGGACCGATCTAGCGGGATTAATTTCATTGTCATCGCCTGCGTCGCCCGCGCTGCTGATAATTGGGGAAGCGGCACGCAGGCATGAAGAGAGACTCGCCGAAGTTGTGCAATTGGCTGGACAAAACTTCGATGCTGAGAATCATGACGGAAAGAACCCATAAGGGAGGCAATCGGCAATGGCAGACCCAACTCAATCTCAGACCCCTGTCTTCCAACTCTCCACCGACTGGTGGGCAGTGCTGACGGCACTGGCGCTGGCACTGTTAGTACGAATCGGACTCATCCAAAAGGTCCCCTGGTGAGGGACGACCACGATCTGTAACTCGATGGGAGGAAATGGTAGATGGCACAGGGAACACTGGCAATTCCAAGAGCAGAAGTAGGCAGTCCGGTCATTCGTTTTGTACGGCTCATACCGGGCGTGCTGTTGCTGGCGGCGATCGGCTACCTCGGCAAGTTCATCGAGCAGTCGATTTCGGCCTACGCCAAGGTCAACCACCTGCACCTGCCGAACATCGAGTATGTGCTGTGGGCAATCTTGATCGGGCTGGCGGTGTCGAACACGGTCGGCATTCCTGAGGTATTTCGCCCGGGTGTCGCGACATACGAGTTCTGGCTGAAGTCGGGCATCGTGCTGCTGGGGTCCCGCTTTTTGCTGGGTGACGTGGTGAAGCTCGGTGGACTGAGCCTGACCCTAGTCGTGCTGGAGCTGGCGGTGGCATTTTCGGTGATGACGCTGCTGGGCCGCTGGTTCAGGCTGAAGCCGAAGCTGACGAGTCTGCTGGCGGTGGGTTCGGCGGTGTGCGGCGTGTCGGCGATCATCGCGACGAAGGGTGCGATTGACGCGGATGACGAGGATTCGTCCTACGCGATTGCTGCCATCCTGGCCATTGGCGCGATCAGTTTGTTCACATTTCCGCTGATCGGGCACTGGTTGCATATGAATGACCGCGCCTACGGCATGTGGGCCGGGCTGGCGGTGGACAACACTGCGGAGGCGACGGCGGCGGGCGCGCTTTACAGCGATGCGGCGGCAAAGATTGCCGTTCTGGCGAAGACCACGCGCAACGCGATGATCGGGTTCGTGGTGCTGGGCTACGCGCTGTACTGGGCAAGCCGCGGACAGGCGCAGAATGTGGGCAACAAGGCGGCATTCCTGTGGCAGAAGTTTCCCAAGTTCGTGCTGGGGTTCCTGATGATTTCGGTGCTGGCGACGGCGGCTGTGTTCAACAAGGCGCAGCTCGGCAGCCTGGCGAACCTGTCGCGCTGGGCGTTTCTGCTGACGTTTGCAGGAGTGGGGTTGCGGACGAACCTGCGGGAATTGAAGGCGCAGGGAATGAGGCCGCTTGCCGTCGGCGCGATCGGAGAAGCGGCGATTGCTGTTGTCACGCTGGGAATGGTCCTATTCGCGGCGCAGGCTTTGCAGCTCTGAGCGAATTCAGGCCGCCTCGCGAGGCGGCCTGATGGTTTCACCGGAATTCAGGCCGCGCTTGTCTTGTCGCGGCTTTCGATCTTCGCCCATGTATCGCGCAGAGGCACGGTGCGATTGAAGACCAATCGTTCGGAGGTCGTGTCGGAATCGACGCAGAAGTATCCGAGTCGCTCGAACTGGAAGCGGTCCCCCGCTTCGGCGTTAGCGAGCGAGCGTTCAAGTTTGCAATTGGTCAGGACTTCGAGCGAGTTGGGGTTGAGATTGTCGAGAAAGGTCTTTCCCTCGTCCACCGCGTTCGGGTCTTCCTTCAGAAAGAGGTTTTCGTAGAGGCGCACTTCAGCGTCAACCGCGTGATCGGCTGAGACCCAATGAATCGTTGCCTTGACCTTGCGTCCTTCCGGAGCATTGCCGCTGCGGGTCTCCGGATCATACGTGCAATGCACTTCCGTGATCGCGCCGGTGTGGTCTTTCAAGACATGCGAGCACTTGATGAAATAGCCGCCGCGCAGGCGCACTTCGCGTCCGGGCGAAAGGCGGAAGAACTTCTTCGGCGGATCTTCGCGAAAGTCCTCTTGCTCGATATACAGCTCGCGAGAAAAGACAACATCGCGCGTGCCCGCGGCGGGATCTTCGGGGTTGTTAACCACTTCGAGGTGTTCGAGCTGGCGTTCAGGGTAGTTGTCGATCACCACTTTCAACGGGCGCAGCACCGCCATTGCGCGTGGCGCGCGCTTGTTGAGGTCCTCGCGGACGTAGTGCTCCAGCATGGCAAGCTCGATCATGCCGTTGGTCTTCGAGGCTCCGATGGCGGCGCAGAAATTGCGCAGCGCCTCCGGCGTGTAGCCGCGCCGGCGAATCCCGGAGATGGTCGGCATGCGGGGATCGTCCCAGCCGCTGACATGGCCTTCATTTACCAGTTGTAATAGTTTGCGCTTGCTGAGCAGCGTGTAGGTGACGTTGAGGCGGTCGAACTCGATCTGCTGCGACGGAAAGATGCCAAGCTGTTCGATGAACCAGTTGTAGAGCGGGCGATGGTCCTCGAACTCGAGCGTGCAGATGGAGTGAGTGATGCGCTCGATGGAGTCCGACTGACCGTGAGCGTAGTCGTACATCGGGTAAATGCACCACTTGTCGCCGGTGCGGTGATGCGTGGCGCGCAGGATGCGATACATCACCGGGTCGCGCAGGTTGAGGTTGGGCGAGGCCATGTCGATCTTGGCGCGAAGCGTGCGAAAGCCGTCGGGGAACTCGCCCGCCCGCATGCGCTGGAACAGGTCGAGGTTCTCTTCCACTGAACGATTGCGGTACGGGCTCTCCTTGCCGGGTTCGGTCAGCGAGCCGCGATACTGGCGAACCTCCTCGGCGTTCAGGTCACAGACATAGGCCTTGCCGGCCTTGATGAGTTGAATCGCCCACTCGTAGAGCTGGTCGAAGTAGTCGGAAGCGTAGTAGAGGCCCTCCCATTTCCAGCCCAGCCATTCGACGTCGCGAATGATGGAATCGACGTACTCCTGCTCTTCCTTTTCCGGATTGGTATCGTCGAAACGCAGGTTGGTATGGCCGCCAAACTCCGCTGCGAGCCCAAAGTTCAGGTACGTTGACTTGGCGTGGCCGAGGTGCAGGTATCCGTTGGGCTCGGGCGGAAAACGGGTTTGCACGCGCCCGCCGAACTTGTTGGTTTCAAGGTCGGCGACGATGATATCGCGGATGAAGTTAGATGCTTTGGGAGTATCGGGAGCGACTTCCGTCCCCGGCTTTGTCGAGTTCATGATGGCGAGTTTCCTTCAGGAGAAAACTCTATTTTAGCGGGTTGGCGGAAAGCGAGCAGCGAAGGCGAGCGATGTGCATTGAAGTTCATGGCGCTGACAGGGACGGTATATGGCACTCGACGGATGGGGGGCAAGATTCTTTGCGCGGCAGAAGCGCACAAACTCGCTATAGTTTCAGGCCCTTCAGGTATTCGCGAAAATCCGGACCTAGATCGTCGCGCTTGAGCGCGAACTCGACGGTTGCCTTGAGGAAGCCGAGCTTGTCGCCGGCGTCATGACGCTTGCCTTCGAAGGTGAAGCCATAGATCTTCTCTTTCTTTAGCAGAGCGCGCAAGCCGTCGGTGAGTTGAAGCTCTCCGCCGGAGCCGGGCTGTATCATCTCCAGCATCTCGAAGATGGCAGGGGTGAGAATGTAACGGCCGATGATAGCGAGCCTGGAAGGCGCCTGTTCGAACTTCGGTTTCTCAACCAGGTCGCGCACCTCGAACAATCGGCCATCGTGCTTTCCAGCGACCGGCTTAGCGTCGAGCACGCCATAGGCAGAAATCGTGGGACCTTCCACCACCTGGGTGGCCAGCACTGAGCAACCGGTCTCGTTGTAAATCTCGATCATCTGCTTGAGGCAGGGGACCGGCGCGTCGATGACATCATCTGGGAGGATGACGGCAAAAGGCTCTTCGTTGACGATTTCTTTAGCCATCAGCACCGCGTGCCCGAGGCCCAGCGCTTCTTTTTGCCTGACGTACGCGATGTGAATCATGTCCGAGATCTGCTTCACAATCTTCAGCAGATCGAGCTTGCCGCGCTCCTCGAGGGTCTTTTCCAGTTCGTAGCTGGCGTCGAAGTGGTCTTCGATGGCGCTCTTGCCGCGGCCGGTGACCATGATGATCTGGTCGCAGCCGGAATTCACCGCCTCCTCAACGCCATACTGAATGATGGGCTTGTCAATGACCGGCAGCATCTCTTTTGGCTGTGCCTTGGTGGCAGGAAGGAAGCGCGTGCCCAGGCCTGCGGCAGGAAATACTGCTTTGCGAACTTTCTTTGCCATGACTGCGTCGTGCCTCGTGTATTAGAGCGCAGGGCTGTCGTTGCCCAGCATAATGCGCCGCACAATCGGAATCGGCAGCATGCCTTGCCTCATGAATTCGTCGTGAAACTGTTGCAGCGTGAAACTGGCGCCGGCTTTCTGCTTGTAGTCAGCGCGCAGCTTGAGGATCTCCAGTTTGCCAAGCGTATAGACGAGGTATGTTGGATCGGCCGTGCCGCGCTTGGCTTCTTCGTCGGCGACCGCCGCGGTCTGGTGTCCCTGCTTGATAAAGAAGTCCACCGCTTGCGGCAGGGTCATCTTGCCCGTGTGCATTTCGATGCCCACGATGTACCGCGCGTCGCGCAGCAGCGCGTCTTGAAGCTGGCCGATGCGCAGCTTGGGATTGCCGCCGCCGTAGCCTTCATCGAGCATCATCTGCTCGGTGTAGTGGGCCCAGCCCTCGACGTTCGTGCCGCAACCGATGAGCTTGCGCACCTTGGAAGGATACTGCGGCTCCCAAAGATATTGTTCGTAATGCCCGGGGTATGCCTCGTGAATCGCCGTGCTGGTGATCGTGCCGCGGTTGAACCCTTCCATCCAGGACTGTGCCCGCTCGGCAGTCCACGTTGGCTCAGGCAGAGTCACGTTGAAGTACGCTTCCTTGGCCTTGGCCTCGTAAGGACCGGGTGTGTCCATCGACGCCGTGGAGAGAGCTCGCATAAACGGAGGCGTCTCCTGCACAATGGGCCGAATCTCGGACGGAATGGTGATGATCTTCTTTTCCTGGATAAAGCTGATCAGGCTGTTGAACGTGTTGCGGAAGGTCGGGATGAGCTGGTCCGGCTTGGGGTGGTCTTGTTCCAGCGAAGCCAGAATCTGCTCTGGCGTCTTCGTCGGATCGATCTCGGCAGCGACGCGCTTCAAGTCCGCCTGATTTTTGTGCAGGTCGTCGTAGCCGATCTGCAGCAGCCGGCCGAGCGGAATCTCGACCATGTCTTCATACAGTAGCTTCTTGGCGTAGAGTTCAGGCCCAAGGCGGAAATCGCCTTTGGAAACCGGCAACAGATCGTTTTTCAGCCATGTCTCGTAGCGCTGAAGCTCGCTAATAACCTTGCCGTTCGACTCTTTGAACTGAGCCAGCAATGGCGCGTTCGTCACGCCGTAGAACGCCTCGGGTACGTCCTTCTGGAAAAAGCTGATGATGCCGGGCAACTGCTGCAGCGCGATTTCCGTGTACACGCGCGGCGGGTCCTTGAGGTTAGTGCGCGCGTCAGCAAGATTTCGCGGTATCTGCTGCTCGCGCGCAATCACCGATTTAAGCCGTTCCTCGGGCGGCGCGAAGTTGCGGACCATCAGGAGGTAGATGCTTGCCGTCGCGCTGCTGGAGTAGTTGTCCGGGTTCTTCTGCCACATCCGGATTTCGTGCAGCTCGAGGATGCGCGCATTGATGGCGTTAGCAATCAGCTTGAGGTCAAGGCGCTGCTCTTCGGTCAGAAACTCGGTGTGGGTGTAGCCCGCGCCCTGCTTGGCCTCCGTGAGAAACCCCAATTCGGCATCGCGCGACTTCTGCGAAAGATCTTCGAGCTGGTTGTCGTACTGATGGAAACCCGCGGCCGTGCCTTCCGTGGGATGGAAACGAAAGTACGTGTTGAAGTACCAATCCACCATGCCATTGAACTCGGCAGCGACGACAGCTTCGGGAGTAGCCGGTTTGGTGGGAGTGGTTTGCGCTCGCATTGTAATGGTCGTGAACAGGGCGGCAAGCAGCAAGGCTGCGAACTTCATGGGCCGGGGGTCCTTTCGTGGCGCAAACCAACTATGGTAAATCATTGCGCACTCTAGCCTGGATTCGCTGTCGAGCCTTGGTGCAACTATGCGTCGCAAGGGCTCCGCGCCATATTCCTGTCGCGCGCGGTAGTTGTGCGGCATCCTAAAGAACATGCGGGTGCTGATCTCAGGTGCGGGCATTGCCGGGCCAACCCTGGCCTTCTGGCTCAAGCAATACGGAATCGAACCCACGATCATTGAAGTCGCGCCAAAGCTGAGAACCGGCGGATACATCATTGACTTCTGGGGCACTGGCTACAAAATCGCGGGACGAATGGGCTTGCTGTCGCAGATCAATGATGTGGGCTACAGGGTGCGCGAAGTGCATGTCGTGGACCGGAGCGGTAAGCGCATTTCGGGCTTTCCCGTTGACGTATTCTGGCGGGCGACGGGCGGTCTCTTCACCAGCCTGCGTCGTGGCGATCTGGCGGCGGTAATCTTTGGGGCAATCGACGGCCGGGTGGAAACCATCTTCGGCGAAACCCTCAGCGCGATTGAGCAAGACCAGCAAGCCGTGCGCGTGAAGTTCGAACGCAGCGGCGAACGCGAATTCGATCTCGTGGTCGGCGCCGACGGCCTACACTCGCGTGTGCGGCAACTTGTGTTTGGCGAGGAAAGCCGGTTTGAGCATTACCTTGGCATCAAAGTCGCGGCGTTCGAAGTGCAGGGCTACCGTCCCCGTGACGAACTGGTTTACGTCATGTACACCGAGGTCGGCCAGCAGGTCACGCGCTTCACCATGCGTGACGATCGCACGCTCTTCCTGTTCACTTTTGCCGATCCGTCGCCGGAAGGCCCCGAGATGCACAGTCTCGCAGCGCAGAAGGCCTTGCTGCACCGGCGTTACGGACAGAGCGGGTGGGAGCTGCCGCAAATTCTCGACGCGCTGGATGCGACCGATGAGCTCTACTTCGACCGAGTCAGCCAGATTCGCATGGATCCGCAACAAGGGCTGTGGACGCGTGGGCGCGTCACGCTCGTCGGCGATGCTGCTTCCTGTGCTTCACTGCTAGCCGGCGAAGGATCCGGGCTGGCGATCACGGCGGCGTACATACTTGCAGGAGAACTGAAGCGCAGCGGCGGCGACTACACGACAGCGTTTGCCCGCTATCAGCAAGCGTTCGCGCCGTTTGTGAGCGGCAAGCAGGAAGGCGCGGCGAAAATGGGTGGCAACTTCGCTCCGAAGTCGAAGAGCGCCCTCTGGCTGCGCAACCTGGTGATGAACTTCATGAATCTTCCGTGGGTGGCCGACTTCGCCTTCGGGCGCCAACTCACGGAGAACATCGAGCTGCCGAACTACTAGGCAAGGCCCCAGACTGCGAGCTACGCGAGCTAATCGTGCTGCGCGCCGCTCCATTGCGGGTCGCGGTCCGGCGTCACGATGGCGCCGTCGCGCATGTGGATGATTCGGTCGCCATACTCGGCCGCTTCGGGATTGTGCGTGATCATCAGCACCGTCTGGCCGAGTTCCTTGTTCGACTGCCGCAGCATGTTGAGCACGATTTCTGAATTCTGGGAGTCGAGGTTTCCCGTAGGCTCATCGGCGAGCACGATTGCGGGCTTGTTCACCAGTGCGCGGGCCAGCGCTACGCGCTGCTGCTCGCCACCGCTCATCTCTGACGGGCGATGATTCAGCCGCTTGTCGATTCCCAGCAGTTGTGTGATGCGTGCGACGTATGCCGGGTCGTGGTTGGCGGCGGCGCCGGCTATATCCTGCGCGATGACGATGTTGCCCTGCGCGGAAAGGGTCGGCAGCAAGTTGAACTTCTGGAAGACGAATCCGATCTTCTGCTTGCGCATGCGCGTGCGTTCGGCGTCGGAGAGCGAAGTGAAATCCACGCCGTCAATGGAAACCCGTCCCGTGTCGGCATGGGTCAGGCCGCCGAGAATATAGAAGAGCGTGGATTTGCCGCTCCCCGAAGGCCCGACAATGCTCACGAACTCGCCCTGCGCCACATCGATCGACACGCCGCGCAAGGCCGGCACATCAACCCTGCCGATGCGGTAGGTCTTGCGAACGTCCTCAGCCTGGATCATAACCGCCATTCGAATCTTTTATCGTACACGATTGGCGGCGAGGCCCGCCGCTATGGGATATAAGCTCCCTGCGCGTCCACGTACAGCGCATACAACGACTGGCTGGCGGCCATAAAGAGCCTATTGCGTTTGGCGCCGCCGAAGCAGAGGTTGGCGCAGATTTCGGGCAGGTGGATGCGGCCGATGAGTTTACCGTCAGGGGCGAAGACGCTGACGCCATCGAGTTCGGGAGGGCCCCAGCCCATGCCGGCCCACACGTTGCCGTCGCTGTCGCAGCGGATGCCGTCAGCGCTGCTCTTACCGGTATCGACGAAGACGCGGCCGTGGGCTAGCCGAACGCCGTCCACTACGTCGTACACGCGAATCTGCATAGCGTAGCCGGGCTTCTCCGAGAAACCGGTGTCCACCACATACAGCTTCGTTTCGTCGGGTGAGAAGCAGATGCCGTTGGGCTTCACCATATCGCCTGCAACGACGGTCAGCGCGTTGCTCTTTGGGTCGATGCGATAGACGTTGCACGGCAGCTCGAACGGCGCGCGGTGTCCTTCGTAGTTGTTCACGATGCCGTAGCCGGGATCGGTAAACCACACAGCCCCGTCGGAGTGTATGGCAAGATCGTTGGGTGCGTTGAGCGGCTTGCCCTGGTAGCGGTCAGCCAGCACGGTGATGCTGCCGTCGTACTCGCTGCGCGTGACGCGGCGCGAATCGTGCTCGCAGGTAACGAGGTGGCCTCGGTGGTCGCGCGCGTTGCCGTTACAGTTGTTCGAAGGCTGCCGGAAGACGCTGACTTCCCCCGTATCCTCAAGCCAGCGCAGGATGCGGTTGTTGGGAATGTCGCTCCACAGCAGATACCGGCCATCCCCAAACCACACCGGGCCTTCCGCCCAGCGGCATCCTGTGTAAAGCCGTTCGACCGCAGCATTGGCGACCACATACTTCGCAAACCGGGGATCTACAACTTCGATCGCGGCATCCGGATAGCGAACCAGTATCTTTGCGTCGGTGTCTGCAGCGAAGGCCGTGGGTTCGAAGGCGGCAGTAGCAGTCGCTGCACCGGCCAGGTTCAGGAAGTCACGACGTTGCATGGATGGTCTCGCAGTCTGGGATTGCGACCGCAAAGCTCACCATCGTATCACTGACTGGAGCCTGTTGCGCCGCCTCCCTCACCGGTGCTTCGACAAGGGACTGCTCGGGCCTTTCGGGTTAGCATGGTTGCAGGGCGTGAGGACCAATCGCGATGTGCCGAAACATCAAGACGCTATTTAACTTTGAGCCGCCAGTGACGGAAGAAGAGGTCCGTGCTGCGTCGTTGCAGTTTGTGCGTAAGATCAGCGGCTTCAACAAGCCCTCGAAGGCGAATGAAGCTGCGTTCGAGGGGGCCATTCAAGAGATTGCCGCAATATCGGGCAGACTGCTGCGCGAGTTGCAAACCAGCGCGCCGCCGAGAAACCGTGAGGAAAAGGCCGCCCAGGCAAAGCTGCGCGCCGCCGAGCGGTTTGGATAGAGAATAAGCCTTGGGGAGCGGGAGTCGTATCCCATCGTCCCCCGCGTTTCCCAAGCTGTTGTTAAGACGCCGGCTCGATCGTGGAAACGCGGATCATCTTGCTCTGCGCTTCCAGTTTGCCCACGACCCTTACCGTCTTGCCTTCGAACTCCTTCGCGCGGTCCTGGTCGTCGAGTTTATAGGTTATCTGCGAAGCGCTGTCCTTCAAGACATACTTGCCGTCGGACTTTGCGATTTGGCCAGTGAAGGTCTGCGATTCGGCTGCCTGATTCATCGATGAGGCGCTCGCGGCGTCCTGCTGCGTCGAAGGCGTCGCCGACTGCGGCGGCTGCTGCGCAAACGCTGGAGAAACAACGAGCGCAAACGTCGACAGCGCGCCCGCCAGCATGGGAAATTTCAATCGATTCATATGTGCCACCTCCAGGGGGCTTGTGTTCGCTCCATGCAGGTGCAAACGTCTTACCAAAACAAACATTACCTGGTAACCGCTTGACCGCGCTGTCCGCGTTCGTCGAGGGCGTGCTTCTCCATCGTGTAACTTCGGCGGAACCACGTCATTGTTACCAGTGATTTGCTCCCGCAACTGCGAATACTCTCGGGCAAAACGTACGGTCATCACCGCTGGAGACCTCTCAGGCACTCCCCAGGGTCCGCGATTCGCGCTACAACGGAAGCATGCCGAAACCTTCCTTTGCCGCACGCCACAAGCAGCTCGTCGATCGCGCCGTCGCGTGGCTCCGCCGGCATTACAAGTGCGGCATCGTACTGTCGGAACAATATTGCGCCACCGGCGAGATCCCCGACGTTATAGCCTGGAAAGGTTTTTGCAAGTCGGTGCTGGTGGAATGCAAAGTCTCCCGGGCTGACTTCCTCGTCGATGCGGACAAGCGATTCCGCCGCAAGCCGGAGGAAGGCATGGGCTGCCAGCGCTTCTATCTCGCCCCGGCCGGCATGATCCGCGCGGAAGAACTACCGAAGTACTGGGGCCTGCTGGAAACCCGCGGTCGCGATGTGCGCATGGTCGTTAAGCCGGGGCGCGTCGATCTCCGCGCCCAAGCCGGGATGATGAAGGAGATGAACTTGCTGCTGGCGAGCTTGCGACGTGTCGAAGTCCGTATTGAGCCGCAAACCATCACCGACTTTCTCAAGTGGAAGAACCGCCTCGCAGAGTACAACGGCGGTCAACTACCGCAAGGCATCGTTGCCGCCGCCGACGAGCGCAATCCGCATCTGTTGCTCTAGCCCTCATGAGCCCATTGCGCCATCCGGCTTCACATCATCACGCGTCCCGGTTGCCGGCGCCCCTCTTTCTGCAGAAGTAAAAAAGCTCACCCGGACGGTGTCCGGGTAAGCGGGACAACTGCGCGACAACGAACTCCTAAGCCGCCTGCACCCGCGGCTTTCCCCTCAGCGCGAACAGCACAATGTACAGATAGCAGATCACAGGCAGAATCAGCGCGTGGTGGACCCCTACACGGTCGGCAATAAACCCTTGGGCCAGCGGAACCACCGCACCACCTACGATGGCCGTGTTCAGCAATCCCGAAGCTTCACCGGTCAGCGGGCCAAGTCCTTCGATGCCCAGCGTAAAGATGGTGGGAAACATGATGGAGTTGAAGAAGCCAACGAGGATAATGGTCCACATAGCCACCGGGCCGGTAGTCGTCATCGACACAATGACCAGGACTGTATTCACCAAGGCGTTAGAGGCGAGCACGAGGCGAGGCGAGACTTTCCGCAGAACCCAGGATCCCAGAAAACGGCCCACCATTGCCCCTCCCCAGTAACCGTACGCGAGGTAATGCCCCGCCACCTTTGGCGTGAGGTTTCCAATCTCTGGTTCGTGGAGGTAGTTAATCATGAAGCTGCCAATGGCGACCTCTCCCCCCACGTAGGTAAAGATTGCGAGTGCCCCCATGACCAGGTTCCGGTGGTGCCAAATACTGTCGTGCGCACCCTTCTCGGCAGCGTGTCCGCCTTCAGCAGCGGGAATGTGCGGAAGTCTGAACCGTCCAATAACTATTCCCAACACGACCAACGCAACCGCGATGGCGAAATAAGGCATCTTCACCGTGGATGCCGCGTGCAAGCGATAAGCGTGCACCGCGTCCGGGGTCAAGCCCTTCAATTGCTCGGCCGTCAACGCGACCGCACCTCCCAATATGACAGTCGAGCCCAGACTTGGCCCAATTACCGTTCCCAGCGAGTTAAAAGCTTGGGTCAGCGTTAGTCGACTTGACGCTGTGCTTGCCGGTCCCAACACCGCCACGTAAGGATTGGCCGAAACCTGCAGAACCGTGATGCCGGTGGCGAGGATTGTGAGGGCCACCAGGAAGAGCGAGAAGGACGGCACCATCGCAGCGGGGACGAACAGCACGGCGCCCAGCCCCATAATCATCAAGCCTCCAACCATGCTTGGCTTGTAGCCAATGCGCTCAATCACAATGCCAGACGGGATTGAGACGACTGCATAGGCCAGGAAAAAGAAGAACTGTACGAGCATCACCTCGAAGTAATTGAGGTCGAAGATCGACTTGAGGTGGGGAATTAAGACATCATTCAGGCTCGTGAGGAAGCCCCACATAAAGAACAGGGTGGTCACCATGGCCAGGGGGCCGCGGTAGTTCCGTCCGTTGTCGGTGGCGGAGTAGGTCTGCGAAGTCTGCTGTGTGCCGATGGCCATGTTCACCTGTCTGCTAATAATTGCTGCTGCACCCGAGTGTGCCTTATTGTAGGCCAGGGGAAAGCTACCACATCCTACGTCCCAGCTCCCGACGCCCAATCACGAATGCTATTGGATGCCACAGCAGGGCGCAATGGCAAAATCGGTTATTTCGAACCCGGCGGGCAAACTAGCCCCCCCCCGACAACCCTGTGCCGCTACCGAAAAGACAACATCCACAGCAGGCAGTAAGCGGCGGCAACTACCAGCATGGCGGCTTCGACGCCCAGCACCATCCGCTTCGTGCTCGATCGAGCGTGCGACAGCATGACACTGGCGCCGATTAGCGTCATCATCGCCACCACGAGCGCGGCCGCGTCGAGACGCATGCGAACGTCCCGGCTCGTGATGACTGCGCGACACTCATCGGTGTCGATCGCTGAACGCGGCCCAGCCTCCCTTCCGGACGCGTCGAACGAGGCCTCAAAGCAATCGCTGGCGATGTAGGCGCGGTAGCAGAAATCGGCGACTGCTGCGATGCTAACGACCATCGCCAGTACCCGCACCACCCGCCACACTCTCCTGGCCAACCTGCTCGGATGATGTCGATGCTTCATCCGCCGCGGTTCTTCGATCGCGCTGACGTTCATTCGTTTTCCGCTGAAGCGCTTTCCACCAGCCCGTCCAGCATTTCCCGCATCCGCCGCACCGCCTCGCGGTCCACGCATTCATACGACGGCGTCGGCGCGCCTGGCAGACTGCCAAACGTGATTGGCGAGTTCGACGTGGACGAATCGCACCGCGCTGAGAGTGCCGTCAGGTGTACTTGTCTGCATCCCGTGGCCTCAACGATCCCTCCCACATTGTGGGGGCGCACGCCGCCACCTGGCATTACCTCAATCCGCCCCGCCGCACGATCCACCAACTGCCTCAACAACTCCCGTCCCTGCGCCGCGGTCTTCTCTTGACCACTCGTCAGCACGCGCTTGAAGCCCAGCTCGATCAACTGCTCCAGCGCCTCGAGCGGTCGCGGCGTCACGTCAAACGATCGATGAAACACCGTCTGCCGGCTGCCCACAATCTCCAGCATCTTCTCGCACCGCTTAACATCAATCGTGCCGTCCGAGTGCAACACCCCGAACACGATCCCGTCCGCTCCATGCTCGACTAGCAACGCAGCATCGCGCCGCATCACCGCAAAGTCATCCTCCGAGTAGCAGAACCCTCCCGCGCGCGGTCTCACCATCGCCATAATCGGAATCCGCATCCTCTTCTTCGCTTCGATCAGCGCCCCGAGCGACGGTGTCAGCCCACCCGTCGCGATCGCGGCGCACAGCTCGATGCGGTCCGCGCCACCACTTTCGGCGGCAAGGCAGTCCTCCACCGTGAGCGCAATAATCTCCAGCAAAATCCGCGTCATGCTTCGACCTATGCCCTAACGATAGCCTTCGCCCACTCGCTCCGTCGAGAACATTCGTAAGCAATTCGCCGTCGCAGGTGTTAGGCTGGCCGCGATGAAAAAGCTCCTCGTCGTCGTTGTTATCCTCGGACTCCTCGTTATGGCCGCTCGACTGGTCGGGCCTTCCATGCTCGATCGTTCCCAAAACCGCACCCTGGTGCCGGGTCCCTATCACGTATCGGCGCAGGCCGAGGCCCTGCACCGCACGCTGCTCGTCGCCGACATGCACGCCGACACTCTCCTCTGGGGCCGTAACCTGCTCAACCGCTCCCGCGAAGGCCACATAGACCTCCCGCGCCTCATCGATGGCAACGTCGCCATTCAGGCCTTCACCGTCTTCTCAACGATTCCGCGCGGCCTCAACATCGACCGCAACGAGGACACCACCGATCTCGTGCCCTACATCGGAATCCTGCAAGGCTGGCCGCTTAAAGCCATCGGCAGTCCGAAAGGAGTCGCACTCTACCAGGCCGCACGCCTGCAGAAATTCGTCGACGAGTCCAACGGCCAGCTCGTCCTGCTCCGTTCTCGCCGCGATCTCGAGAACTTCCTTCAGAAGCGAAAAGAAGGTTTGCACGTCGTCGCCGCCCTGCTGGGCACAGAAGGCGCACAGCCCCTGGAAGGCAACCTCGATAATCTTCCTGCGCTCTACGATGCCGGCTACCGCATGATGTCGCCTGCCCACTTCACCGACACCGCCATTGGCGGCTCAGCCGCCGGCGTAAATAAGGGCGGCCTTACGACGCTTGGCCGGACGTGGGTCAAGCAGATGGAAGCCCGCGGAATGCTGATTGACGTCGCGCACGCTTCTGCTGACACCCTCCGCGACGTTACCCAGATGGCGACAAAGCCTGTGGTCGTGTCCCACACCGGGGTGAAGGGGGTGTGCAACAACAATCGCAACCTCGGCGACAACCAGCTTCGCGCCGTCGCTGCCACGGGCGGGATCATCGGCGTGGGCTTTTGGGATGTAGCCACTTGCGGTACCGACGCCGCAGCCATTGCCCGCGCCATTCGCTACACCGTTGGCGTTGTTGGCGCCGAGCACGTCGGCCTCGGCTCCGACTTCGACGGCGCCGTCACCGAGCCTTTTGATTCCGGCGGCATGGCTCTTCTCACCCAAGCTTTGATGGAACAGGGAATGTCCGAACATGATATTCGACTGGTGATGGGAGAAAACTTTGCGCGCGTACTGGGCGAGGTTCTGCCTCAGTAGCAAGGGCTGCTAGTCGCCGTTCTCCGCGAATCTTTTAGAAGTCCGCTCGCGGCTTCGTCGCCCCGTGATCTCGTCCCACCGCACCCACGCGATGTACGCCACCACACCAATGTTGACCAGCAGGATAATCCAGTGCGCCGCCGTGGGCCACCGAATCAGGTTGTACAGCTCGAAGGGAAGGTATATGGCGCCCGAGATGATCGCCAGCCATTCCGCCCAAACCCGCTGCCGCCACAGTCCATACGACTCGATGAAGCGAAGGCTCGAATACACAAACGCAATGGCCAGCACCGTCGCCACGTCCGCATCCATCATGCGCCCGGCAAACTCAATCACTGCATGACCGATGCGCCGCTCCGGGTCGATGTGGACCACTTCCAGCAGGTTCTCCGCCGCGTCTTCCAGATCCACATGCCGAATTAGGATCTCCGCGAATCCGAACGCAGCCAGCAGGGCCAGCACGCCCTTGGTCGCCTCCAGCAGCGCCACCAACCGCAAGCCGCGGTGGTGGTCGCGTTGTCCATGGGCAAGTTTGGCGTTATTGGGGTTGCTCATCTGCGGGGAGGGTGCCTGCGCACTCATTGTCAACGGGTTTCAGTCTACCCCGAAAGTGCTGGACCGCCTATACCGCCGGTGACGTAATTCGTGAAACGTGCGCCATCAACCTCAATGCAACTTCACGTACTCATAATCCACCGGGTGGTTGTTGATCCCGCGGTCCGCTGGTGCGATCCACGCCGCCATCTTCCCCTGCTCAAATACGCCGTGCATCAGGCTCAGAATAAAAGCCTGGTCGCTCTCGTTCGGCAGCCACGCATCTTTGTGCGCTGTAAATTGTTCGGCGCTGATCGGAACCCCCTCCGGCGTAGTCGGCACGCCTGCCCAATTGCCGATGTTGCGCCGGAAGCGCGTCGACGGCAAAGTCAGTCGGAAGGGCAGTCCGGCCTTTTCGATCAGCCGGTTCCAGCGCTTCACCCCGATCTCGCAATCGCGTACATATGACGAGCGCGTCACCTCGTTCATCGCGTTTCGCATCGGGATCTGTTCGTTCTTCGTGCCGCCATGGCCGTCCGGTAACTGCAATTCGTAGAACTGCTCGCTGGCCACGTGGTCTTCATACTGCGCCTCGTCAGGACGCCCCTTCAGCCCATTCGCAAAATACGATGCCGCATTCGACGAAGTCTCCGACCCAAACAGATCAAGCGACGACGTAAACCAGAAATTCAGATACTTCTGCACGGTAGGCAAATCGATGGCGCCGGCATTGCGAATCGCCTGCGGATCGTCGGTATTCAGCTCGTGCATGACCTCTAAAGCGCGCTTCACCACGCGATTGATGCCAGTGTCGCCTACAAACATGTGGTGCGCCTCTTCCGTCAGCATGAACTGGCAGGTTCGTGCCAGCGGATCGAAGCTCGACTCCGCCAGCGATTTCAACTGGAACTTGCCGTCGCGGTCGGTGAAATAAGTGAACATGAAAAAGCTAAGCCAGTCGCGGATTGGCTCGTTAAACGTGCCCAGAATGCGCGGCTTGTCGGCGTCTCCCGAGTGCCGCTCCAGTAGCTCCTCGGCTTCTTCGCGGCCGTCACGGCCAAAGTAGGCGTGCAGCAGGTACACCATCGCCCACAGGTGGCGGCCCTCTTCCACATTCACCTGGAACAAGTTGCGCAGGTCGTACAACGACGGCGCCGTGTGTCCCAGCATGCGCTGCTGCTCCACCGAAGCGGGCTCCGTGTCGCCCTGCGTCACGATCAGCCGTCGCAGCGTAGCGCGATACTCACCCGGAACCTGCTGCCACACCTCCTGCCCGTAGTTGTCGCCAAAGCCGATGTGCCGGTTCGGATCGCGCTCGTTCAGAAAGATGCCCCAGCGATATTCGGGCATGCGTACGTAGCCATACGTCGCCCAGCCTTTCGCGTCCACCGAGGTTGCCGTGCGCAGATATACATCCGCCACCTGGAAGTCTTTTGGCCCCAGGTCTTCCCACCATTTCAGGAACTCCGGCTGCCAGTGTTCCAACGCCCGCTGCAGCGTCCGGTTCGAGCCCAGATCAACATTATTTGGAATCCGGTCGGTGTAATTAATCGCCATAACAATTCCCCACACTTCCTACCTGCACCTGGTGCTCCTGAACTTCGTCCTTCCATTCACAACTTGACCAAAAGCTTCCAAATTCCTCCGTTTCGTATCAGGGTTCGACTTCAAAGGTCACTGAAAAACTCTCGTCAGCGAGCGGTTCGTATCAGGGTGCGGCTTCAGCCGCACCGCGAACGATTGAAAATACCTGCGAATCTCTTGATGCTTTCTTCTTATCCGTGATCTCCGCGCCGTCCGCGGTGGTGTTCAGGCCGTTCTATGATCCGTTTTCATCCGTGTCGATTCACAGTCGATATTGCCTTTTCTGACAACCGACAACTACTTCACACCCTCTCCCAGTTAAACCTCGCCTTCGACCCGCTTCCGAACAGCTTCAGCGCGCCCTGCTCGCCGGTCGAGTTCGGACGGATAAACACCCAGTTCTGCCACGCAGAGAGCCGGCCGAAGATCTTCGTCCCCAGCGTTTCATCGCCCGGAAAGCGCAAGCTCGCCTCCATGCCTGTGAGCGCATCGGGCGACAACGCCGCGCGCTCTTCAATCGCAATACGCACTTCGTCTTCCCAATCCAGGTCGTCGGGTGCCAAGGTGACCAGCCCGAGTTTCAGCGCTTCTTCCGGCCCGATCTTCTCGCCCTGGCGCGCTTCCAACTCGGCATATTTTTGCGGATCGCCGCAGAACCGTGTCTCCAGCCGGCTGCGATCATTCACCGCCGGAAATACTCCAAAGTTGATGCCGCTTGGCGCCACCACCGGCGACTCGTTTTCTTCGGGAAGCGCCAGCATGTAGCTGCGGTCCGCCGCCAGTGCCAATTCGACTAGCGTGCCGGCGAAGCACGACCCGGGATCGATGATGGCGTAGATGCTGCGCGACGAAACGTCGAGACGCGCCAACGTGCGCCGCAGCAGTCCAATCGTCTCGCGTACCAGCCAGCTCTTGCGGTGCTCCAGCATCAACGCATCGCTGGCCAGCACGGCATCCACGCCGCCCGTCGTCTTCACCAGCCACAGCCCGAGGTCCAGCTCGTTCATCCGCAGCATCAGGATGGCATCATCCAGTTCACGTGCCATCGCCAGCGGCCACCACTGGTCGCCCGCCGTCTGGATCTCTTCAACCGTTGCTGGCTGCTTGCCCTCGGGTCCGCGCACTGTAATCGTCGCCGTCCGCGCCGCGCGGTCGAACGTCACATCGACATGTTCATAGTGATAGCCATCATCACCGATCGTCCTTTGCAGCGGATTCAGCTTGATCCCCTTGGCATCAGCCAGTCGCGTAGACTCCGCTACCAGCTTTTCCGCGTGCCTGCGAACTAACTCCGAGAACTTCGCCGGAGGCGCAATTTCATCCACCAGTCCCCACTGCTTGGCGCGCTCGCCCTTCACGCCATCGGGATTGGTACAGAAAACGTCAGCCAGATCGCGACGCACTTTGCGTTTGTCCACCAGCCGCGTTAATCCGCCCGTGCCCGGCAGTACGCCCAACAATGGAACTTCCGGTAAACTCACCGCACTTGAGCGGTCATCTACCAGTAGGATCTTGTCGCAGGCGAGCGCCAACTCGTACCCTCCGCCCGCGCATGTGCCGTTCACCGCAGCTAGGAACTTCAGTCCGTCGTGCCAGCTTGAGTCTTCCATGCCGTTGCGTGTCTCGTTGGTGAACTTGCAGAAGTTCACCTTCCACGCATGCGACGACGTGCCCAGCATGTAAATATTCGCGCCAGCGCAGAACATGCGCTCGCGCGCGCTGGTCAGCACCACGCATGCAACCGCAGGATGCTCGAAGCGTATCCGCTGCAGAATGTCGTGCAATTCGATGTCAACACCGAGGTCATACGAATTGAGCTTGAGCTTATAGCCCGGACGCATTCCGCCATCTTCATACACGTTCATCGCCAGTGTCGCAACACGTCCATCGATCGTCAACCGCCAGTGACGGTACTCGCCATTCACGCCGAACTCCACGCGCGTCGGCTCTCCTGTCTTCAACATGGTGTACTGCTCTCCTCTAGTGGTTTGACGATTCCAGCGGGTTGACGAAAGAGAAGAGTAGATAAGTTCTTCGCTTGGGCCTTCGGAGTGATAATGCTCGGCTCCCACAATGCCGTTTCTTTGAGTTGCATTATAATGCCCTAAAGATATGACCTGGGGCACAGGGCGGAATTAAGTTGCCGTTCGGGGCGTTTGGCACGCCATGTACGTTGTCGTAACAATCATTGCAATGCAAATTATAATTTCCGCTGCCCGACCCGGCGCCAACAACTCTCGCCGCTAGGTCGGTTGCGGCGCGGAGACGGCCCTCACGATCATCTCGACGCAGGCATCCACTCCATTCGCGCTGGTGTTCACTTCGAGGTCGGCCCGGCTGTAGAGAGGTTCGCGCGCTTCCAGAATGCGTTCCAGATCGTCCATAGCCTCGCGGCTGTCCTCCATCGGTCGCATATCTCCCTGTGCTACAACACGTTGCATATGATCAGCCGGAGTAGCCCGCACCCACACGGTATAGCAGGCGCCCAGCAGCCGCTCAAACGTCGCCGGCTCCGACACCAACCCGCCTCCCGTAGCCAATACAAAGCTCGAATGGTGGGCCAAAATCTGGTCTAGACAACGCCGCTCCAACCGCCTAAACCCGCTCTGGCCATAGAGATCGAAGATCGCCCCGAAGGTTACGCAGGCGGTCTGCTCGATGCTCCGGTTGAGTTCCAGGAAGGGAACACCAAGCTGCTCGGCCAGCTTCGCCCCCAGCGTGGATTTGCCCGCTCCCCGCATCCCTATGAGCGCAATACGGTTGCGCCGCTTCTCGCGGTCCACGCCGCCGAAATGATGCATTAGCATCTCCCGTGCCTTAAGCAGGTCCGTCGCCGGAAGTTGACGAAGAAACTCAATCGTATGAACAAGATCCACGCTTGGCTCGGGTGAATCGAGCACCAGCGATTCCAGTCGGAGATCCAGTGCCCGGGCGATGTCTCGCAACAGAAGAATAGAGATATTCCCTTGTCCAGCTTCGAGTTGCGCCAGATACCGCTCCGACACCCCCGAATCCCGCGCCAGCACCCGCCGCGTCATCCCGCGACTGGCGCGCGCTTCGCGTACTTTGTCTCCCAGTTTCTTCAGGAAAGCCCCGTCGACGGCCGTGGGCGTGGTGTCGGTATGATTTCCGGTCAATGGCGATGGAACGTGCGAATCATTGTCCATGACTTCCTCGCTGTCGAGCAGACCGTTGGCAGCTATTTCGATCGCAAGAGGTCCTGGCCTCCCTTGCGCCCGTATAATACTCCGGTTGCCGGTAGAAATTGCCGAAATCTCCAACCTGTGGGCCAAATTCCGATGTATTCAAGGCGCGCCGCGTGGCGCTGAACCTGATGATCCTGGTCGGCACCATGACCGGAACCGCCGAAATGGTGGCGCAAGAAATCCAATCGACCCTGGAATCGGCAGGACACACTGCCACTGTCCGAATGATGGACAACCTCGATGCCGGCGTTTTTACCGGCGGAGGCATTTTTTTGCTATGTACTTCAACTTACGGCCAGGGTGACGTTCCCGACAACGCTCAAGAGTTCATAGCCAACCTCGAACGCGAACGGCCAAACTTATCGGCAGTGACCTATGGCGTCATTGCTCTGGGCGATCTCACCTATCGTGACACCTTCTGTGAAGGAGGCCTGCGATTCGACGCTCTGCTGACGGAGCTCGGCGCGCATCGTGTCGGCGAAATTCTGAAGCATGATGCCAGCTCGGGGACATTGCCGGAAGAGGTAGCCGCGCGATGGATCCTTCCTTGGGCCGAAGCGGCGGAAAGTGCTGGTCCCGCAGGGTGATGATACAGCCGCTGACACCCAACCTCGGCGAAGTTATAGTTGACGGAAAGCGCCTTGAGACGATTTTGATCGCGGGGCGCGACTGTCTCGCACCGACCGTGGTCATGCTTCATGAAGGTTTGGGCTCGATCGCCACGTGGCGTAACTTTCCCCTCGCTTTGGCTGAACGCACCGGGTGTGGCGTACTGGTCTACTCGCGTTACGGCCACGGAGCTTCGGACAAGCAAGTTGAAAAACGTCCTATCACCTTTATGCACCGGGAGGCGGAAGTGGTGCTACCGGAGCTCCTCGACAAACTGCAGATTCATAGGCCGATTGTGCTGGGCCACAGCGACGGCGGCTCGATTGCAATCATATTTGCCGGCTGTCACCCGGATAGGTTGCGGGGACTCGTTTTGGAAGCGCCGCACGTTTTCGTCGAAGACCTCAGTGTACGCAGCATCGCCGAAACGAAGTCTCGCTATCAGACAAGCGACCTGCGAGCGCGGCTGGATTGTTATCACGCACACGCCGATTCCACCTTCTGGGCCTGGAATGACGTCTGGCTCGATCCGAGGTTCCGCACCTGGAACATCGAGTCATACCTGGCGACCATTCGCTGTCCAGTGCTCTGTATCCAGGGTGAGCAGGACGAATACGGAACCCGCGCACAGGTCGATGCCATCATCGCCGGCGTGTCAAACGGCGAACTGTTGATGTTAGCCAACTGCGGCCACGCACCGCACCGTGACCAACGGGTGGCGACACTGGCGGCAATCGACGAATTCGTGCGAAGAATCCCGACGATCCGGCCACTGCACTCCGATTGCCCGGACCGGATGGTTAGAACTGAAAGCTGACGAGCAGCCAGAGCCAAATCACTAACGGCTAAGAGCGAAAGGCGAATTGCGAAAATGGCCGACTGGGTACACACATTCAAGGGAACGGTACTGGCGTCTGAATACGACTTCACCAGCCACATGAACTCGCAGATGTATGTTTCGCGGTTCGACCAGGCGACGTGGTTTCTGCTGCGCGCCGTTGGCGTGACCCCGGCCTCGATCAAGCAGCAGAATCTGCGCATCGCCATTGTTCGGCAGAATTATCAGTTCCTCAAGGAGCTCCGGGGCGGAGAACTGGTCGAAATCAAAAGCGGCTTTCTGGCGGTCGGCGAGAAGTACTTTCGTTTCTTACATCAAATGTTCGACGCTGAGACGGGTGAGATGATCGCCACCTGCGACAGCGTGGCCGTACGGGCGAGTCTCGATACCGGCAAGAGCGTGGCTCTAACGGCAGAGCTGCGGGAACGGGCTAAACAACTCCTCGTGACGCCGAATGCTCCGCTCGATGAGAAGTTTCAATAGAGCAGTCCTGCGGCCAACTCTCGCGTTGACCACCATAGTCGATGTTCCGCATAATGAACTCGCGGGTGTTGGAGTTCACCCTTAACCGCCCCTACCAGTTCTACGGGGAAAATGACTCCTACCAGGGTTCGCTTTGGAGGAGTCGCGTCATTCCCAACCCCTCCTCTGTGTTTCCCAACAACTCGGACTGATTTCACAGGCAGTGGTCCGTCTGGTTGTGTCTCCTGGCAACCGGCGTACAGAACGCGCCGAACAATTCGAGTGAGAAGAGAAGGAGCAGTGCAGTGCAAAAGTACCTTCTGATTGGTCTCGGCGGTTTTGCTGGTGCGATGGCTCGCTACTGGGCGGGAACAATGGTGACGCAGCGCGTGGGGTTACGTCTTCCCTTTGGAACGTTCGTGGTCAACGTGACCGGTTGTTTTCTCATCGGCTTCTTCATGTATCTGCTGGCAGAGCGGGGCGTACTGGGTTCGCATTGGCTCTATCTGATCGTCGTAGGTTTTATCGGCGCATACACCACGTTCTCCACCTTCGAATACGAGACAATGCGCGAGTTGCAGGACGGCCAGTTCGGAATCGCCATGCTGTATGTGGGCGGCAGCGTTCTGGTTGGATTTGCGATGGTATGGCTGGGATCGAGGGTTGCCCGGCTGTTGGCGTGACTGCGTCTTTTCCTGCTGGCCGTGGCGAGCTAAGATTGACGCATGGCGGAAGAGAGCAAGTCTCCCAGTACCGAACCCAGGCCCGAAGCAGCAGAGTATGTCGCCGACGCGCATCGCCGACTAACCGCGCTTCAAAAGGAACTCGAGAATCATCCTGAGCTGGCCGCTGCGATCGAACGGCTTGAGATGGCGCTGAGCATCCTGACCACCACGACGGGCGGTATGCTGTAGCTAACTGAAAAGCAGTTCCTTCGCCCGTTGTGATGCCTTCACTACTGCTTTTATTAACGTGACCCGAAGGCCGCCTTCTTCCAACTCAAGAATTCCATCCACAGTACAGCCAGCAGGAGTAGCCACCGCATCCTTCAGCAGCGCCGGATGGTCACCGGTTTCGAGCATCATCCTGGCCGAGCCAAGGACGGTCTGCCCGGCGAGCTTCATGGCGACGTCGCGAGGCAGGCCAACCTTCACGCCACCCTCGGCAAGTGATTCCAGGATCATGAAAACGTACGCGGGTCCGCTGGCCGAGAGCCCGGTGACAGCGTCCATGTGCTTCTCGTCCACGCGAATGGTCTCGCCTACGGTATCGAAGAGGCGGTGTACGACCTCGAGGTCGCTCGCTTTCACGGACGTGCCGCAGCAGAATGCGGTCATGCCGGCGCCAACGCGCGAGGGGGTATTGGGCATGGCGCGCACAACCGGAATGTTCGCGGCGATGCGCTGCTCGATGTACGACGTCGGTACCGATGCCGCGATCGAGATGACGAGCTGACCCTCGCGCAATTCGGGCCGGATTTCCTCAACCACTTCGCCCAGCGTCTGCGGCTTCACACACAGCAGAATCACGTCGGCATCTTTCACGGCGGCACGGTTATCGGTCATGACGCGCACGCCATACTTGGAGGTAAGCGATTGCACTCGTTCGGCGTGATTGACGGTGGCAACAATGTCACTGGGCTCGGCGACGCTCTGGCTGCAGAACGCCTGCAGGAGGATGCTGCCCATCTTGCCGAGTCCGAGGATGGCAAGGCGCTGAGGCTGGTTCGAAGAGGCCACGGCGGTACTTTCTGGCGAAGAGATTCCGGATCACCGGTGTAGGTGTGATTGTAAATTGCGCATCACTTTGGGGGAACGCCTGCCGTACACTGGTAGAGAAGAAGAAGTCATATAGCAGAGATGGAGAGTGTTTATGCGGGTTAGGCTTGTTAATTTTGCAATGACCGTAACCCTCGTTGTGATGGAAACAATGGTTTTACCCTTCGCGTTCGCGACGGAAACGCCGAGAGATAAGGCATGGCCCGTGTTGTACGCCGGCCTAAGTGACAACAATGTCGACAAGCGCACTACGGCTGTGCAGGTACTTGGACTGATACCAGGCGATCCGCAGGCCGAAGAGGCAGCCATGCACGCCCTGAAAGACGAGAAGCCCCAGGTCAGGGCCGCCGCAGCCAAAGCGCTGGGAGACATGAAATACAAGGCGGCGCTTCCGACACTCACAGCGATCATCAATACCGACAACGACGCCGGTGTTATCCTCGCAGCCGCCCGCTCACTGATCGATATGGGTGATATCAGGGGCTACAACGTTTACTACGCCATTCTGACCGGAGAACGTAAAAGCGGTACCAGCCTGATGGACGAACAGAAAAAAATGCTGAATGATCCGAAGAAGATGGCGCAGTTCGGATTCGAGCAGGGCATCGGTTTTATCCCGTTCGCGGGTCTTGGCTATGGTGCGTTCAAGATGGTGACGAAGGACAACACATCGCCCGTTCTGGCTGCTGCCGCACTCACGCTAGCGAAAGATCCAGACCCAAAGAGCGGACAAGCGCTCGCCGATGCAGCGTCGGGGAACAAGAGTTGGATCGTGCGCGCCGCCGCGCTAAACGCCTTGGCATTTCGAGGCGAAACCTCGCTGCTTCCTGCAGCCGAGGCGCAGTTGGAGGACCCCAAGGAAGAGGTTCGCTATTCGGCTGCAGCGGCGGTCATCCATCTTAGCGATTTGAAAACGCGTCGTCCCGTGCACCGCAAGCCTT
>Ga0335070_10001491_pt1 | contig 27083 bp, 26 predicted proteins | sample Lox_Sample_13_FD_206722 | JGI IMG/M metagenome (GOLD analysis project Ga0335070, IMG submission 206722) | Soil microbial communities from Loxahatchee National Wildlife Refuge, Florida, United States - Lox_Sample_1.3 | ecosystem: Environmental > Terrestrial > Soil > Wetlands | place: USA...
ACGACCTTTACAGCCACACCGACTCTCCGGCCGTACTCCACGAGCGACTGCAATACGGCCTGCTGCGCAGCTGAACCTCTCGCCGCGGGCACCGCCAGTTCGAGGGCTCGGCCCATGATGTCGACTCCTCGAACAGTTGCACCACCCCACGTTCGCCCGTTGAACGCTGCCACCTGATCGATGTAACCGGTCACTGTCCGCGTCAGCGTCGAGAGATTCTGATAGGTCTTGGCATCCAGGTCCAGGCTCTTGATGCTCGTCGCGATACCGTTTGCGACCCGATCGATCACCGGGAAGTTTCCTGGCAAGTTCCTCCCGAGCGCAGCTTCAATCTTCTGGCCTCTAACGAGTGGCCTGAGGGCCCAAACCCCCTCGAGAGCTTCGAACGGGAGTTCCCCGGGAAGAAAGAGGAGGCCTCCTGCATCATCCGCACCTGGACTCCCAATGTAGGACGCGAGCCTCGTTTCCTGCCGGTCCCCGTCCTGAAGATCCTTCAGCAGGCCCTGCAGGGCGTTCGCCGCAGCCTGTTGCTGTCGCTCGCGCCGGCCGTGGTGATTGTGGTTGGCACCGAACCCGAGGCTGCAGCACCAGCTGATCTCGATCCCGCCGCCCTGGGACTCCGTCGATGGATCCGACTCGAGCACCGTGTTGCGAGCCCAGGCGAGGTCGATCGTCTGCTGGCTGAAGCCGACCTCGTCGTACCCGCTCGGGTCGACCATCTCCACCGGGTCGTTGCGGACGTAGCTGTAGCGATTGAGGCTCTGGGGGCTCAGGGGATCAGGCACGATCGGGTCGGGCTGCAGGAAGCGCCCGAGCGCCGGGTCGTAGAAGCGCGCCCCGTAGTCGTAGATCGCGGGCTGCGCGCCGAAGCTCTCGAGGCGCTGGCCCGTGAAGTAGAAGCCGAGCCGCTTGGTGTTCGCGTCCTGCTGTTGCGTGGCCGATATGCCGCCGAAGGGCTTGTAGACCACGCGCTGCAGCACCTGACCGTCGCTGCGCGTCACCACGACCGAGCTGCCGAGGTGGTCCGGGTGGCGGTAGATGACGCCCGAGAGCTTGTTCGTGTCGCTCCCGTCCGGGAAGCCGTCGCCGTCGGTGTCGGCGTCGGTCGGGTCGGTGCCCTGGGCGATCTCGGTGGCGTCGTCGATGCCGTCGCCGTCGGTGTCGAACTTCGCGGGGTCGGTGCCCCAGAGGCTCACCTCGTCGGCGTCGCTCAGGCCGTCGCGGTCGCTGTCGGCGCGGAAGGGGCTCGAGCCGAGCGCCAGCTCCTGGGCGTTGGTGAGGCCGTCGCCGTCGATGTCGGTCTTGAGCGCGCGCAGGAGCAGCACGACGTCGCCGTCGCCGATGGCGTGCGGGCTCTTGGGAGCGCCATTCAAGGGCGCGATGTCGCCGCGGTCGAGCTGGTCCGGGCTCGGCTGGAGCTTACCGGTGGCGATCTTCTGCTCGAGCAGCACGTCGGCGGCATCGAGGACGCCGTCGCCGTTGAGGTCGCCGTTCGGGATCGGCTTGCCGTTCTTGTCGAGCGGGAGCGGCGGGAGCGCGAGGGCGGGGGCCGCGAAGCCGATCCAGAGGCCGACCAGCGCCAGGCTCGCGGTCGCGGGCTGGCCGAGCGGCGTGCCGCGTCGGCGCAGGCGCGCGAGCTGGAGGCCGAGCAGCAGCGCGGCGAGCACGGCGGGCGTGATCGCGATGCCGAGCGCCCAGGGCCGGCCGAGGGGAGCGCCGGGCGGGACGGCGCTGATCGCCGGCGAGAAGGCGTCGACCTGCGTCGCGATGACCGCGCCGCCGAGGGCGACGTGGATCTTGCCGAGCTTGCGACTCTGGTCCCACTCGAAATCGTCGCGCACGAAGCGGCGCGTGACCGAGGGGCGCGGGCCCGCGGTGTCGACCACCGAGGCGCGGCGGCCGGTCGCGTCGTAGGCGCTCTACGAATTTCTTCACGGAATCTTCGGAACACTTCCGGTAAACGTCTCTTGCCCGGCTCGCCGAGGGGAATGAATCAGCACGGGTATACTCGCCGCCCATGAAGCGCCCTCGCTCATCCGACGGCTCCTCGAGCGATCGCGCGCTTGGCATGGAGTCGCGCATCACGCGGCGCGACTTCCTGAACAGCTCGCTGCTCGCGTCGGGGGCGCTGCTGGCGGCCGGGCTCGCGCCCCGCGAGCTGCTCGCGCGGACGGCGGAGCGCGCGGGCGCCCGGCCCGCCGAAGCGGGCCTCGGCTGGGCGGGCTACAGCGGAGAGGGCGACTACCGGGACGCGAACGGCAACACCGAGGCGGTCGCCAACGCGGCCCACACGCTCCGGGACGGGACCTACGATCGGGTGCCTGCCGACCTCGTCGACACGCGCGAGGTCTACGATCTCGTGATCGTGGGCGGCGGCATCGCGGGCCTGTCCGCCGCGCTGTTCGCGCGCGCCCGCGCCAAGCGGCCGCTGTCGATCCTGATCATCGAGAACCACCCGATCTTCGGCGGCGAGGCGCGCCAGAACGACTTCGTCGTGGACGGGATCAAGCTGCAAGCGCCGCAGGGCTCGAACTATCTCCGCGCCCAGCGGCCTGGCAATCTCGTCGATCGGACCTACCAGATGATCGGCCTCGATTGGCGCGAGTTCGTCTACCAGGACTGGAAGGGACCGCAGCCGGCCCTCGAGCTATCCCGCACCAGCTACGCGCACCTCTACGCGATGCCGGCGAGCTTCGGCTTCTACTTCGGCGCGGAGTTCGGCAAGAGCCCGGGGACCTGGGTCGTCGATCCCTGGGGCAAGCAGCTCGAGGGATGCCCGTTCTCACCGGCGCTGCGCGAGGACCTGCTCCGCTGGCGATCGTTCACGAGCCGGGGATACGTGCACGAGCAGCGCTCCAAGCTCTCGGCTGCGCAGCTTGCGCACCTCGATTCGATCACGGAGGAGCAGCGCTGGCTGGAGCAAGCCGGCGTCGGAAGAGACGCGGTGCGGAGCTTCGTCTCGCCCCTCGTAGCGCAGGAAGTCGGCCTCGGTGCGGACGCGGTGTCGGGCCTGTTCATGTACACCTGGAGGCACCCGATGATCGACGACGTCGACCCAGCCGTGGAAGAGCCCGACCAGTGCTTTCCGGGCGGCAACTCGGGGGTCGCGCGCCACCTCGTCAAGGCGCTGATTCCCGATTCGATCGAGGGACCGCCGTCGATGACGGCGATCTGGAAGGGCGGCGTCCGCTTCCCGGCGCTCGACCGCGCGGGCCAGGAGGTGCGCATGCGCCTGCGCTCGATGGTGGTTCGGGTCGAGCACGACGGAGATCCCGCGCGCGCCGAGCAGGTGCTGGTGACATACGTCAAGGACGGCAAGGCCTACCGCGTGCGCGGACGCAGCGTGATCATGGCCGGCGGAGGTTGGGCCACGCGCCGGGCGGTGCGCGACCTGCCCGCGAGCCATCGCGAGGCGTACGAGAGCTTCTGCTACTCGGCGTTCCTGGTCGCCAACGTCGCGGTGCGCAACTGGCGCTTCCTGCACAAGCTCGGCCTGTCGGGCGGACGCTGGTTCGAGGGCTTCGGGAACTGGACCGAGGTGCGCACGCTGCCGAAGTTCGCGGCTTCGACGCCCACCGTCGGGCCGGATCAGCCGACCGTCCTGACGTTCTACGTGCCGCTGATGTTCCCCGGCCTGCCCACCGCGGCCCAAGGCTCGCGCGGGAGGGCCGAGCTGATGGCCACGCCGTACCGCGAGTACGAGAAGCGCATCCGCGAGCACCTGACGGCGCTCTTCGGATCGAGCGGGTTCGACGCCCGCCGCGACATCGCCGGCATCGTCCTCAACCGCTGGGGTCACGCCTTCGTCAATCCGGCACCCGGCTTCTTCGTCGGCAAGGACGGCAAGCCCGCGCCTCGCGACGTGATCCGCGCGCAGCCCTTCGCGCGCATCGCGTTCTCGCACGGCGATCTCGCCGGAACCATGAACCACATGCATTCGATCGCCGAGTCGTCGCGCGCCGCGAACCAGGTGCTCCACGCGCTGGACGCGGCCTGACGCGCTCAGCGCCCGCTGAACTTCGGCTCGCGCTTCTCGAGCAGCGCGCGGATGCCCTCGCGCGCGTCCTCGCTTCGCATCGTCGCCGCCTGCGCGAAGGCCTCGGCGCGCGCGGCGCCGCGCGGGTCCCAGCCGGCGCCGGCGTAGAGCGAGCGCTTCAGCAGCCGCACCGCCTCCGGAGCGCACGCCGCGATCGCTTCGGCGCGGCGCCGCGCGGCGGGCGCCACCTCGTCGGCTGACACGGCCTCGTGTACGAGGCCGATCGCCGCGGCCTCCGCGCCCGAGACCAGCCGCCCGCTGAAGAGCAGGTCGGCGGCCAGCGGGACGCCCACGATGCGCGGCAGCAGGTGGCTGATCGCCATCCCCGAGTGGAAGCCGAGCCGCGCGAAGTTGGCGCCGTAGCGCGCGTCGCGGTTGGCGACGCGCAGGTCGCAGACCAGCGCCAGGCCGAAGCCGCCGCCGACGGCGTGGCCGTTCATCGCCGCGATCGTCGGCATCGGCAGGTCGAAGACGTCGAGGAACGGCTCGTAGGTCCGATACAGCCGCTCGTAGTCCGGGAGCTCCTCGCCGCCGCGCGGCTCCGCGGGTGAAGCGCCCCGGAAATCGGCGCCCGCACAGAAGCTCGCCCCGCGGCCGGTCACGATCACGGCGCGCAGCGTGCGATCGGCCGCCGCCCGGCCTACGCACGCTCGGAACGCCTGCATGACCTCCGGCGTCATGCTGTTGCGGTTCTCGGGCCGGTTCAGCGTGATCGTGGCGATCCCGCCCCCGACTTCGTAGACAACCGCCGGCTCGCCCATGCTTCGAAGTGGTAGCATGGGGCACCCACCGCGAGGCACCCCCCATGCCCCGATCCCGCATTGTCGCAGTCCGAATCACCGCAGTGCTCAGCCTGCTGCTCGCGCTCGGCGCGGGCGCCGCTGCGGCCGACGAGACCTGCCAGTCGCCCTACCTGCCGAAGATCGTCGGGCAGGAGGACTTCGTCTACGTCTGGACGCTCGGCGTCGACGGCTTGGGCGACGGTTCCGACAAGCTCGTCACCGTCGGCGCCAACCCGGCGCGCCCTGGCTACGGCAAGGTCGTGTCGAGCGTCTCGGTCGGCGGCCGCCACGAGGCGCACCACGGCGGCTTCACCGACGACCGCCGCCAGCTCTGGGTCGGCGGCCTCGACGACAGCGCGATCTTCGTCTTCGACGTCGCCTCGGACCCGGCGCACCCCAAGCTCGTGAAGACGATCCAGGATTTCCCCCAGAGGACGGGCGGCGTCGTCGGACCGCACACCTTCTACGCGCTGCCCGGCCGCATGCTGATCAGCGCGCTCTCGAACGCCAAGGACGGCGGCGGGCGCACCGCGCTCGTCGAGTACAACAACCAGGGCGAGTTCGTGCGCACGGTCTGGATGCCGGCGGGCGCCGAGTACGGCTACGACGTGCGCGTGAACGCGAACCTGAACCGCATGCTGACGTCGTCCTTCACCGGCAAGGACAACTACATGCGGCCGCTCGGCGCGCTGCTGAAGGACGCCGAGGCGATGAAGCGCTTCGGCAACACCATGGTGGTCTGGGACCACCACACCATGAAGCCGCTGCAGACGCTCGCCGTGCCGGGCGCGCCGCTCGAGATCCGCTGGGCGCTCGAGCCCGGCCACCACTACGCCTTCACGGCCGCCGCGCTGACGGCCCGACTGTGGGGGGTGTTCCTCGCCGCCGACGGCAGCTTCGAAGCGGTCGACCTGGCGCCGATCGGCGACGCCGCCAAGGCGCCGCTCCCGGTCGACATCAGCCTCTCCGCGGACGATCGACACCTGTTCGTGTCGACGTTCGGCGACGGCAGCGTCCACGTCTTCGACGTCTCGGAGCCGCGCAAGCCGCGCGAGGTGCTGGTCCAGAAGATCGGCGGACAGCTCAACATGGTCTCGGAGTCGTGGGACGGGAAGCGCGTCTACTTCACGTCGTCGCTGCTCGCCAACTGGGACAAGGCGGGCCCCGACGGCGGGCAGTTCCTGCGCGCCTACGACTGGAACGGCCAGGCGCTCGCCCCGCGCTTCGCGATCGACTTCCAGGCCGAGAGGCTCGGGCGGCCGCACATCATGAACTTCGGCTCGGTCGACTTCTACCAGGGGCGGGTCGCCCTGAGCGAGCCACCCGCCGCGGCGGGGGACGGCGAGTGATCCGCGGCGTCGCCGCGGCGCTCGGGCTCGGGCTGCTCGCGATCGCAGCGCGCGCCGGTGCGCACGAGGCCGCCGCCGCTGCGCCGCTCGCGTTCGCCCTCCCGGAGCCCGGGAGCTACGAGCTGCCCGCCATCGCGCGGGTGCCCGACTTCGAGCTGCTCGACGAGCGCGGCGCCGCGGTGCGCCTGCTCGGGCTCGCCGCCGATCAGGTCGCGATCGTCTCGTTCGTCTACACGCAGTGCCCGGACGGACAGGGCTGCCCGCTCGCGCTCGCGGCGCTCCAGGGCATCGACCGCGCGCTGGCGCGCGACCCGGCGCTCGCTCGCCGCGTGCGGCTCGCGACCGTGAGCTTCGATCCCGTTCGCGACACCCCCGAGCGCATGGCGGCGCTGCGCGGTCGGCTGCACCCCGCGGCGGACTGGCGCTTCCTCACCGCCGCGAGCCCGAGCGCCGTCGCCCCGGTGCTCGCCGCCTTCGGGCAGGACGCGCTGCCGCTGGTGGACGCGCGCGGCGCGCAGCTCGGCCTGTTCCGCCACGTGCTGAAGGTCTTCCTGGTCGACGCGCGGGGCGCGGTGCGCAACGTCTACAGCGCGGGCTTCCTGTCGCCCGAGCTGGTGCTCGTCGATGCGCGCACGCTGCTGCTCGAGTCCGAGAGCGGCCGCGGCCGTCTTTCCCGGGCGCGGTCCGAGAACGCGGGTGTGTCCCCGTGACGCCGATCCGCTCCGATGCAGCCGAGCTCCGCGGCGACCGGCTCCCCGAGCTGCTCTCCAGCGCTGCGCCCGGCATCTTCGGGTCGCTTCCGTGCCGCGCGATCGCGCCGAACGCGGCCCGCATCGAGAACGCGGACCCCGACGAGCCGCTGCAGAGCGCGGCGAGCCGGATGTGGTGGAAGCAGGTCGGCGCCCTCGCCGTGGTCGCAGACGGGCAGCTCGTGGGATCGCTCTCCGAGGACGACCTGCTGCGCGTCACCGCAGCGCGCCTGGACGAGGCCAAGGCGGAGGTCGACGCGGCCGGCGGCGCGCTGCGGGTGTGGGACGACCTGCTCGGCCGCCTGCGCGTGGCGGACGCGATGACGCCGCGTGCCGAGCTGCCGCGCGCGCCGGCGGAGAGCCCGCTGCTCGCGGGCGTCGAGCAGATCTGCGCGCCCACCTCGGCCGGCACGCGCAGCCGCCACCTCTGGCTGCTCGGCGAGCGCGACGAGCTCGTGCGCGTGATCTCGATCCGCGACATCGCGCGCTACCTGACCGATCTCTACGACCGCGACTTCCCGGCCGAAGCGTTCCCGAGCGCGCAGCACCTCGCGTGCGCGCGCCGCTTCGCCGACGCCCTGCTCGACCTCCCGATCGGGGCGATCCCCGCCCTGGGCCACGCGCCGGTCGTCGCGCCGCTCGCGGCGCCGGGGGACGAGACGGTGCGGAGCATGTGGCAGGAGCGGCGCGGCTACGCGATCGCCGTCTTCGCCGACGGCGCGCCGATGGGGATCTGCACCCGGCGCGATCTGCTGCGCGCGCTGCGCAGTCCCTTCGTCAAGCTCGGCGACCTGCGCGCGGCCTGCCTGATGACGGTGCGGGTCAAGAGCGTGACCGACGTCGACACGCTGTGCGGGCTCTTCAAGCTGATGGCGATCGAGGGCTGCCGCCACATGCCGCTGCTCGACGAAGAGGACCGCGTGAGCCGGGTGATCTCGATGTGGGAGGCCGTCGCATTGCTGGGCGCGGGGCGCTGAGCGGTGCGCGCGAAGGCGGCCGCGGCGGGGAGCGAGATCGAGCGGCTGAAGCGCGAGGCGTGCGCCGCGGTCGACGCGCGCCGCGACGAGCTCGTCGCCGTGGCGCGCGAGATCCACGCGCACCCCGAGCTGGCGTTCGCGGAGCACCGCGCCGCGGCACTGCTGGTGGGCCGGCTGCGCGAGGCCGGGCTCCCGGTGGAGGCGCCCTGCTACGGGCTCGCGACCGCGTTCGAGTGTCGGATCGGCGCCGCCGGCGGGCCGACCGTCGCGCTGCTCGCGGAGTACGACGCGCTGCCGGGCATGGGCCATGCGTGCGGCCACAATCTGATCGCGAGCGCGGCGCTCGGCGCCGGCCTCGCGCTCGCCGCGCTGGGCGCGCGCCTCCCGGGCCGCGTCCGCGTGCTCGGCACGCCGGCCGAGGAGGCCGGCTGCGGCAAGGAGCTGCTGGCGCGCGCGGGCGCCCTCGAGGGCGTCGACGCCGCCCTGATGGTGCACCCCGCCGGCGTCGACCTCGAGGCGCTGCCGTCGATCGCGCTGGCCGAGGTCGACGTCAGCTACCGCGGCGTCGCCTCGCACGCATCCGCGATGCCGGAGCGCGGCGTCAATGCGCTCGACGCGCTGGTGACCGCGTATCAGGCGATCGCGCAGCTGCGCCAGCACATCCGCCCGACCGAGCGCATCCACGGCATCATCACCGACGGCGGCCAGGCGCCGAACGTCGTGCCCGAGCGCGCGGCGGGCCGCTTCTACGTGCGCGCGCGCGACGCCGGCGAGCTCACCGCGCTGAAGCGCCGCGTCGAGGGCTGCTTCCGCGCCGGCGCCGAGGCGACCGGCGCCGCGCTCGCGATCGACTGGCTCGAGCCCGACTACCTCGAGATGCGCAGCAACGCGCCGATCGCGGAACGCTACCGCCGGAACGCCGAGGCGCTCGGGCGCCGCTTCTTCCCGCTCGAGAAGCTGCCGCCGGGCGTGCTCGCCACCACCGACATGGGCAACGTGAGCCAACGCGTCCCGGCGATCCATCCCTACATCGCGGCGGCGCCGATCCACTGCAGCATCCACAATCCGGAGTTCGCGCGACACGCGGGCTCGCCGTCGGGCGACGCGGCGGCGCTGGACGGCGCCAAGGCGCTCGCCATGACCGCGCTCGACTACCTGCTCGACCCCGATCTGCGGCGGCGCTCGCGCGAGGCGTTCGACGCGGCGGCCAGGACAGCGGAGGAGCGGCCATGAGTCTGGTGCATTCGCTCGATCACAGCGTGGTGTTGGTGCGCGACCTCGACGCCGCCACCGCGAGCTACCGGCGGCTGCTCGGCCGGGAGCCGTCGTGGCGTGGATCGAATCCGGCGCTCGGCAGCGCGAACGCGCTGTTCCGGCTGGACAACAGCTACCTCGAGCTGCTCGCGCCCGCGGGCTCGGCCGGCATCGCCGGCCTGCTCGGCGCCTGGCTGGACGAGCGCGGCGAAGGCCCGCTCGGCTTCGCCTTCGGCACCGACGATGCGCTGCGCTGCGCGGAGGGGCTGCGCAAGCAGGGCTTCGCCGCGAACGACCCGAGCGAGGGCGAGAACCGCGAGTCGACGACCGGCGCGCTGCGGCGCTGGCGGCACGTGATGCTGCCGCCGAGCGCCACGCGCGGGCTGCTGGTCTTCGCGGTGCAGCACCTCTCGGGGCCCGAAGCGCTCGCGCCCGCGACGCCGTTCGTCGACCCGCGGACGGCGGTGAGCGGCCTCGACCATCTGGTGATCCAGAGCGACGACCTCGAAGCGGCGCGCGAGCTCTACGGCCAGGGCTTCGGCATCCGCCTCGCGCTGGACCGCACCTTCGCCGAACGCGAGACGCGCATCCTGTTCTTCCGCGTCGGCGGCGTGACCCTCGAGGTGGCGGGCCGGCCCGGTCCGCCGCCGCGCGTCTCGGACGCGCCCGACCGCCTGTGGGGCGTCGCCTGGCAGGTGCCCGACGCGGAGGCGACGCGGCGCCGGCTCGCCGCCGCCGGCTTCGACGTCTCGGAGGTGCGGCCCGGGCACAAGCCCGGCACGCGCGTGTGCACGGTGCGCGGTGAGACCCACGGCGTGCCGACGCTGCTGATCGAGGCCGCGAGCTGAGCTCGCTCGCGAGCGGCGACTCTCACGCCGCGACCACGTAGTCGACGAGCTCGCGGCGGCCGAGGCGCGCGAGCTGGGCGCGGATCTCGCCGCGGGCGAAGGCGCCCGCCACCGAGACGACCACCGGAAGCGGCGGAAGCGAAGGCAGCGCTTCGGGCCGCACGACGGGCGCGCCGTGGATGCGCTCGCCGAGCCGGCCCGGATGCAGCTCGACGATCGCCGCCGGCTGCTTCGCGTGCACCAGCAGCGCGCGGCGGAGCGCCTTGCCGGTCTCCCCATAGCCCCACAGAATGTACGCACCAACGTGTCGGAGGGGGCCCGACGCCAGGAAGCTCGCCTTGCAGGCGAGGAAGCGCGCCTGCGCGTAGGCAGGATGCGTGCGCCAGAGGCGCGCCGAGCCTTCGCGCCAGGCGAGCAGCCGCCGCGGCACGACCCCGAAGCGATCGCCTGCGGCGCACAGCCGCAGCAGCAGGTCGTAGTCCTCCGGCCAGCCGCAGTCGCGGTAGCCCAGCGCGTGCAGCACGTCGCGCCGCAGCATCCAGGTCGGGTGCGGGAGGGGGCATTCGACGAAGCGCTCGCGGCGCACCGCCTCCGCCGAGTCGATGGTGCGCAGCCAGCGCTCGTAGTCGCGCAGGCCCGCGCGCAGCCCGGCGCGCGGGAAGACGCGCACGTGGCATCCCACGCCTGCGAGGGTCGGGTCGGCTCGCAGCGCCGCCACCTGCTCGGCGAGCCGGCGGCGGTGCATCAGGTCGTCGGCATCCATGCGCGCGACGAGCTCGCCGCGGCAGGCCGACAGGCCGGCGTTCAAGGCGGCGACCAGCCCGCGCCGCGGCGTCGCCAGCACGCGAAAGCGCGCGTCGTGCTGCGCCGCGCGCTCGGCGCAGGCGCGCGTCTCATCGCGCGAGCCGTCGTCGACGAGCACGCACTCGAAACGCGCTTCGCTCTGGCGGCGGATGCTCGCGAGGCAGGCCGGCAGCGTGGCCACCGCATCACGCGCCGGGAGCAGGATCGACACCAGCGGCGCGCTCACGCCGCGGCGGTCTCCGCAACCAGCGGCCCGGCGAGCACGCGCGCGCCGAGCACGCTGTGGTCGAGACCAGCGGCCGCGTCGAGGCGCGCCAGCCACTCCGGCAGGTCGACGGGCACCTTCAGCAGCCGCTCCTCGACGCCGCGTGGCGCGAGCGCCTGCACCCACGCCGGCCACCAGGGCGTGACGGGGCCCGCGAGCGGCTCGAGCAGCAGCAGCGCCGCGCCCGTTCGCAGCGCGGCGGCCACCGCCTCGAGCAGTGCGTCGCGCGCGCGTTCGGCCAGCTCGTTGACGGCCCAGCCGAGCAGCCACAGCTCGCCGCCCGCGGGCCGCGGCAGCGCCTCGGGCAGCCGCCCGCGCCGCGCGCGCGCGGCGAGCCCGAAGGCCGCCCAGGTACGGCGAGCCTCGGCGAGCAGGAAGCCCGAGCGGTCGATGCCGCAGATGCGCGGGCGCGTCGCGAACGCGAGCGCCGCCGCAGCGCCGGACGCGCCCGTCCCACAGCCCAGGTCGTGGACCACGCGAACGGTCCCGAAGCGATCGACGCCGATCTGAGACAGCGCGTGATGCACGGTGAGGAAGTGCAGCGGTGCGTAGGCGGTGGCGGCAGCGGCGCGCTTGCCGCGGCCCTCGAGGGCGCGCGCGGCGAGATCGGCGCCCTCGCGGCGCTCGACGTAGAGCGACGAGAGCGCCTGCACGCCCTTGCGAATCTCGCGGAACTCGAGGCCGGCGCCGTGGTGCGCGACGCTCGCGGCCAGCCACGCGTCGAAGGCGGCGCGCACGGGTCCTTCGAGATAGGGGACGGGCCGGCCGAGGCGTTCGCGCCGCGAGCGCGTCAGAAGAATCCCTTGGGCAGCAGGTTCTGCGCGCGCGCGTCGCGCTCCAGCGACTCGCGGAAGTCCGGGTGCGCGATCGAGATCAGCGCCCGGGCGCGCTCGGCGACCGACTTGCCCTTCAGGTTCACCATGCCGTACTCGGTCACCACGTACATCACGTCCGTGCGCGGCGTCGTGACGATGTTGCCCGGCGTGAGCGCGGTGACGACGCGGCTGCGCCGCTCGCCGCCCTTCTCGTAGGTCGAGGACAGGCACATGAAGGACTTCCCGCCGCGCGAGGCGTAGGCGCCGCGCACGAACTGGAGCTGGCCGCCGGTGCCGGTCAGGTGGCGGTGTCCCGACGACTCCGACGCGGCCTGCCCCTGCAGGTCGATCTGCGTGGTGTTGTTGATCGAGACCACGCGGTCGTTCTTCATGATGTTGTGGGGCAGGTTGGTGTAGTCGACCGGGTGGCTCGTGACGCGCGGGTTGCGGTGGATGAACTGGTACTGCCGCCGGGACCCCAGCGCGAAGGTGAAGACCGACCGATAGCGGTCGATCGCCTTGCGGGCGCCGGTGACGAGGCCGGCCTCGATCAGGTCGATCATGCCGTCCACCAGCATCTCGGTGTGGATGCCGAGGTCGCGCACGCCGGCCTCCTTGAGCAGGACGCACACGGAATTCGGCATCCCCCCGACCCCGATCTGCAGGCAGGCGCCGTCCTCGATCTCCGCCGCGATCAGCGCCGCCACCTTGCGGTCGACCTCGGTGGGCGCCGGATTCGCGAGCTCGGCCTGCGGCTCGTCGCTGCCCGGGATGATGTAGTCGACGTCGCTCGCGTGCACAGACTCCTCGCTGCCGTAGACGTAGGGCATCGACTCCGAGGTCTCGACGATCAGCAGCCGCGCGCGCTCGACCATCGCCTTCTGGTAGCTGACGGCGCCGCCGAAGTTGAAGAAGCCGTGCTCGTCCATCGGGCAGGTCTTGATGCAGACCACGTCGATCGGGTCGACGAAGCGGCGGTAGTAGTCGGGCGCCTCGCCGAAGTTCATCGGGATGTAGTTGCAGCGGCCGGCGTCGTGCTGCCCGCGGTCGTAGGAGGAGAAGTGCCAGTTGAACCACAGGAAGTGCTCGGCGTTCGGGTCGGCTTCCAGCACGGCGCGCGGCCGCATCGAGAGGCAGCTGCGGATCTTGACGCCGCGCAGCTCGTCGGCGCGCTCCGCGAGCGCGCGATCGAAGCGGTCCGGCTGCCCCATGCCGAAGCCGTAGTCCACCCAGTTGCCGGACTCGACGAGCACGGCGGCGGCCTCGGGTGAGATCGTCTCGGGCTGTCGACCCATTGCGCGTTCCCTTCAGTCGCGGGGCAGGGCGACGAGCTGGCGCGCCATCAGCACGCGCTGGATCTGCCCGGTCCCCTCCACGATGTCCATCGCCTTCACGTCGCGGAACAGCTTCTCGATCGGATGGTCGCCGCGGCCGCCGGCCTCGCCGAGCAGCTCCATGCCGAGCACGGTGGCCTCGAGCGCGGCGGGCGGCGCGGCGGCCTTCGCCATCGACGCCTCCAACACGTTGGGCTGCCGCGCGTCGGCGAGCCACGCCGCGCGCCAGCACAGCAGCCGCGCGGCGCGCAGGCGGCGCTCGATTCGCTCGAGGCGGTCGCGCACGCGCGGGTCGTCGAGGCGGCCCGACTCCCGCGCGAATTCGAGCGCCGCGTCGAGCGCGGCGCGGCCGATGCCGACGGCCATCGCGCCGATCATCGGGCGCGTCGCATTGAACGACTGCATCGCCCCCTTGAAGCCGGCCTGCCGCGCGTAGTGCGTCTCTCCGCCCAGCAGATTGGCGGCCGGCACGCGGCAGTCGCGCAGCGTGAACGAGGTCGACTCGTAGGCCTTGAGCCCCATCTTCTTCTCGATCTTGAAGTCGCCGAGGCCTCGCGTCGCGCGCTCGACCACGAAGGCACGGTGGCCGGCGCGTTCCAGCGCCGGGTCGACGGTGGCCCACACCACGATCCAATCGGCGCGGCTCGCGTTGGCGGCGAACGACTTGTCTCCGTTCAGCACCCAGCAGTCGCCGTCGAGCCGCGCGCTGGTGCGGATGCCCGCGACGTCCGAGCCTGCCCCGGGCTCGGTCATCGCGAACGAGCCCCAGCGCGGCCGATCGGGGGTGCGGAACGGTCCGAGGAAGCGCTCCTTCTGCTCGGGCGTGCCCATCGACAAGAGCGGCGGCTCGCCGAGGCCGGGGCCCGGGAACGAGACGGCGACACCGCGGTCCCAGTAGGCGAGCTCCTCCGAAACGAGGCAACCGGCCACCGAGTGCCCGGGCGCACGCATGCCAGAAGGGTCCCCCGACCCGTGTTGGCGAGCCCCCGTCCGGGGGCGAGCGGAATCATCAGCTGGGCCGGGCCAGCGCGTGCGGCCGAGGCCGAGCTTCACGAGCTCATCGAAGAAGGGATGGTCGGGGGGGAGCGGGCGCCCGGCCCGGTCGGCTTCGACGCCGAGCGGGCGGATGCGGGCGCGGCCGAGCTCGCGCAGGCCCGCGAGGCGCTTGCCCAGCTCGTCGTCGATCGTGAAGTTCACGGCGGAGCCACCAGGGCGAGCGGCTCCGCGCGCCTCGCGAGCGCGCGGCCCGCGTCCTCGCGCGCCGCGTCGACGCCGCCGAAGAGCAGGCCGAGCGCGCGCGCCTCGCGCATCCACTTCTCGACCGGGTAGTCCTGCATGAAGCCGTGCCCGCCCAGGATCTGCACGGCGTTGGGCGTCACGAACATCGCCTGCTCGGCGGCTTCGGCAAAGGCCGTGGCGCACAGCGCGTCGGCCTCTTCGCCGCGATCCAGCGCGCAGGCGGCCTCCTGCACGAGCAGTCGCGTGGCGTCGACGGCCGTGGCCATGTCGGCGATCAGGAAGGCGAGCGCCTGGTGGTGCGCGATCGGGCGTCCGAAGGCGACGCGCTCGAGCGCGTAGGCGCGCGAGAACTCGGCTGCCGCGCGCATCACCCCGACGAGCAGCGACGCCACGTCGTGTCGGGCACGCGCCAGCGCGCGCCGCGCGGCGCGCGGGTTCACCCACCAGGCGCGCACGGGCGCGCGCTCCAGGCGCAGCTCGCTGGCGCCCGCCGCGCGCAGCGCCGCGCCGCGCAGCTCGCTGCGCGCGATCCCGCCGTCGATCACCGCGGCCGAATCGCGATCGAGCAGCACCAGCAGGTCGACGCGGTCGGCTGGCACCCACGGCAGCACGCCGCTCGCGTGCCCGGCGCGGAGCTCGACGCGGCTCTCGCCGTTCCACGCCAGCACCGCGCGCGCGCCCGGGCGCTCGAGCAGCGGCGCGGCGAGGCCCTGGAGGGCCGCCTCCTCGCCGAGCTCGGCGAGCGCATGGAAGGCGGGGCCGAGCGGATCGAGAGCGAGCGCGGCGCCGGCGTCGGCGGCGGCGAGCTCCTCGAGCACCAGCGCGCGCGCGAGCGCGCCGAGCCCCGCGCCGCCGAGCGACTCGGGCCACGCCGCGGCGGCGAGCCCGATCTCGGCAAAGGCCCGGCGCGCCGCGTCGTCGACCCCACGCGCCGCCTCGAACTCGCGCGCGCGCGGCCGCAGCCGCTCGGCGCCGAACTGCCGCGCCGTCTCGCGCAGCAGCTCGAGCTCGGGATCGAGGGAGAGGTCGATCATGGCGCCGGGAGACGGTCGCGCAAGAACGCGGTGCTGCCAACTCGGCCGAGCGTGGCAACATCCCGGGATGCCCGGACCCGAGCCCCGCGCTTGATGCGCTCGCTGCGCGCGGTCGCCGCCCTCGCCGCCCTCGGCCTCGGCTTCGGAGCCGTGACCTGGTACGCCCTCGAGGGCAAGGAAGTCGGCGTGCTGCGCACGCGCCGCCCCGACGGCTCGATCCAGGAGACACACGTCTGGGTCGCCGAGGACGAGGCGGGCCCGGTGATCGAAGCGGCGACCGCCGAGCGCTCCTGGTACCGGAACCTCCTCGCGGAGCCTGGAGTCGAGCTGCGGCGGCGCCACGGATCGCTGCATCGCTACCGCGCCGTGCCCGAGCCCGGCGACGCCGGGCATGAGCGGATTCGGGCTCTGCTGCGCGCCAAGTACGGCTGGGCCGATGTCTGGGTCGGCTGGCTGCAGGACACCTCGCGCTCGATCCTGGTGCGCCTCGAGCCGCGCGACTAGCTACTGCACGATGCGGTAGAGCACCGTGCCGCGCGCGCAGACGCGGCGCGTCGCGGCGGCCGCGACCTCGACGTCGCAGAAGAAGGCCTCGCCGTCGCGGTGCGCGCAGCGGCCGAAGGCGACCAGCTCCTCGCCCGGCGGCGGCGCCAGGATCTGCGCCTGCAGCGCGGGCGTCGACGCCTTGAAGGGCCCCGGGCCGGTGACGGCCCAGGCCGCCATCGCGCCCGTCGTGTCGAGCAGCGCGAGCACGGCGCCCTCGTGCGCGCCGCCGCCGGCATCGCCGTTGGCCGCGCGCCAGGGCAGCCGGATCCGCGAGCGGCCGCCCGCCATGTGCTCGATGCGCAGGCCGAGGCCGGCCATGAACGGCGCCTTCTCGATGTGCGGGCCGAGCGGGCCGGGCCGGGCGGCACCGTCGTCGCCGGCCGCGAGCGGCGTCTCGGCGGGCGCGGCGCCGAAGCGCCCGCGCGCGGCGAGCAGGCCGTGCGCGATCGGCTTGCCGTCCGCGGTCGCGATCGCGACGTCGGCGAAGCAGAGCTCCTTGCCGGCGCGCAGCCGGCGCGCCTCGGCGACGACCGCTTCTTCCTTCGCGGCGGCGAGGTAGGTCACCTCGAGACCGCTGCTGTGCAAGGGGGCGGCCTCGGGTCTTAGCGTGGCGCGCGCCACCGCTCCGCCGGCGATCGCGACCAGCGAGGCGGCGACGCCGCCGTGCAGCACCCGGCCCGGATTGGTGTTGCCCTCGCGGAACGGCAGGCGCAGCCGCACGGCGTCGCCGGCGAGTGCGTCGATCTCGACGCCGAGCGCGCGCGCGTACTCCGACTTCTCGATCCAGCGCACCACGTGGTCCATGCACTATCCCTTGCCCGGCAGCAGGCAGCAGTGCACCGCGCGCTCGCCGGGGAATTCGCCCGCCAGCGTGCGCACGGCGCGCTCCGCCTCGCGCAGCCCGAAGCGATGGGTCTGGAGCTTCGCGAGCGGGAGCCGACCCGACTCGATCAGCCGGATCGCCTGCTGGTAGGCGGCGTAGGTGACGCCGATCGCGCCGCGGATCGCGATCTCCTTCAGCACGATCTTGTCGGAGACGAAGTCGCCGACCGGCTTCATGCCCTTCACGCCCGCGAGCACCACGGTGCCGCCCGGGGTCGCGCAGTCGACCGCGTCGCGCACCGGCTCGGTCGCGAAAGCGGTGACCTCGACGACGACGTCGGCGCCGCGCCCGCCGGTCAGCTCGCGCACGCGGGCGCGCACGTCCTCGCGGTCCGCCACGATGGTGTGGTCGGCGCCGAACTCGCGGGCGAGCGCCAGCTTGTGCGCGTCGCGCTCGAGCCCGGTCACCAGGATCGGGCCGGCGCCCGCTTCGCGCGCCGCGATCACGCTGGCGAGCCCGCGCTGGCCCGGTCCCATCACCAGGATCGTGTCGCCCGGCCGGGTGCGCGGGATCTCGACCGCCCAGCGGAAGCCGGCGCCGAGGGGATTGAACAGCACAGCGAGCTCGGCGGGCAGCTTCGGGTCGACCTTGTGCAGGATCGCGTTCGACGGCAGGTAGAGGTACTCGGCGTAGGCGCCCCACAGGCCGGGCGGCTCGGCGAGCGGGATGTACGAGTAGATCCGGCGCACGACGCACAGGTGATACGAGCCGCCGCGGCAGCTCCGGCACGCGCCGCACGGCAGCATCGTCTCGACCGCGACGCGGTCGCCCGCGGCCACGCCCCAGCGCTGCGCGGCGTGCTCGCCGATCTGCTCGACGATGCCGAGCGGCTCGTGCCCCGGCACGAGCGGCAGCGGGACGCGCAGCACGCCCTCGAACGACTCGACGTCGCTCCCGCAGATGCCGCAGGCCTCGACGCGCAGCAGCGCGTCGTCGGCGCCGATCGCCGGCAGCGGCAGCTCGCGCGGCTCGATGCGGCGCGGGGCGGTCTGGACCATGGCGAGGGCGCTGCGTGCCGTCATGCGTCCCTCGGTCAGCGCCAGGCGAAGACCGGCTGCTCGAAGTGCGCGACGCGGGTCGCCTCGCCGCGCATCACGACCTCGCGGAGCTGGTAGACGATCGCCGCGGTCGGCGCGTGCACGTGCGCGCCGGCCATCGGGATCGAGATCACCGGGCGGTCGCTCTCCGGGATCTTGCGCAGGCGCGGCACGCCGGGACGCTCGAGGTCCGCGAGCGGCACGCGGTGCACCGACGCCACCTCGCGCGGATCGGCGGCGAGCTCCGCGGCCGCGCCGCCCCACACCACGACCGGCGTGATCACGTAGCCCGAGCGCGTCGGATAGTCGTCGAGCAGCCCGAGCACGCTCACCGGCGGCAGCGCGAGCGACACCTCCTCGCGTAGCTCGCGCAGGGCCGCCTGCTCGGCGCTCTCGCCCGGGTCGAGGCGCCCGCCCGGCAGCGCCCACTGGCCGGCGTGCCGGCGCAGCTTGGAGGCGCGGCGCGTCAGCACGAAGCAGGCGCGGCCGTCGGCGTCGGCCACCAGCGCCAGCGCCACCGCCGCGGCGCGCCGGCCGCCGAGCGCCTCGGCGCGGCGCTCGAAGCCGCGCAGCCGCTCGGCCGCGAGCTCGCGGAGCGCGTCGCCGAAGCCGCCGGGCTCGAGGTTCATGCTCGCGCCAGGATACCGCCCTGCCCGGCGGTCGCAGTCGGGTATCCTCGCGCCTGCGCCCAGCCGGAGGACGCATGCGCCGCGCCGTCGCCCATCGCCGCATCCCGCTGCCGAAGGCAGGCGTCGAGATCGCCCTGCTCGACTGGGGCGGCGACGGACCGCTCGTGCTGATGCACCACGCGAACGGCTTCTGCGCCGGCACGCTCGGCCTGGTCGCCGAGGCGCTGGTGCCCGCCTGGCGCGTGGTGGGCGTCGACGCGCGCGGCCACGGCGACTCCTCGAAGCCCGAGGGCCCGGATGCCTACCGCTGGGAGCGCTTCGCGGAGGACCTGCTCGGCGTGGCCGAGGTGCTCGCGGCGGAGCGCCCCGACGGCCGCATCGCGGTCGGCCTCGGCCACTCCTTCGGCGGCACCGCGGTGATCGGCGCCGCCGCGCATCGGCCGGAGCTGTTCGGCCGCCTGGTGCTGGTCGACCCCGTGATCCCGCCACCGCCCGACTGGATCGCGGGCTTCGATCCGGAGCGCGCGCAGCGCATGCGCGGCATGGTCGAGGCGGCGCGCCGACGCCGTTCGGTGTGGGCGAGCCGCGCCGAGGCGCGCGCCCACTTCGCGGCGCGCAGCCTGTTCGCCGAGTGGCTGCCCGAGGCCCTCGATCTCTACGTCGCGCACGGGCTGCGCCAGCGCGCCGACGGCCAGGTCGAGCTCAAGTGCCCCGGCGAGATCGAGGCTACCGTGTTCTCCGAGGCCGGCGGCCTCGACATGCCGGCGCTGGCGCGCCGCGTGCGCGCCCCGAGCACCTGGCTGTGGGCCGCGCGCGGCAACTTCCCGCGCTCGCTCTACGAGCGCATCGCCTGCGAGATGGCCGACGCGCGCATCGTCGACGCCGACTGCGGGCACCTGATCCCGATGGAGCGCCCCGAGCTCGTGGTCGAGGTCGTGCGCGACGCGGCGGGCGCCGAGGAGGAGCGGCGGTGGGCATCTTCGACGAAGTGAGCGACGGCATGAAGGCGGCGCTCAAGGCCAAGGACGAGGTGCGGCTCACCGCGCTGCGCGCGATCCGCGCCGCGTTCCTGAACGAGATGAAGAAGGACAACGCGACGGCGCTCGCGGACGACGTGTGCGTCGCGCTGCTGCGCCGCCTCGAGAAGCAGCGGCAGGAGAGCATCGAGGCCTTCGAGTCCGCGGGCCGCCCGGACCGCGCCGCCGCCGAGCGCGCCGAGCTGGCGGTGATCGAGGGCTTCCTCCCGAAGCTCGCCGACGAGGCGCAGACGCGCGCCTGGGTGCGCGAGGCGATCGCCGCGAGCGGCGCCCACGGCGCGAAGGAGCTCGGCAAGGCGATGGGCGCGCTGATGAAGGCGCACAAGGGCGACGTCGACGGCAATCTCGCGCGCCGGATCGCGGCGGAGCTGCTGGCGTGACGAGCACGCCCGCCGCCGCGCGCCCGCTGCCCGACGGCCTGGTCGCCTTCGTCAAGCGCGAGTGCCCGACCTGTGCGCTGGTGGCGCCCGTGCTCGCCGACCTCGCCGGCCGCGCCGCGCTCACGGTCTACACGCAGGACGACCCCGCGTTCCCGCCCGGCGTCGCGGTGCTCGACGACAGCTCGCTCGAGGTGTCGTGGCACCACGCGATCGAGGCGGTGCCCACGCTCGTGCGCGTCGAGGGCGGCGTCGAGCGCGAGCGCGTGCTCGGCTGGCACCGCGGCGACTGGGAGCGACTCACGGGCGTGTCGGATCTCGGTGCGGGCCTTCCGGCGTGGCGGCCCGGCTGCGGCTCGCGCTCGGTCGACCCGGACCTCGCGCCCGAGCTCGCGGTGCGCTTCGGCGCCGCCCGGCTGCGCGCGCGCCGCGTGGCGCTGGCGGGGCTCGAGGACGAGGCGGAGGCGCTCTTCGAGCGCGGCTGGACCGACGGGTTGCCGGTGGTGCCGCCGACCGAGCGCCGCGTGCTGGCGATGCTCGAAGGCACCAAGCGCGCGCCCCAGGAGATCGTCGCCGTGGTGCCGCCCGACCTGGTCGAGTGCAGCGTCGAGAAGGTCGCGATCAACGCGGTGCTGGCCGGCTGCAAGCCCGAGTACCTGCCGGTCGTGCTCGCCGCGGTCGAGGCCGCCTGCACCGACGCCTTCAACATCCACGGCCTGCTCGCGACGACGATGCCGGTCGGGCCGGTGCTGATCGTGAACGGGCCGATCCGCCGCGCGATCGGCATGAACTCGGGGATCAACGCCCTCGGGCAGGGCAACCGCGCCAACGCGACGATCGGCCGCGCGCTGCAGCTCGTGATCCGCAACGTCGGCGGCGGCCGGCCCGGCGAGGTCGACCGCGCGACCTTCGGCAACCCGGGCAAGCTCGGCTTCTGCTTCGCCGAGGACGAGGAAGGCTCGCCGTGGACGCCGCTCTCCGCGGACCTCGGCGTCGCCGCGGGCCGCAGCAGCGTGACGCTGTTCCCCGGCGAAGGGCCGCGCTCGATCGTCGACCAGCTGTCGCGCGAGCCCGAGTCGCTGGCGCGCAGCTTCGCCGCGTGCCTGCGCACGCTGCACCACCCGAAGCTGCCGCTCGTCTTCGACTGCATCCTCGCGGTATCGCCCGAACACGCGCGCGTGTTCGCCGACGCCGGCTGGGACAAGAAACGCCTGCTCGATCGCCTCCACGCGCTGCTCCAGCTCCCGGGCAGCGAGATCGTGCGCGGTGCGGGCGGCATCGCCGAGGGCGTGCCCGAGAACCTCGCCGGGGCCACGCTCCCGAAGTTCCGCCCCGGCGGGCTCCTGCTCGTGCATTGCGGTGGACGCGCGGGGCTGTTCTCTGCCATGATCGGCGGCTGGGCGAACGGCGCGACGGGCAGCGCGCCGGTGATCCGGGAGATCGAGGCATGAGCCGCATCCTGCTGGACCCGACCAGCGAGCGCGCGCTCGCGGTGCGCGCGCGGCTGCCGCGCCTGACCTCGCTGGCCGGCGTGACGGTCGGCCTGCTCGACATCTCGAAGCCGCGCGGCGACCGCTTCCTCGACCGCATCGCCGCGCGTCTCGCCGGACAGGGCGCGGCGGTGAAGCGCTACCGCAAGCCCACCTTCACCAAGCCCGCGCCGGTCGACCTGCGCCAGGAGATCGCCGTCCAGTGCGGCGCCGTCGTGGAGGCGCTGGCCGACTGAGGGAGCTGTACGTCGTGCAGTGTGCACGACATCGTCGACCTCGAAGCCCGGGGTGTGCCCGGCGTCTTCGTGGCGACCGTCGAGTTCACCGACGGCGCCGAACACCAGGCGCGCGCACTCGGCGCCGACCCGGCCGCGGTGTACGTGGAGCACCCGATCCAGGACCGCACCGACGCCGAGATGGAAGCCATCGCCGATCGCGCCTTCGAGCGGATCCTCGCGAACCTCGTCGCGCGGAGGGAGAGCTAGGCGTGGCGCTCGGGGCCGCCGGCATCGCCGAGCTGGCGGCGCTGTTCGCCGCGACCGAGCTGCGCGCGCTGGCGCGCCGGCTCGCGCGCGGGCGCGCGCGTCCCGGCTGGTCGCTGCGCACCGAGCTGGCCGTGGCGGCGATGAAGGCCGTGCTCGAGCGCTCGAAGCGACGCGGGATCCCGTGGCTGCGCGACGCCCAGGCCGTCGCGCTGCCGCGCTCCCGCTTCCTCGGCCAGGTGCGCTTCGCGCCGGTCGACGCGGCTGGTGTGGCAGCGCGCTGGTGTACGCCTTCGAGCGCGCCGGACTCGCGCCGCGTGGTCGTGTACTTCCACGGCGGCGGCTACGTGATCGGGTCGGTCGACACCCACCGCGAGACGCTCGCGCGCCTGGCCGTGCAGGCTCGCGCCCGCGTGCTCGGCGTCGAGTACCGGCTCGCGCCCGAGCATCGCTTCCCGGCCGCGCACGACGACTGCCTCGCCGCCGTGCGCTGGGCGATCGCCGCGGGCGCCGAGCCGCGCTGCCTGGCGCTGGCCGGCGACTCGGCGGGCGGCGCGCTCGCGGCGGCGACGCTCGCGGCGCTGCGCGACGCCGGCGATCCGCTCCCGGCCGCGGCCGTGCTGGTCTCGCCGTGGGTGGATCCGCTGGCGGCGGGTGGCTCGATGGACGCCAACGAGCGCTTCGACTTTGGCGACCGCGAGCTGCTGGTCGGCTGGATCGAGGCGTACCTCGGCCCCGCCGCGCCGCGCGACCCGCGCGTCTTCCTGCTCGACGCGAAGCTCGAGGGCCTCCCGCCGCTCCTGGTCCAGGCCGGGGGCGCCGAGATCCTGCTCGACCAGGTGCGCGCCTTCGCCGCGCGCGCGCGCGCGGCCGGCGTCGACGTCCAGCTCGACCTGCACGCCGACATGTTCCACGACTTCCAGATGCAGGCCGCGCTGATCCCCGAAGGCGCGCGCGCGATGGATGGCGTCGCGCGCTTCCTCGACGAGCGGCTCGCGTGATCCTCGACGTCTTCTCCGAGCTGCAGCGCCCGGCGCCGTTCGCGCCGGACCACGAGGCGCGGCTGCTCGCGGAGGCGGTCGAGCAGGCACAGCTCGCCGACCGGCTCGGCTTCGGCTGTTGGTGGACGGTCGAGCACCACGGCGCCGTCGAGTTCAGCTACAGCTCCGCGCCCGAGCTGATCCTCGCCGCGCTGTCGCAGCGCACCGAGCGCATCCGCTTCGGGCACTCGGGCGTGCTCGCGCCGTTCCGCATCAACCATCCGCTGCGCGTTGCCGAGCGCGGCGCCTGGATCGACTTGCTCTCGAATGGCCGCCTCGAGATGGGTCTCGCGCGCTCGGGCGGCACCGAATGGGAGGCCTTCGGCGTCGACGCCGACACCTCGCGCGAGCAGCTGCGCGAGGCGCTCTGCATGCTGCCGCGCATGTGGACGCAGGACTCGTTCAAGTGGGAGAGCCCGCACCTGGTGATCCCGGAGCGCAACGTGGTGCCGAAGCCGCTCCAGAAGCCCCACCCGCCGCTGTGGCAGACCTGCACCAGCCCGGAGTCGTTCGAGATGGCGGGCGAGCTGGGCGTCGGTGCGCTCGCGACGACGCTGCTGTCGCCGCTCGCGCTGCTCGCGGAGCTCTTCGCGCACTACCGCGCCGGCCTGGCGCGCTGCCGTCCGGCGGGTCACTTCGTGAACGACCGGCGCGCGGTCTTCACCTTCCTGCACTGCGCGGAGACGCGGCGGGCCGCGATCGCGAGTCGCGCCGCCGAGGCGGCGCTCTGGTTCGTGAACGCCGCGCCCGTGGTGTTCCGGGTTCCACGCAGCGTCTGGATCGACGCGATCCGCGGCCAGGCGCAGGCCAACGCCCCGGGCGCGACGCGCGCCGTCGCGGCGGCGCAGGTCGCCACCGACCTCGATCTCGACGACCCGGTGCCGGTGGTCCGCCTGCTCAACCGCCAGCTCGCCGGCCATACGCTCGATCCGCTCGAGGTCTACGAGGCGCTCGAGCCGCTGGAGTCGGTGATCGTCGGCGACGTCGATCTGTGTCGGCGCAAGCTGCGCCGCTACGCCGAGCTCGGCACCGACCGGCTGATGTGTCTGATGCAGTTCGGAACGCTGCGGCACGAGCACGTGATGCGGAGCCTGCGCCTGGCCGGCGAGGCGCTGCTTCCCGAGTTCTCCGCGTAGCGGAGGGGCGCGATGGCCGAGGAATGGGCGCTCGGCTCGGTCTTCCACTTCACCGTGAACGCCACGAGCTTCGAGCGCTCGCTCGCGTTCTACCAGAAGCTCGGCTTCCGGCTGCTGCGCGACAACCGCGACGTGATCTGGCCGGCGGAGGTCGCCGAGAACTTCGGCATGGCGCGCGCGCAGGGGCGCGGGGCGCTGCTGGCGCTGGGACCGGCAGCGCACCACGTGCGGCTCGATCTGATCGAGTGGCTCGAGCCGCGCTGGGAAGGACCGCCGCGCGACGTGCCGCCCGCGGAGCGCGTGCCGCGCATCATCGCGATCCGCACGCGCAACCTGCGCGCGGCCCACCGCGAGCTCGCCGCGCGCGGGATCGAGTTCATCCGCGAGCCGCGCGACCCGGATCCCGCCCTCGGCATCGAGTCGGTGGTCTGCTGCCGCGATCCCGACGGAACCTTGATCGAGCTGATCGAGTACATGCCCGGCGTGCTGGGCAGCCGCATCGAGCACCTGCCGCGGCGTCCGGTGCAGAGCCGCTAGAAGATCGCGAGCGGATTGACCGGCGAGCCGGTGCCGCCGACCACGCGCAGCGGGGCGACCGCGAACAGGAACTCCCAGCGGCGCCGCTCCGCGCAGGCCTGCGCCAGCGCTGCGAGCGCGAGGTTGTCGAGCAGGTGCACGCCCATGCCGACCAGGCAGCACTGGTGGACGGGGATCGGCCAGCCCTCGATGCCCGCGCCGGGCAGCGCGTCCGAGACACCGTCGCTGCCGAGCACCGCCACGCGCCGCTCGTGAAGCCACGGGATGCAGCGCGCATCGAGTCCGGCCAGCCCCACGCCGGTCGGGTCCCACGCGCCCTTCGCGGCGCGGCGTGCGTCGCGCCCGGTCGCGACGAGCAGCACGTCGCCCTCCTCGACGCGCACGCCCTGCGCCGCCTCCGCGCGCTCGAGGTCGCGCGGCAGGATGCGCTCGCCAGGCTCGAGCCACGCGGTCCCGCGCAGGCGCGGCACGTCCAGCAGCACGCCGCGGCTGACGACGCCGTCGGCGGCGACCATGATGCTGTCGCGCCGCGCCCCCGTGCTCCTCACCTCGGTCGCCGGGAAGCCGTTGTAGAGCCGCCCGCCGACCACGACGTGGCAGAGCGCGTCGATGTGCGAGGTCGCCATGCCGTGGAACGCCACGCCCACGTAGTCCATCGTCGCGCCGAGCCCGGGGATGCCGAGCGCTTCGGCGTCGTCGCCCGCCACGAGCATGTGGTGGTGCGCCGGACGCGGGTTCTCGGCCGAAGGCTCGACCGGCAGGTCGCGCGAGCAGCTCACCACCGCGCCGTCGCGCACCCCGGCCGCCGCGCGCGCGCGCTTGGCGGGAGTCACGTAGTTGAGCGCGCCGCGCTCGTCGTCCGGACCCCAGCGGCCCCAGTTCCGGGTGGTCTCGAAGACGCGCTCCAGCCACTCTCGCGTGACGGGCTCGTCCGGTGCCGCGCTCCCGCTTGCGCTCACGGTTCTCGCTCCCCGCTCGAAGGCGGGAAGGCTACCGGATCGGTATGCTGCGGGCGCGCCCCAGGAGAGATCCGCATGGCGACGACCCCGCTGGCGAGCGCTCCTCCCCACTTCGGCTGGCACGGCATCGATCTGCAGGACCCCGACGGGACCCGCAAGGACGACCCGTTCCCGTCGCTGCACCGGCTGCGCGCGGTGGCGCCGGTGAACGAGACGCCGTTCGGCTTCTGGCGGCTGTCGCGCTACGCCGACTGCATGCGCCTGCTGCGCGAGGTGGCGTGCGGCGTGCGACACCTGGATGGGACGATGCCGCGCGATCGCGCCGGGGGCGGCAGCGAGTTCATGCTCGAGCAGGACCCGCCGACCCACACGCGGCTGCGCAAGCTGGTCTCGAAGGCCTTCACGCCGCGCGCCGTCGAAAGCTGGCGCCCGCGCGTGCGGGCCATCGTCGCCGAGCACCTCGACCGCGCGCTCGAAGCCGGCGCGCTGGACGTGATCGCGGGTCTGGCGCTCCCGGTTCCCTCGACGTTGATCTGCGAGCTGCTCGGCGTTCCGGTCGCCGATCGCGCGCGCTTCACGACCTGGACCGCCGACGCGACGCACGCGCTCGCCGGTGACCTCGCGCCGCCCGAGGTGCGGCAACGCGCGGGCGCTGCGGGCCTCGCGCTCGGCGGCTACTTCGACGCGCTGATCGCCGAACGCCGCAGGAACCTGACCGACGACCTGCTCTCGGTGCTGATCCGTGCCGAGGAGGACGGCGACCGGCTCTCGCAGTCGGAGCTGCTGGTGCAGTCGATCGGGCTGCTGATCGCGGGCTTCGAGACCACGATCGGGCTGATCGGCAACGGCGTGGCGAACCTGGCGCGCAATCCGGCCGAGCTGGCCAAGCTGCGCGCGCGTCCCGAGCTGGTTCCCAACGCGATCGAGGAATGCCTGCGCTATGAGGGCCCGATCGGCGCCACGATCCGCGTGCTGCACGAGGACGCCGAGTTCGGCGGCTACCGCATCCCCAAGGACACCGAGGTGTGGGCGATGCTGTGGGGCGCGAACCGCGACCCGGCCCGCTTCGCGGACCCCGACCGCTTCGACGTCGAGCGCCGCGATGCGCGCGAGCACCTGGCCTTCGGCGGCGGCACGCACCTGTGCCTGGGCGCGCACCTGGCGCGCATGGAGGCGCAGGAGGCGATCGGTGCGCTGGTGGCGCGCACGAGCGAGCTGGCGCTGGCGACGGACCGCATCGAGTGGGGGGCGTCGCTGTTCCGCGTCCCCGCCCGGCTGCCGATCGCGTTCCGCCGCGCCGCCTGATGCGCGGACGGGCAGCGCAGCGCGCTAGCAGGCTGCGGAGAAACGCAGCCGATGGAGCCGAACTGGCCGCATCGAAGCGTTTCTCGAAGGGTTGAAGGGCCGTATTGCTCCGCTGCCGATCGGCAGCGGTCGCTGGGTC
>Ga0335070_10001492_pt1 | contig 27083 bp, 26 predicted proteins | sample Lox_Sample_13_FD_206722 | JGI IMG/M metagenome (GOLD analysis project Ga0335070, IMG submission 206722) | Soil microbial communities from Loxahatchee National Wildlife Refuge, Florida, United States - Lox_Sample_1.3 | ecosystem: Environmental > Terrestrial > Soil > Wetlands | place: USA...
ACAACAGAAACGTGTCGGAACGAAATCGCGCAAGTCCGCGCCGCGTTTGGTGGGCCGCCCGGGACTCGAACCCGGAACCAACGGGTTAAAAGCCCGCTGCTCTACCAGTTGAGCTAGCGGCCCGCGAGGAAGGCGGGGACAAGCTAGCGCGAGCGGGCACTGGTCGCGGCGGGCTGCACTGCTGCGACCAGATCGACGACGTCCCGCGCGCTCCGGCTCCTGACGAGCGGCGGCGCTCGCGGAGCCGCTGGCGCGCTTCTTGCGTCCCTGGATCCCTCGCCATGTCGGCTGCGCCCGCCCTGCCCGCTTCGACCGCCCGCGCCGTGCCCGGCTCGCCGGGCGGTGCGCTCGCCGCGATCCTCGGCGAGTCGCCGGCGATCCGGCGGCTGCGCGACGAGATCGCACGGCTGGCGGCGGCGCCCTGGCGCTGCGCGCTGGTGGTCGGCGAGACCGGCACCGGCAAGGAGCTGGTGCCGGCAGCGCTCGCCGAGCGCTCCGCGCTGCGCTGCCGACACATCGAGGTGTTCAACTGCCCGGCGGTGCCGGCGGACCACCTCGAGAGCGAGCTCTTCGGCACCACGCGCGGCGCCTATCCCGGCGCCGTGGAGCGCGCCGGCGCGGCCGAGCGCGCGGCGGGCGGCATGCTGTTCCTCGACGAGATCGCCTCGATGCCGCCCGCGCACCAGGCCAAGGTGCTGCGCTGGCTCGAGAGCGGCGAGGCGCGCCGGCTCGGGGCGCCGCGGCCGTTTCGCAGCGACGCCGCGATCGTGGCGGCCGCGAATGCGGAGCCGCGCGCCCTGGTCGAGCGCGGGCTGCTGCGCGCCGACCTGCACTACCGGCTGGTGCAGGACGGCGTGCTGCGCGTGCCGCCGCTGCGCGAGCGCCTCGACGACCTCCCGCTGCTCGCCGCCGGCCTGCTGGCCGAGTTGCCAGGCCGGCCCGCCCTGACGGCCGAGGCCGCCGCGCGGCTGCGCTGCCACGCCTGGCCCGGCAACGTGCGCGAGCTGCGCGCCGTCCTGCGCATCGCGGCCCGCCTCGCGGCAGGCGCCGCGATCGGGGCGTGCGCGGTCGAGTCGGCGCTCGAGCAGGTCGGCGCGGGCGCCGGGCCGGCCGCCCTCCCGGACCCGCCCGGCTTCGCGGAGGCGGGCGACGCGATCCGCGCGCGCATGCTGCTGGAGGCGCTCGCGGGCGCCGCCGGCAACGCCACGCTCGCCGGGATCCGGCTCGGCTTCCACCGGACGCGCGGCGCGCCGGGCGCGGGGCTCGACCTGCGCGCGCGCAAGCTCGCCCACCGCAAGTTCCGCTACTGGTGGGCGCGGCTCGTCGAGTCCGAGGGCGTCAGGCCTTGCCCTTGGGCGCCACGTCCTTGATCTGCTTGTCGCGCAGGCGCTGGATCAGCACGTCGGCACCCTCGTTGCTGATGATCTCCTGGGTCTGCGAGCGGAAGTTCTGCACCAGCGAGACGCCCTCGACGATCACGTCGATGCCGCGCCAGCCTTCCGGCAGCCTGCGCAGCCGGTAGTCCACCTTGGTGTTGTCGGCGGCGCCGTGCACCAGCGTCATCACCGTGACGTCGCCCTTGGGCTCGAGACGCGAGCTCTCGATCGTGATCTTCTCGTCCCGGAAGTTGTCGAGCGTGTCGCGGTAGGTGGCCGAGAGGTGCTGCTTGAAGGCGTCGACGAAGTCGGCTTGCTGCTTCGGCGAGAGCTTGTTCCAGTTCTGCGCGAGCACCAGGCGCGAGATCAGCTGGAAGTCGAAGCGGTCGTAGGCGATCTGCTCGACGTCGTCCTTCTTCTTCTGCTGCGGCAGTGCCGGATTGCGCAGGATCGTCAGCACCTGGTCGATGGTGGTCTGCACGAAGCTGCGCGCTTCGGTCTCCGGTGACGAGAGCGCGGCCTGCGCGGGCACCGGAGCGGATTGAAGAGAGGCCCCCGCGAGCGCGAGGCCGACGGCGAGCGTGAGATCAAGGCGTTGGCGCATTCTTGTTGGGCTCCTCCGGGGCGTCGTACACCCCTTCCCCTGCCCCCGTGTCGTAGAGATCGTAGGTGCCCGACCCGGCAGGCCCCGAGTCGCGCACGGCGTTCGCGCGGTGCTGCGTATAGGCGTCGCGCACGAACACGTAGTAGTCAAGCGCCGTGCGCTTGGCGTTCTCGATCTGCTTGTCCGCCTGGGCGCGCGCGTTCACGACGTTCAGCGCCCCGGTCGCGTAGGGGATCCAGACCACGGGCACCCAGGCGAACGGGTTGAGCAGCGTGTCGCAGACCAGCCCGACCGCGTCGCGCGGGTCCGAGGGCCCGATCAGCGGGATCACCCAGTACGGCCCCGGCGGGATGCCCCAGCGCCCGAACATCTGCCCGACGTCCTCGTCGTAGCGCGCCAGCCCGATGGACGTGGCGGGATCGAACAGGCCCACGATCCCGATCGTGGTATTCACCACGAAGCGGCCGACCTCGGTCACCGCCTTGGTCGCGTCGCCCTGCCCGACGCTCGAGACGAAGCGCGACGGGAAGCGCCAGTTGAAGAAGAAGCGCGCCACCGAGTCGCGCACCGCCTGCGGCGTGACGAAGGTCCAGCCCTTGGAGACCGGGCGCAGCACGTAGTCGTCGACCTTGGTGTTGAACGTGAAGACCGGTCGGTTCACGCCCTGCCAGGGGTCGGCCGGATTCGTCGACGCGCAGGCGACGGCGAAGGTCGCGACGGCGGCGAGCGAGATGAGCTGCGGCGCGAGTCGGCGCTTCATCACTTGGAGTCCCCGCTCTTCTTGGAGTCCCCGCTTCCGAGGTTCTTGACCAGCTTGCCGATCAGGCGCTCGAGGATGACGGCGCTCTGCGTGAACTGGATCGAATCGCCGCCCTTCAGCACCTCGCTGTCACCGCCCGGCTCGAGCGCGATGTACTGGTCGCCGAGCACGCCGGCGGTCAGGATCGAGGCCGAGGTGTCGCTCGGCAGCGCCAGCCGCCCGTCGATGTCCAGCACCACGCGCGGGCGGAAGTTATCGCCGAGTTGGATCGCCTTCACCTGCCCGATCTTCACCCCCCCGATCACGACCTTGGCGCGGTTCTTCAAGCTGCCGACCTCGTCGAAGCTCGCCACCAGCTGGAGCCCGCCGGGGCCGCGATACGAGACGCCCCCGATCGAGAACGAGAGATAGGCGATCCCGACCAGGCCGAGCAGCACGAAGCTCCCCACCCAGAAGTCCCGCCGCGGCTCCTCGCGCATCGCCTACGTCCCCCAGAGCGCCGTGATGAAGTAATCGACGATCAGCGTCGAGACCGACGCGATCACCACCGTGGAGGTGGCGGCGGAGCTGACGCCCGCCGAGGTCGGCGTGGCCGTGAAGCCCCGATAGGTCGCGATCAGCCCGACCAGCACGCCGAACACGCCTCCCTTGATCAGGCCGCCGAGCACGTCCTCGGAGAACTCGACCGCGTCCTCGAGCGTCGACATGTAGGCGCCCCCGTCGCCGCCCAGCACCACGACCCCGATCACGTACCCCCCGAGGATTCCGAACAACACGAACAGCGTCGAGAGCAGCGGCATCGAGAGGATCATCGCGAAGGCCTTGGGAGCCACCACGAAGTCGAGGGGGTCGACGGACATCATGCGCAGGCCGTCGAGCTGCTCGGTGACGACCATGGTGGCGATCTCGGCGGCCATCGCGGAGCCCGCCCGTCCGGCGACCAGCAGGGAGGTCAGCACCGGGCCGAGCTCGCGGATCAGCGCGAGGCCCACCACCGCCCCGAGCTGCTGGTCCGCGCCGAAGCGCGCCAGCGTGTTGTGCCCCTGGAGGCCCAACACCATGCCGACCGCGAACCCCGACACGCAGACGATCAGGAGCGACAGCACGCCCGTGTCGTAGACCTCGGCGACGAGCCGCCGCAGCCGCAGCGGCGGCCTGCGCCCGGCGTCGGCCACGGAGGCCGAGAACACCGAGAAGCGGCCGAGGTCGCGCACCGCGCCGACCGTCCAGCCGCCGAGCGCCGAGACTGCGCCGAAGGGAGTCACCGCGGTGTCACCCGGGGCTCGCCTGCGACTCGCCCGCGAGCCCGTTCATCGCCCTCGCTGCGCTCGGGCTCGCGGAAGAATTCCACCACGCGCGCATCGGACCCGCGGACCAGCTCGAGCGGGCGCCCCTCCACCGCCTCCCCGTCGAGCAGCATGACCAGGTGGTCGGCGAGGCGCAGCGTGGACTGGGTGTGGTGCGACGTGATGATCATGGTCGCTCCCACCCGCTCGTTGACTCGTAGCAAAAGATCCTCGACGCGGCGCACCGTCGGCGGATCGAGCCCGGAGAAGGGCTCGTCGCAGAGCAGGATGTCGGGCCGCTCGATCAACGCGCGCGCCAGGCCGGCGCGCTTCACCATGCCGCCCGAGAGCTCCCCCGGCAACAGCTCGTCGACGTCCTCGAGCCCCACGGCGTCGAAGACGCGGCGCACCTCGCGCTGGATCTCTTCCTCGGAGAGGCGCGAGTGCTCGCGCAGCGGGAGCGCCACGTTCTCGTAGAGCGTCATGGTGTCGAGCAGCGCGCCGAACTGGAACAGCATCCCGACCCGGCGCCGGAACGCGCGCACGTCGGCATCCGACATCCCGGTGAGCTCGGACGCGCCGTCCACCAGGATCTCGCCGCGGTCGGGGCGAATCAGGCACGCGATCATGCGCAGCAGCGTGGTCTTGCCCCCGCCGCTCGCCGCGGCCACCACGCTGATGCGGCCGCGCGGGAAGCTGCACGAGAGACCGCGGAAGATGGCGCGACCGCCGCGCGTGTAGAAGAGCCCGCGCGCCTCGATGTGCGTGGGGCCCGGAGCGGAGCCCTCGTGCGGCGCGTGCTGCGGTTCGCTCTCCATCGCGTCGGCCTCAGGCGCGGAACGGGTCGCTGCGCGCGATGGTGGCGTCCCGCCCCGGGCCGACCGAGATCAGCTCGACGGGCACGTCGACCAGTGCTTCGATGCGCTCGATGTAGCGCCGCGTCGCGTCCGGAAGCGCCTCGTAGCGGCGCGCCGCGCCGAGGTCCGCCTGCCAGCCGGGCAGCGTCTGGTAGACCGGCTCGGCGCGCGACAGCTCGCCGAGCGTCATCGGGAACTCGTCGGTCTGCTTGCCGTCGATGCGGTAGGCGGTGGCGATCGGGATCTCCGCGAGCCCCGACAGGATGTCGAGCTTGTTGATCGCCAGGCCGGTCAGGCCGTTCACGACGGCCGCCTCGCGCAGCATCACCACGTCGAGCCAGCCGCAGCGGCGCGGGCGGCCGGTGGTGGCGCCGAACTCGCCGCCGCGCTCGCGCAGCCGCTCGCCGACCGGGCCGGTCTCCTCGGTCGGGAACGGCCCGCCGCCGACGCGCGTGGTGTAGGCCTTCGAGATGCCGAGCACGCGGTCGATCTGCGTCGGGCCGATGCCGGCCCCGGTGCACGCCGCACCCGCCACGCAGTTCGACGACGTGACGTACGGATAGGTGCCGTGGTCCACGTCGAGGAAGGTGCCCTGCGCGCCCTCGAACAGCACGTTCTTGCCCTCGCGCAGCGCGTGCACGAGGATGCGGGCGGTGTGGTCGACGTAGGGCGCCAGCCGGCGCCCGAACTCGCACGCCTCGCGCCACAGCGCCTCGGCGTCGACCGGCTTCCAGTGGTGCACCTCGACGAGCTCGAAGTTCTTGCCGGGCGCGCGCTGCGCGATGGCCTCGCGCAGGCTCTCCGGGTCGAGCAGGTCCGCGACCCGGATGCCGCGGCGCGCGACCTTGTCCTCGTAGGTCGGCCCGATGCCGCGCCCGGTGGTGCCGATGGCGCCCGCGTGGCGCGCCTCCTCGCGCGCCTTGTCGAGGGCGACGTTCCAGTCGAGGATCACGTGCGCGCGGCCCGAGACGCGCACGCGCGCCGGGTCGCGCAGCACGCCGCGCGCCTCCAGGCGCTCGAGCTCGCCGATCAAGACGCGCGGGTCGACCACCACGCCCGGGCCGATCAGGTTGACGGTGCTCGCGTGCAGCACCCCGGCCGGCACCACGTGCAGCACCGTCTGCTCGCCGTCGACGACCAGGGTGTGGCCGGCGTTGTTGCCGCCCTGGAAGCGCACCACCAGGTCGGCGCGCGGCGACAGCCAGTCGACGATCTTTCCCTTGCCCTCGTCGCCCCACTGCGCGCCGACCGCGACGAGCGTCGTCACGGCTAGAACTCCACGAGCTGGGTCGAGATGACGTGCGGCAGGCTGCGCAGCCGCTCCATCACGCCCTCGCTCGGGGCGGCGTCGACGTTGACCAGCATCGCGGCCTCGCCGCGCTCGCGCTGCAGCGCCAGCTGCATGCGCGAGATGTTGACGCCCGCCTCGCCGAGGATGGTGCCGACCGCGCCCACCACGCCCGGGCGGTCGTGGTTGTGCAGCAGCAGCGCGAAGCCCTCCGGCAGCGCCTCGAGCATGAAGTCGTCGAGGCGCACGATGCGCGGCTGGGTGCCCTGGAAGATCGCGCCCGCGATCAGCCGGTCGACGCAGCCGCGCACGCGCGTCGTGATGGTGCTGGCGAAGTCCTGCGTGCGGCTCGACTTCGACTCGATCACCTTGATGCCGTGCTCGCGCGCGATCACCGGCGCGTTCACCATGTTGACGCGATCGGTCACCGTCTCGAGCATGCCCTTCAGCACCGCCACCGTGATCGGCGCCACGCGCAGCTCGGCGACGTCGCCGGCGTACTCGATCTCGATCTCGTCGATCTTGCCCGGGCACAGCTGGCCCTGGAAGCGGCCGAGCTTCTCGCCCAGGCTCAGGTACGGCCGGATCTGCGCCAGCACCTCGGGCGACACCGAAGGGACGTTGACGCCGTTTCGGATCACGCCCGAGAGCAGGTAGTCGCGCACCTGCTCCGCCACCTGGATCGCGACGTTGAGCTGCGCCTGCTCGGTCGACGCGCCGAGGTGCGGGGTGCACACGACGCGCGGATGCTGCACCAGCGGGTGGCCGGAGGGCGGCGGCTCCGCCTCGAAGACGTCGAGGCCCGCGCCGCCGACCTGGCCGCTCTCGAGCGCGGCCAGCAGCGCCTTCTCGTCTACGATGCCGCCGCGCGCGGCGTTGATCACGAGCACGCCGCGCCGGCACTTCGCGAAGGCCGCGGCGCCGAGCAGCCCGGTGGTCTCCTTGGTCTTCGGCACGTGCACGGTGAGCGCGTCCGAGCGCGCCAGCAGCTCGTCGAACTCCACCAGGTCGACGTCGAGCTTGCCGGCGAGCTCGCCGGGCAGGTGCGGGTCGTAGGCGACGACGCGCATGCCGAGCCCCTGCGCGAGGCGCGCCACCACGCGGCCGATGTTGCCGAGCCCGATCACGCCGAGCGTGCGGTCGGCGAGCTCCATCCCGGTGAAGGCGTTCTTCTCCCACTTGCCCTGCCGCATCGAGGCCGTGGCCTGCGGAATGTGGCGCGCCAGCGAGACCAGCAGCGCGATGGCGTGCTCGGCGGTGGTCACGTTGTTGCCGGCCGGCGTGTTGACCACCACGATGCCGCGCTCGGTCGCCGCGGCCACGTCGACGTTGTCGACGCCGATGCCCGCGCGCCCGATCACGCGCAGCTTCTCGCCCTGCTCGACGAGCGCGCGCGTCACCTTGGTGCCGCTGCGGATCACCAGCCCCTCGGCGCCGCGGATGCGCTCGAGCAGCTCGGCAGGCGGCAGGCCCGGCGCGTAGTCGACCTCGATCCCGCGCGCCTGCTCGAGGATCTCGAGGCCCTGCGGAGCCAGGCTGTCGCTGACGAGGACTCGGGCCATGCGTCTCCCTCCGGCACGCGTCGGTTCGACCCGATGGAGACGGCCCTAAGCCGCCGGGATTCCTCGGAAAACTGTGAAGCGGTGCGACATTGTGCCGGAGTGCCCGGGGGGTGTCAACGGGCGCGCGGGCGCGTTCGCATGAGCTAGGCTCGCGAACTCTCGGAGGAGCCATGGCGAGCGAAGCCGCGCCCGTCCTGTACGAGGTCAGCGGGCACGTCGCGCGCCTGACCATCAATCGACCCGAGGCGCGCAACGCGCTCTCCCAGGACGTGATGGAAGGGCTGCTGGCGGCGCTCGACCGCGCCGCCGCCGACCCGGAGGTCCGCGTGCTGGTGCTGACCGGGGCGGGCGAGAAGGCCTTCTGCGCCGGCGGCGACCTCGGCGGCCGCGGCTTCAAGCCAGATGATCCGGCGGGCCAGGCGCTGCGCGCCATGCAGAAAGGGTTCGCGGAGCGCCACCGCGATCGGCGCAGCTTCGCCGACCTGTTCCGCCGCATCAACGGACTCGGCAAGCCCGTGATCGCGCGGGTGCGCGGCCACTGCCTGGCCGGCGGCTTCGGCCTCGCGCTCGGCTGCGACCTCGTGGTCGCGAGCGACGACAGCTCGTTCGGCACGCCCGAGGTGCGGCGCGGGCTGATGCCGATGATGATCATGGCGACCATCTTCCGGAACGTCGGGCGCAAGAAGGGCATGGAGCTGCTGCTGACCGGGGAGCGCATCTCGGCGGCCGAGGCCGAGCGCCTCGGGCTCATCAACTACGCGGTGCCCGCCGCGCAGCTCGACGCCAAGGTCGACGAGCTCGCAGCACGCGTCGCCTCGATGTCGCCGGCGGTGGTGCGGCTCGGCCGCGACGCCTTCTACGCGATGGCGGACATGGCGTTCGATGCGGCGCTCGAGTACCTGCAGGCGATGCTCACGGTGAACCTCGGCACCGACGACGCCGCCGAGGGCGTGCGGGCCTTCCTCGAGAAGCGCGATCCGGTCTGGAAGGGCCGCTGAGCCGTGCCCGCCGGTCGAGCCGTGCCTCCCGACCGCATCGAGATCCGGCCGCGCGGCCCGCTCGACGCGCAGCTGCGCGTGCCCGGCTCGAAGAGCATCACCAACCGCGCGGTGCTGGCCGCGGCGCTGGCGCGCGGCGAGAGCCGGCTCGACGGCGCGCTCGAGAGCGACGACACGGCGGCGATGCGGGTGGCGCTCGCGGCGCTCGGCGTGTCGATCGATGCGCGCGGGACGAGCTGGAGCGTGCGCGGCGCCGACGGCAAGCTCGCGGCGCCGCGCGCAGCGCTCGACGCGCGCGCCTCGGGCACCACGGCGCGCTTCCTCACCGCCGCGGCCACGCTCGCGGACGGGCCGGTCGTGATCGACGGCTCGCCGCGCATGCGCGAGCGCCCGATCGACGACCTCGCGCGCGCGCTCGCGGCGCTCGGCGCCGAGGTCGAGGTGCTCGGCGAGAAGGGCTGCCCGCCCGTCCGGGTGAACGGAGGGCTTCGCGGGGTCAACGGAAGGCTTCGCGGCGGGCTTCGCGGCGGGCGTGCTCCGATCGACGCGCGGCGCTCGAGCCAGTTCGTCTCGGCCGTGCTGCTGGCGGCGCCCTACGCGCGCCAGGACGTGGTGCTCGAGCCGATCGGCGGCATCGTCGTGTCGCGCCCCTACGTCGACCTGACGCTGGCGGTGATGACGGCGTTCGGCGCGGACGCCGGCTGGGACGGCGGCGCGCTGCGCGTCGCCGCCGGATGCGGCTATCGCGGCCGCAGCTACGCGGTCGAGCCCGACGCGTCGGCGGCCGCCTACCCCTTCGCCGCGGCCGCCATCGCCGGCGGCTCGGTGCGCGTGTCCGGCCTGCCGCGCGACTCGCTGCAGGCCGACCTCGGCCTGCTCGAGGTGCTCGAGCGCATGGGCTGCGCGGTCGAGCGCGGCGCGGACGGGATCACCGTCCGCGCTCCCGCCGACGGCCGGCTGCGCGGCGTCGACGTCGACATGAACGCGATGCCCGACGCGGTCCTGGCGCTCGCCGTGGTCGCGCTCTTCGCCGAGGGACCGACGCGCATCCGCAACGTCGCGAACCTGCGCATCAAGGAGACGGATCGGCTCGCCGCGCTCGAGCGCGAGCTCGGCAAGCTCGGCGCGCGCGCGCGGGCTGGAGCCGATGGACTGGAGATCCAGCCGGGGACGCTGCACGGCGCGGCGATCGACACCTACGACGATCACCGCATGGCGATGGCCTTCGCGCTCGCCGGGCTGCGCGTGCCGGGCGTGGTGATCCGCGAGCCGGGCTGCGTCGCCAAGACCTGGCCGGACTATTTCGAGGCGCTCGAGCGTCTATGAAGTCGTGGCGCAGGACCGCTTGAGCGAGGTGGGGGCGGCGATCGAGGCGACCGGCCTGGTGCGCCGCTTCGGCGAGCGCGTCGCGCTCGACGGCATCGACCTCGCGATCGCGGCGGGTGAGTCGTTCGGCCTGCTCGGCGCGAACGGCGCCGGCAAGACGACCTTCATCCGTCTGGTCACCGGCTACCTGATCCCGAGCGCCGGGCGCATCGCCGTGGGCGGCCGCTCGCCCGAGCGCGAGCCGCGCGCCGTGCACGCACGCATCGGCTTCGTCGCGGAGACCTCGCGCCTGTACCCCGATCTGCGCGTGCGCGGCTTCCTGCGCTTCGCGGGCGGCGCGCGCGGGCTCTCGGGCGGCGCGCTCGAGGCCGCGGTCGAGCGCGAGCTCGCGCGCTTCCAGCTCGCGGGCGTCGCCGGGCGCCTGATCGGGCACCTCTCGAAGGGCTACCAGCAGCGCGTCTCGCTGGCGCAGGCGTTCCTGCACGAGCCGGAGCTGCTGATCGTGGACGAGCCCACCAGCGGGCTCGACCCGCTGCAGCAGGCCGAGGTGCGCCGGCTGCTGCGCGAGGCGGCGGGCACGCGCACGCTGCTGGTCTGCACCCACGACCTGGCCGAGGCGCGCGAGCTCACCCAGCGCGTGGCCGTGCTGCGCGAGGGTCGCGTCGTCGCGCTCGGGCCGACCGCGCAGGTGCTCGGCGGGCCCGACCCGCTCGCGCTGTTCCGCGAGGCGTGCGCATGACGCCGCTCCTCGCCCTGGTGCGCAAGGAGCTGGCCGTGCTGTTCGGCTCGCCGCTCGCCTGGCTGACTCTCTCCGGTGTTGGTCTGGTGACGGCGCTGCTGTTCTTCGACAACCTGCGCATCTACAACCAGATCCTGTTCCTCTACTCGACCACCACGATGGGGGGTATGGACACCGACACCATCCCGACCTACGTGAACCTGCGCGACCAGGTGTTCCTGCCGGTGATGGAGACGCTCGCGCTCACCCTGGTGGGACTCGTGCCCCTCGTCACGATGCGGGTGTTCGCGGAGGAGCGCGCCCGCGGCACCGACGAGCTGCTCGCCACCACGCTGCTGACACCCGGCCAGATCGCAGCCGGCAAGTTCCTCGCGACCTTCCTCTTCGTCGCGGCGATGATGGCCCTCTCCTTCGTGTATCCCGCCGCGTCGATCGTCCGCTCGCACCTCGGGCTTCCCCATCTGCTGGCGGTGTACCTCGGGCTCTCCGCGTTCGCGATCGCGCTCGCGTCGATCGGACTGGCCTGCTCGGCCTTCACCGAGAGCCAGCTGCTGGCGGCGATCTCGGCGTACGCCGTCGCCTTCGTGCTCTACGACTTCCGCTGGCTGGCCCAGTTCGCACCCGAACGCGTGATGCAGTGGATCGACCCGCTCTCGCTGCACCCGCGCTTCGGCGCCTTCGCGGAGGGCCTGGTCCGGCCTGCCGACCTGGCGTACTTCGCGGGGTACGCGCTGATCGCCTTCGCGCTGGCGCGGCTCGCGCTCGACCCGAGGCGGCGCTGAGCATGCGCGGACTCGCGGTCGCCGGACTCGTGGCGCTCGCCTTCGGGCTCGGCGCCTACTACACGGCCGAGGGGCTCGGCCCCTTCGTCGCGGCGAACCTGCTCGGCGGCACGGCGGCGCTGGCGTTCGCCGCGATCGCGGCGCTGCGCCGCCCGCGCGGCGCGGGCACCGCGGCCGGCTGGCGCGCCGGGCTCGCCGGCTGGCTCTGGGTGGTCGCCGCGGTCGCGGTCACGCTCGGCGCCGAGCGCGCGCTCGAGCGCGCCGGCCCCGCCTTCGACTGGACCGCGGACGCGCGCTACTCGATCGCCCCGGCCACGCGCGAGGCGCTGGCCGCGCTGCCGGGCCGCGCCTCGCTGATCCTGTTCCGCGACGACGGCGACAACCGCGCGCGCAGCACGCGCCTGCTGCTCCAGGCGCTCGCGCGCGCGGGCCCGGTCGACGTGCAGGAGCGCCTGCTCGCCCAGTCCTCCGACGAGGCGGACCGCTACGGCGTGGGCGCGTCCAACACGGTGGTGGCGGCGCTCGGCGACCGCTTCGAGGTGGTCGAGCGGCCGACGGAAGGAACGCTGTGGGAGGCGCTGCAGCGGCTCGCCAGCACCCGGCACGCGGTGCTGTACGTGGCGCGCGGCGAGGGCGAGGGCAGCCTCGAGCGCAGCGAGCCGGGCGGCTTCTCCGGGCTGGCCGCGGCGCTGCAGACGGAGGGCTACGTCCTACACGATTTCGTGACGTCGGCCGCGGAGTCGATCCCCGACGACGCGGCGGCCGTGCTGTTCCTCGGCCCGCGCCGCCCGCTGCGCGATACGTCGCTGGCCGCGCTGCAGGCGTACCTCGAGCGCGGCGGGCGGCTCGTCGCGCTGCTCGAGCCCGGGGCCGATACCGGCCTCGAAGCGCTGCTCGAGCGCTGGGGCTTCGGGCTCGAAGACGGCGTGATCGTCGACCCCGCCTCGGGTCCCGTGGAGGGCGATCCGCCCGGGGTCGATCCGGTCGTCTTCGACTACGCGCAGCACGCGGTCGTGCGCGGTCTCGACCCGAGCAAGATGACCTTCTTCCGGCGCGCCCGGCCGGTGCGGGCGGCGCACAAGCCCGAGCCCGACGACGAGCTGCGCTCGCTGGCCTTCTCGACGCGCCGCGGCTGGATCGCCCACGACGTCGAAGCCGTGCAGCGCGGTCTCGCCCCGCAGCGCCCCGCCGACGCGAGCGAGGGCTATCAGCCGCTGCTGACGATCGGACGCTATCCGCGCGCCGGCGGCGAGACGCGCATCGTCGTGTTCGGCGACGCCGACTTCGCCAGCAACCGCTACCTGCGCTCGCTCTACAACCTCGACGTGATGCTGAACGCCGTGCACTGGGCGACGTCGCGCGAGTCGGCCATCACGCTGCGCCCGAAGACGCTCACCCCCGACCAGTTCCCGCTGACGCCGCAGCAGTCGCTCCAGATGCTCTACGGCGTCGGCCTGCTGATCCCGGAGGGCTGCCTGATCGCGGCGGCGGTGCTGTGGGCGCGCAGGCGGAGCAGCTGACCGCCGCTCCCGCGCCGGGCCGGTGGGGCCTACCTCTGCCCCGGCCCGGGCGGCTTGGTCGCCAGCGCGATGCCGGTCGCCCCCGCCTGCTGCGCCAGGTCGAGGATGCCGACCGCGCGGCCGAGCACCACGTCGCGGTCGCCGCGCAGGATCACCATCTTCTCGCGCGCGTTCGCCAACGCCGCCTTGAGGGCCGGCCCGAGCTGATCGGCCCTCACGACCTTGCCCTCGATCGAGATCTCGTCGGCGCTCGTGACCGTCACGGTGACGCCATTGGGCGTCTGCGCGGCGATCGCGGCGCTCGGCAGGTCGACGTTCTTGCCCTGGCTCGAGATCACCGAGGTGGTGACCATGAAGATGATCAGCAGCACCAGGAAGATGTCGGTGAGCGGCGTGATGTTGATCTCGGCGACGATGTCGTCGCCGGTCGCCTCGTCGGCGCTAGGCAGGGAGTGGATGGCCACGGCCGACCTCCTCCGCGCGCGGGGCCTGCCCGGCGGACTCGACGTAGAGCAGCGCCTGCACCAGCCGCTCGCTCGAACGGGCGAAGCCGCTGCCGATGGCGCCGACGCGCACCTGCAGGTAGTTGTAGAACGCGAGCGAGACGATCGCGACACCCAGACCGACCGCGGTGGCGATCAGCGCCTCGGAGATGCCCGCCGCCACCACCGTGAAGCCGCCCGAGCCCTCGGTCGCGATCTGGTGGAAGGCCTTCATGATGCCGACCACGGTCCCGAACAGGCCGATGAAGGGGGCCAGCGAGCCGATCGTGCCGAGCACCCAGAGGCCGCGCCGCAGCTCCGCGGCGGTTTCGGCGCGCGACGTGGCCAGGATCCGCTCGAGGTCCTCGAGCGCGATGTTCTTCCAGGCGAGCGCGTCGCGGAAGATCGAGGCGATCGGCGTCTTGGTCGTGGTGCACAGCGCATTGGCGGTGGACAGGTCGCGCTTGGCGAGCGCTTCGACCACGTTGCGAGTCAGCTCGCGCGTGGTCTTCTCGAGTCCGCGGTAGCGCCAGAAGCGCTCGATCGTGACGGCCAGCGCCATGATCGAGCACATCAGCAGCGGAAAGGTCGTGAGCCATCCCTGCTGCAGCATCCGGAAGATCGAGGCGGTATCCATCGGAGCATCTCCAGTGCAATGAGCGCTCGGCTATCGGCCCCTCCGCCGCGACCGCACCGCGGCCCGGCAGCGAAGCGAGCGGGCTCCACTGTATCCGATTCGGAGCCTCTGATCCAAACGGCATTTCGCATTTCGCGGTGTGCGTTGACACCGACCGGGCGCGCAGTCTACGATGCATCGCAGGCGGGGAATTGTGGAGCGATGTCGAACATTTCCGCCGATACCACGTCCACTCTGCGGGCCCAGCTGATGCGCACGCCGGCGCAACTCGGGAGAAGCTTCCGACGCGGGGGCTCGGCGTCGATTCGGGTTTCGTCGCGGACGCGGAATGACGAAGCGTTCACGTCGCAGAACCGCGGCATCTCGGGATCGGTAGCGCGCAGGGACGCGCGCTAGGGCACCGAGCCCGAACCGCTACCCCGGCGAGAGCGAGCGCAGCATGACGACGACCCGGCCTGCGATCCGCCGACGCTCCGCGAAGCCGACGCCGATGCGGCGGCTGCGCATCGGCGCCGCGGCCCGCGCCGGGGCCGTCGCGCAGATCGCCTGGCCGGGCATCGCGATCCCCGAGCCCGAAGGCGGGCGGCGCCGGCTGCTTGCCACCGGATCTGCCGCCGCGGTGCACGCGCTCGCACTCGGCGCGCTGTTCGCGGTGGCGACGCTCTATCCGCCGCCCGAGAAGGAGCAGCCCATTGCCGTCCAGCTGCTGAAGGAGCCGCCGCCGCCCCCGCCCAAGGTGGAGGCGAAGCTCGAGCCCACCCCGGCGCCTGCCCCGGCGCCGATCCCGAAGCCCCACGCCGAGCCCGCACCCGCGCCGAAGGCGCTGGCGGAGCGCCGCAGCGTGAACTTCCAGCCCTCCGCACAGGCGATCGCCCCGCAGGTCGTGAACCCGACCGTGATCGCCCGGGCGGCGCCGACGGTCGCGGCGCCGACGCTCAAGCTCGACGCCGGCTCGGTGACCGCCCCGCGCGACATCTCGCGCAGCGCCCCCGCACCGATCGAAGCCGTGCAGGCCGTGACGTCGGTGGCAGCCGCCCGGCCCACCCAGTTCGACGTCACGGCGGCCGCCGGGCCCGCCTTGCGCGGGCCCATCCAGGCCGACGCCCCCGCCGGGCCTTCGGTCGGTCCGAGGCCCGTGACGACCGGCGGCGACAGCGTCGGAACCGGCCCGGTCAAGGTCGGCGACGGCTCGTCGGTGCGCGAGGGCGTCACGTCGACGCGCGACGTGCTCGGCAGCCCCGACGGCCCGCGCCTCGCCGACGTCAACACGCGCGTCGGCCAGAGCAACCTGCGCGGCCCGGGCGGCGAGGGCACCGAGCTCGGCGGCGCCACGCCCGACTGCCAGGAGCGCGGCGAGGTGCAGGCGTACCTGCGCCAGATCAAGGACCGCACCGTCGCGCGCTGGGTGCCGCCCGCCGACGCACCGGCCGGCCAGGTGCGCGCCACGCTGCGCTTCCAGCTCGACGTCGGCGGCTCGGCGAGCCGCGTGGATCTCGTCAAGGCCGAGGACCCGCGCCTCGGCAAGAGCGTGGTGGACGCGCTGCGCTCCGCGTCGCCGTTCCCGCCGATGAGCGAGCGCGTGCGCTGCCTCGCTGGCGAGCGGCTGGTCGGCACCTTCACGCTCGACAGCCAGAAGGCGAGCGTTGCGAACTAGCCGGCTGCGGCTGCCGCTGGCGTTGCTCGCGCTCTCGATCGGCGGCGCGCTGCGCGTCTCGGCGGCTCCCCCCTGCGCTCCCGTCGAGCTCTCCTACGACGACAAGGAGGAGCTCGCCGAGAAGCGCACCGACAACAACCACGACTGCAAGTTCGACGAAATCGTCCACTACAAGAACGGCAAGCCGGCGAGCGCGGAGAAGGACAGCGACTTCGACGGCAAGATCGACACCTGGATCGTCTACGACGCCGAGGGCCGTCCGCTCCGCCAGGAGCGCGACCGCGACAACGACGGCCGCAAGGACCAGTGGGTCGAGTTCGAGAACGGCGAGCCGAAGCTGCAGCGCGAGGACACCAACGGCGACGGCAAGCCCGACGCCACGCTCACCTTCGAGCACGGCCAGCCGGTACGGGAGGAGAGCGACACCAACGGCGACGGCAAGCCGGACCGCATCGTCACCTATCGGAACGGCAAGCCGGCGCGCGTCGAGGAGGACACCAACCACGACGGCAGGCCGGACGTGATCGCCGAGTTCGACGACAAGGGCCAGAAGACGCGCGAGCAGCAGGACACCAACTTCGACGGCCGCTTCGACGTGACGATCGTCTACCAGAACGGCCAGAAGCTGCGCGTGGAGGAGGACCCGGACGGCGTCGGGCACGCGACCGTCGTGACCAGCTACGACGCCGGCGGCAAGCGCGTGAAGCGCGAGGCGGACACGGCGGGCAAGGGGCGCTTCGACACGGTCTCGAGCTTCGAGAACGACGTCGAGCGGCGCCAGGTCCGCGACGTCAACGGCGACGGCAAGCCCGAGTTCGTGGCGACCTTCGACGCGCAGGGCCGCCCGCTGCGCGAGGAGCACGACACCAACGGCGACGGCAAGGTCGACCTGGTGCGGATCTTCGAGAACGGCGTGCTGGTGCGCGAGGAGAAGGACACCAACGGCGACGGCAAGCCGGACCTCGTCACCGAGTTCGCCGGCGGCAAGCCGGTCCGCTCCGAGGCCGACACCAACGGCGACGGCAAGAAGGACACCTTCGTCACCTACCGCGACGGCAAGAAGGTGCGCCAGGAGGAGGACCGCAACGGCGACGGCAAGATCGACGCGATCTACGACTTCGGCGCCGACGAGAAGGTGGCGAAGGAGCAGGTCGACGCGAACTTCGACGGCCGCTTCGAGACCACCGCCGAGTACGAGCACGGCGAGGTCGTGAAGCGCGTCACCGACTCGTCCGGGAAGGGGACGCCGGAGCGCGTCGAGATCCACGGCGAGGGGCGGCTGCTGCGCGTCGAGCTCGACGAGAACAAGGACGGCCGCGTCGACCTCTGGAACTTCTACGACCCGCAGGGCCGGCTCGAGAAGCAGGAGCAGGACGTCGACCACGACGGCCGGGTCGACACCTGGGTGACGCTCGACCCCGCCACCGGCAAGGAGACCCGCGTCCTCAAGGACACCAACGGCGACGGCCGGGTCGACTCGTGGCGCAGCAACGACGCGCAGGGCAACACGGTGCGGCTCGAGGAGGACAAGAACTTCGACGGCAAGCCGGACCGCTTCGTGGACTTCGCCAGCGGCAGGCCCTCGCACTTCACCGAGGACACCAACTTCGACGGCAAGATCGACGTCGTGGGCGACCTCGACGCGAACGGCAAGCTGGTGCGCGACGAGCGCGACACCGACTTCGACGGCAAGTTCGACGTGCGCACCGAGTACGCCGCCGGCGTGCCCGTGAAGGAGGAGCGCGACACCAACAAGGACGGCAAGTACGACGTCGTCACCCGCTTCGAGAACGGCAAGCCGGTGCGCCAGGAGCGCGACACCACCGGCAAGGGCAGCTTCGACACCGTGCTCTCGTTCAAGGACGGCCGCCAGGACGTGCAGCGGCGCGACACGGACGGCGACGGCAAGCTCGACACCACCATCACCTTCGACGCCCAGGGGCGGCCCGCGCGCGAGGAGATCGACAAGGACGGCGACGGCAAGCCCGAGCTGGTGCGGATCTACAAGGACGGGCAGCTGGCCAGCGAGGAGGAGCTGCGCGACGGCCACCGCGTCACCACCACGCACACCGGGAACCGCACCGAAGCCGACACCAACGGCGACGGCAAGCCGGACGTCGTCGTCGAGTACGCCAACGGCAAGAAGGCGAAGCAGAGCGAGGACCTCGACTTCGACGGCCGCTTCGACGTGGTGACCAGCTTCGACGCCGACGAGAAGCCGGCGAAGATCGAGGAGTCGACCAGGCGCAACGGGAAGTTCGACCAGGTCACCTTCCTCGCGAACGGCGCCAAGGAGCGCATCGAGAAGGACACCAACGGCGACGGCAAGGTCGACGTGATCGTCCACTTCAAGAACGACAAGATCGTGATGACCGAGCAGGACACCAACTTCGACGGCAAGATGGACGCGGTGAGCCGCGCCGACGCGAGCGGCAGGCAGGTGCAGGAGGTCGACGCCAACGGCGACGGCAAGACCGACACCTGGCTGACCCTCGACGCCGCGGGCAAGGTGATCGAGAAGCGCGAGGACAAGAACGGCGACGGCAAGCCCGACGTGGTCACGCGCTACGAGAACGACAAGGTCGTCGAGCTGCGCCAGGACAGCCAGGGCCGCGGCTGCCCGGACCTGATCCAGCGCTACGACGCTGCGGGCGCCGTCGCCGAGGAGCAGCGCGACAGCAACGGCGACTGCAAGATCGACGTCTGGATCGCGGTCGAGGGCGGCAAGCCGGTGCGCGAGGCGCGCGACACCAAGGGCCGCGGCACGCCCGACGTGCTCACGCTCTTCGACGCCGAGGGCCACCCGAAGTCGCAGGAGCTGATCGAGGGCAAGGGCTCGCGGCCCGACAAGAAGCTCTTCCTGGCGCCCGACGGCAGCGTCGTCGCCCAGTGCCTCGATACCAACGGCGACGGGCGCTTCGACGCGCGCGCCAAGGTCGAGAACGGCCAGGTCGTCGAGGTGCTGATCGACACCAAGGGCAAGGGCGTCGCCGACCAGCGCGAGATCTGGGAGAAGGGCGCGCGCGTGCGCCTCGACGCCGACACCAATGGCGACCATCGGCCCGACGTGATCCAGTACTTCTCGGGCAACGCCGTCGCGCGGCAGGACGAGGACACCAACTTCGACGGCACGATCGACCGCCGCTTCGAGGGCGGCAAGCCCGTCGCGCTCTCCGGCGCGAGCGCCGTGCCGCCGCCGCTCGGCGCGCTCGACTGCGGCGAGGTCGACCGCTTCTGGAGCCGTCGCTAGCCTCCACCCAACCGGAGGGCTCGCGATGCGCATCGGTCTGTTCGCCCCGCTCGGCAACCCGTTCGCCACGCCCGATTACCTGCGCGCGCTCGGCCCTGCCGCCGAGGAGCGCGGCTTCCACTCGCTGTGGGTCGCCGAGCACGTCGTGCTCTTCGATCAGTACGCGTCCAAGTACCCCTACGCAGCCGACGGGCGCATCCCGGGCGGCGGCGAGTCGGGCATCCTCGAGCCCTTCGGCGCGCTGGCGTTCCTCGCCGCCACCACCGAGTCGATCCGGCTCGGCACCGGCATCTGCCTGGTGCCGCAGCGCAACCCGGTCTACACCGCGAAGGAGGTGGCGGGGATCGACTGGCTCTCGGGCGGGCGCTTCGACTTCGGCGTCGGCGTCGGCTGGCTCGAGGAGGAGTTCCGCGCCTGCAACACCCCCTTCGAGCGGCGCGGCCCGCGCTGCACGTCCTACCTGCGGGCGATGCAGCGGCTGTGGTGCGATGCGGTGTCGGAATGGAAGGACGAGTTCTACGAGATCCCCGCCTGCCGCGCCTACCCGAAGCCGGTGCAGAAGCCGCACCCGCCGATCCACTTCGGCGGCGAGAGCGAGGCGGCGCTGCGCCGCGTCGCCGAACTCGGCCAGGGCTGGTACGGCTTCAACCTGCGCCCCGAGCAGGTGCCCGCGCACCTGGCGCGGCTCGACGCGCTGCTCGCCGAGCGCGGCCGCAAGCGGGCGGAGCTGCAGATCAGCGTCTCGCCGTACTTCCTGCCGGTCGACTTCGACGCGGTCCGCCGCTATCGCGACGCCGGCGTCGACCAGGTGATCGTGCTGGCGCTCGGCGGCAGCCGCGACGCGCTGCTGGCGCGCCTCGACGAGCTCGCGAAGACGCTGGTGGAGCCGGCGCGAGGCCTGTGAACGAGCGTTACCGCAGCGAGCTCAATCGCGACGTCCCGGTGGCGGGCGCGGGCGAGTTCCGGCCGGTCTACATCGGCCCGCACCGCGTGTGGCCGCCGGTCGTGCTGGCGCCGATGGCCGGCGTCACCAACGCGCCGTTCCGTTCGCTGTGCCGCCGCTTCGGAGCCGGGCTCTACGTCTCCGAGATGATCACCGCTCGCGGGCTCGTCGACGCCAACGCCAAGACGCTGCACCTCGCGGGCTTCGCGCCGGACGAGAAGCCGCGCAGCCTCCAGCTCTACGGCGTGGATCCGCACTCGCTCGGCGAGGCGGTCGCGTGGCTGGTCGGCGAGGGGCGCGTCGACCACATCGACCTCAACTTCGGCTGCCCGGTGCGCAAGGTCACGCGGCGCGGCGGCGGCGCGGCGATCCCGTGGAAGCGCGAGCTGCTGCGCCGCCTGGTACACGCCGCCGTGACGCACGCGGGCGAGGTGCCGGTCACGATCAAGTTCCGCGTCGGCATCGACGCGGCGCACGAGACCTGTCTCGACGCGGGCCGCATCGCCGAGGACGAAGGCTGCGCAGCGGTCGCGCTGCACGCCCGCACCGCGGCGCAGCTCTACGACGGCGAGGCGCGCTGGGAGGCGATCGCGCGGCTGCGGGCGGCGGTCGCGTCGATCCCGGTGCTCGGCAACGGCGACGTCTGGGAGGCGCACGACGCGCTGCGCATGATGCGCGCCACCGGCTGCGACGGCGTCGTGGTGGGGCGCGGCTGCCTCGGCCGGCCCTGGCTGTTCCGCGACCTCGCGGACGTCTTCGACGGGCGCGAGCCCGGCGATCCGCCGAGCCTACGCGAGGTGTGCGAGGTGATGCTCGAGCACGCCGAGCTGCTCGCGCGCTGGTTCGGCGAGCGCGCCGGCGTGCGCGGCTTCCGCAAGCACGGCGCCTGGTACACCAAGGGCTTCCGCGGCAGCTCGCGGCTGCGCCCGCGGCTGATGCAGATCGAGACGCTCGCGGAGCTACGCGCCGTGCTGGCGGAGGTCGCGAGCGACGAGCCCTTCCCGCCCGCGGCGATGCGGGTCCCGCGCGGCAAGACCGGCGGCCGCCAGCGCGTGGTGCTGCCCGAGGGCTGGCTCGCCGACCGCGACGACCCCGCTCCGCCCTCCGCGCTCGCCGAGGACCCGGCGTCGGGCGGCTGAGCCGCTGCGCGGGCCGAGCTCTAGAACGGCACGCCGAGCGTCTTGGTCAGCTCGGCGAAGCCGGCCCGGATGCGCGCGACGACCGTCCCCTCGCCGGGGCCGCCGATCGGCTGCCCGTCGAGCGAGCGCACCGCCACGATGCCCGCCCCGGTGCCGGTCAAGAATACCTCGTCGGCGGCGAGCAGGTCGACACGCGAGAGCGTCTTCTCGAGCCCGCGCAGCCCGAGCCCCGGCGCCAGCTCGAACACGCTGCGGCGCACGATGCCGTCGAGCGAGCCGTCGGTCGGCGGCGGCGTCGCGAGCTCCGCGCCGCGCACCGCGAAGACGTTCGCGACGCTCGCCTCCGCCACGTGACCCGCTGCGTTCAGGATCAGCGCCTCGTCGGCGCCGCGCGAGCGCGCCTCGAGCTTCGCCATCGCGTTGTTCAGGTAGTTCAGGCTCTTCACGCGCGGATCCACGGCGTCGGGCGCGGGCCGCCGCCAGCTCACCGTGACGAGGTCGATCCCCGCCGCGAGCTTCTCGGGCGGGTAGATACGCGCCTCGGCCGCGATGCAGATGACGCGCGGCACGGGACAGCTCGTCGGGTCGACGCCGAGCGCGCCCTCGCCGCGCGTCACCACCAGACGCACGTAGGCGTCATCGCGCCCGAACGCGCGCAGCGTCTCGAGCACGATCTCGCGCAGCCGTTCCGCCGAGACGGGCAGCGCCAGCGCGATCGCACGCGCCGAGACGCGCAGCCGCGCCAGGTGGTCGTCGAGGCGGAAGACGCGGCGGCCGTAGGCGCGGATGCCCTCGAAGACGCCGTCGCCGTACAGCAGCCCGTGATCGGTCACCGGGACGCGCGCCGCGGCGCCGTCCACGACCGCGCCGTCGATCCACACCTTCATGCGTTGCTCCCTTCGAGCCGGGCGGCGATGCGCGCAGCCGCCTCGAGCACGCGCGCGGCGCAGCGCTGCGCCTGCGCCCTCTGGAGTCGCACCGCGGGCGCCGCGAGCGCGACGACGCCGTGCATGCGCCGCGCGGTGCGCACCGGCGCGGCCACCACGGCGAGGCCCGGCACCCACTCCTCGCGGTTCTCGGCCCAGCCGCGCCGCCGCACCCCCGCGAGCTCGCGTTTCAGCGCGCGGCGCGCGCCCGGGCTGCGCGGCGCGAACGGGTCGCTCGACGCATCGACCTCGCCGGGCGCGAAGGCCAGGTAGAGCTTGCCGGTCGCCGTCACGTGCACCGGCACCGCCTCGCCGACGCGCGGCGCGGCGCGCAGGAAGCCGGTGCCCTCGACCTTGTCGAGTACGACCAGACGGCCCGCGCGGGCGCCGGCCAGGAACAGCGTCTCGCCGGCCGCCGCGGCCTCCGCTTCGAGCACGGAGCGCGCGGCGGCAACCACCGGCTCGCGGTCCAGCACGCCGAGGCCGAGCGCGACCAGGCGCATGCCGGGTCGATAGCGCCCTTCCCCGTCGCGCTCGACGAGCCCGCGCCGGCCGAGCGCCGCGAGCAGCCGGTGCGCCGTCGACTTCGGGAGCCCGACCGCGTGCCCGAGCGCCGTCACGCCCGCCGCGCCCTCGCTCGCCAGGCACAGCAGCAGGTCGAGCGCCTTCTCGACGCTGCTCCCCGCCTCGGGCGTGTTCTGTATGTTGGAACTTGATTCCGACATGCTGTCCGGCAGCCTAGCAAGAGGCGCGGGCTCCGCCACACGCCGCGGTGGCGCGAAGCGGCGCCGCTAGGCTTGCGGGGCCGCTCACCGGGGGGTGCTGCATGGGGCGCTGGGCCTCGCTCGTGCTCGGAGCCGCTGCCGGCGCGTGGCTGGCGGCGCCGGCTGCCCGCGCGGGGCTGCCCGCCCCGCCCGTCTTCAAGTGGCAGCGCTGTCCGGTCGCCTATTGCGAGACCGGCTGGTACGCCTCGCCCGCCGCCGCCGACGTCGATGGCGATGGCCAGATCGACGCGCTGTGGGGCGGCTACACGCTGCTCGCGGTGAACGGCGCCTCGGGCGCGCTCGAATGGAGCTACGCCGCACCCGGCGGCGGCCGCATCTGGTCCGACGTGGCCGTCTCGGACGTGCGCGGGGACCATCACCTCGAGGTGGTCGCCGCATTCTACGGAGACCTGCTCGTGCTGGACGGCCGCGGTGCTCCGCAGAGCGGCTGGCCGAAGCAGCCCTTCGCGGGTGACGAGATGCGCACGCTCGCGGTGGCCGACCTCGACGGCGATGGTGCGCGGGAGATCCTCGTCGCGCGCGCCGCCGGCGTGACGTCGCAGCAGTGGAGCGTGCTCGAGCCCAGCGGCAGCACGCGCGCGGGCTGGCCGCGGCGCCAGCCCGCCGACCCGGGCAGCTCGGCCGGCTGCTTCAACCAGAACCTCGCCGTGGCCGACCTCGACGGCGACGGCAAGGCCGAGGTGATCTTCACGACCTGGACCCAGAAGGACAGCGGGCGCGCCGGCGAGCTCAAGATCCTGGACTACCAGGGCAACGAGCTCGCGAGCGTCGCGCTGCCGCACGCAGCGGGTCACACCTGGGGTGCGCTCGGCGCGCCGACGCTCGCCAACATCGACTCCGACCCCGACCTCGAGGTGCTGGTCGGGACCGCCGACGCGGGGCTGGTCGCCTACGATCTGCCGGGCACCGGCGGGGCGCGCGTGCTGTGGGGGACGGGGCGCGGCAACCTCGCGCGCACGGCGCCGGAGCCCGATGCGCTCGCGTCCGGCTGGGTGGGGCTCCTCGCGCTCGCGGGGCTCGCCGCGGCGTCGCGCAAGCGGTAGAACAGAGCGGGAGGCGACCTCGATGGAGACCACCTACCTCGGCTCGACCGGCATGCAGGTCTCGCGCATCTGCCTCGGCTGCATGAGCTACGGCTCGCCGAGCTGGCGCCCCTGGGTCCTCGACGCCGACGCCGCGGCGCCCTTCTTCCGCCGCGCCGTCGAGGCCGGCATCAACTTCTTCGACACCGCCGACATGTACTCGCTCGGCGCGAGCGAGGAGGTGACGGGGCGCTGGCTGCCCGAGTACGCGCAGCGCGACGAGATCGTGATCGCCACCAAGGTCTTCTTCCCGCCGAACGACCGCCCCAACATGGGCGGGCTCTCGCGCAAGCACATCCAGCAGGCGTGCGAGGCGAGCCTGCGCCGGCTCGGCGTCGACGTGATCGACCTCTACCAGATCCACCGGCTCGACCCCCACACGCCGATCGAGGAGACGCTGGCGGCCCTCGATCTGCTGGTCAGCCAGGGCAAGGTGCGCTCGATCGGCGCCAGCTCGACCTACGCCTGGGAGCTGATGAAGGCGCTGGCGATCTCGGAGCGCCGCGGATTCGCGCGCTTCGCCACCATGCAGAACCACTACAACCTGGTGTACCGGGAGGAGGAGCGCGAGATGATCCCGCTGTGCGAGAGCGAGGGGATCGCCGTGATCCCCTGGTCGCCGCTCGCGCGCGGGCTGCTCGCGGGAACGCGCCAGACGCTCGGCGACACCTCGACCGCGCGCTCCGAGACCGACGGCCTCGACAAGATCCTCTACGACCAGCCTTCCGACTGGGACGTCGTGGAGGCGGTGCGCGCGGTGGCCAAGCAGCGCGGCGCCAAGCCGGCGCAGGTGGCGCTCGCCTGGCTGCTCGCGAAGCCGGCGGTCGCGGCGCCGATCGTCGGCGCGACCCGGCTCGAGCACCTCGAGGACGCCGTCGCGGCCGTCTCGATGCGGCTCGCCGGCGACGAGATCGCGGCGCTCGAGGCGCCCTACCGCCCGCACCCGGTGAAGGGCCTCGCGCCGCCGCGCCGCCCTGCCCGATGAACTTCGCTCGGCTCCGCAGACTGCGCCTCGCTGCGCGGAGGCCGACGCTCGAGTCGGCCTCCTAGCCGATGAAATACGCGTTCAGCTTGTTGCCGTCGAGGTCTCGGAAGTAGCCCGCGTAGAAGCCGTCGCCACGCGGGCCGGGGGCGCCCTCGTCCTTGCCGCCGAGCGCGAGCGCCTTGCGGTGGATCGCGTCGACCTGCGCCTTGCTGGCGGCGGCGAGGGCAACCATCACGCCGTTGCCGACCGTGGCCGGCTTCCCGTCGTAGGGCTTGATCACGGACAGCATGGGTCCGCCGGGCGCGGCCGACCACGCGATGAAGGTCTCCATCTCCATGGCGCGCTTGGCGCCGAACTCCGCCAGCAGGGCATCGTAGAAGCGCGCGGCGCGCGCGATGTCGTTGGTTCCGAGCGTGGTGTATCCGATCATCGCCGTCGTCCTCTCCTGGGAATGCGCAACGCCGCAGCATAGCGCCCTTCGGGTGGCCAGCTCCGGCCGCCGCGTTGCGCCTCGCATGGCCGCTTGCGGCCGCGCGAGGCGGCGTCGCGGCGCGCGCAGCGTCCGTGCCGGGGCACGCTCCTTGCTCTCTGCGCGCCGGGGGCCGGAGGGGCGATGGATCGCGTGCGCTCGATCCTGTGGGTGGGCGGAGCGGAGGCGCTGCGGGCCGAGGCCGTGGCCGAGTCGCCGCTCCTCGACGTGGCCTGGGCGCGCGACGCGGACGACGCCGCCTCGCTGCCGCTGGCCGCCTTCGACGCCGTCGTGCTCGACGCGGAGTCCGCCGCCGCCGCGCGCGACGCGCTCGGGACGCTGCGCAGTGGGGAGCGCGACGCGTGCCCGCCCGTGGTGGTGCTGCTGCCGGCGCGCGACGCCGGCGAGGACGCGAAGCTCCGGGCCGCGGGCGCCGCGGCGATCGCGCTGCGCGGGAGCGAAAGCGCGAGCGCCGCGGCGAGCGGCGAGCAGCTACTGACCCTGCTCGCCGGCGTGGCGCGCCAGCCGCGGCGCCGGCCCGACGCCGTCGCGGCGGGTCTGGACGAGAAGCGCAGCGTCGCGCCGATCGCGCGCAGCCCGAAGATGCGCGAGGTGCTCGCGCTCGCCGAGCGCGCCATGCCCTCGCAGGCGACGGTGCTGATCACCGGCGAGACGGGAACGGGCAAGGAGCTCCTGGCGCGCGCGATCCACGACGGGAGCCCGCGCCGCGGCGGACCCTTCGTCGCGCTCAACTGCGCCGCCTTCCCCGACACGCTGCTCGAGAGCGAGCTGTTCGGCCACGTGCGCGGCTCCTTCACCTGGGGAGATCGGCGGCAACAAGTCGGGAAGCCACAGTTCCACGGCGGGCACCGTTGCACGTGAGCGGCCGGCGCGAGCAATGTGGATCCCGCGTACCGCAGGACACAGGACGGCTCGCTTCTCGTTGTCTCCAAGGCTCTCCCACGCAGCAAACACGTCGGCCAGCTCCTGGGCGATCTCCTCAGGGCGGATCGTGGGCCCTTGGGGCGCCTGCGTAATGAGAGCGCGGAGGGACTCGATCTCGGCCTCAATGGACTGCACGCGATTCTCGGCATCCTCCACCGTACGCAGGCCTCGCTCGAAGGCGAGGATCACGCGGGAACGCTCACGCTCCAGGGTGGCAATTTGCTTCGCTGCGGCATCGGCGTCTATTGCGGGCTCGCCCGCGGCGTCGGCTTCAAGAGCGGCGGCAAGGATCTGAGTGAGCCGGCTCGGGTTGGCTAGGGAGCCACCGACTGCTTCGTCGCATGCGCAGTCGACCGCACCCCGCTTGATCTGTCCGGTTGGGCAACCTCGGTGCGCCTTGTCGGGGTTGGTCGCTGTCGTGCAACGATAGAAGTCGCCCCAGCGCGAGGAGCGACTCGAATAGAGCGACGCACCGCAAACCGAGCACAGCAGCAGCCCTGCGTACGGCCAATCGGTGTGGCGGATCGACCGGCGTCGGGTGCCCAGTAGCTCTTGCACTGCATGCCACTGCGCCTCCGAGATGAGCGGCTCGTCGAAAACGCGCACCTCGATCACTTCGTCTCTGGCACGCTGCACGTTGCGGCCCCGGATCTTCCTGGTCGCGATGCGCCGAACGCCCCGGTAGATC
>Ga0335070_10001493_pt1 | contig 27049 bp, 28 predicted proteins | sample Lox_Sample_13_FD_206722 | JGI IMG/M metagenome (GOLD analysis project Ga0335070, IMG submission 206722) | Soil microbial communities from Loxahatchee National Wildlife Refuge, Florida, United States - Lox_Sample_1.3 | ecosystem: Environmental > Terrestrial > Soil > Wetlands | place: USA...
GAACTGGTGCAGCATCGGCCCGAGGAGCGTACGATCAGCTATGCCGAAAGCCATGACCAAGCGCTGGTCGGTGACAAGACGCTGATATTTCGCCTGGCGGACAAGGATATGTACGACCACATGATGGTTGGTGATGAAAATCTGACGATTGATCGGGCGCTGGCGCTGCACAAAATGATCCGGCTGCTCACCGCCAGCTTGCATAACGGCGGTTACCTGAACTTCATGGGCAACGAGTTCGGTCATCCGGAGTGGATCGATTTCCCCCGAGAGGGCAACGTCTGGTCGTACAAATACGCCCGCCGGCAGTGGAGCTTGGTTGACGACCAGCAACTAAAGTACCGTTATCTGGCTGATTTTGACAAAGCAATGCTAGGCACGCTGAAGGGTGTTAGCGGCGAACCGACATATATATTGTCAAACGACGGCGACCACGTATTGGCTTACTTGCGTGGCAATTTGCTGTTCGTTTTCAACTTTCACCCGACGCAATCATTCTCGGGTTACGGCCTCAGTGTACCAAGGGGCGATTACAAAGTCGTTCACTCGTCCGATGACTCGCAATTCGGCGGGTTTGACCGTATTGATGCCAGCCTCACCTATCCGGCACATATGGACGATCCGTTGAGGCTGTATCTGCCGGCGCGGACCGCGGTCGTTTTCAGAAAAACCCTCTAAGTAAAAAGCACCGGTCGCATTCCCGCGATGGCGTGCGCATTAGGCAGTAATTTCAGCGTATTACAAGCATGGCATGCTATAAGCTAATGGTTAGCATACCAATGTTCATAAAAGGAGGTACCTATGCAACAGGGGTTAAGAGATAGAGGGTTTAATATTATAGAAATAATTATTGTTGTTGCCGTCGTTGCCTTGATTGGTGGCGTCGCCTGGATGTTTTGGACGCATCAACACCAGCAAACATCATCAAAAACAAACACGCCGGACTCATCGGCTACGGTGGGTGCTACTACAAATATTGACCAACTATTGCAGCAGGAAGGGCAGGATGAGACTGCAATCGATAGTAAATATGAATCGCAGACACAGTCCCAGACGTCGAGCGCAAACCAATCACTTAACAACATGGCAGGAGCGTACGATGAATCGTCTTTTTAGCAATAAACGAACATATTTCAACGTCGTGAGTGTAGCGGTGGTTGCTTTGGTGCAAATGCCGGTCAGCGCAGGCGCGGTATCCGCCAAGGAAAGTCCGTTTTGCACCAACCTATCGGCTACGGTCGGTAAAGTGACTACTAATATGACCAGCTTGCAATCGAAAGTTGAGACTGCCCAAACAAACCGCGACACGACACTTACCAATAACCGCTCTAAGTGGGACGCCGAGATCCAGGCGAACCGCGCCAAGTGGGACGCTCAGCGGCAAGCGAATTTTACTAAGCTAGAAGCCAAAGCAACAACCGATGCTGAAAAGTCTGCAGTGTCAACCTATGAAGCGGCCGTACAGGCTGCGGTGAGTGCTCGTCGTGCTTCATATGACGCTGCACGTCAGGCGTATCGTTCGGGAGTCGACAGCGCCATTAGTGGCAGGCAAAGTACGGTTAACGGTCAAGTAACCGCATTTATCGGTTCGGTTAACAGCGCAATTGCAACCGCTCGGGCCAGCTGCTCGTCCACACCCAGTACAACGCGGGCGGCATTCGTTGCCAGCATGCAGTCGGCGCGAACGACTTTTAAAAACGATCGCTCCGGCGACGCAACAGTCTCTACCCAAGCAAAGCAACTTGCAACCGTACGTGACCAAGCGTTTGCTACGGCGGATCAGACCTTCAAATCGGCAACTGATGCTGCTCGGACTGCCTTGAAAGCTGCGTTCGGCAACAATGCATCGAACGTGTAACAAAAATTTCGGTTTGTTGGAGCCAGGCCGTATAATAGCCCATAGATAATTACGGGGGAACTATGAAAATAGCTATTTCAGGCCTTGGGCGCATGGGCGGACAGATCGCCCGCAAACTACATGACAACGGCCACACGGTGGTTGCGCACAATCGCAGCCCGGAAAAAGTAGACGAAGCCAAAGCACACGGCGCGGTGCCGGCTTACTCTGACCAGGATGTCATCGACGCGTTCGGCGGTGACCCGGTCGTACTGTGGATTATGCTGCCGGCCGATATCATTGACAGCAAAATCGACGAATGGCTGGAGATTCTGCCCAAGGGCAGCGTCATCATCGACGGTGGCAACAGCGATTATCGCGGCGACAAAGCCCGCGCCGAGCGCGTTTCGGCTGCTGGCAGCCAGTTGCTCGACATCGGCACGTCAGGCGGCGTCTGGGGACTCGAAAACGGCTTCTCGATGATGGTCGGCGGTGACAAGAGCGCATACGAAACAGTCATGCCGGCGCTCGACACCCTCGCCCAGCCGCGCGGCGGTCACAAGCACTTCGGTACGAACGGTACCGGCCACTTCGTCAAGATGGTCCACAACGCCATCGAATACGGCATGATGCAGTCGCTGGCCGAGGGCTACCGCATTTTGCGCGAAGGCCCGTATCCCGACCTTGACCTCGCCGCAGCCGGCGATGTTTGGCAACAATCAAGTGTCGTAACCAGTTGGCTGAACGACCTGACCCGTCAGGCACTGCACGAAAACCCGAACCTCGACGGTATCGAAGGTGTCGTCGCCGAAAGCGGCGAAGCCCGCTGGACTCTAGAAACAGCCAAAGAACTCGGCCTGCCGATGCCGGCAATCCAAGCATCGTTTGACGTCCGCCTCGCTTCGCAAAATGGCCAGGTCGACTTCTCGACCAAGCTCCTCGCCGCCATGCGCAACAAATTCGGCGGCCATGATATAAATGGCAAACAATAATTAGCGTCGAAAGAAACGGAACCGTCGGAACGGATTGCGCTGTCTTTTCTTCACTTCAAAATCCGGCTACTCGAATGTAAAAGGGACTGCCAGAAGCGGTCGGGTGTCCATTTGAGCGCATTCAACGAATAGTAAGTGCCATTCTCACTCGCACATTCGAACGGGTCATATCTGATCAGTTGGTCGGAGTCTACCCAGCTGTCGCGTTTATGGACGAAATCTGTTTCGTCATTAGGCAGTGTATCGCCGCTACAGTCGAGAATATCCCGGGCTAATTGGTCGCGACGAGGCTTCCCCACGGGTTTATTTTATGTATTATTAAATATTATTTGTTATTTATTATAAAATTGCAATCGCTTACGCCTTCAGGCTGACCGTAAAAACAGAGCCCCGCCCCAACCTCGATGTGACATGAATTTTTCCGCCATGCAGTTTGACGATGTTTTTGACCCAGTATAAACCCAACCCGTTACCGCCCCGCGTAACAGAGAGTTCGTTGTCGATTCGCGAGAATTTTTTAAACAATTTACCGAGATCTTTTTTGGCGATGCCGATGCCGTCGTCCTTTACGGAGATATTGATGCCGTCTTTATTCGAGGCGATGCCAACTTCAATCTTGCCGCCAGGCTTCGAGTATTTACTGGCGTTACTGATGAGATTTTCGAATACGATCGCCATTTTGTGTTTATCGACTTTTGATGTGTGACCGTCATTATCGTGGACAAACTTGATGGTCTGCCCGCGATAGTTAATTGTCGGAGACAATTCCTCAATAACATCGATAACGATTTTGTCGATGTCGGCTGATTCTTTTTTCAGTAACAAATTCCCTGTGTCGATTTGAGCGATCTCTAGCAGGTCGTTTATTTGACCGATCTGCGATTCATTCAACTGATACGCCGTCTTGACACTCTTCGACTGGTCGCTATTCAGTTCCCCCATGCGTTTCTGGAGTACCATGCCCAGGTGTAGTTTGATACCGGTTGCGGGGGTCCTTAGCTGATGCGAAGCCAGTGAAATAAACTCGTCCCTGGCTTTGTTTAACTGCCTGAAATATTCACGCTGCTTGTTGAGGCTGATTGTTTTTTTCAGCAGCTTGAGTCGATTTTGTTCGGCATTCTCGCGCTCGGCGATGATCGCCGATATTGTCATAAATGTCACTGCCGTGACGCCAATGAATAACTGAATTAATAGAAGTGATTCAGTCAGTTGCTCGGCTGTTTTATGAAAATACCTCACGGTCGTACAGGTGACGGCGACAAGTGATATGAAGAATGTTGCACTAACACTTCCGCGCTGACCGAAGCGAAGCGCAATCCAGATAAGGGGCGGAAACAGCATGTAGGCAAACATGCTTGCCGGATGATCAGGTCCCAGCGTGCCACTAAATACCATCACGCTAATGAGCGTGAGTAGCAGGCCGGCAAACATAGGCTCCCTTATATTTTTGAAAGTCAGACCAGACCGTAGCGCGCGGTTCCATATGAGGATGAACGGCGTGATCACAAGGATACTCATCGCATCCCCAACAAACCAGGAGAACCATGTGCGCATGGAGCTTCCATTTGGAACGACACCGGCGAGGCTCCAAGTGCCTACCCCGATTGTTGCTGCAATAGTGGCGCATGTTATCGCCCCAAAAAATACTAAACCCCACACGTCTTTCAGGCGTTGCATCGAACTGTCGAAACCAACTATATGCTCTAGCAGGTAGACTCCAGCCAAAATTTCCAGAGTATTCCCAATGGTTATACCAGACGCTTCCAATACGGTGCCTCCAGTTACTAGGTAGGCCACGAACGAGCCAATGCTAACGGCGGGCCACAAACGGAACCCGTATATAAGCAACGCTGCAAGCGCAATACCTGGTGGTGCCCAAACGGGCGTCGCAAATCCTTCGAATGTATCAACGTATACTCCGATAAGGGCGGCAAAAAAGTATGCAATCACAAGTACACCCACGCCGAGAACGTACCTAATAAACTTGCCAGTCATCCATTTTTATTATAGTAACGAGGAGATGCGACAACAGTGGTATTTTAAACCGGCGGATTCACAGCGGTATCGTCGGCTACAGGACTGTGCGGCTTTTCGGTGAGCTGTTTTTGCATCTTGCGATAGTCCAAAATTTCAGTATCGAACGAAACGCTGAATTGGTTGGGGCCGACATGCAGCTCATTTTTGGCGACCTTTTCGTATAGTTGGCGTATAATTTCATCGCGCGCGGATCGGTCATCCCCTGCTTGCAGGTATTCGGCGAGTTTTTGCGCTTTGAACTCAGGGTGCTGCTCTGTCAAATATGCAACTGTCAGCGCCCCTGCAATCGGTGCAAATTTCCGCTGGATGAACCGCTCAATAACTATGTTGTTCACACGATCAGGGACCGGACCGGTCAGCAGTAGTGTCTGTGCATGAGCCCATAACTCTGACTGGTCATTGTCTTGTCTTCGGTGGTAGGTGCCGATCGGGAATTCATAAAAAACCGACTCATAGGCCATGCCAAATCTATATAAGTGGGTATCTAAATCAAACGGTTCTCTGGCGAGTAGTTCATATATCCGCTTATTTTCCTTGCCGGTTGCCAGCAGTTCAACGATCGTATGATTGGAGGTTTCCCAAGAGAATCGCGCGGTACCAGTGCGCAGAAGTATTTCATTTGCCAGAGATCGGAGGTCATACGCAACGGGCTGCTCGTTTTCCTGCTCGGTCCATTTTAGTTTATCGAGAATATCTGATCTTCCCCAAATGTGCAACATGCTATTTTTTTGAACCCTTACGTCAGCGTTTGTATTGAAAAGTCCGAATCGAGCGACACTTCATATCTGCATGTTACGTCACCGGTCTTGTTCTCTACTAACATGAATGGCGCGATGTTTACGTTGAGTGCACTGACTGATTTAAATGTAAATGCGATTTCAACTAGGCGTCCAGCGATGATGTGGCGGGTTCGGGGGTCCTTGTTCAGTTGAGCTCGGCTATCATGAGTATTCACTATGCCGCTCGTTTTGTGAAGCGGGTACAGGTCGGTATTTATGAGTAGTGGCGTCCGTTGATCGATGAGCGGCGCCACCTCCTCGGAATATTCCTTTGCCTTGTCCTCGATTGCCTGGAGTTTTTCTAGGTGTGTCTTTGATATGAAATTTTCGCTCTTTCGGAAGTTACGGCTGCGCCTTAAAATGTCATGGAGTTTAGCGTGCATCTGGTCGGGGTCAAGCGACGGCACGAGTTGCTCTGGAAACGTTATTTCCTGGGCATCGACGAGCGGTAAATAGTAGTGGCTGACATCGGGCGACTCCTCGAACGGTAATAGCCGAAAGGCGGCCTGGTACGGGGCGCCCGCTTCTCTGATAATCGGGGCAAACGAGATGCCTCGGAATCGAAATTTCTCCCCATCGACGCGGATCTTTTCTGATACTAATGGGGAGGTGTTTTTCAGCACAGGATACACCCCTCCGCTGATAACTACCGGTTCGTAGTATAGTTTATCGCTATCGTAGCGTTGGTTGAGCGCTTGCTCAGTTTCCTCAATGATGTCGAACATTTCCGAAGTTCTATCGACGGGCAGGCGGTCCATTTTTTTCTGGGCGTACAGCCACACTTCAACGAAGGCAGGGTCGCGCAGCGCGCTAAGTCCGTCAAGGGGTTTGCTATTGCCATGCCCATGCTCGATGTTCGGCTGCCCAGATTCAATCATGTCGCAATCATACACCTATTACTATCGTTAATAAATACTTAGTGAAACCCCCGTGCCTAGTATTTCGGCACGGGGGTTTCCTCATTTTTTATATTTAGAACTGGTGCCAAAGATACTGGTTCGTCACTTCGTGGTGGAACAGTACTTCGGAATCCTTGACGACCGTGCCAAGTTCACGGGCGCTGCGGTTCGAAACCTCCACCTTCCAGTCGGCGTATTTTTGCTTGGTGCTTTCGCCGAGTATGCTCGTGATGTAATCACTCGCCTTGTACAGACGAATAGCATCTTGGATTGTGCCCGGCAGGAAGCGCAGGCGTGGACGCTTGTCGGATTTGTCTTCCTTTGGTGCTTCATCATCGATGCCGGTCTTGAGCAGGCCGAATAGTGCCAAGTATGGGTTGCTGTCCGGTGCGACCGAACGGACTTCGATGCGGGCACTTTTTTCATTGGCCAGCGGGATGCGGATCATCGAACCGCGGTCGCTGGCGCTGACCTTGATTTGGTTCGGCGCTTCAAAGTTCGGGTCCAGACGGCGGTACGCGTTGACGCTGCTGTTGATGAGCAGACACAGTTCCGGTGCGCGGTTGAGCACTTTGTTGACGAAGTCCCAGCCGACTTTGGATAGGCCGTCCTGTCCGTTCTTGTCGTAGAAAATATTCTTGCCGTTTTTCGCCAGCGACATGTTGGTGTGCATGCCGTTGCCGTTGATGTTTGCTGTCGGCTTTGGCAAGAATGTTGCGGTCATGCCCATTTGGGTCGCGATTTGGCGGCAGACGAGTTTATACAGCAAGATTTGGTCGCAAGCGCGAACGACGTCGGTGTAGCTGAAGTTGATTTCAAACTGCGACGGTGCAACTTCGGCGTGGTCCTTTTCGTTTTTGAAGCCCATCGCGCGGATTGCTTCGGCGACGCGGTCGATGAACTGGCGCAGGTCATCCAACGGCAGCGAGTGGTAGTAACCGCCGGTGCTGACAGGAACGAACCCGACTTTTTTGTCGTATGTCTGCTCGGCGTCGACGCCGGCCATCAGGAAGCCTTCGAGCTCCGGAGCCATGAATGCTTCGAGGCTACTTTTCTTTTTGATTTCATCGGTGTAGGCTTTCAAGCGGCCGCGGAAATCTGATTCGTACGGCGTCAAGTCTTGACCGCAGATGTTTGCAAATACCAGAACCTTACCCGGCCCGAACACGTCTGATGGCAGAAATGTGATGCTCGTCCAGTCGATGACTAAGCGCAGGTCTGACTCCGCCAGAACGGAAAAGCCGCGGATAGATGAACCGTCAAATGTCAGGTTGTTCAGTGAATCGAGGAAAAACTTCTTGGCGTAGTCGAGCATGTGCAACCGGCCCTCGAGGTCCGAGAAACAAACAGTCACAGCTTTGATGCGGGATTCAGCGGTCAAGTATTTGACGTGGACAGCTTCGGCCTTTGCGGAATCTTTGATGTCTCGGGCTTTGAGGTTGAGATCCTCGAGCTCTTCGTAGGTTAGTTCAAGGTAATTTTTTAGCGGACTAGAGTGCATTTACTTGCTCCTATTTTTCTCGACGACTAGCTGTTGCATACGCTGGTGCCGGCTCGGCAAAGACGTAGCCATCCTCGTCGTGCAGGCCCTTATCCAGACCCATAATTTCTTGGTTAGGACTGACGCGCAGACCAATCGTCATGTCAATTAATTTTAGCAGTATCCAGCTGGCGACGAAAGCGAAGCTGACTGCTGCACCGACTGCGATTGCTTGGTGACCAAGGAGGGTCAATCCTCCGCCGTGGAAGAGTCCATTGGCGCCGGCAGAGTTGACGGCGGTGCTGGCGACGAAGCCTATCGACAGGGCTCCGACAATACCTCCGACAGCGTGGACACCGACGACGTCAAGCGTGTCGTCGAAGCCAAGCTTGAGCTTGAGACCAACTGCGTAGGCGCAGATGACACCGGCTGCCAGGCCGATAAGGATAGCGGACAGAGGACTGACAAAACCAGCGGCTGGCGTGATAGCAACCAGTCCGGCAACGGCACCACTCACGGCGCCCAGTGAAGTAACGCGGCGGTGGCGCATCCAGTCAACGAATGCCCAGCCGAGCATGGCAGCACCTGTGGCGACGTTGGTCGTGACGAAGGCTACTGACGCCAGGCCGCCTGCGGTCAGGGCGCTACCGGCGTTAAAGCCGAACCAACCGAACCATAGCAGACCAGCACCCAGCATTGTGAATGGCAGGTTGTGGGGTGCGTGGCCCTTTTTGCCCAGACCCTTTCGTTTACCGATGATCAGTGCGGCGGCCAGAGCGGCAATACCAGCGCTAATGTGGACGACGGTACCGCCGGCGAAGTCAAGCGCGCCGAGGCTGCGAATCCAGCCGCCCGGTGCCCAGACCCAGTGCGCCAACGGTGCGTAGACCAGGATCAGCCACAGGCTGGTGAACAGCGCAAAGGCCGAGAATTTCATACGCTCGGCAAATGCACCCGTGATAAGTGCCGGCGTAATTGCGGCAAAGAACAATTGGAAGATGGCGAATGCCAGGTGCGGCACTGTTGCGGCCAGCGCTGGATTCGGGTCTTGACCGACGCCGTGGAAACCGACGTAGCTGAGGTTGCCGATCAGGCCGTTAACGTCCGGACCGAAGGCCAAACTATATGCGATTAGCACCCATAATACTGACACAATACCTAGCGCAAAGAAACTTTGCAGCGCTGTAGCTAGTACGTTTTTGGCGCGTACCATGCCCGAATAAAAAAACGCCAACCCAGGAATCATCAACATGACCAAGGCGGCTGAAATTAGTAGATATCCAGTGTCACCCGAACTCATACCATCTCCCTTCGTTAATATTTCTATAATTAATATAATTATTTACATAATTATTATTAATATTTTCATTTTTACACTAAATATTTATTCAATCAAGCCTTTTTGTAATATTTCTCCAAAATTATAGGCCCGTTGCGTGATAAACCTTGCTCCGGGCCAAAAAGTATTGATTATTCTCGAAACGAAATGACGATTTTACCTTTTATAGATTCGGTTGCGAGCGCCATGTAGGCGTCCTGAATTTGGTCGAGCGTAACTGTCCGATCGACGGTTGGTTTGACGGCGCCCTGCTCTACCAGCGCGCGGAGTCCATCCAGCGATGCGGTCGACACGCGCGTCATTTGCGCGGTAGCGGTGACACCGCGTTCTTTGGCCTTGGCCGCGTCAAACGGTCCGACGAGCGAGATTGCTATTCCGCCCTGCTTGAGCACGTCGAGTGCCTCGTTGATGTTGTTGTCGCTGCGGACGGTGGTCAAGACCGCGTCGTAAGCATGTAATATCTCCTTGAAGTCCTGGGTTTTGTAATCGATTACCTCATCGGCACCAAGGGATTTGACGAAATCGGAATTGGCGGCCGAAGCTGTCGCTGCGACGTGTGCACCGCGATGTTTGGCGATCTGGATGGCGATTGCGCCGACCCCGCCGGCACCGCCATGGATAAATACTTTTTGGCCTGATTCGACGTTCATGGAATTAATCGCTTGCAGCGCGCTGACGGCGGCCGTCGGAAATGATGCCGCCTCTTCGTCCGAGATATTTTCTGGCGCGTGTCCGAGATTGGCTGCGTTAACAGCCGCGAACTCGGCAAACGCACCACTGGCGCCAAGCATGGCATTCGCCGTGCCGTAAACGCGGTCGCCTATCTCAAAGCTACTGACGCCATCACCTACAGCAGCCACTTTGCCAGCCATATCCAGTCCCAGCGTCGCCGGGAATGTCAGCGGCGCCATCGACTGCGCATAACCCGCCAGGACAGCCAAATCAAATGGGTTCAGGCTAGCAGCGCCCACTTCGACGAGCACTTGCCCATCTATCAGCATTGGTTTTTCTACTTCTCGTACATGAATTGCTGACGCGTCGCCATAGTTATCAATTTGTGCTGCTTTCATCTGTCCCTCCAGGAATAACTAATAATAAGTATTTCTAATTTACTATACAAGTTATAGTAGTTCAAGTTTTAAAGGCTCACCGTAAGAGCTGCCGGTTGGCTAGTAGGCAGTTGTTTCGGTGAAGTGTGGGTGCGGTGGATTTGCTAGTTCCTTGAGTCCGCGTCCTTCTTTCCACAGCCAGAAATCAACGTGCGTCATATTGAGCGCCGTTTGGCCTAGGCTTACGCGCAGCTCGTTTACATGGCGCAGCAGGTAGTCAACGCTGTAGGCTGTGGCGCCGCGAATCTCGATTTCCTTGCGGGACTGTGCTGGTATCGGCGTCCATGTGTCTGCATCGTTTGCAAGTTCGGGTGCATATTGCAAGACACCCTTGTGACGAAGTGCCCGAGGCAGCTGATAGTCCACGACAGGTCCAATCTTGTCGATGTCGGCAACCGTCGGTAGCGTATTGGACGTTTGTGCACGCCCCTGGATCAGCAACGGCGCCAGCTGGGCACGCTTGAGAAACGGAAAATGGAGGTCATCGAGGTTACTGTAATCTGAAAAGGCATCGCCAAAGTTGTCATCTACGAGTTTGTCGACCAGTCCCGCGCCGCCCTGATAGAATGCCCACATCTTGCCGTCTGCATCAATCGTTGATTCCAATAAATTCCGGACTGATCCTTCATAGTGCCAGTGTAGTTCGTCTGCAAATTGACCAAGCAATCGACGCCGGCTTTCGGCCATTGGGATGCCAGGCAAGAAGTCTGTGAACGTGTTAGGATTAGCGAGTTTGAAAATATCTGTACTCGTGATGTCTTCGGCTTCGCCAAAAACTTGGTACGTGCGGGTATGTAGCGCGTTGGAGCTAGCAATCGGCTTGCCGTTTTTGGGATTTGTCATTTGCCAGCTGCCGCCAGGAGCGTCCTTGTCTAGGAACATGTAGTTCAGGACGCTCGAAACGATGGTCTGCGATGCAAAGGCCCAGTCGTTGTCGGCGTGTTGGCCCGGGAATCGCCAGTCGGGCACGGACAGGTCGGGATTTTTTGCCACCAATTGGTCCAGCGCACCATGATTGACACTGACGTATTCATTGCCACTGCGCTCGACGAGTGTGTTCCATGATTCAACCACCTGGCGCGGTGCGGTTTCTGCCGACGCAAGTTCCATTTTATTCCCCTCCGTGTATTATTTGTTCAATCTTATATGACGGCAGATATTTGGCAAAGCATGAGCGGTCCGCACTCTCAATGTAAACACCCCACTTTCGCAGGGTGTTTACGTTTGCCGGAAAAAACTTTAAAATTTGGTTATTAATTGTTTGTTTTATTAAAGTTGATGACTGCGCGCCACCCTATTAATGGCCGTAGTGATACGGATGATACGGATGGTTATATCCGTAATAGTGATACGGGTGATACGGATGATACGGATGGTTATATCCGTAATAGTGATACGGATGATACGGATGGTTATATCCGTAATAGTGATTTTGATAGTACGGATGACCGTAATACATGGCGTGCGCAGTACCACTGAGTCCTACGATGCCCGATAGTGCTATTGTTGCCGCAAGGGCACCTACCGTTGCCAAATGTCCCTTCATATTTGCCTCCTAACTCATAGTCCTTTCCGTTATATCTATTTTATAAAAAGGGAACCTTATTTTCTGTTGGGTATATCATACACTGGATAAGCTAAAACACTGCGCTTTGAATTCTCATTACAAGCGAATTGTAAACACAGTACCTCGCCCAGGCGTCGAGGCGACGGAAATTTTGCCGCCATGCAGTATTACGATTTTTTTGACCCAGTACAGTCCGAGTCCAGTGCCATTCCCTGTTTCGGAAAGGTCATTTTTTATCCGCGAAAACTTTTTGAACAGCTTATTAATATCCCTTTTTGCAATACCTACACCCTGATCACTAATAGAAACTGTCTGTTTGTGGTTTTTATTGAATAATTTTACTTCAATCTTCTTTCCGTCCGGTGAATATTTGCTGGCATTATCGAGCAAGTTTTCAATAACGGCCGTAAATTTATCAGGATCTACGTCGGTTTTGTGGTCGGTGTCATCATGAATGAACTCAATTGTCTGATGGCGCTCGGCAATTTTGGGAGAAATTGCATGAATGGCGTGGGAGATGATTGCTTCCATATTTACTTTCTTTTTCTTGATGACGACATTCGCCATGTCCAATTGCGCAATGTCCAATAGTCCTTCGATGATGTTCAGTTGGCGCTCATTGAATTGATACGCCGCGTTGATTCTGTCCGACTGCGCCCTAGTCAGTTTGCCTATCATGCCGTCGAGCAGCATTCCTAAATTAACTTTGATTCCGGAAACGGGTGTTCGCAGCTGGTGTGATGCCAGCGCAATAAATTCGTTCTTAGCCTTATTCAGATTTGTTAGATTTGACTTCTCTTTTAATAACACAAGGTTTCGTCCCAGCGCTTCAAGCTTTTTCTGCTCGGCACGCACACGTTCTTCGACGAGCGCTGAGATGATTAAAAACGTGATTGCCGTGATTCCCAAAAAACGCTGCAGGAGGTAAACTGACTCTGCCAGATCAAGGCTGAAAAAGCTCGGAAGTCTAACTATCGTGCACGTGAGCGCGATGAATGAAGCAATGTAAACTGCCAGAACGCTAGCAATTTGACGGTATTGAAGGGCGATCCAAATGAGTGGTGGATAAATCATGTATGCAGAGGCGCTTGGCTCGAGATTGGGCCATATAATATTGCCGTACACTCCAATGCTAACGAGGATTAGCAGGGTATAGGTAACACATAGTTCGCGTACCCATAGCGATTTGACGTCGAACCCAGCGCGAACGTTGCCAATCCAAACCATAAAAAGCGGTCCGCCGACTAGGGTACCCAGCAATCTGCCGGTGGACCATGCGGCCACCGCGTTTGAGTACTGAGATGGTCGAATGAGGCCCCCGGCTACTAGGCTGCTAACCCCGATGATGGCGCTGGTTATTGATGCGATTATGCCAGCAGCAATGATGAGACTTATCACATCCCTGGAGCGCTTCAAGGTCAGGTCAAAATTAACTTTCTGTAATTTCAATAAATAGGCGCCGAGAAGCGGACTGGTTACGTCTGCAGTCATGTTTCCCAATACCGCTACCATGGGTTGATGTAACGATATGCAAAAAACCAGCGAGGCCAGTGTGATTGCCAATACCATCCGATACCCATATAGCAACAAGGCCGCGAGAGCAACGCCAGACGGCGGCCAAAGAGCTGTAATGATTTCGCGATACCCTAGGCTAAGTCCTAACCAGGCGCCAGCGAGATACAGCACGAACACGATGATTGAGATAACCACGTCCCGTCTCATTGGAATCCTCATATAGCTCTATTATAAAATATATTCTATGACTATGCAGTCTACAGAGGCGGAAGCGAAATTCACTTACAGATAAATCGTAAAGACAGTCCCGTGTCCCAATGTTGAAGCGACGGAAATCTTGCCGCCATGCAGCCTGACGATTTTTTTGACCCAATACAGTCCAAGGCCTGTTCCACCTCTTGCGTGTGTAAGCTCATTCTCAATTCTGGAGAACTTTTTAAAAAGTTTGCATAAATCTTTTTTGGCAATACCGCAACCACTATCCCGTACCTCAATAGCCAATACATCATGATTTTTGGCATACAGCCCGACCGTAATTTCCTTGTTCGGCGGCGAGTATTTACTTGCGTTATCGATCAGGTTTTCTATTGCCATCAACATTTTATTTTGGTCGACTTTGGCAATGTGGGATTCAGGATTATGAACGAAGTTGATAGTTTGTCCCCTTTTGGCAATTGTTGGTTTGCAGTGACGGATGGCTCCAGCTATTAATGTGTCCATGTTGGTGTCGACCTTGTTCAGTATGACGCTGTCCGTGTCTACCTGCGCGACTCCCAGGATGTCCTCAATAATGTTTATTTGCCGTTCGTTGAATTCATTGGCTGAGTCAACCCTCTTTAATTGAGTGGCGGATAGGTTGCCGAAAAAGCCGTCACGCAGCATACTCAAGTTGATTTTAATACCAGTGGCAGGGGTCCTCAGCTGGTGTGATGCGACTGCAATAAACTCGTCTTTTGCGCGGTTTAACCGTTTAAGTTGGTTCCGTTCTCTGTTTAGCTCAAAAGTTTTTTTCAATAATACCCGCTGTGCCTGATCTCTTTCGGCGATGGTTGCGGCGATTAACATGTAGGAAATCGAGATAACTGCCATGAATATTTGTATCAATAATAGCGAAACACTTAATTCCCTAGCGGGTTGATGTCGCAGAGCCGTACACAAAATAGCGATGGTTGAAACGAGAGCGATAGCGGTAACATTACCACGCTGACCGCAATAGATAGCGATTAAGGCGAGCAGCGGAGTAAGTGTAAACTTGAATAGGCTAAGCCCACCGTACGGTGCTATCGTGTAAAACACGAAGAAGCTCATTATGATTAACATCGTGAAAGTGAGGGTTGGAAAAATCTGCACACTCATTTTATTAAATCGAACACCTGCCCTTAGGTATTTGGTCCATACTAAAATGAGCGGTGTCACCACCAGAATGCCTAGACTATCACCTATAAGCCATGTGCCCAACGACCTGAAAAACATATTCCCGTTGATCATACCGCATAGCTTCAGGCTGGTAACTCCGATCATAGCGCTTATAGTTACGCTTAACGCTGCTCCGTAAAATACGAAACGCAGTACGTCTCTTACCCGATTGAGCGAGCTGTCAAAGCCAGTCTTTTTTAGCAAATAGCTACCGAGAATCGTTTCGAAAACAGCTCCGATCGCGATAAAAATAGACGCAAGAATAGAAGTGCCTAGCGACATCTCATATAGAAGGACCCCTGCCATTATTCCGGGCCACAGGTTGTACCCATAAAGCTGTACTGCCGCAAGGGCAATTCCTGCAGCCGGCCAAATGATAGTTACGACACCTATTGTCGATCCAAGTATTTGTCCTAACTTGGCGGTAACGAAATAAGTGGCTGTTAACACTAACACACGCCGTAAATATGTAGAATATTTACTAATCATTCTTTTTATTATATAAAGCACTAATTGTTGGCGCAACGAGACGCCGGAAGCGTATCATTTGAGACTGGTTCACGTTTTAGCTGGATGCGTTCGACCAGCAGTACCTCGTTTTGCTGGATCATGATAAAACACCGCAAGATGGCTGAGCATATCGGTCTAGTACGAAAAATAGGTATTCACTGTAGCGTGAATACCTATTTGACTTTCGTTCGAATCTCTTATGGCTGGGGAGACGGTTCCTTAATATAACTTTTTACGGGGGTGAACTTGAAGATGACGAAAGTGAAATCGAAGCTCTTCTTAATGATACGCAGGACTACGATGATTAATCCTTTACTCGCCTCACCGGTTTTCAATTTTCTAAGCTTTGAACTCCCAGCGGACGTACTTGGATCTTTGAAATGAAAAGGCCGCCGAAGCTATTCGGATTGCTCCGGCGGCCTTCGGCGGCTAGGGTTGGCCACTATGACTTATGCAGACTTCGTATCTTCATTATTGTGACCATTGTGGATGTGCGTCCGCATACCTACATGCCATGTTCCACAAAAATTGCAATGGTAGGGAGATACGTTTATAAGCGGCGCATGAGCTTCTCGTGCTTCCTGCGCAGAACCGTGACAGGCTTCGCCGGCAGCTTCACAAAAATCGTATAGATGTAACCGAGACATGACACCATCTTTCTGTGAGAGATACATGTACGTAGTTGCGAATAGCAACTCACGAACCACCGGGGTATTGTACATTATTTTTTATGTTTTTGTCAATAGCTGAAAAACCGATATCTATACTAAGCCCAATCCCTCCGACACTTTCGTTAAGTAAAATGGAGGGATGTGTATGAAGAAAAAACTAACAAGACAACAGGTGCTGGTGTACAGGCGGAGAGTACAAGAGATCTTGTCCCCGTTGTTTCATGGAGACGGCACGGCCAGGGATGTGATAAAAAGCTGGATTATACCGATATCAACAACAAGAAAGTATACTCCACTAGACGCGTTCCCGGACATGCGATTTTTCCTGGATCAGAAATCTGACAGGGCTTTCGTGCCTGTTGCCCACGCCATTAAGGATATTAAAGTCTATGACAGGGTCTCTATCGACGGCGACCGTTGGGATCGGACACTTGCAGCCTACAGGGAAATGTTCAAGCGCCGACGCAGCGATGTAACACTGACCATCGGACCGTTTGGGCTAGCCGCGCTTTAAGCTGAAACTAAAAATGCTCGGTTATAAAATCTTAAAAATGCAACGAGCAATTCGTTGCATCCGGTGTCTTCTCAGCATTGGCATCATGTATGCGTTTGTTTCCCTTTGGGAAATGAACGCAACACTTGCCTATGTCGTCCAAACCGTTATAGCTGTAACTGTTAATTTCGCCTTGGACTGGCGTTATACTTGGGGTGATCGTCGGGTTGGTTTTTGGCGAAGCATGTATCGCTTCAGTGTGTTGCGTTTCGTGATGATTGTACTGAATTCGGTACTGTTTACGTTGCTGATCGATTGAGGTATCCACTATCAGGTAGTGAACGTCAGCCTAATGATAGTGTTCACGATCATTAACTACTCCGTTCCGCACGCATGGCTGTTCGGGCTTCTCGGTTAAGACTGCACATTATGGGATAACTCGGTGCGAATTTTTTAATTAGAAGAAAACCTCGTCGCTTTTATACCCCTTGTTATGAAAAACGCCGTTCTTTTGAACATATTCGAGGTTAGTAAAAATTCGGAAAATAAAAAGTGGTTGGCGCTCTGATGTGAGCGCCAACCACTTGGACCAGTTTATCGGGCTGGTTACCTCTGGTGGGCCGGTTCGGTACTGTCTGCGACATATACCTTGCAGGCGTTGGGTTGTGGATCCAGGGCATCGATCTCGTCGCTGTGAATGATTCTGCGCTCATCCAGACGGTTGATGATCGCCTGACGAAACGCCCGGTTTTCCTCCAGCACCTTCCTGGCAAGCCGACTGCCGCGTTCCAACAATTTCTCTACCTTGGCGCTGATCTCTGCCGCCCGTGGGTGTTCCTCCCATCGGTTGACATTGATTCTTGCCTGGAACCCTTCGATGATGCCCCATTCGCAAATCGCCGTCAGCACGACATTTGATGCGCTGTCAAGGTCACCTTGCGCTCCGGAACTGGCTTCGCCATAGTGCATGATTTCGGATTCACGGCCACCCATCATCAATGCGACAGTCCATAATAGGCTATCCAGCGTATGCGCCATCCGCTCAACCGGCGGTGCCCATGTGCTGCCACCGGTCGCACTGATTGGCACGTCGGTCACCACTGCGAGTTGATGATACTCGGAACGCTGTGCTACCACGGCGTGCCCGGCTTCGTGTATGTCCGATAGTGCGCGATCTTCCGTAGTGACGGCCGCACTCCAACGCAGAGTACCCATCGCGATTTCCATCGCCGCTTGTTCGATGTCGTGGGTCTGGATCATCCCGCCCGGACGCCGCCTTCTGCGAGCGACGAGCGCTGCTTTCGACGGCACAGCGGCAACCTGAGCACCGGACATGCCGAATGTCAGGCCCGCTACTGCACCTAGGCTAGCGTTGGGATTTAGCGCTAGATTGGCGCAGTTTCGTTCCAGCAACACCTTGCGGGCGGCCAAATCCGGGTTCGGCACGGCAATGTGCAAACCTAACCGGTCGGGCCGCTTGATCGCGTCGTCCAACGAATCGAATCTGTTGGTCGCACCGATTAGGATGGCTAGCGGAAAGTGTTCGAAAAAGAGCGGGATTTGATGCAATAACTGCGTCAGAGACTTGTTACTGTCGTCATCTGCAGCTTGATAGCCGTCCCTGCGCTTGCCCGCGATTCCGTCTAGCTCGTCGATGAATACGACGCAAGGCTCATTGGTTTTTTGCTTCTTTTTTATGTTGTCGAAGAAGCCGATAATCCGCTGCGTCGTGCCGCCAACCCACTGCGATGTCAAGTCGGAACCGGACAAATGATGGAATGGAACCCCCGCTTCGCCAGCGGTCGCTTTTGCCAGCAGCGTCTTACCCGTACCTGTCGGTCCATGAAAGATTACGCCGCGTTCCATTTTGATACCGGCATATTCTTCCGGATGAAGCATATAGTCCACCAGATCTCTGGCTTCGTCGATGGCTTCGTCGGCGCCGTAGACATTGAAAAAACGCTCTTTCGGCCGCTCCGCCTGGTAGTCGGCCTCACCCATCATCAGGCTGGGCATGTTGGGCATGCCGCGAGAAAGTTGCTTTCTGCCGAAATAAATCACAATTCCAGTCACGGCTAGCACAATGACAATTGTCGGGACCATCCTGAGGCTCGCGTGTTCTGCCTCCAACAATGTGCGATCCATCTCTGCCTTGTCAGGCTCGAGGAACCAACGAAGCCATACTGCAGCAACAATGATCATCATCCCAGCTACTAGGCAGAGCATGGGAACTCTGCAGTTTTTGATAAAGCCCCAGGCTTTATCCACTGTAACCACCACCTTTCAATGTAAAGAACTCCTTTGAGCGATGTGCTCATTTGGTTTGAGGTATTATAATTCATTATTGCTAGACCTCCAACTGTGTGACGTTAGCACGCGTAGTCTTGGCTGACTGGCGAGGGGTCGGCGTTCGTATCGGCGTGAACACCCGTAACCCCGACGAGCATGATTACGAATTCGAAGAGCGGGCAACCCTACTAGTTCAGATGATGTAGGAAATGGGCATGAAGGTACTATTATATACCGTCAAACTCTATCGTAAGCTTGTCGTTATGACGGAACCTTCTTTCGCAAAATAATAGCTGCGAATTAATGTGACGAACGGTCTCGCGTTAGTTAGTAACCCAGATGCTGCATTTTAGGAACAATAGTGAGTTGTATTGCCGAGCGGTACATGGCCGGAGTGCCCGAAGATTATGCCCGCGCCCGCACCGATAATTTCGTGCGCCCATGTTCGATATTCATGTTCGATTTCGTAGCCGAAATTAGACCCCTCAATTCGGCGAGGTGATCAGGATGTCGCACTTGGTTTTTGCGCGATGTTCCTCGATAAAATTTGACGATCGAAATCCGGCTCAATCGGCACATGATATATTCCTGGGCGATCTTTTCCGGCTGCCCACTCCGGCATGCCATCGGTGTATGACAATATTCCGACGCGAATATTTCCGACTTTTACTACCACGGGTCGGATTGCCTCCGCAAGCGTGGCACCGGCACCAACGTGGCGAATATGCGCCTTATTCAGAACAACAGCATTTCCGCGAATGCATCGCAGCCAAAATCAAGCGAGTGGCTATTGGCAACTATCTCCACGTCGATTCCAGGGCAGATTAGCGAATCGATGTTCTTCGCGTGGCTGCGAAAATGGAAAACTTTCGGAGTTTCGATCCAAGGACTCCCAGAATCAGCGATCACGCATTCCAGATTACATAAGGCCAAGTCGCACTGTTGGATGAGATTTTTTGTATCGCCGCGCGATATAGTTCATGGTTTTGCTTCTTGCAAGTATTCCTTAAACCAGTCGGAAGCCAGTTTGGCCACGCGCATCAGCGCGCCCGGCTCTTCAAACAAATGCGTCGCTTTGGGAATGACAACAATTTCCTTTTTGCACTTCAGTTTCATAAATACTTCCTCGTTCGCCTCGCGCACGCCGTAATCTTCCTGCCCGACAATGAGGAGGGTTGGAGCTTGTAACGACTCGACGACGTCATGGGCAAGGTCAACTCTGCCTCCGCGCGAAACGAGTGCCTTTACGTTATTTTTTTCTTCGACCGCTGAGAACATGGCCGCAGCCGCTCCGGTACTGGCGCCAAAATAGCCGATTGGCAGCTGTTTTGTCTGTTCAAATTTCCTGATCCAGTCCGTAATCGCAATTAAATGTTCGGTCAGCAGGCCGATATCGAACCGGCGTTCGTAATCCGCATCTTCCTCTTCGGACAGCAGGTCAAAGAGAAGTGTCGCAAGCGGTGCGTTATGCAGATGCCTAGCAACGGATTTGTTGCGCGGGCTGTGCCGACTGCTGCCGCTGCCATGAGCAAAGATGACTAGCCCGAGTGCGTCTGCCGGAATGACAAGCTCTCCCTCAAGCTCCAGGCTGTTGATTTGTATCCGCACGATCGTCGTACTCATGACTACTCCTTTCCTCTTAGCGATTCAATTACTGCTGGCATGAGCGGCGCCAGCGGTATCAACTTGACGTGGACGCTATATTCGCTTTCCTCGACAGCTTCCGGCGTGCTATCGCCGACCATGCATGACGTAACGCCATGTTCAAAGATTCGCTTCCAATCATGGTCTGTAAAAAGTCCGTGCGTCACTGCGACGGCGATTTCTTCGACGCCCCGGCTTCGCAGTTCCTTGCAAGCAGAGACGAGTGTCTTGCCGGTATCCAAAATATCGTCAACGATAACGGCCCTTGATCCAACTTCGCCGATCAGTTCAAGATGAACGACCTCGTTGGCGCGCTTCTTGACGAAGTGCGCCGGCGGCATGTTCTGAGACAATGCATCCGACAGATCTTTTGCCCGGCACATTGCCCCTTCGTCCGGCGCAACGACTGTAAATTTCTCCCAGCCAAGTTGACGAATTTCACCAGCAAATATGTCTGCGGGGGACAGCGATATAAGAGGTGGGCTGAAAAATTCCTTTTCGAGTTCGCTGTGCGTATCGACGGTAACGGTTTTATCGATGCCCGATGCGGCTATCCACGAACCAAGTAGTTGGATACCCCGACTTTCGCCTGGTTGGAATTTGTCCTGCCTGCCATAGCCGAGATACGGCAGGAAGGCGAAAACCGCTCTGGCACCAGCATGTTTCAAGGCATCGGCAAGCATGCATAAGCTCATAAGCTGCTTGTCCGGCGGCGCGAGAGAGCCGACAATCAGGCAGTCCATGCCGTCGACTTTCGTTGCTACACGGACATGCAATTCATGATTTGAAAATCGTTCAATTTCCGATCTTCCCAACTCTACATCGCTAGACTCTCCTAGTGGGTCCGTGAAGCGTTTATAAAAATCAGAAATGCGAAAGAGAATCATCGCTTCGATCCTCCGCCTACGATAGCCCAGGCTTTTTTGCGGATATCCTGCAGGTTAATATCTTCTGTGCTACCCGCTATCATATCCGCAAGCAAATGCGGATACGTATTGACCGTGCGGTAAATCGCAAGTTCATAACCGACGCCGGCCAGTATTAAAGGATGTTGGTGTTTGTACAGGTACGAGTGAATCTGCTTGTCGACTCGGCGGAAAAATTCTTTTAGCATCTTTTTATCAATGCTGCGGATGTCGTATTGTTCATGGAAGCCCTCCGAACCTTTGCCATGTGAAGCCGAAGCAATAGTGTGGGTTTGGCGCGACTGGGGATATTCGTCGACACGAAGCGAATTGACCATATCATTAGGAAAATTTTTGAGATTGACCGGGCGAATAGTATCGCGGTCTCCCTCATAGAGCTGCACGTTTCGATGGCCAAGCGCCAAAACGAAGTACCCTTTATTTGTATTCGCCTCTTGTTTGGTTGGAAAACTAGCCACGATCAAAGCTCCCTAATCCTGCGGGCTTAAAAAGTTTTCTTTCGGTTGTTCACGCTCTTCGCATATCAGTAAAGCCAGTTCCGCGGCGCGGGTATAAAAATTTGAGCGGCTTTCAAATGTGCCCCGCTTCCTGTCAATGAACAGGTTGATAAAATCAATAACGTTCTTCCCGTATCCCAAATCTTTGGCATTTTTCGCGAGTTCTTCCGGTGAAACGGGATATGACTTCACGGATCCGGCGATCCGGCACAGGTCGTGAAGCTCCGGTAGTTTCTCGTTAAAGACCATAGCTGCCCTCCTTTAGCATTGCCCGCACCTCGTCGTCATCGACCTGGTTGAACTCCTGGTAATGGCTGCCGACTGCACCCAGAAAGTGATCCGGATTATCGAGAACGATAATTTCGTCGGCCAACTTACTCAGTGCCGATACGCTTTCGCGCGAGGCGACGGGAACCGCCACAATGACGCGCTTCGGTTCGTCGCCCAGCACATATTTCACGGCGGCCTCCATGGTAAGGCCAGTCGCAATGCCGTCGTCGACAATTATGATGGTCTTGTCCTCGATTTCGGGCTGTGCAATGTCGGTATTGAAATACGTTTCCCGTCGTTCTTTAATGACACGGCGAGCACTTTGTTCGGCTTTTTTCAGCCACTTCTTATCTATAGCGGCGACTTCGCTTTCATTATAAATAGGTGCTTCGTCTTCGGCTACCGCACCGATGGCATATTCTGCGTATGATGGGTGGCCGATCTTTTTGACCAGTATCAGTCCGAGCGGTACATGTAGCACCTTTGCAACTTCCAGCCCTAAAACGACTCCGCCACGGGGCAGCGCCATCACGACCGTATCTGGACTCTCAAAGCGTCGGAGTTCAACCGCGAGCTTTTTACCGGCATCCTGGCGGCTGGTATAGTGGTGCTGCTGACCGGTTTTGACATTGCCTGGCACGAACTGCTTCACGGAATACCTCCTTCTGTGAGCTTGTCCGCTTTCTTTCGTAACCTGATTACGGCCAGGCCCTTATTTGATTGAAACCACTTTGCCTTCTTTTTTAGCTTTCGCCATCGGCATCGTGATTTTTAGCACGCCATCCTTGAAGCTAGCGTCGGCCTTGTCCGCATTGACGCCCTCCGGCAGTCCGACACGGCGGAAATACCGCCTACTGCTTTCACGGAAATAGTACCGGCGCTTGCCTTCTTTTTCCTCTTTTTCTTCGTGTTCTGCTGATACTTCCAGCATGCCTTCGTCGGTTGTTATTTTAATTTCGTCTTTTTTGAAATTGGGCAGGCTGACCTCGGCGACAAGGTTGCTATCTTCTTCGTATAAGTCTATTGCGGTATTAGCAAATGACGGCAGAAGATCCCAGCCGTTTTCCCATAGTTTATCCATGTCACAACCCATTCTTTGCAGTTCATGCCATGGTTTGTATCTAGCGAGTTGCATGAGTTCCTCCCTTCGCTGTTATTTTCCTCTAATCCTTTTCTGCTGTGTGCAGTGTTTCTTACACTTTTTATTATGATTTATAAACATTAATAAAGTCTGCGATAAAGATCACTGCAAATATGAAACAATTTACATCCTATTTATACTTATCCGACACCCAATGCACATTAAACAGGGCGAAAAGATGTAACTAAACTTTTTCAATCTGTTTTTTCGTGTATCGTATGCCGTGAGGATGATGAATACGCCGAGAGTAATGTACGATATGACGCAACTGACAACGTCATTTTTTAGGAGCAAATTTATAAGTGATGCGACTATTATTCCAATAAGGGCCATAGATCCCATGCTCTCAATCGAAGACAAATCACGGTTAGTCGTTTTGCCATATACGGCCATAATTCCAAAGACTAAGGCGGCAACGAAAAACGCGGCGCCATATGACATTCGCGAAATGTTAGCGCTCAAAATGACTACCAGAATCAATTTCAGAGCGATAAGAATAAGCGTCATGAACGGATTCGCCCCTAACTAATTTACCAGAGAAGCATTACTAGAATCCATCACTGATGATGCGCCCGTGAATCCCAGTCCAAAAAACATTATTCCGAATGATTGGCTGAATATATCCGCATGTGTACCGGCGCCATCGTACCCTGCATTCGTGGATATTCGAAGTTTGCCATTTTACCTTACATTGCAAGGGCTTCCTTGGTGAGCTGCCTTGCCTTTTTCAGTTTTTCATTACGAATTTTTTGATTCTCTTTGATATGTGCGATTTGCTTTTCGTACTTAACACGCCTCTCCTTGCTGGCTTTCTTCATCTTTTCTTGCAGTGTTTTTACTTTTGCTTTCGTCTCGTCGTTGGCGTGTTCCAAGTTTGAATCGATCGTTTCCGAAATTGTCCGAACACGGTTTTTGATAGATTCGAGAGTTTGTTTCGCAGCCGCTTTTGCTTCACCGGTATCTTTCTTAAGTTCATTATGGATTTCACGGGCTTCCTCATCCAGCACTGCTGACTCTTGTGCTAGTTGATCTTCAATTACGTCTTTTCTGGCTCGTCTGAAAACATTACCGCCCAGCTGCTTGGCTGCCTCATTTACAGGAACAACCCAATCTTCGTCAGCTTCTGCCAGTACGACGGTTTTGCCAGGCACAAGCAGCTCGGAAATCTCATCCAAAAAATCCAGACTTACTCCTGAGTGCCACATGTCGGCCAATAGCCCGGTCATACCACCGATCGACATGCCAGCTACTGCACCGGTAGGTCCTCCAAGCAGTCCTATTAAGGAGCCGGACAACATTCCAATGGTAGTGCCGACAGGACCTTCATCAGCTTCTTTTAGAAGCTCAACGTCACCTTTATTATCTTTGGTGAGGATGGCTGTTGCGTAAAGTGTAATATCGCCATTACTGTCCAACGCATTTAATGCATCTAATCCCTTGTGGGCATCTTCTTGGCTATTAAAAGCCAACACTAACATTTTATTCATAATCGTTTACCTCTTTTACCATTCTTTCCTTAACAACTTTATCCACATGCTTTATAGAAGACTATAAAGCTTCAGACATATGTTGACAGTAAAAATTCCCATATCAACTGGTTATTTTTTCTTAATGCAATGAAAGCAAAAGAACCGGTTCCAAGAACCGGTTCTTTTGCTTAACTCAAGTATTCTCTACTTGGCTGATGCGGTAGCGGAATGAGGGACCTGGGTCACCTTTTCTGCTGTCGCATCTGGCTGGGATGGAGGGATTCGAACCCCCGAATGCCAGGACCAAAACCTGGTGCCTTACCACTTGGCGACATCCCAATACGTCATATTCGTCCTTTTCCATCGCAGAGGTTTCTGGAGTGGTTTTGGTCCAAGACCTGATAATTATCTTCTTGTTTTTTGCCGTTTGCAAAAACTGCGGGGCTGGTGCTTTACCAATTGGCGATATCCCACTGTCGATAACGGTCTAATTGTACAACAAAACGAGTATTATCGCTACTGTTTTGGCGTGACTGCGTGCCACCATTTCCGGCCCATGTCTTCGGCCAGGCGGCGTGCTGCGGGCTGAATGTCGATGGGCGCAAAGCTGTTTTTGGTGGTGGATTCACGTCGGCAAGTGACGGCCTCCTTGGCCGTTTCGATATAAGCGGGTTGCGGGAACTCCTTGCCCAAACGTCGTTTCGCCCACTCCAGCACCTCTTGTTCGACATCATTGATGTGCATGGCAAAGTCCGCGGCAGCTTGATCTGCCACTTTGTCAGTCAGCTTGACGGCGACTTCTTTCGGAGTCACGGTCAGATGACTCAGTACGTAATTGGCGGCAAGTCCCTGAAATCGTCTGCCGAATACATCACGGAGCAGATCGTCGGCTTCCTTGGGAAACGCATCCGAGAGCATGTCCAGAGCCAATCGGTTAATAATTTTTGCGTCTCATCGTCTAACTTGACTTCTCTGTCATTTCCGTCGATGGGCGTAATCGCTCGCCCTCGCTGCTCCGGGGCCATGTTGCCGTGTTGATGGCTCAAAAGAGTGATTGTTGGTATTCGCCGAGCTTGATTAAGATCATATCCGACAGCATGCAGAACCGATATTCCGGTACAAAGTCCGGATAGGTGTTTTGTCTCCTGTCATCCCCACTTGTCAAATTCGCCCATGCTACCCTTTTATCCTAAAGTGATACAACTATAATCCTCAGGAGCGTGATTGACAATAGGCATAAGAATAGCCCCGCATTATGCGGGGCTATTCAGGGGGGTAGTTTTTACGTTACAGCTAAGATATGCGAATTAATTGAAGTTTGTTCTTGCTCCCGTCGGAACCCCAATGGATGGTGTCCGAAATGGACTTTCCAAGCAAGTTTTGGCCAAGCGGGCTTTTAGCACTGATGCGACCGTCGCTAGGATCTGCTTCGACGCTATCTACGATGGTGTAGATAAACTTTCGGCCGCTGGCGTTGATTAACTCAACTACTGAGCCAATATCAACATGTCGGGAGTCGCCCCTGCGTGGATATGGCCTAGCGCTAGACAAAAGGGTCTGCTTTTCAGTCAGTTCCTGCTCGATTGAGTCGAGCGTTGCGAGCTTTTCAATGCGGGCCAGTCGTTCGTCGTGTCCATCTGTCTTGTCCTGTTCGTGCAGTTCGATAATTGTCTGTCGTCGATCTCGCTCTAGCTGGCTAATGTCTTTCTTTAGCTCCTTCATACCCTTTTTGCTTAAATATGTTGTTTTGCTGATATTCATGATGCCTCCTTTTTTGCCTCCTTTTGGCTCTCCTTTCAGGTTTCATGTCCGGCGAAGCGCGCCGGTTATGTCCCCAGTATGCCGAAGTATTCTGAAAATACAGTGAATTATTTCACTATATTTATCTTTTTTTTGCAAGCAAATTTTCGTCTCGAAGTTGATAGGTGTGGTCAGTATTGCCAGTAATTTCCAAATCGTTTGTAGCTACAATTATCATATTGTTGTGAATTCGTAAAAGGATGTGTAGTAATTTAAATATCGTCTTATCAAAACTACAGGCTTTTCGATCATATGACTACGGGGTAATAGTGATACGTGAGGCTGTTGTACTGCCGTTCGAGCTATTTGGCATACCGCCGACAGTTACGTTTTTGCCGACAGCAAGGTCATTTGCTGAAGCAGATGTCT
>Ga0335070_10001494_pt1 | contig 27039 bp, 23 predicted proteins | sample Lox_Sample_13_FD_206722 | JGI IMG/M metagenome (GOLD analysis project Ga0335070, IMG submission 206722) | Soil microbial communities from Loxahatchee National Wildlife Refuge, Florida, United States - Lox_Sample_1.3 | ecosystem: Environmental > Terrestrial > Soil > Wetlands | place: USA...
ACAACGCGCTCCTTACCAAAGGCAGCCCTATTGATCACCGTTGATAACTGCTCCCTTGCTTTTACAGTTGAGATAGTCATTGAATTTCACCTCTTGTACCAAATGTACATTTCCGCTACTTGTTTGTCAAGGATTAAATATGTTTAATAGCCCCTCACTTCAGCTCCGCCTTGCGCAAGGCTTCGAGAAGACGTTCCGTATCGGCGGGATTCCTGTACCGCAGCGTTCTTGCCCATCGCTCCAAGGAGAACCGGGGATCAATTTTCATCAACGCCGCCGCCTGCGCTCGGGCATCTTCCATGCGGCCCATCTGGGCGTATGTGGCGGTCAGGCCAACGTTCCCGGTCAAATGCATTGGCAGGTCTTTCAAGAGCCTCTTGTAAAAGGGGAGCGCCTCTTCAAATTTGCCGATCATCCGGTGGCTGTTCCCCAGGTTCGCCAAGGACATACTAAATGGCTTCACCGGACTGAGGCGGAGGGCCTTTTCTAAGATCGGAATGGCTTCAGCGGGCCGGCTCGAATGCATGAGTGTGCTGCCATATGTGACATATGCGCCGGCTGAGCTGGGAGCCAGAGACGCAGCCCGTTCTCCGGATTCGACAGCTTTTTCATAATCCCCTTTGTTGATGTAGAGCATGCCCAGGATGCCATGGGCATCAGCGAAGTTCTCATCCAACGAGATGGCCTTCTGTGCCATCTCGATGCCCAGGCGAATCGATTCATCGGGGGACTTTGGAGGACCGAGCCAAAAATCCCAAAAGTGGGTTAGTGCCAGAATAGAGTAGGCCCTTGCGGATTTGGGGTCCAGGGAGAGGGCTTCTTCGGCCAGACGTCGGGCCTGGGCATTGCTCTCTCGATGCACTCGATTGGCCAGCTCTTTCGCCTCGAGAAGCTTAAAGTAAGCCTCCAGGTTGGTGACGCCCTTGTCCTGAAAGCGGGCGAATTCTCCATCTGTCAAGGCCACCCGCAATGCGGTGAGGACTTTGATGGCAATCTCGTCCTGGATTGCGAAGATTTCCTTCAGTTCCCGATTGTATCTTTCCGAAAACACATGCCGGCCTGTGAGGGCGTCAATGAGCTGGGCTGTAATGCGAAGCCGATTTCCTTCTCTGCGAATACTGCCCTCCATTACATACTGCACGCCCATCTCCCGGCCTACCTGTTTAACGTCTACCGCCTTACCTTTGTAGGTAAAGGTAGAATTGCGGGCGATCACGAAGACCTGGGGGAGGTTGGACAGGGCGTTGATGATCTCCTCGGTGAGCCCGTCACAGAAATACTCCTGTTCAGGGTTTCCGCTCATGTTAGAAAAAGGAAGTACGGCAATGGAGGGTTTGTCGGGCAAAGGGAAAACCATCTTCTCTTTGGAGGCAACCTCAAGTGGAGGAGGTGTTAGGGGAAAGTATAAACGCCAGATCACAAAAGCAGCGGCTACTGCAATTAGAATTGTTACAACTATTAAAGCCGTCTTCTGCCACTGCCTCGGTTTAGTTTTTTTCTCGCCTAAAACCCTCCCGGCTGCCTCGGGCTCCATCAAAACTCGATACACCCGTATCGGTTTCTCTATATTCTTGACCGTGTGCTCACCCAAATACTCATAGCCTAACGACAGCTTCTTTCCAACAAAATCATATGCTGATCCAGAGATGCATACCCCTCCTGCCTCGGATAGGTTCTCTAAACGTGCTGCAATATTAACCCCGTCTCCAAAAATCTTCTCTCCCTCCTCCACCACATCCCCAAGATTGACACCAATCCTAAACTCCATCCTGCGATTTTCTGGAAGCTCAGTATTTCGTGTTTTGAGTTCCTTCTGAATCTCAACGGCACATTCCACTGCATCTACTATACTGGCAAACTCAGCCAATAGATTATCCCCTGGGGCATCGACCACTCTTCCATGGTGCTGATGAATAAGGGTTGTCATCACTTCTTTGTAAGCGTTAAGAGTACGGATAGTCGCCTCTTCATCTTCACTCATGAGGCGGCTATATCCCTTCACATCTGCGCTGAGAATGGCAGTGAGTTTACGTTTAATTTCTTGTGCGGTCATCATTATTTTTTTGCCGTCATACCAAAAATAATGCCTATTTAGGCAATTCAAACGTACCTGTATACCTTGAGCAGGCCTGGAATGTCCCCGGAGTTATCATTTTGCCGGCCGCACTTGTTTTCCCTTTAGCCCCTCCTTTAATTCCCTTCCATTTGCCAGTGCCATGTAGGAACGTCATTGTTTTCTCAGGGCCAATAACCACAACGTCCGCAATAATAATATCCCCGTCGGGATCCATAATCTTCCAATAACTGTCTGATCTCCTCTTGCTGTCGATGATGCGTGCAATCTGAACCACCTGAAACGTGCAGTTGTCGAAGACCTTGTTCTCATGGTTGCTGAAGAAAATGCCTTTGCCCTCCAACCCAGAGATTGTTATCTCACTGCTTTGGTACACCACTGTGACCGGTCCTGCACCACATTCTGTGAAGTCGAAAGGTGTCTGGGCATTCGCAGTTGAAATAAGTATGACCAAACCAAAAGCAATAACCATCCCCATCTTCCATCTGCATTGAAAATACATGAGGCGCCTCCTATTCAGAATTTTTGAAAATGTGTCACTTCAACCCCGCCTTGCGCAGGGCGTCGATTGTTTTGTCTATATCGTTTTGATTCTTAAAGTAGATTGTCTTCGCATACCACTCAAGAGAAAACTTTGGATTGATCTTCATGACTTCGACCGCTGCAGCCCGCGCCTCTTCTTCTCGGCCCATCATCATGTAGGCCGCTGTTAATTGAAGATGAATGTTTACGTTATTGGGCACCTGTCGAAGAGCTTCTTTGGCGGTTTCGATTGCCTCTGTGTATTGTCCTGTCAGACGATAAGCCGTTACTAATTGTAGGTAGTAGTGCTGCCATGGAATGGGATTCAGGCGCCTATGATTCTTGAGGGCTGAAATGGCTTCCTGTGGTCTACTAGAATTCAAAAGGACAAACCCCAGCCGAATGAGGTTGCTTGCATCATTAGGATTCAGGGATATCGCTCGCTCCACTTGTGTAATGGCCTTGTCGTGCTGTCTCGACATCAAGTAGATGGACCCCAAAAGGCCATGGGCAGTTGATTCAGATTTGTCAAGAGTAATAGCCTTTTCCGTTAATTCCTTTGCTTTAGCAAGAGACTTTTCGGGAGATTCAGCTGTCCCAAGCAGGATATCCCAAAGATATGTTTGGGCTAAAACGACATACCCTCTCGGATAGTTTGGGTCCAAGGCGGTGACCTCCTCTGCCATCTTCTTGCCCAATGCATTTCCCTCTTTCGTTTGGCGAAGGTAATTCGTTAATGCCTCCATGCACTTTAAGTAAGCATCGAGGTTCTTAGTACCTTTTGCCCAGAGGTTTGCAAGCTCTCCCACCGTCAGTTTAACCTGCATCGCAGTTATCATTTTCATTGTAATTTCATCTTGAAGAGCGAAGATATCCTTGAGATCCCGATCATATCGGTCGGCCCATAAGTGATGGCCTGTGAGGGCATCAATCAGTTGGGCTGTGATCCGTACTTTCCCCCCTTCTTTTCGAACACTTCCTTCGAGGACATACCGAACACCTAATTCCTCGCTAACCTGCTTCACCTTCACAGCCTTGCCCTTATAGGTAAAGGTTGACTGTCTTGAAATTACAAATAGGTCGGGAACTTTTGAGAGAGCGGTAATGATTTCCTCAGTGATACCATCACTAAAATATTCCTGCTCTTTGTCTCCACTCATGTTTGTAAATGGCAGTACCGCAATTGACGGTTTATCCGGTAAAGGAAAGGCCATTTTTTCTTTAGAAGCCATTTCAACTGGAGGAATTGGGCGGATGTAGAACTTCCAGATTGCAATGGCTGCTGCTATTACAATTAGGATAATTACCAGAACGGTGACCTGTCTCTGCCAGGGCTTTGGCTTAGCCTTTTTCTCGCCGATCACTTTTCCCGCTGCTTCAGACTCCATCAAGACTCGGTAAACTCGCACGGGCTTCGCGATGTTCTTTACAGTTTGCTCACCAAGATATTCAAAGCCCAATCCAAGCTTATTCTCAACCTGATCAAAAGCCGTCCCAGAGATACAGGTACCTCCTCCATCCGCTAAGCTCTGTACACGGGCTGCAATGTTCACTCCATCACCGTAAATTCGCCCTTCCTCCTCGATCACATCCCCAAGATTAACCCCGATCCGAAACTCCATCCGGCGGTTTTCGGGTAATTCGGCATTTCGGGTTTTCAGTTCTTTCTGAATCTCGACCGCACACTCCACTGCATCCACTACACTGCCAAACTCAGCCATTAGATTATCGCCTATCGCATCCACTACCCGACCATGATGCTTCTGAATCAGTCCCGTCATTACCTCCTTGTACACATTGAGGGTGCGGACGGTTCCTTTTTCATCTTCCCCCATGAGGCGACTGTAGCCTTTGGCATCGGCACTGAGGATAGCTGTAAGTTTACGTTTAACTTCTTGTGCGGTCATGGACTTCTCTTTATGCTTGTGCTGTGTGCTTTGCTCTATGCACTATGCTATTTACTTTAGTCCTGCCTTCCGGAGGTCCTCGATCATTTGTCCTGCTAAAGGTTGTGTGAAAGGAGCGACCTTGGCATAACCCTCAAGAGAGAATTTAGGATTTATCCTGAGGATCTCCGCCGCTGCAGCCCGGGCCTCCTCGTCCCGCCCTAATCGAATATATGAGATAGCCAGGCTCCTATAAGGAATTTGGCTGTTGGGTTCGCATTGGAGTGCTTTCTTAGCCGCATCGATCGCCTTCTCATAATGTCCTGCTGCACTATAAATGGTAGCCAAGTTTGAGAAGTAATTACATGAAGGGAAGGGGTTCAGGCGCAGCGCATTCTGCATATATGGAATGCCTTCTTCTGCCCTACCCGCATAGGCAAGGACCAAGCCCAACCTCATATAACTCTCGGCCGAGTTGGGATTAAGAGAAACCGCCCGCTCAGATTCGGCAATAGCCTTCTCGTATTGTCTTTTTGTCGCATAGAGCCAACTCAAAACACTGTAGGCGGCCCCATTAGTGTTATCCAAAGAAATCGCTTTCTGGGCAAATTCAAAGGCCCGAGCCAGCGACTGGTCAGGGGACTCGGTTGTGCCTAAGAACACATCCATACCGTAAGTCTTGGCCAGACCAATATACGGTCCCGGATATTCTGGGTCCAAAGCAATAGCTTCCTCAAGGAGCTTCTTCGCTTTTGCATTCGTTTCTTTGGTCAGCCGAGTCCAAAGATCAACAGCCTGCAGATACTTGGTGAAGGCATCGATATTTTTCGCCCCCTTTGCCAATACATGAATCATCTCTCCTGATGTTAGCTTCACCTGCAATGCGGTGATGATCTTCATTGTGATCTCATCCTGTATGGCAAAGATATCTTTCAAGTCACGGTCATACCGCTCGGCCCAAAGGTGCCGTCCTGTGAGCGCATCGATCAACTGGGCATTAATCCGAATGTGGTCGCCGGACCTCTGAATACTGCCCTCCAACACATACCGAACCCCCAGCTCCTCGCTCACCTGCTTCACCTTCACCGGCTTGCCCTTATAAGTGAACGTAGAGTTACTGGCAATCACAAACAGGTTTGGACTCTTAGAGAGCGCAGTGATTATCTCCTCGGTCATTCCATCTGCAAAGAACTCCTGTTTTGGATCCTCGCTCATGTTAACGAATGGAAGCACGGCAATGGAGGGTTTGTCAGGAAGAGGAAAGACCATTTTTTCTTTAGAGGCAACCTCATATTTAGGAACAGGGGCGAAATATAAGCGCCAGACCACAACAGCAGCGACTAGCGCAATAACAGCCACCACCAAACCTACAGCGAACCTCTGCCATTGTATCGGCTTAACCTTTTTCTGTCCAATCACCTTACCAGAGGCTTCAGGCTCCGACAGAACTTTATACACACGGACAGGTTCCAGGAGGTTCTTAACAGTTTGTTCTCCAAGGTACTCATATCCAAGATTTAACTTGTTCTTGATTTGATCAAAGGCTGTTCCAGAGATACAGATGCCTCCTGCTTCGGATAGGTTCTCTAATCTTGCTGCGATATTAATTCCATCACCGTAGATACGTCCTTCCTCCTCGATCACGTCCCCCAGGTTAATTCCGATCCGAAACTCCATCCTGCGGTTTTGGGGCAGCTCCCCGTTCCGAGTTTTAAGTTCTTTTTGGATCCCAACAGCACACTCAACCGCATCAACCACGCTGGCGAACTCGGCCAGCACGTTATCTCCAGGAGCGTCAACTACTCTTCCATGGTGCTGTTGGATGAGGTTTGTCATAACTTTTTTGTATGCATTCAGGGTGCGGACGGTCCCCTTCTCATCTTCGCCCATGAGACGGCTATATCCCTTCACATCGGCACTGAGGATAGCGACGAGTTTGCGTTTAATTTCTTGGCTGGTCACGGAATCCCCCCATTTGGCTCCATGAAGGGTTGGCAAGAGATGCTAAAGCTTTTTTATAAATCGATCAGCTTCTTTTTTGCTGACAATTCTAAGGATAACGATTTTCGTTCGCTGAATTTCATAAAAGACTCGAAACTTGTCAATTCTCAAGCGATAAAAAGAAGTTTTTTTGCCTTTGATCTTCTTGATCAATTTTCCTTTTGGAAAAGGATTCTCTTCGAGTATTCTTAAGTCTGAAAGAACATTTGTTACAGTCCCTATTTCCAAATCATCTAGGTCTTTCGACGCCGCGGGTGAAAGTTCGACCTTAAACTTATCCATGCCCTGACTTTCTCTTTCTCCGATATCCATCAATGCTTATTCCCCCAAGTTCCATATATTCCTCTCTTGCTTTCTCAAGAGCAGCCAAAAACTTGGGATTATTTTCAAGCAGGTAATCCTCAAAATCTTCCTCTGAGATTCCCTTAATGATGGCTGTAGGCTTTCCCCTTGAGGTGACAACAACCTCCTCTTTTCCGGCCAATTTCAAGATCTCGGAGGTTTTGTTTTTAAGCTCCCTGACATTTGCAAATCTCATCGCTCATCTCCTTGTAGCTATATTTGTAGCCACAATATAAACCATCATTTTATTTCTGTCAAGATGTCACTTCAGCCCCGCCTTACGGAAGGCGTTAGCGACTTTATCTATTTCCGATTGATCCTTATATAGAAGCCTCTTTGCCGAAGAATCCACTGAAAACTTGGGATTTCTCCTGAGAACTTCCGCAGCTTCAGCACGGGCCTCCTTCTCAAGGCCCATCATACTGTATACAGCCGCCAGGTTAGAATGGCTATCAACTCTGTCAGGCGCAATCTGAATTGCTTTCTTATATGCCGAAACCGCCTCCTCAAACCGCCCGGTCATCCGGAGGGCATGGCCGAAATTGACATATGTAGCGGCTACACCGAAGGGGTTGAGTCGGATTGCTTTTTGGAATAACAGAATGGCTTCCTCTGGCCTGCCTGCAAAGGTTAGAAAACAGGCATAATTGTGAAGAACTTTATATTCACCGGGGTTGAGGGCTGCAGCCCGTTCCCCCTCAGCAATCGCCTTGTCATACTCCCTTTTACAGATATAGAGCCAACCCAATAAGCTGTGGGCATCGCCTATGGAATCATCCAGGGCAAGGGTTTTTGGGGCCAGTTCCGTAGCTTTCTCAATAGTCTCCTGAGGAGACTTCGTGTTGCCCAGGATATAGTCATAAAAGGAGATCCAACCGAGGTCAAGATAACCCATTGGATTGTCTGGACACATAGCAATAGCCTCCTCTACCCCCCGCCGGGCCAACTTGTTATCCTCGATATTCAAACGGCTGTAGTGATCCATCGCTTGCGTTAGCTTCAAATAGCAATCGAGACCTTGCTTCCCTCTGTAATATTTTTCGGCATATTTTTCGGACCTTGAAACGTCTCCCCCCTGTAACTTCACTTGCACGCCCGTCAAGATCTTTATGGCGATCTCATCTTGCAGGGCAAATAGGTCTTTCAGATCACGATCGTAACGCTCTGCCCAAAGGTGATTCCCTGTTAGAGCGTCGATTAACTGGGCTGTGATCCGAAGGCGGTCGCCCGACCTCTGAACACTCCCCTCCAGCACATACCGAACACCCAGCTCTTCGCTTACCTGCTTGACCTTCACCGGCTTTCCCTTATAAGTAAAGGTCGAATTTCAGGCGATCACAAACAGCATCGGTACCTTGGAAAGGGCTGTGATGATTTCCTCAGCCATCCCGTCGCAGAGGAATTCCTGCTTTGGGTCGCCACTCATGTTTACAAAGGGCAGCACGGCGATGGAGGGCTTATCAGGCAAAGGAAAGGCCATTTTCTCCTTGGAGGCTACCTCAGCAGGGGGAGGGACAGGGCGCAGAAAAAAATGCCATGTCAATACGCTCCCCACCCCGATCAACAAGACTACTGCTATGGCCAAGGCGGCTTTACGGAATTTGGCAACCACAGCGCTTTTCGCCTGCACCACCCTGTAGGCAGCCGCCCCCGGGAAGGACAACACCCGGTAGACTCTCACCGGTTCGGCAATATTCTTTACCGTTTGCTCCCCCAGATGCTCATATTCAAGCCCCAACTTGCTCTTGACCTGATCGTAGACCGTTCCTGAGATACAGATCCCCCCTCCTTCAGCCAAACTCTGCAAACGTGCCGCAATGTTCACTCCATCCCCGTATATCCTGCCCTGTTCCTCCACCACATCCCCAAGATTGATGCCGATCCGAAATTCCATCCTCCGATTATAGAGGAGTTCGGCATTCCTCTCAGCAAGTTCCCTCTGCACCTCCACGGCACAGTTTACAGCATCCACCACACTCCCAAACTCGGCCATAAGGCTGTCCCCGATAGAATCCACCACGCAGCCTTTGTACCGCACTACCATCTCAGACATCGCGTTCTTATAGGCATCCAGGGTGCGAATCGTTCCTACCTCATCCTGGCTCATCAGCCGGCTGTACCCCTTGACATCTGCACTGAGGATGGCAGCGAGTTTGCGTTTAATCTCTTGGGTGGTCATGGAATCCTCTTCTAAGGTTTATGAACGGAAGGATAGAAAGAACTTCTTACAAGATTTTGGTTTTAGAATGGTCTATGGGCACCCGGGGAGGTAAAAACCCCTCGGAGGCTTCATATCGGCACCTTTTGGATTTCCTTTTTCATTTCTAACTCCAAAAGGTTGAGGTTGCCTTATCTTTTGATTTATGATAGGAAGGAAATTATCTTACCCCGGCACCAGAAAGCCACGGCCTTTGGCCGTGTATGAATGCGCCAACTCTTGGCCGGGATGTCACCCCCTTGGGCGTTAGTCAGGTGCCACGGGCTTTGCCCGTGGGGCTCCACATACCATCAAATGCTGTTAACAAACTACTTATTTTCTACGGAAAAGTCAACAGGAATTAGAAATGGCTGGTTTTCGGTTCGGCAGTTTTCAAAATATTCCTAAGACGTCGCATAAGGGGAAGGGCTTATATGAGAATTAAGGTCCTCGGCTGTTCAGGCGCAGAGTTTCCTAAACATCATTTTTCGAGTTTCTTAATAGATGGCAAGATTTTATTAGACGCTGGAAGTATAACGGATGTCCTCAGTGAGAGAGATCAGCTGAAGATCAAGAGTATTTTCGTAACCCATGCCCATTTAGACCATACAAAAGGAATCCCTTTTCTCGCGGATAATATCCTTATTGGAAATAAACAGGGGAGAGTTGATATCTTCAGCATCCCCCCTGTGATCAAAGCAATCAAAGAGAGTCTCTTGAATGATGTCGTATGGCCAGATTTTACCAAGATTCCACGTGGCCTTGGTAGCATCTTGAGGTTGAACAAACTGAAGCCTGGCGAACCCGTCAGAATTGAGGGTTATAGCATTATACCTTTTATAGTTAATCACGCTGTTCCTGCGGTGGGATATCTCGTCGAGACCCCAAAAAAGAGGCGGCTCTTTTACAGTGGCGACACAGGACCCACTGACAAGACATGGAAGGAAATCGCAGTGAAGATCGATTGTCTTATCGTTGACGTTACTTTTCCGAATAAAATGGCAAGAGAGGCGATCAGAACAGGACACTTGACTCCATGGCTATTAAGAATGGAGCTATCAAAAATGAAATATATGCCGGAAAGAATTTATGTAACACAAACAAAACCCCAGTACTCGAAGACCATCACCTCAGAACTGAAAAGATTTAGGGTCAATCATCTTAGGTTATTGAAAGAAGGGGAATCTATCGAGCTTTAGCTCTGCCGCCCCTATTTACCGGCCAACGAAAGTGATGCGGTGATAGAGGATGTGTCACCATGGCGAGGCTCCCGCGGTTGCTAAGGCAACAAACTCATGCTGCACAAATAAGAAACATGATCGTGATTTCGGTTATGAAATTGTGGATTTCCATTTTCTTGGCTTAGCAGATATTGTCAGGTTAATTCTTCACTAACGCTTTCAAAAACCTACACCTAGAATGCTACCAAGGCTAAAGAAATAATCATCTCTAATTAATCAACCCGATTAGCAGGCCCATTTGATTACAGCCTGTCGATTCCACCCCTTGATGGAGCCGGCGGAGCAAAGAATTTGAACGCTCCCGATAATAAGAAAGGGTCGCTTTGATTTCCTAAATCATCTCTGGAAGTAATTCCGATATGGTAAGTTCCGGGTTCTGTTGGAAACTCAGGCCACTCATCTGGGATGATCAACTCCGTCTTCCCAACGACCAGTTTTGAAATGATTCCCGGTGTTGTCTCCCACGAAAAGTGACCAGGTTCAAGAAGTATTCTGTCTTTGCTTACATACACTCCGTAGCTGCTTGCTTCAGCTACAGATTCCCACCAAATTCTTCGTTTAAGAACCCGTGGCGTAATCTTCCCTCTCCTCCTCAACTCAAATGTTTCCATCGAACCATTTGCTCTAAACCCTTTTTCTGATAAAATTGATTTGACTAATGTAGCGATCTGCCCGGTTGCGATCGAACCCTTATCAAAGAAATAATCAGGTTTGCATTGGGTTGCTATCTTTTGAATTTCTTGTAAATCATAACTTGTGAAAATGATGATCATGATATTTGGGTGACTGCCTTTTATCTTTCTCGTTAGTTCAAGGCCGTTTTCCCCGGGTAATATGAAGTCCATAAAGATTAGATTTGGCGGACAAGATTCGATTTCCTTTAACGCCTCTACCCCATCCGCTGCTTCAATAATAGACATGGAAGGGAACTCAGACTGTAAGTAAGATTTAACTACTTGTCTGAAAAGATGGCTGTCTTCAACGAGCATCGTTCTAAACATAATATTTTTGTCTTCCCGATCTCCTGCAAGCACAGCGAAGAGATGCCACTTGCAAAAATCGGGGTAAGCAAATCAAAGCCAAACTCACCGTCGGTTCATCTCCCGGCAGCTCAGCCATATTCATTCCAAAAGATTCACCGGTTCTGCCCCTACCTTGCGGAAGCTTTGGATTTATCGGGATTTAAACAAGCTAATTTCTATTTAGGTATCAATCCTTATGCCGAAACTTAGACGTCATCATAAGTCATTGTAACTACACTACTTTCTGTAAACTTTGATATTTTAACGAAAGCCAGGAGTGGAAAAGTTTTTCAGAAAAGTTCCAAACTGCCCCTCTTGAAAGAGAAAAATATTTCTCATCTTCTTAATGATTACTGTTCAAAACATTGTATTGTGAGGCGAGATTTGAAAATCGCGATTTCACAGGAAGAAGCTTTGAGAAAAAGACTTTTAGGATTTTGTTACAGGTTTTCGCTGTGGATTATTTTGAGGAGATGATCTTTCCTTTTCCCTTCTCTCATTTAAATTCTACAAACTGGTCCTTGGGTGCCCCGCATACCGGACAAACCTCGGGCAAGATGCCGTCCGACACATAACCGCAAACCTGGCAAACATAGTAAGTGGTCTCCCGTTCTCCAATCAGATGGTTGATCGCATTTTTGTAAAGTTTGGCGTGACCATCTTCTACGTCCCTGGAATTGGAAAGGATATTCGAAGCCGCGGTATCTTCTACCTCCTCGGCAAGTTCGATAAAATTGTCATAAGCCACTCCCGCCACATGGACTTCTGACTGAAAGCTCTCCTTGAGATTGGTATCGGTGTCATTGATCTCTCGGAGCATCCGGAGGGCCCGCTCGCCGTGAATTTCCTCGCTGAAAGAGATCGCGCGGAAGAGCTTGGAAATTTGCGGAAGAGCTTCCTCATCCGCCTTCTTGGCAAAGATTTTCAGACGTAGCGCGGCCTTGGCCTCGCCTTCATAAGCCTTGTGAAAAGCATCTTTGAGCCTCTCGTCCATCGGTCCTCCATTATTTTAAAAGGAGATTGGAGTTCAACGATCCGACTATTTCTCAAGAATTATTTTACTTGAACCCTCGACCCCTTGAATCCCGGAATCCTTTGTTTATTCGGTTTTTTCAAACCTCTTTCGCTCTTCAGCTCTCAATTCACGTCTTAAGAGCTTACCCACTTTCGATTTTGGGAGCATATCGCGGAATTCTATATATTGCGGGACTTTGTAGGGAGCTAACCTCTCGCGGCACCATTTGAGGAGATCGTAGGCGCTCACACCTTTCACGTCCTCTTTAAGCACCGCAAAGGCTTTGATCCTTTCGCCAACCTTCTCATCCGGAACGCCCACAACGCAAGCAGAGATGACCGCCGGATGTTCCTGCAGGACAGCCTCTATTTCTGAAACCGCAACACGGTAGCCTTTGTGTTTCAGGGTATCCACAGACCGGTCCAAATAGAAAAGCCATCCCTTTTCATCTATCCGTACAATGTCACGCGTCCTATACCAGAGTTTTCCATCCATATCGATGAAGCATTCGGCGGTCTCTTCAGGTTTGTTCCAGTAAGCTCTGACCATGTGGTCGGAGGAGACCAACACCTCCCCCGGTTCACCCGGAGGAACAGACTCAAGCGTATCGGGATCTACCAGCTTCACCTTCTGAAGAGGTGTGACCTTGCCTGCACTTCCGGCCGGGGCTTGCTCCCCCATGGGTGTCAGAGATACGCGGCCGCAAGTCTCTGTTGCGCCATACCCTTGATAGATAGGCTGTCCGAACTTTTTGAGCCATCTTTCAGCCACTTCGGAAGGGAGCACGTCACCCCCTGAAAAGCAGTACTTGAGCGAGCTTAAGTTATAGTAGTCCACCCGATCGTGTTCGAGAATCATGCGATACATGGCGGGGACGCCGAAGAAGGTTAATACTTTATATCTTGCGATGTGGTCAAAAAGCCCGTCCAGATTCACTCTTGGAAGCAATATGACTGTATCGCCGGAAATTATTCCTCCCAAACCAACCTGTTGGCCAAGAATATGGAAAAGCGGTCCTCCCTGGACGACGATATCTTCCCCTTTGCGAATGAAGCGTTCGCTGACGGCCCTCTGTTCAGCCGCCGCTTCCAGAAACAGCACGTTTGTAAAGGGCACCCCTTTAGGAAGGCCTGTGGTCCCACCGGTGTAAAGCATTTCAACCATTTCTTCAGGCTCGGCCTTTAACGAGGGCAGGACGGAGACAGGGCCATTCCTTAGCAGTTTTCTGAAACGAAAAATATCCCCTCCGGGATTAAACTTTCCTACCGGAATTTTGTTAAAACCTCTCCCGATTAGCCATTTCCACCAGGGGAGAAGTTCGGCCAAATTGGTGACGATCACTCTCTTTAATTTGGTTTCAGGAAGAACCTGTGTCACATACCCAAAGTTGGTATCGAGACAGAAGACTGTCTCAGCGCCGCTGTCATTGGCCATGTATTCGAGGTCGATGGGCGTATAGATGGGCGAGATAGGAATGGCGATAACCCCGAGGCGCATTAAAGCAAGCCAAGTGATGACCCATTGTGGACAATTAGGAAGATAAACGACCGCCTTATCTCCTTTTGATACACCCATTCTGTGAAGACTGCCGGCCAAGTTCTCAGTCATTTCCCGAAGTTGGGAAAAATTATATTTAACACCCAGGTAGATGAGCGCAGGTTTATCCGGGTAACCCCGAGAGACTTTTTCGAATTGCTCGTAAATCGAGTTAGCAGCCAATTCCATGGTCGTTTAGCTTAACACCCAGCGTAATGAATCTAACGCTTCTTTACAAAATTGTCATTCCCGCCCCGTATCAAGTCCGGGGTAAACTCCAGCGGGAATCCAGTTCAAAAATACTGGATTCCCCCGTATCAGGTACGGGGCAGGCTTAATCAAGCCCGGAATGACAAACGAAGCGAAGAAATTTCCGGTTCACACAATCGGGGTATCAGGCTACCAGGATATCAGGTAGTGGTCATCAGGGTACCAGAGTATCAGACTAAAAATTTCTCGGTAGACTCTCCTGATATTCTGATTGCCTGATATCCTTCACCCTGATCTCCTGATTATCTGATGCCCCGCACTACACCCCGAAATAGGCCGCTTTCACTTCCGGGTTATCCATCAATTCCTGTCCCGTCCCGAAGAGGACGAGGATCCCGTTCTCAATGACGTACCCTCTGTCGATAATGGGCAGAAGAGGCCTGGCGAACTGCTCCGTAACCAGAATGGTAACGCCTTCTCCCCGAATTTGTTTGATGGCCCGCCTCAAATCCCGCTGGAGAACCGGAGAGAGCCCAAGCAAAGGCTCATCCATCAGCAGCAGCCGCGGATTGGTCATCAATGCCATGGCGATGGCAAGCATCTGCTGCTCCCCGCCGCTACAGAACCCGGCCTTTCTCTTGTCTATCTCTTTCAAATGGAAAAAGACAGAGTAAACGAAATCAACGGTCTTCTTTATTCCGGAATCCTTCCTCAGATAAGCAGCGATTCTCAAATTTTCCTCTACGCTGCTGTCAGGAAAGATCGGATGCCTCTCGCGGCTTAATACGATCCCTTTCTTAACCCTTTTGTCGGGTTCGGTGTTCGTAATATCTTCACCTTCGAATCTCACCTCACCCAGAAGAGTAATTCTCTCGCCCCCTCTTCGGTCTTCTTTCCTCTTGATGTCAATCATCAAACCGGAGATCGTGTTCATCAGTGTCGTCTTACCAGCGCTGTTCGAGCCGAGGACGCCAACGATCTCCCCTTTCTTGACCTCCAAGCTGATATCATTGAGGGCCAGGGAATTTTCAAAAAAGACCAGCAGGTTTTTTACTTCGAGCATCCTATTCCTCTTCTTCGCTCCCAAGATAAGCGGCCTTCACGGCCTCGCTTTCCATCATCTCGCGGGGAGGTCCGTCAGCGATTTTAGCTCCAAAATTGAGTGCGATGACTCGATGGGCAATTCGAAAGAGCTCTTTTAACCGGTGCTCCACCATAATGATGGTGAGACCCTCCGCGTTCAGTTTCTCAATGATGGGAAGCGTACTGGCCACTTCTGACATGGACATTCCAGAAAAGAGTTCATCCAGAATGAGCAAATCGGGCCGAAGGGCCATGCAGCGTGCCAACTCCAGACGTTTCAGATATCCATGGGGAAGGCTGGAAGCCACTTTATAGGGAACAAAGGAATCGCGCTCAAAACCGACATCCTCCAGAAGGTCGATGGCCACATCGTCACGATCGCCATATTTCCCTCCCCTCAATTTTTTAACCCGGGAGGAATAGAGAGGGATGATGAGATTTTTGAAGGCAGAGAGTTGATAGAATGGCTTCACCATCTGGAAAGTCCGGGCGATTCCCAATTCGGCAATCTTATAGGGCATCTTACCCGTGATATCCCTACCCCGGTATATCACCTTACCCGAGTCGGGTCTTACAAAACCGGTAAGCAAATTAACCAGTGTGGTCTTCCCGGAACCGTTTGGTCCGATAACCCCGAGAAGCTCCCCCTCTTGTAAAGAAAAGCTCACCCTGACGATGGCCGCCACTCCACCAAAATTCTTCGTGAGCCCTTCAACTCTCAAAAAAGTCTTATCTTGCATCCTATCCAATGTCTACCATTCTTTCGAATTGGTGATACTTCCTTCGTAAGTAGTGAAAAATCCCTTCGGGTAAACCCACAACGCAGATAATGAGAATCGCGGAGTAGAAGACCACCCTCAATGTTCCAACGGCACGAAGGGATTCAGAAAGAGGCATGAGTATGAAAGCGCCTATGGTTGGACCGGCAAAGGTCCCCACTCCACCCAAAACCGCAGCAGTCAAGGGTAAGATAGAATAATCCATTGCAAAGGCAGGCATTCCTACAAATCTATAGTAGTGGGTCATGAAGGCGCCGGCAAATGCGCCTGCCACGCCAGCGATGAAAACGGCTTGAGCCTTAAACCAGTAGATGTTGATCGCTCCACTCATCACCGCCCGATCATTATCTCGAATTCCTTGAAGAACCAACCCATAATCCTCATTGATCAATCTGCGAAAACCGAAAAGGCAAATGAGCAGCGCAAGAACAGGAACATAAAGTTCAACCCATATATTGGGAAGAGGAGAAAGGGCGCTCATTCCCTCTGTTCCTCCAAGAATTTTTGTCGTCTCGATAAATCGGGAGAGAAGTAATGGCATCGTTAAAGTGACAATAGCGAAGTACACCCCTCTTAACCTGAGAACGGGGAGAAGTAATAGGGTGCTAAAAAGCGCACCACCCAGCGTGCCCAGGGGAATGGTTAAAATGGGTGGCAATTTAAAGGTGTAATTTAAAAAGCCCGTGATATAAGCACCCGCACCGAAAAAAAGGGCTTGGCCTAATGAGATCAATCCCACGGAGGCCATCAAATCCCAACTTAGGGCCAGCAATGCGATGATACAAGTGATCATCAAGACCTTCTCCCAGTATAGTCCGATCACTCCTTTCATCAGCGGAAGAATGAGCAAAAGAACAACCGGCAAGGCTCTTGGAAAGAGCAGATAGGATATCTCTTTGTACGATGAAACGGCAAAGATATCCTCGCATCTCGCCTTAATTCCCCGATCTAATCGCTCTTTACGAAATTTCATAGAGCTCCGGTTCCCTCACCCTTTCCCTCCCCCTCGAGGGGGGAGGGTTGGGGAGGGGGTGTACATTCCGCAATCCGCAATTTCTACACTCTTTCTTCCAACTCCTTAAACTTTCCAAAAAGTCCTGAAGGTTTAATCGCAAGAACCAAGACGATCGCTGCCAGATAGACGACCATCATCCATTCAGGCTTGAAGTATGTACCGGTGATGATTTGGGCGTATCCGAGGATAAGGCTTGCTACAAGAATTCCTGGAACGCTTTCCAGTCCTCCAACAATCCCAACCGCGACGGCGACCAGCAAGACTTCATATCCTGTATTAATCGAAATGATACCAAGAGGAAGGATAACGATGGCGGCGACGGAAGACATCGCTGAACCTAAGGCCAGGCTGAGGGCGGCTGTCCAATCCGATTTGATACCAAGCGAGATCGCCGTGCGCTCATTCTGAGCGATCCCTCTGAATGCCAACCCAATTCTGGTGTAGTGGGTAAAGAAGTAAAGAAAGAGAACCAATGCCAGTCCAATTCCAATCATGAAGAGACGTTGATAGTCCACTGGGACTCCAGCTATCATCACCATGCCCTTCTTAAAATAGGGCAGTGTGAACTCATAGGTCACAAATCCCAACCAGCGGAATGATTCCAGTATCCCGACACCCAAAGCAAAGGTAGCGATCACTTCGGACAGTGGTATCCCCCGTACTCTCAAAAGGATGATCCAGTAAGCAGCAAATCCTAAAAGTCCCACAACACCTATGGTCACGACGATGGCGAGGATAAAGGGAAACTTCAGATAATTGAGGAGCATCCAAACAAGAAATCCACTGAGGATATAAAAACCACCATACGCAAAATTAGCCACTCCGCTGATGCCGAAGGTGAGGCTGAAACCTAAGGCTATCAGGGCTAAATTGACACTATTCACTAAACCGTAAATGATGACGCTGGGTAACATTTTTTTCTTAGTGGAGCCCCACAGGCAAAGCCCGTGGCACCTAACGAACGCCCAAGCGGGGCGACATCCCGACCAAGAGCCGGCGAATTCATCCACGGCCAAAGGCCGTGGCTTTCTGCTGCCGGGGTAAAAGGGGCAACCCATCATTTAAGATCGCCCCTGGTGTAACCGGAATTCAAATATTACGAAAATGGATTCCCGCTGGGCTTTATCCCGATGGAAATTGGAACAGGAATCACCGATAGAGGTCTATTCTCATATCCAAAAGGTTTCAGCTCTCGGTCTTGGTCATTTCATATAAGGCGGAAGCTGAATCTTCCCTTCTGCAACGCTCTCGGGAAAAACAACCACTCTCTTCCCGGGTTTTACCCATTGAAAACCAACTCCGAGGGCCGTCTCCTTAGGATCAAAACCGTAGATGACCTGATGATCTTTGCCAAACTTAATCCTTCCGATCACGCCTGACATGTCTGTTTGTTCAATAGCCTTAATCACTGCCTCTGGCTCAACGGTCTTGGCACGTTCAAATGCATTGGCCAAAATATAGATCGAGTCGTAGCTGGGTCCCGGGCCGTGGCCGGAGAGTTCTTTCCTCGCTTTCTCCCCCCACTTCTTGCCATAATTCTCATTAAAAGCCACTGACTTTGGCACGGCCTTCACTGGAATGGGTCCGATTTCAAAGATTGTATTGATCATTCCGTCCACTTCTCCTTCAAATACTTGCCAGGCATTTTCAGGGGCAACAGGGCTGATGAAACCTGCAAGAAGGGCTGGAATTTGCATGGCACGGGCTTGTTTTAATAGAATGCCACTTTGAGGCATGTCAAATATGGGTACGATCACCCGGGCTTTTTGAGCCCTTACCTTAATCAGAGAAGGGGAAAAGTCGGAAGCCCCTGTAGCATATGTATCGAAAGTCACTGCTTCCCATCCGTTTTCTTTGAACCACTTTTCAAGACCTCCGCCAGTACCTTTAGCCCACAGGACATCTTGCGTGATAATGTATGCCTTGTTGAACCCGAATTCTTTTTTTGTGAACCCCATGACTCCACTTAGATACATTGCAAGGTAGGGAGCATTGATAGCATTTCGAAAAATATATTTATACTTTTCATAATCCTCTGTAACCTTTTTCTGCATAAGCGGGGTCATGGCAATAGAACAAATGTAAGGAAGTTTATACTTGGACACCAGGTCCATCGATGAGAGCAATACCTCAGATCGAAAATTACCCAATGCGATGGCATGGGGTTTTTTCTCCAAGATGAGCTTCTCCGTCGCTGTCAATGCATCCTGCACGGGGATCCCAGGCTCATGTTCTCGGGTATCAATCGAATAGACTTCAATCTTGTGCTTGGTCTTGCCCACCTGCACGCCGCCTTTTGCATTGATCTCATCCTTTGCCAGCTGAATGGCCATCCAGCCGTCCCGCCCTTCAATAGAACCTAAAGCTGTAGGAACTCCTATAACAATTGGATCACCGGGCTTAAGCTGGGCAGAAGCCGCAAAAGGAAAACTGATGAAGATGGCTAATACCACTAAAGCAAAACTCAACGATCCCTTCTTTCCCATCATCCTCTCCTCCTTTCTAACTAGTGAAAAATTGTACCTTAATATTTCAGAATTCAAATCTCTTGTCAATGAATATTTATAAAAGAGCCTACAGTACAATGGTTCTACCTCCCAAAGAAGGACACATTCTTTTTGGGGTTTAATCAACCCTGATTTCCCTTCATAGGCAGTTTGGTGGACGTCGTGCCCCTTTTTATTTCATATAAGCCGGAAGCTGAATCTTTCCCTCTGCAATGCTCTCCGGGAAGATAATCATTCTCTTCCCAGGTTTTACCCACTGAAACCCGCAGCCCAAGGCTGTTTCTTTGGGGTCAAAGCCATAGACCACCTGATGGTCTTTGCTGAATCTTATCCTTCCAACGACTCCTTGCATATCTGTTTGTTCAAGAGCCTTGACCACTGCATCGGGTTCGATGGTCTTGGCACGCTCAATTGCATTGGTCATAATATAGACAGCATCGTAACTCGGCCCTATGCCATGATGGGAGAGTCTCTTCCTTGCATCTTCTCCCCACTTTTTGCCGAAATTCTCGTTAAAAGCCACTGACTTTGGCACTGCCTTCACCGGAATGGGCCCGACTTCATAAATCGTATCGATCAATCCTTCCACTTCTCCTTTGAAAATTTCCCAGGCATTCTCAGGGGCCAGCGGGCTGATAGAGCCAGCAAGAATAGCCGGAAGTTCCATTGCCCGAGCTTGCTTAAGCAGAATACTACTTTGTGGCATGTCAAATATGGGCACGACCACCTGGGCTTTTTGAGACCTCACCTTCATCAGGGATGGAGAGAAGTCAGAAGAACCTGTTGCATAAGTGTCGAAAGCGAGAACTTCCCATCCATTCTCCTTGTACCACTTTTCAATGCCTCCACCAGTCCCCTTCGCCCACAAGACATCTTGGGTGATAATGAATGCCTTGTTAAAGCCAAACTCTTTTTTGACAAACCCCATGATTCCGCCTAAATACATGGCAAGGTAGGGAGCATTCATACAATTTCGAAAAATATATTTATATTTATCGTACTCCTCCGTGACCTTCTTCTGCATGAGGGGGCTCATGGCGATAGAACAAATATAGGGCAGTCTATATTTTGAAATAACATCCATTGCGGCCAACAATACTTCGGAGCGGAAATTACCCAGCACGATAGCATGGGGTTTCTTCTCCAGGATGAGCTTCTCCATCGCTGTCAATGCGTCGTGAACCGGGATTCCGGGCTCATGTTCTCTGGTATCGATGGAATAGGCTTCGAGCTTGTGCTTTGTCTTGCCTACTAACACGCCGCCTTTTGCATTGATTTCATCCACTGCCATCTGAATGGCCATCCACCCATCACGCCCCTCAATAGAACCTAAAGCTGTTGGAACACCAAGAACAATAGGCTCACCGGGTTTAAGCTGGGCGATCGCAGTATGCGGAAAACTGACGAAGCTCGCCAACGCAGACAAAACAAGGGCTAAAAGTGCAATCTTTTTCATAACTTGTCTCCTCCTTTCAAAAAGTTTTTAGAACGCGTAATCCGTTATTGAGATAATATTCCTCTGAGAAAAACCTTACTAAATATTCTCCCTAACTGGTTTGGTCCTATCCCTCTTTTTGCTTTGGGATCGTACCATCTGTACGTCCAGTGAACCATACCAAAAAAGATAAAGGCAAGGATCGAATGGTCTATCGGTTTTAACAGCTTCCTTTTGGCTAAATCTTCAAATAGACTTTTCAATGCCTTTACGTAGTCACGTTCCTTCGTGACGCATATCTTTCGGTGCTCCGGGGCAAGGGATTTCCTTTCCGAAATCAGAATGGTTAATTGATCTTTATGCCCCGCGTATTGCTCGACATAGAACTTACAAATCTCACTCAATTTCTCTACTGGATCAATGTCGGCGTTGTATATCTCCATGATTTTCTTGTATGCATTGTCCATGAATATAGTCATTATTTCATAAAGCATCTCCTCCTTAGAAGAGAAATAATGGAACATACCTGGCACACTTAAACCTGCTTTCTCAGCGATATTGCGCACAGAGGTTCCATCAAATCCTTTTAATGCAAAAAGCTTCGTAGCAGCCTTTAGAATTCTCTCTTTGCTCGACATGAAAAACCTTAGTCTCCTATAACTCTTTCGCTACAAAATGATAGACCGAGTGATCGGTAGAATATTTGTGGTTTAGTTACCAGATAGAAAAAATTTTGTCAAGCCTTTTTTATATTGAAACAAGGTTGTCAAGCGGAAAATATATACGGTGTGCTAATAAATCTCTTAAGCAATTCCAGTTGCAGTTTAAGCCATCTGTTTCTTGCGCTTATCCATCCTCTGTCTTTTCATCTCTTGCTTCAGCGTCTTTCCGATACTTCCCTTGGGCAATTCGTCGAGGATGATAGAATCTTTAGGTACTCTAAATGGCAATAGAAGTCTGTTCCTGCGTCTCAAAGGTGCCAGAGGAGATGGACATGACCTATCGTGCGAGCATGGCTTTGAATCATTTGGGAGGGATAATCCCCAATTTAACAAGCAGCCCTCTGACAAATTCTGGTCCGTCCGGTTCATACGCAGGAAGAACCCATGGCATATCTCGCAACGCCTGCAGCATAGAGGGCAGCAGGTCAAAAGGAATCGATACAAGCTGATGACCTTCCGGAAATAACTTCCTTCGCCTCATACCGTGGCCAAGGCCAGTCACGGTGTAATTCAGCTCCCCAGTGACATACGGATGAACGTAAATCCATGCGCATCCGATCGCGGGTGAGTACTTGCTCAACCACATTTTTCCTGTTCTGTAGCTCATTGCCCTCAGCAAAATTTCGGTTTGGCTGGTGTTGGCAAGGATGATCAAAACATCTGGATCGAACGGAAGTTCATTTAAAGGGGAAAAGGCAACGTAGTTCACGGCACCTTGGCCTATCCTCGGTATATATTGATATAATCTGCTCGCGGAACGGACCCCCTCGAAGATTTTCAACCCGGCCCCAAATTCTCCGCTGATATAAGCCCCCGGAGCATCTGCCTGCCCTAATACATACGGTCCTGCTTCACAGGTATGGTTTTCTTTGTCAGCATAAAAGGCATTTCCTTTCTGTGCCCTTTTGAGCATTTCACATAAAGCCATGCTTTCGCTTAGCCTCTCAACCAAGTCCGGTCGTTCGGCCAGGAATTTAACGCCTACAGGTTGTACCTCAAATTCAAATTTGTCCAATATAGCCAAATCTTCCTTAGTAAGAGTCATTTTAACCACCTATCGGATGACCAGCGAAATAGCTTGATAGATATAGCAATACCTAACGCACGGTAGAGACGAGCTTATCCAATAGATTCTTACATGGTAGAGTGTGAGAATTTATCTCTAACATTTTCTGAAACCTACAGTCAGAAACTCTCCTCGCCGTGGGAGGGGATGAAGGGGAGGGGGGACCAAACCAGTTTTGTCCACCCCCACCCGCACCCTCCCCCGTCGAAGGGGGGGGATTATTGGGGAAATTTCAAATATTTTTGGTTAGAATTATGTGGAGCCCCACGGGCAAAGCCCGTGGCACCTAACGAACGCCCAAGCGGGGCGACATCCCGGCCAAGAGCCGGCGCATTCACCCACGGCCAAAGGCCGTGGCTTTCTGCTGCCGGGGTAAACTGTTGCAAAGCTGGGTGAAATGGTATTCTTTTCAACTGGCAATACTCGAAGCTATCTTTTGCTCTTTAGTTGCATTGGAAGATTTCGGGAGCTCTACATGCATAGAGCTCCCGAAATCTTTGCTACTTACGGGTATAAATGTGGCGTACGGGGTAGAGACCCACCTTTACCACCTTGCCGTCCTGCACCTGGTCAATACGTACCGAATCAACGCCCTCCACATCGCCTTCACCATAGGTGAGTGGTGTACTGCTTATTTGACCGGTGTCAAGGTTTTTAATCTTGTAGAAGCCATTCTCCAGCACGTCTTTCGGCGTGAGCTTTTCAAAGGGCACCTTTTGCATGGCAAGCCTTAACGCCTCAACCTGGATCATACCCTCAAGGAAGCCTCCGTGATACATAATGTGATTAACAAATTTGTCGGGGTGAGACCTCTTCTGCGCTTCGATCATGAACTTTACACCTGGAGCAGGATCGTCCCAAGAGGGGAAGCTACCAGCGCAGACATAACCGTCGCCCAGCTTACCCATGGCCTCAGCGAACGTGACAGCGTGACCGGGCGAGGGAACACCAAAAGTCATCTTATAGGGCTGAAAGGGTCCCATCCCCAGCCTGACCATCTCCTTCACCGTCGGCTCTGAGCCGGGGAGGATCATAACACCAAGGGCAAGATCAACACCTTTTTCTTTGAGCCACGTAAGCTGGGTGGTCGGCGGTGAGGTAGGCACGAGAGGCACATACTGGGTGCCCACAAACTCATACCCGATTTTCTCGAGATACGCCTTCAACTCAGGTATTTCAATGGACCTGCCCATGGCATTGTCGGCGGTCAGGTAGGCTACCCTCGGTTTCCTCTTTTCCTTCCAGTTCGCTTTGAACCAGTCGGCGATCGCTGCGTCAGAATCCGTATAAAGAGGGTAATAAGTGAAGATGCTTTGAGGCGGCGTCAGAAGGTAGGGTCCGGTGGCCATGCTCGTGGCGCCGATACGGTCCTGCCATAATCTGTCTTTGAGTGCCAGCGCTACTGGCGACCCCGATATCCTGTAGACCAGCATCCCCTTGGCCTTGAGCTCTTCATAGATTGGCAGCGCCTTGGCCGGTTTGAGTTCATCATCCCGCCACAACACCTCCAGGGTTATATCGGCGGGAAATTTTTCTTTTCGCCACGGAGCCATCATCTTTGTATCATTGACATACTTGACATAGTCCTGAATGGCAGCCAGCACTGCCGCCGAATCCTCAGCAAAAGGCCCGGTTAGCGACTGGGTGCCGCCGACATACAATATTTTTGCGGCGTGGGCGCTAACAGCGAATAACGACGTTGCACCCACTAAAATAATCGCGCTCACTGCTAACATCCATTTCATTTTAGCCATGTTTTTTCCTCCTTTCCGATCTCATGTAGGATTTGCTTTCCACCCCAAATCCACCTTTTCAAATTTTAGCCCTTTACACCTCCTTTCCCTGTTTTTGATTTTAAAAACGATACATGGAGCGTTCAGTGAACCTCTATCTTACCCTCTTTCACCCTGTTAGAAATCCCCGCCGTTCGGGGTAGAAATAATAATCTATACCATGAACCGGAACCTTTCTTAGTAAGGACGACACAAAATCTTTCTTCTCTAACAGGGTTTCACTCTAATACTTCATGGGAGAAGGGCCAAAGCCTGAAGTAGGCCTTGATCATCTCCCAACGGTGATGAAGCCCCCGGGGTTCAAAAATGAGAAAGATGATGATGACCAATCCGTGGGAGATGAGGGCCAATGAGGCGGCTGCCTGGGGAGCAACGGCAGCGGATAGAATGGGGCCCGCCATGGTCACCAGCTCATCCAACAGCTTGAGGGCAACGGCACCGAAAATAGCCCCTGTCGTGTTGCCCATCCCTCCCACGATTAACATTCCAAGATACCAGACTGAATCAAAAAAGGGAAACTGGTCTGTGCTGGCGAAACTAAAGTAGTGAATCAGCAGTGACCCGGCCACTCCGGCATAGACACAGCCGATAAAGAATGCCTGTAATTTATAACTCCAGAGACTTATTCCCATAACCTCAGCCGCCAGGTCGTTATCCCGGATGGCAATGAAGGCCCTGCCTGCCCTGGTCCGCACGATGTTTTTGGCCAGGAGCGTAGCAAGGCAGGTGATGACCATCACCAGATAGAAATAGTTAGCTTTGGAGCTCAGCACAATACCCCCTATGGTGGGTGTGGGCACACTTAAGCCATCAGGCCCACCGGTGATGCCGCGGAGTTGGATGATGGTCCAGATAATGATAAAATGTGCGGCGATGGTCGCCATAATGAGGTAAAAGCCCTTGATCTTTAAAGATGGTAGGCCGAAGATCAAGCCCGCTATTCCCGCAGCCAGGGCACCACAGGGCAAGGCTACCCAGAATGGTAAGCCAAGCTTGGCACACAAAATGGCCGAAGTATAACCACCGAGTGCCATAAAACCCGCATGGCCTATGGAGATTTGGCCGCAATATCCAGTGAGAATGTTCAGTCCGTGGACGCTGACAACGGCAATACCCATCATGGTCAGTATGGTCAGTATCCTGTCACTCGAAAAGAGGGGGCAGGCGAAAAGAACGATGAGGAAAGCGGACAGGATCCCCCAGTCCCGTCTGGTGCGGAAGGTAGCCATATCCTGCGCATAATTTTCGTTGAAAATCCCAGAGCCTGAACCCATCGATTAAATCCTTTCTATCCTGGTCAGACCAAATAGCCCGTAGGGCCTGAAGATGAGCACGATGATCATCACAATGAATGGGAATACCTTAGCCAGTCCACCCCCAGGCAGGAGGGGGTCCAGGTACCCGGCAGCTACGTTCTCCAACATACCCAGTATGATTCCGCCTACAATGGCCCCGCCGATAGAATTCACCCCGCCCAAGAGCGCGACTGCGAATGCTTTCAGGCCGACTTCAGCGAGTTCCATATTCGCACCGGATACTCCCCCTAAAAGGATACCGCCGATGACACCGACGACACAGGCAATAACCCATGAGACCGCATAGACGGTGGTTGCTTTGATACCTACGCTTTGCACTACGGCCAGATCCTCGGCAGTGGCCCTCATCGCCAGTCCAATCTTGGTATAGCGGAAGAGGAGCATGAGCAGAACAACACAAATAACAGACACGATGAGTCCAATCAACGACTCCGACGGTATGGATATGGTGCCTATGTTTAGGGTTATCGTCGGCAGTAATCCATGATAAGCCTTGTATTGGGCGCCCCAGAGCAGGGTCGCCAGCCCTCCTAAGATTGTGGAAAGGGCGATGGTCACCATGACGACTGCGAGTACTGGCTCGCCCAGCAGGGGGCGGAGGGTAAGGCGCTCTATTGCCAAGCCCATGATGATTGCCGTGGCTATCGCCATTCCAAGGGCGGCCCATATCGGTAGGCCGAGCGGTACCAAAAAGGTATAGCCGAGATAACCCCCGATCAGGACAAAGTGTCCCTGGGCAATGTTAAACACCTCGGAGCATTTTAAAATGATAACAAAGCCTATGGCGATGAGGGCATAGATCATACCCAGAGCAAAACCTGTTAGGACTAATTGGAGAAAGAAAGTCATAAGGCAGCCCTCCTGACAGACTTGATGCTTAGAGTCGTTTTTGTTGTTCCCAACCGGCCGTCCCGGTATCTGATGTGAGCTTCTATGGGTACCTCAGTCTTATCTGTATAAATCGCATCAATAAGCTCGTGGTAGCGCTCTTCCAAAAATGTCCTCCTCAATTTCCTGGTTCTGGTTAACTCACCCTCCTCAGGGTCGAATTCTTTATGGAGATTGACATATTTTTTCACCCTGCAACCTGCAGATAATGTACTGTTGATCCGGTCGATTTCTTGCTCCATCAGCTCATGAACCTGCGGCTTCTGGGAAAGCTCGGCGAAGGTCGAATAAGCCACTCTCCTTTGTCCGGCCCATCTGCCGACATTATTATAGTTGATGATAATGATGACCGATGCATAAGCCCTCCCTTTCCCGACTACAACCCAGGC
>Ga0335070_10001495_pt1 | contig 27021 bp, 23 predicted proteins | sample Lox_Sample_13_FD_206722 | JGI IMG/M metagenome (GOLD analysis project Ga0335070, IMG submission 206722) | Soil microbial communities from Loxahatchee National Wildlife Refuge, Florida, United States - Lox_Sample_1.3 | ecosystem: Environmental > Terrestrial > Soil > Wetlands | place: USA...
CAGCGGGGAAGCAACGAAGCGTGGATGTTCACGCAGCCGAATCGAGGTAATTCCAGGGCGGCCTTGGGAAGGATCAGACCGTAGGCGACGACGACCAGCACGTCGGCGTGCCAAGCCTCGAGATCAGCCCGACCTTCCGGGGATTTGAGCGTCTGCGGTTGCGAGAGCGGCAGTCCGTGCCTGACGGCCGCGACCTTCACTGGACTCGCCGTCAGCTGCCGACCCCGGCCGGCCGGGCGATCGGGCTGCGTCAGCACGCCCACGACGGTATGTCCCGAGCCGAGCAGCGCCTCCAGCGCCGGTACTGCGAATTCCGGTGTTCCGGCGAACGCGACGCGCAGCGCTTTCACGGCGCGATGGCGCGCCTGCGCGGCAGTCGCAACCTCAGTACCTCTGGCCGGAGCGCGAACCGGTCTCGCGCGCGCTCGCGGCGCGCTCCTTACGGCCTTTTTCCAGCTTCTTGCGGATCCTCTGGCGCTTGAGGTCGGAGAGATAATCCACGAACAGCTTGCCCTCGAGATGGTCCATCTCGTGCTGAATGCAGACGGCCAGGACGCCTTCGTAGTCCTCTTCGATCACGGCCCCGGTGCGATCCTGAGAGCGCACGCGGATCTTCGCCGCCCGCTGCACGTCGTCGAAGATACCGGGCACCGACAGACAACCCTCCTCGGTCTGCTCCTCGCCCTCGCGGCTCAGGATCTGCGGATTGACGAACACCCGGGGCTGGTTCTTCTCCTCGGACAGGTCGATCACCAGCACCCGCTGGTGGACGTCCACCTGGGTGGCGGCCAGGCCAATGCCCGGGGCGGCGTACATGGTCTCGAACATGTCGTCCACGAGGCGACCCAGCTCGGCATCGAAGCGGGTGACCGGCTGCGCCCGGGTCCGCAGGCGCGGATCGGGGAATTCCAGGATGGTTCGGATGGCCATGGCGCTAACTTCCGCTAAATACGTGTATCGGGTCCAGATTTGCTGCTAATGTCGGCGAGCGGCCCGGGATGCGGGGCCCCGGCCGTGTGTCCGGCAACCCGCTGGCGACCCCCTGCTGGGGCCGTGACCTGGCGCACAAAGTTGACATTAATTCGTGTGCCGGCGGGCCGGCTGCCAGTATAACAATTAGGATAACGGGACAGGTCGTGTACCCGCCTCGGTCGCTTGAGGAGTGAGGGATGGTCTCTAATCGGTTTCCTTCGGCTCGCCTGTGCGCGGGCCTGCTAATGCTGGCTGCCGTCTCCGGCTGCTCGTGGTTCCACCATCGCGACAACCCTGCCGTCGCCGCCGCCCCCTCGACCGCGGTGACGCCGGACTCCAGCGAAGCTCTGCCGGTGGACGAAATGACCGCCACGGAGGCGGCCACCAGTGGCGCCGGCACGGCCGCGACCGCCGAGGGTGTGGCTCCGGCCGAATCGCGCAGCAGCATCATCAATCCCACCGCTCCGAAGAGCTACACGGTCAAGCGCGGCGACACGCTCTGGGGCATCGCGACGATGTTCCTGCGTGATCCCTGGTTGTGGCCGGAAGTGTGGTATGTCAACCCCCAGGTGCAGAATCCGCACCTCATCTATCCCGGTGACGTCCTGGCGCTGGCTTATGGCGCCGATGGCAAGCCGCAGGTCCGGCTCGAGCAGGGTGGCGCGGCGCGCCTGGATCCGCGGTTGCGCAGCTCCCCACTGGATGGCGCGATCCCGACGATTCCGTATGCCGCGATCGCCGCGTTCCTCTCGAAGCCTTCCGTGCTCACGAGTGAGCAGGTTCGCGACGCTCCTCATGTCGTCGCGTTCCGCGACCAGCATGTGGTGGCCGGCACGGGCCACGAGGTCTACATCGCCGATCTGAAGGCCATCGCGAACTCGCGCTACAGCATCGTGCACATCGGCGATGAGCTGCGGGATCCGGACGACGGCAGGGTCGTGGGTTACGAGGGCATCTACACGGCGACCGCGCTGGTTTCCCAGCCGGGCAACCCGAGCAAGGCGCTGCTGATCGATGCCGATCGCGAGACGCTGCAGGGTGACAAGGTGCTGGCGGCCGATCTGGATGTGCCGCTGAACTTCATGCTGCGGGCGCCGCGCAATGACGTGCACGGCCAGATCATCTCGGTGGTCGATGGCACAAAGCTCATCGGCCAGTACCAGATCGTCGTGATCAATCGCGGCAAACGCCACGGTATCGATGCGGGCCACGTGCTCGCGGTCGATCAGGCCGGCATGGTCGTGCACGATGTCTACGGCAACCAGAGCGGCTTCACCCACTACCTGGGCGGCGCCGGTATCTCGCTCTCACCGAAGGTCAAACTGCCGGATGAGCGCGCGGGCACGCTGCTGGTATTCAAATCGTTCGACCGCGTGAGCTACGGCTTGATCATCGGCGCCTCGAGCGCCATGCACGTCCTCGACGTCGTACACAATCCGTAGGCCGGCTCCGGTTCGTCACACGGTTTCGCGTGGCGAGCCGAGCGCGCTTCAGTCGCCCGACAATCTCATTGATCGGCGCCGTGCGGGTCTGCCGCACGGCCTGATTCCCAGCGACGCAAAATAGCCCGTTCGGGCCCGTTTCACCCGGCTCCCCGCGCGGCGCCGCTCGCGTAACTTGCCGGCATGGACGTTCTGGCCGCCCGCGCCGTGTTGGCTCGCGCCCCCGGCCTCGATGCCGCTCATGTAAGTGCCTTGCATGCGGCGGCCGGCGGCATGGAAGAGTCGCTCATCGACCCGGCGACCTGGACCCAGGTGGATCTGCCGCCGCAGGCACGCGCCTATCTCGCGCTTCCGGATGAGCGCGCGCTGCGCGCCGACCTGCGCTGGCTCGGTACCAGCGGAGCGCGCCTGCTGCTCAGCACGGATGCCGAGTATCCTTCGCGCCTCCTGCAGACGCCCGGAGCACCAGGTGCTTTGTTCGTGCATGGAAATGCAGCGGCCCTGGCCGAGCCCCAGATTGCCATCGTCGGCTCACGTACTCCGACCGCGGGCGGTGTCCACACTGCGAAGGAGTTCGCTGCCTGCCTCGCACGGGCGGGTCTCACCGTCACCAGCGGGCTGGCGCTCGGCATCGATGCAGCCAGTCATGAAGGCGCCCTGCGTGCGGGCGGCAGTACGATCGCCGTCTGCGGCACCGGCCTGGACCGCATGTATCCAACCCAACATGAGGCGCTCGCCGCGCGCATCCGGAGCCGGGGCGCACTGGTGTCAGAATTTCCGCCGGGCACGCCGCCGCGCGCGCCGAACTTTCCGAGGCGCAACCGCCTGATCAGCGCCCTGGCACTCGGCGTGCTGGTGGTGGAAGCGGCGCAGCGCAGCGGCTCGCTCAGCACCGCCCGGTGGGCGGCCGATCAGGGGCGCGAGGTGTTTGCCGTGCCCGGGTCCATCCACAATCCACGCTCGCGCGGTTGTCATAAGCTCATCCGGGACGGCGCCCTGCTGGTGGAAAGCGCCGCCGAAGTGCTGGCCGCGCTGGGATTTCCCGAGCCGAAAGAAGCACTTGTGCAACGCAAAGCGGGCGCAGGCACGGCCCCCGCATTGGACAAGGAGTATGAAATGCTGTTAGATGCCGTCGGCTTCGAACCCGTGACTGTTGATGTACTCGCGGCCCGCACCGGTCTGCCGGGCGACTCGATCGCATCGATGTTGCTGATTCTCGAGCTCGAGGGGCGCATCGCTTCTCAACCAGGCGGCCGCTTTGGCCGTGTACCGTGATGATGACCGGCACCGTTCTCGACATCCTGATCTACGTGTTCGATCGCTACATGCTCGATGAGGTACCCGAGGTGCCCGAGCGTGAGCACCTGGCGCGCGATCTGGAGCGTATCGGTTTCGCGCACGCCAACGTCGAGCGCGCGCTCGACTGGCTGGCCGATCTCGCTTCCGAGCGTGACCGGCCACCGCTGGCGCTCGCGGAGCCGGCAGGTGGCGGCGGCGCGCTGCGGATCTTCTCCGACGGCGAGCTGGCCCGGCTGTCGACCGAGTCGCGCGGGTTCCTGGTGACGCTCGAGCGGCTGGGCATCCTCTCGCCGCAGCAGCGCGAGATCGTGATCGAGCGCATGCTGGCACTGGATGCCGATGAGCTGGACACCGAGCAGCTGAAGTGGGTCGTGCTCATGGTGCTGTCGAGCCAGCCGGGTCAGGAGCAGGCGTTCGCGCGCCTGGAAGATCTGGTCTCCGATGTACAGTCGGGCGCGCCCCACTGAGCGCCGGCACGTTCCGCCGGCACGAGCTCCGCGGCCCGGCCGCGGATTTTTGTTTTTGAGCATCAGCTTCGCATAGGCAATGGCAGACAACCTCGTCATCGTCGAATCGCCCGCCAAGGCGAAGACCATCAAGAAGTACCTGGGCCGCGATTTCGACGTGCTCGCCTCCTACGGGCACGTGCGCGATCTCGTCCCGAAGGAAGGCGCGGTCGATCCGGACCGTGGCTTCGCCATGCAGTACCGGGTGCTCGAGAAGAACGAGCGCCACGTGGACGCCATCTCCCGCTCGCTGCGCAAGTCCAAGGCGCTGTATCTGGCCACCGACCCCGATCGCGAGGGCGAGGCCATCGCCTGGCACCTGAAGGAAATCCTCGACTCGCGCGGCGAGCTCGACGGTAAACAGGTCCACCGCGTGGTGTTCTACGAGATCACTCGCAACGCCATCCGCGAAGCGGTGGCCCAGCCGCGCGACCTGTCGCTGCAGCTGGTGAATGCGCAGCAGGCGCGCCGCGCACTCGACTACCTCGTGGGATTCAACCTCTCGCCGCTGCTATGGAAGAAGGTACGGCAGGGACTGTCGGCCGGTCGGGTGCAGAGCCCGGCGTTGCGCATGATCTGCGAGCGCGAGGCCGAGATCGCCGCCTTCATCGCGCAGGAATACTGGACCATCGAGGGCGAAGGCGCGCACACCGGCCAGAACTTCCCCCTCAAGGCGCTCGAGTTCCGCGGCAAGAAGGTGGAGCAGTTCAGCTTCACCAATGAGACTCAGGCGCGCGAAGTCGAGCAGACCATCATCGCCGCCGCGCGCTCGGCGGCGCGTCCCGGCACGGCCGGTCTGGGTGAGCTGCGGGTCATCGCCATCGACCGCAAGCAGCGTCGCCGCAATCCCGCCGCGCCCTTCACGACATCCACGTTGCAGCAGGAAGCGGCGCGCAAGCTGGGCTTCAACGCCCGCCGCACCATGCGCCTGGCTCAGCAGCTTTATGAAGGTCTGGATATCGGCGAGGGTAGCGTCGGTCTCATTACTTATATGCGTACCGACTCCGTGGCGCTCGCAGCGGAAGCGGTCAACGAGATCCGCGACGTCGCCACCCGGCTGTACGGCAAGGACGAGGTGGCGGAGGAGCCACGCGTTTACAAGACGAAGTCGAAGAACGCGCAGGAAGCCCACGAAGCCATTCGTCCCACGTCGGCGAGCATCACGCCCGCCCATGTCGAGGGCAAGGTGGATCCGGATCTCTACAAGCTCTACGCACTGATCTGGAAGCGCGCCGTCGCCTCTCAGATGAGTCACGCGGTATTCGACACCGTCGCCGTGGACATGCTCGCGGGTGAGGACGGCCCGGAACGCCATCTCTTGCGTGCGAACGGCTCAACTCTGGTCAAACCCGGCTACATTTCCGTCTACCAGGAAGGTACGGACGATGCGAAGGCCGACGACACCGATCATGTGCTGCCGCCCATGGAGGTCGGTGACGCTGTAGCGCTGACGGCCTTGCGCGCGGATCAACATTTCACCGAACCGCCGCCACGCTACTCGGAAGCCTCGCTCGTGAAGGCTCTCGAAGAACACGGAATCGGCCGGCCTTCCACCTACGCGACCATCATCTCGACGCTGCAGGACCGCGAGTATGTGGAGATGGATGCGCGCCGGTTCGTTCCGACCGACATCGGCAAGATCGTCAATCGCTTCCTGACCGATCACTTCCACCGCTACGTGGAATACGGCTTCACGGCCGCGATGGAAGACGAGCTGGACGCGGTCTCGCGCGGCGAAGAGGACTGGACCACGCCGCTGGGCAAGTTCTGGAAGCCGTTCATCCATCAGGTCGACAAGATCGAGAAGACGGTCAGCCGCGAGCAGGTCGCGCAGGCGCGCGAGCTGGGCAAGGACCCGGCGACGGGCAAGCCCATCACGGTGCGCATGGGGCGCTACGGTCCGTTCGTGCAGATCGGTACGAAGGACGACGAGGAGAAACCGAAGTTCGCGGGTCTGCGCCCGGGGCAGAAGATGGACTCCGTGACGCTCGCGGATGCGATGGAGTTGTTCAAACTGCCACGCACACTGGGCGCCACGGCGGACGGCGAGCCCATCATCACGAACGTGGGCCGGTTCGGTCCCTACGTCAAGTACGGCAGCAAGTACGTTTCACTCAAGGAAGACGATCCGTACACCGTGACACTCGAGCGCGCGCTCGAGGTCATCCGACTTAAGCAGGAAGCTGACGCCAACCGCATCATTGCCCAGTTCCCGGAAGCGGGCATCCAGGTGTTGAACGGCCGCTACGGTCCGTACGTCACCGATGGCAAGAAGAACGCCAAGATTCCCAAAGAGCGCGATCCGAAATCGCTCACGCTCGATGAGTGCAAAGTGATGATAGAGCAGGCGCCGGAGCGCGGTGCCCGTTTTGGCCGCGGCCGACGCGGCGGCCGTCAGGCCGCAGGCGCGCAGGCTGCGAGCGCGCAGACCGCAGGCGCCAAGGGCGCAAAGGGTTCGAACGCAGGCAACGGCCAGAAGGCGGCATCGGCCGATGCCCCGGCCGGCACCAAGGCCGTGAAGGGCAAGCGGGCGCGCCCCGAGGAACCGGCAACCTCCGCGCGACCGACCGCCAGCGCCGGAGCAAGGCCTGCGGCGAAAAAAGCGGCGACGCGGAAGCCTGCCGCATCAACTCGGGCGGCCGGTACGAGCCACGCGCGACCGGCCACCACCGATAGTCGGCCGCGCGCCGCACTCGCCGCGGGGAAATCCGTCGCCCGCAAGTCCTCCGGCAAACCGACCACACCGCGCAAGGGAGCGAAGCCTGCCGGCCAGCGCGCCCGCGGAGTGAAGTAGCGGCAACCGCTGCCGCCTTGAAATACCGTCACAGCTATCACGCCGGAAATTTCGCGGACGTGCACAAACACGTCGTGCTGCTGGCGCTGCTGCGGGCCCTGAAGCGAAAAGAAAAGGGGTTCGCGTACTTCGAGACACACGCAGGGCGCGGTGTTTACGACCTGCCGCGTGCCGGCAGTCAGTCAGCCGATGGCGCAAGGCGGCCCTCTGCTGGCGGAAAGCAGGCCGCCGGTGCCGGCCCGGGGGAATCCGCCGCGGGAGCAGACGTCGTCGCAGAGGGGGAATTCCGGTCCGCGGAACTGCAGCACTACACCGCGCGACTTGCCGAGTTCCGCGCTGCCATGGGACGCCCTCGCGCCTACCCGGGCTCCCCCGTGCTCGCCGCGGAAGAATTGCGGCCCCAGGACCGGGCGATCCTGTGTGAATGGCTCCCGGCCGAGGCTCGGATGCTTGAGCGTGAGCTTGAGAGATATCCGCGGTGTCGGGTCGAACCGGGAGACGGTTTCGAACGACTGCGGGCCTGGCTGCCCCCTCCGGAACGTCGCGGCCTGATCCTGATCGATCCGCCTTATGAAGACTCGAAGCGCGACTTCGAGCGGGTGACGGCAACCGTCTGCGATGCCCTGCGGCGCTTCAACACCGCGGTCATCGCCGCGTGGTATCCCATCAAGGACGAACGTGACACGCGACACTGGCGGGAATCCTTCGCGCGCGCCGTGTCGGCCGAAACCCTCGCCAGCGAGCTGTGGCTGTACCCCCGCGATTCGCAGGTAGCCCTGAACGGCTCCGGCCTTCTCATCGTCAATCCGCCCTGGAAACTCGAGGAATGCATGCGGGAATGGCTCCCGGAGCTGTGGGCCCGCCTGGACACCGGCCACGCAGGCGGTACGAGCGTCACGAAGTTGACTCGTGCGGCGTGACCCGGTCTGCCGTGGGGCGCAGAATCCACACATGAGCACCGATCGTTACGGCGTCGTGGGGCACCCGGTCGCGCACAGCTGGTCGCCGTTCATCCACGGGATGTTTGCGCGCGAGACCGGCCAGGCCATGAGCTACCGGCTGTTCGACATCACGCCGCAGGAATTCGAGCCGCGGGTGCGGGATTTCTTCACGCTCGGCGGCCGCGGTCTGAATGTTACCGTGCCGCACAAGAGCGCCGCCGTGAAGATCGCCAACGAACTGACGCCGCGCGCGACACACGCCGGCGCGGTCAACACGCTGGCTCTGCAGAAGGATGGCAGGATCCTGGGCGACAACACGGACGGTGTCGGGTTGGTCCGCGACCTGTGCGACAACCTCGGGCTGGTCATCATCCGCCGGCGAATCCTGGTCCTCGGCGCCGGTGGCGCGACGCGCGGCATCATTGCGCCCCTGCTGGCGCTGGAACCCGCCCAGATCGTCATCGCGAACCGCACGCGTGAGCGGGCGGAGGTTCTGGCGGAGAATTTCGCCAGGCTGGGTCCCGTGCGCGGGATGGCCATGGTCGAGCTGAGCGAGCAGTTCGACATCGTCATCAATGGGACCTCGGCGAGTCTCATCGGCGAAGTGCCGGCCGTACCGGCCGCTGTCATCGGACCGGAGACCACGTGCTACGACATGGCTTACGGCAAAGCCGACACACCCTTCACAAGCTGGGCGCTCGATCTGGGTTGCGCCCGCGCTTTCCAGGGATGGGGCATGTTGGTCGAACAGGCGGCCGAGTCATTCCGCGTCTGGCGCGGCATCAAACCCTCTACGGCTTCGGTGTTGACCGCCATCAGGGAACGCGCGCTCGCACCGCCCATGTCGGCTGCGCAGGCTGCCACGAGCGGCTGAACGACCGGCCCTTCAGCGCAGGCTGCCGCGAGCGGCTGAGCGATCGGCCCGTCGGCGCAAGCCGCCATCAGTCGTTGAACGGCCGGCTGCGCGTCCCGCACCGCTCGCGGCCCCCGGCCGCTCACCGCATCGTCACCAGTTCCTCGGCGCTCGTCGGGTGAATGGCGACTGTGTCGTCGAGATCCTTCTTCGTCGCCCCCATGCGCACGGCAACGGCGAATCCCTGCAACATCTCATCAGCACCCGCGCCGATGATGTGCACGCCGACGACGCGCTGCTCGGGTCCGACGGTCACGAGCTTCATTTCGGTGCGTGGCTTGCGAGTCGTGAGCGCGTGGTACATCGGGATGAAGCCGGACTTGTAGATCTTCACCGCCTCGTCGCCGAATTTCGCACGCGCGGCCGCTTCTGTCAGGCCCACCGTTCCGATCGGCGGATGACCAAACACGACTGTCGGTATGTTCTCGTACGGCAGGTGGCGCTCCGTCTGCCCACCGAAAAGCCGATCGCTGAGCCGCCGGCCCGCGGCTATCGCCACCGGAGTCAGCGGCGCCCGTCCGGTCACGTCGCCGATCGCATAGACGCCCTGTGTGCTGGTGGCCTGGTACTGGTCTGTCACGATGAACCCATACTCATCCAGCGCGACGCCGGCGCGCTCGAGCTGCAGATCCTCGACCGCGGGCGAGCGCCCGATGGCCCAGATGACCACGTCGAACGGTGACAGGCGACGGCCGTCGCGCACCTCCAGTTCGAGCGCACCCATCGGGGTTCGCTCCAGTGCGTGCGGCCAGGAGCTCGTCGCGATTTCGATCCCTTCGTCGCGCATGATCCTGAGCATGGCCTCGCCCAGCATGGAGTCGAACTCCTTGAGGGCTGCATGGCTGCGCAGGACGAGCGTCGCCTTGGCGCCCAGCGCCGCCAGGATGCCGGTGAGTTCGATCGCGATGTAGCCACTGCCGATCACAGCGACGCGGCCAGGAAGCTTATCCAGCTCGAAAAACCCGTCCGAGGTGATGCCCAGTTCGACGCCGGGAATCGCCGGCAGCATGGGACGGCTGCCGGTGGCGATGATGATGTGGGGTGCCGTGAGTGTTCGGCCCGCGGCCTCGACCGTGTGGTCGTCGACGAACCGTCCCCGGCCACGCACCACCTCGATGTTCCGCTTGGCCAGGTTGCTCTCGTAAATGCCGTTCAGCCGCAGCACGTAGGCGTCACGCTTGCTTTTGAGCAGCGCCCAGTCGTGGGGCTCGCCCCTGCCGAAGCGGAATCCGTAGTCGGTGGCGTCCTCCATCGCATCGGCGATGTCAGCCGCGTTCCACATCACTTTCTTGGGCACGCAGCCCACATTGACGCACGTGCCGCCAAGCCTCCCCGACTCGACCAGCGCCACGCGGGCACCGTACTCGGCAGCCCGCTGCGCAGCCGCGAGACCCCCGCTGCCCCCACCGATCACCACCAGGTCGAATTGGTCGGCCATAGTTTCCTGCGCCCGCGGCCCTTTACCTGACTGCCATGTTACATGGGGACGCGGGCGCGACCTTGCGAGTCCCTCCTTTGGGGGGTGGATGGGCTTGTCCCCGCTCGGAACGCCGAAGGGCTTCGGCTCGCGCGCGGTTACACCATAGAATGGGCCACCGACCGCGACGAGAGCCGCATGGACAATCCACTTCTCGCCCAAGAGCCCCTCCCGCCCTTCACGCAAATCCGCCCGGAGCACGTCGAGCCCGGTGTGCGGGAGCTGCTCGAGCGCAGCCGGATCCGAATCGGGGAGCTCGCCGCGCTGGAGCGGCCCACCTTCGCCACGGTGGTCGAGCCGCTCGAGGAGCTGCACCACCGCGTTTCGCGGACCTGGTCGCCGGTGAGTCACCTGAACGCCGTGCTGAATTCCGATGCGCTGCGCAGCGGGTACAACGCCTGCCTGCCGCTGCTCTCGGCCTACCAGACGGATCTGGCGCAGAGCGAGCCGCTTTATCGCGCCTACCGGACCATCGCGGAACAGGAGGGTGCGGCCCTGGGTCCCGTCCAGCGCCAGGTGATCGAGCACGCGCTACGCGACTTCCGCCTGGCCGGCGTCGGACTGGACGCGGCGCGCAAGGAGCGCTTCAAGACGGTCATGCTGGAACTCACGCAGCTCCAGGCGAAGTTCGAAGAGAACGTGCTGGACGCCACCAACGGCTGGAACTACCGGATCTCCGATCCGGAGCTGCTGCGGGGCCTGAATTCAACGCTGGTGGAACAGGCGCGCCGGCGCGGGCACGAGCAGCGGCTGGAAGGCTGGCTGCTGACACTGGACCAGCCGACGTATGTGGCCGTGGTCACCGATGCGGAATCGGAAACACTGCGGCGCGCCTTCTATGAGGCGTGGACGACGCGCGCGTCCGATCAGGGGCCGAACCGCGGGCGTTGGGACAATTCAACCGTGATGGCGGACATCCTGCGTCTGCGCCATGAAGCGGCGCAGCTGCTGCAGTTCCGCAACTATGCCGAATATGCTCTCTCGACGCGGATGGCGCACAGCGTCGATGAGGTGATGCAGTTTCTTCTCGACCTCGCGCGTTCGGCGCGTGCTGCGGCGAAGCGGGAGTTCGCGGAGCTGGAAGAGTTCGCAGGACGCAAGCTGGCGGCCTGGGACGTGGGATTCTATGCGGAGCGCCTGCAACGCAGCCGTTACTCGGTCTCGCAGGAAGAGTTGCGTCCGTACTTTCCCCTGCCCCGCGTGCTGACCGGACTGTTCGAGGTCGGCGAGCGCCTGTTCGGCCTGCGCATCCGCGAACGCCAGGGAGCACCGGTGTGGCATCCCGACGTGCGGTTCTTCGAGATCTCCGGAGCCGACGGTCAGCTGATCGGAAGTTTCTATCTCGACGCGTACGCGCGCTCCAACAAGCGTAGCGGCGCCTGGATGGACGAATGCGTCGGCCGCAAGCAGCTGCCCTCGGGCTCGGCGCTGCCTGTGGCGTATCTCGTGTGTAACTTCCTGCCGCCCAGCCAGGATCGCCCGGCGCTGCTCACGCACGACGACGTCCTGACACTGTTCCACGAGTTCGGTCACGGGCTGCATCACCTGCTTACGCGCGTCGACTATCCGACCATCGCGGGAATCAACGGCGTGTCGTGGGATGCGGTCGAGCTTCCCAGTCAGTTCCTGGAGAACTACGCGTGGCACCCCGATGTGCTGCGCCGAATCTCCAGCCACGTGCAGACCGGCGCGCCCCTGCCCGCTGAAACCCAGTCGCGGCTGGTGGCGACCCGCAGCTTCCACGCGGGGCTGCAGATGATGCGGCAGCTGGAATTCGCGCTGTTCGATTTCCGCCTGCACGCCGAATACGACCCGGCGAAGGGCGCGCGCGTGATGGAGATGCTGCAGGAAGTGCGCCGCGAAGTGGCGGTGGTCCCGGTGCCCGAATGGAACCGGTTTCCCAACAGCTTCGGCCATATCTTCGCCGGCGGCTACGCCGCCGGCTATTACAGCTACAAGTGGGCCGAGGTACTGGCCGCGGATGCCTTCGCGGCCTTCGAGGAGAATGGCGTGTTTGATTCCCGTACGGCCCATCGGTTCCTCGATGCGATCCTGACACGGGGAGGCAGCCGCGATGCGCTCGAGGCATTCGTCGAGTTCCGGGGCCGGCGCCCGGAGGTCAAGGCACTTCTCAGGCAGCACGGCATCCTTGCCAGCGGCGAACTGGCCGCATGAGGCGACCGGTACCGCCGCTGCTGCTGGGCGTGATACTCGCGGCACCGGCGGCGTTCGCCGATTCCGTCTTCATCATCGAACAGGTGGTGGTCAACGTCGTCAGCTCGCCCGACGCCGAGAGCGAGCGTGTTGCCACGGTGAAGAGCGGGGACCGCCTGGAGCTCATCGAGCGCCAGGGCGATGTCAGTCATGTCAGACTGACGAATGGCACGGAGGGCTGGATCAAGTCCTCCTACCTGTCTACCGATCCACCGCTGGCGCAGCGCCTGAGCGAGCGCACCGCCGAAGCCGAGAAGCTGCGCCAGGACGTCAGCAGGCTGGAGGCGGAGCTGTCGGCGGCCAGGGCGGCACGGGCTGCTGCGGAGCAGCGATCCAACACCCCGGCTCCACCGGTGCCCGCACCCGCAACCCCTGCCGCGGCTTCACGCCCCTCCACGTCCCTGCGCGAACCGGCACCGGCGCCCGCACCCGCGGCGGCAGAAGCGGTATCCGCAACGGCACCCGCGACGGATCAGGAACCAACGCCTCTGCTGAGTGCGGCGCAAGAGCCGGACCGGCCTACGTGGGAGTGGGTGCTCGGGACCGCCGTGATCGGCCTGTTGGCCGGTTTCGCGCTGGGCTGGCGCACCCTGGATCGGCGGATCCGCCACAAATACGGTGGGCTGCGTATCTACTGAGGGCGGTGATTTCGCCACGGCGGCGCAGGCGGCACAGGCGCTGCTTTGACATAGCGTGCCGGCGCAGCATTTCCCCGCAGGATCATGAGCTTGCATGCGCCGCGCGGGCCCCGGCCCGGCGCCACTCCGGTACCCCAAAACTGTGCGCCGTATGCTGGCACTCCCCGGCGCGGCTCACTAGACTGCCGCGGATCGAATTGAATGGGGACGGCCTTGGGCAGCCGCGCGGACCACAGCAGAATGACAAGCGTTCGGCGCAGCGATTTCGATGTCACTGACACCGTGCAGGTGAGCTCACCGGATGCGGTGCTGGCCGCCGTCCGATCGCTGTTTCAGCCCACCTGGCCCGCGCTGCCGTTCCAGCCTGTCGAGCAGGCGTTCCGCCATTTCGAGCGACTGTTCGCCGGCGAGGTCCCGGGTTATTGCGGCGTCGACACGGTCTATCACGATCGCCAGCACACCCTGGACATCACGCTTGCGCTGGCCCGGCTGCTCGTCGGTTACGAGCGCCAGCAGGGCGAGAGTTCACGCATCGGCGGCGAGCGCGCCCTGATCGGACTGATCACCGGTCTGTTTCACGACGTGGGTTACCTGCGCCGGCTCGACGATGATCAGGTGCGCAACGGCGCCGAATTCACCCGCACGCATGTTTCCCGCGGCGCCCGCTTCCTCGCCGACTATCTGCCGGTGCTGGGATTGGGCCAGTGGGTGCCGATGGCGTGCGAGATCATTCACTTCACCGGCTACGAAGTGCCGTTCGCGCAGATCAAGGTCACCGATCCACGCGACATTGCCGTTGGACATCTGCTCGGCACGGCGGACATGATCGCGCAGATGGCCGATCGGTGTTACCTGGAGAAATGCCGCGACCGGCTGTACGCGGAGTTCGTGCTCGGCGGCGTCGCGCTGCCGATCGCCGCCAACGGCGGACGCCAGGTGAAATACGCTTCAGGACTCGACCTGCTGCGCCAGACGCCGGAGTTCGTCGCCGAGGTGCGCACGAAGCGGCTCGACGGCGAATTCAACTCGGCGTACCGCTACCTCGAGATCCTGTACGGCGGCCGCAATCCTTACATCGAAGCGATCGAGCGCAACGTGGATTACCTGCGCCAGATCCTGCGCAGCGAGAACTGGCGGCTGTTGCGCCGCAATCCGCCGATCTTCGCGGCCACTGACGATGCCATGTCCACGATGCGCGGACTGATGCTCCGCTACATCAAGCGCGTCTGGGCGAGTCAGTACGAGGAGACCTGAGCGCGCACTTCAGCCCGCTCGGCGACTCGGCACCGCCGGCGACTCGGTACCCCCGGCACTTTCAGGACGCTCCGCCCGCGGCGGCAGGCGGATCCACCGCCAGCACGTAACGCCGATACAACTCCGGCAGCCGTTCCAGCAGCGGTTGACCACCGGGCAGGCTCGCGCCCGCGAGCGCCTCGCGCAGCACATCCACCGACAATGCCGCCAGCGCCGGGGCCGACACCGGCGCATAACTCAGGTGCCAGGGTTCGGGCTGCACGCCGCCCCGGTCGGTGGCATAGGGTCTGAAGAAGCCGAAGCGCTCCATGTTGGCGGTCAGCCAGCGATCGAGCGGGGCAAAGCATCCACCGGCGGCAAACTCGTGGGGCAGCAGTTGCGGGCGTGCGCCTTCGGGGACGCACGTGGAGTCGATGACGTCGATCTCGGTGCCCCAGTGATGGCGACTCGCGCCGGGCAGTGCCGACCACAGCAGGATGGTGTCGATCAGCTGATCCGGGTTCAGGGTGTTGTGGGCGATCTGGCGACCGGCCCGATCGAACAGCGGGCGCCGGCCGGAGTACTTCTCGCTCCAGATCGCGGCCTGGCGTGCGAAGTCACGGAAGCCAGACACCACCACGAGTTCGATGCCGACGGCAGCCGCGGCCTTGCGCAGGGCAAGCGCCGCCTCGCCCGTGCGGGCCTCGAGCCGCCAACCCGTGCCGGACACCTCCCGGACGTGGGTGGCGGCCCGCCCGGTCAGCTCGAAGGAATTGAGCATTTCAGCCGAATTCTATGAGATATCGGCGCAACTTCGAGCAGGTTGGAGAGTATCCCGGGTAGCCCGCGCGGCGCACCACGGGTAAGATCAGGCGGGAAATCATAAGGGGAAACGGCCGGCTGCCGAAGGGGAGCCGCCGGGATCTGACGTGACTGCGGTCAGCCTGAAGTTGAAGTATGCGAGCGCCGCGTTCGTGGTGGTGCTGCTCGCTGTCACGATTGTGACCGTCATGCTCGCCTGGCAGCATGACGCCAACACGCGACGTCTCGGCGCTGAGGCCGAGAATTCAGTCCGTGAGCGTGTTGCGGTCGAGCTACGCGCGCGCGCCGCGGCTACGGCTTCGCTCGCGGCAGAGTCAGTGTTGAGCGCCGTTCGGGCGCGTGACCCGGGGGCCATTGCCCACCGACTCCAGCCCTTCGCCGACGATCCGAGCGTGGCTTCGATCACGGTGACGGACACCTCAGGTGCCACTCTTTACCTCTGGCGCAGACCCGTACACACCGAAGGTGCCCTGCAGTCCGAGGTCACTCGTCCGCTGCGCGACATGGTGGAAAGCATTCCCGGTGCCGCCACGCCCCAGACCTTCGGACAGATCGATCTGGTGGTGGAGCAATCCTCCCCGGCGGCCGCCGAGACGCTCAAAGGGCGACTGTCCGCGACAGATGCCCGGATGATGACACCGGCCTGGGTACTCGCCGCGGCGCTCGCGATGATCGGCGGTCTGGTGGGAGCGGCTCTCGCGTGGCGCGCGGGCCGGCGGCTCGAGCGACCGATCGCCGCCCTGATCCGCGGCGCTGAACGCATCGGTCAGGGAGACTACACACGTCCCGTCGACGTGCGCCGGCAGGATGAGCTGGGCGCGTTGCAACAGGCCCTCGAGAGGATGCGCGGTCGGTTGCGGCAATCGACCGTCAACAAGAACTATCTGCACAGTGTCCTCAACAGCATGACGGACGCCGTGTTCGTGACTTCACCCGACGGCGTCATCAAGGTCGCCAACACCGCGGCGTGCAAGCTGCTGGCCTACAGCGAGGAAGAGATTCTGGGACGGGGCATCGTGGCGCTGCTCGACGAACGGGAGCGCGAGGGATTCGACCTGCTGCAGGCTGCGCAGGAGACGCGTGAGACGGTCGTGCGCACGCGCGGTGGTCAGACGATTCCGGTTTCCCTGACGGGTTCGCGCATCGAGTCCGACGATCCGCAGTTCCAGGGCAACATCTTCGTCGCGCGCAACATCACCGACCGCAAACGCGCGGAGCGGCGCATCCGCTACCTGGCGCGTTACGACGCGCTCACGAAAATTCCCAACCGCATGCAGTTCCACCACCTGCTGCAGCAGACACTGGCCCGCTCGCTGCGCAGCGGCCAGGTGGTCGCCCTGCTGTATCTGGACATGGACCGCTTCAAGGAGGTCAACGACACGTTCGGTCATGCCTCCGGCGACCGGCTGCTGGAAGTGCTGGCCGAGCGCCTGACGCGCGCGTTACCGAAGGAAACGGTCGTGGGCCGGCTGGCCGGGGATGAGTTCGCCCTGTTCGTGGACGGCCTGCCCTCCGATGCCGACAACCGCGGTCCGATCGCGCACCTCGCGCGCTCGATCCTCACCGAGGTCAGCCGGGCGTTCCAGCTGAACCAGCACGAAGTGTTCCTCACGGCGAGCATCGGCGTGGCCTTCTGCCCGCGCGATGCCGAGAACGTGATCGACCTGATCCGCAACGCGGATGCGGCGATGTACTACTCGAAGCAGAACGGCGGGAACACCTTCGCCTTCTACTCACCGGAGATGAACGCGGCCGCGGTCGAGCGGCTGATGCTCAAGAGCAAGCTGCGCCGCGCGATCGAGCGGGACGAGCTGGTGGTGCGCTACCAGCCCAAGATCGATCTGCGCAACGGCCGCATCATGGGCGCGGAGGCGCTGCTGCGCTGGCGGCTGCCCGGCCACGGCGACATTCCGCCGTCGATCTTCATCCCGCTGGCCGAGGAATCCAACCTCATCCTCGATATCGGCGAATGGGTCCTGAACCGCGTGTGCATGGACTTCCGCCACATGGAGACCGAGGGAGCGCATCCCGGCCGGGTCTCGCTCAACCTGTCGCTGAAGCAGTTGCGCCAGGCCAGCTTCATCCTGCGCTGCCGGGCCGTGTTCCGCCGCCACTCGGTATCGCCCACGTCCGTGGAACTGGAGATCACCGAGACCACGTTGATGGCGGACCCGAAACGCACTGTCCGCCTGCTGGATGAGCTGTATGCAATGGGACTGCACCTGTCCATCGATGACTTCGGCACCGGTTACTCCTCCCTGTCCGCCCTGCAGCAGTTCCCGATCGGCACCCTGAAGATCGACCAGTCCTTCGTGCGCGATGTGAGCGATGACGCCGGCGATGCCACCATCGTCAAGACCATCATCGAGATGGGCCGCAGCCTGGGGATGGAAGTGGTGGCCGAGGGCGTCGAGTCGCTGCGGCACCTGGAATTCCTGCGCCGGCATGCCTGCCACTACGCGCAGGGCAAGCTGTTTGGTGAGCCATGCACCGCCGAGGATCTGCTCGCCCTGCTGCTGCGCCAGGCCTCCGGCACGGCGCCCTTCGGTCACCTGCTCACTCACGCCGACGAACTCTCCAGCCGGTCCGCCTGATTAAGTCATATCCCTGAGCGGCGGCACCCGCCGGCACTGGCGCGCGTAGCCGCTCAGACGCAGTTAGAATCCCTTCATGCCGTTCATCTCGACGACGCGCGACGTGCCCGCCACACGGTCACGCTGGTGGAGGCGAATTGCACTGCTGGGACTGCTGGCCCTCTGGGCCGGCACCGCCTGGTGGCAAACCAACAAGTCACTGCCGCCGGGAACTCACGTCGACTCCGCCTGGTCGCCCGTTGCCGCGGGTGATGTCACCTTCATAGCGGATATCAGCGCTGCGGACGCGTACGGTCGGCCGGTCGTCAGCCAGTCCATCTTCGACGAAGTCCTGGCCGCGGTGCGCGCGGCCCGCAGATTCATCGTGCTGGACTACTTCCTGTTCAATTCCGAGCTGGGTGCCACGGGACCGGGTCAGCCGCTGCGCCACGTTGCCGGCGAGTTGCGCGATGCGCTCATCGAACGTCATCGGGCCCAACCCGACCTGCAGATCCTGTTCATCACCGATCCCATCAACGAGGTGTACGGTGGCAGTCCGTCGCAGGAACTGGAGCTGCTGCGCGCCGCCGGCATTCCGGTCGTGGTCACCAACCTGAACCGGCTGCGCGATTCCAACGTCTTCTACTCGAGCCTGTGGCGCCTCGGCATCGGCTGGTGGAGCGGCGGCAAGTCCACGGCAACGGGCAGCACGGGCTGGCTGCCCAATCCGCTCGAGGAGAGCGGCGACCCCATCAGCTTCGGCGCCTGGGCACGGCTGCTGAACTTCAAGGCCAACCATCGCAAGGTGCTGATCGCCGACGACGGGCGGGGGGGCCTGGTGAGCATCGTGGGTTCGGCAAACCCGCACGATGCCAGCAGCGCGCATTCCAATGTGGCGCTCAAGATCGCCGGACCCTCCATGCTGCCGCTGCTGCGCAGCGAGCTGCAGGTGGCCCGCTTCTCCGGCTGGAGCGGTCATCTGGACGTCCCGGCTGACGCCGACCCAGCCGCGGGTGCGCCAGAGGCGTTTTCGCCTGGCGCCGGCACCGCTGCCGCCGGCGCGCCGGCTGGACGGGACGCGTCCGCGGGGAAAGGCTCGCCCGGTGGGAACGACACGCCGGATTCGTTGCGGGTCGACGCCACGGCGGGGCGGGTTCGCGTGGTGACCGAGGGAGCGATTCGCCGTGAGCTGCTGGAGAAGCTCGACTCCACGGTCTCGGGTGATGCGATCGATATCGCGATGTTCTATGTCGCCGACCGCGGAGTGGTGGAGGCACTGCTGGCCGCCAGCCGGCGCGGCGTGGCGGTACGCCTCATCCTGGATCCCAACAAGGATGCCTTCGGCCGAGCACGCAACGGAGTACCCAATCAGCCGGCGGCGAGTGAACTGGTGGCTGCCAGCGACGGCGCGATCCATGTCCGCTGGTACCGCACGCACGGCGAACAGTTCCACACCAAGATGGTGATGGTCTACGGGACCGAGCGCTTCTGGGTCATGCTGGGTTCGGCCAACCTCACGCGCCGCAACCTGGCGGACTATAACCTCGAGTCGGACGTGGTGTTCGAGATCGGCCGCGAGGCGGCACTGGCGCAGCAGATGCTCGATTACTTCGACGCCTTGTGGGGCAATCACGCCAGCCTGGGTATCGAATACACGGCCGATTTCGGCTATTACGCCGATCCGTCCCAGCTGCACTACTGGCTGTACCGGATCATGGAAGGCACGGGACTGTCGACGTTCTGACGCCGACGGAACTTACTGCGCCGGAGCTTTCTGCGGTGGGGGCTCGTGCGCGGTGGTGCTGCGGACCGCCTCATCCGCCCGGACCGCCACCAGGGCCAGTGCCTTGCCGGATGCGGCCTCGAATGCCGACACGACTTCGGACATCCGGTTGGCGCCCGCATCTGCGGAACCCTCGGCGACGAAATTCGCGATGATCTCGCGTCCGGCGCGTTTACCCACGGTGCAGTCGAGTACAACCCGGACCTGCGGAGCGTCCGCCCGGCCCGAATAGTCGGCCTCGAAGCGGCGGATGGCGATCTGCAGGATGTAATCGGCAGGAAAGCTGCTGGAAGAGCCCTGGACGGCCGACCATGCACCCGAGTCCCGCAGGGTCTGCAGGGCCAGCGATTCGACGACTTCGGGCAGCGGAGCCGGCCAGCGGCTCGCGACGTAGTAACTCATGCGATGGTCGGGCTGCACCAGCACGATGTGCTCGTCATCCAGTCCCGGGCCCGCCAGCGGGCGTGCGACATGGATAGAAGCGCGATTGCCGGATACGGCGTCCGTGGCGGGTGATGTGCCTGTTCTCAGGACATACACCTGGGCTGCCTTGGTGTCGGAGTGCAGGCCGCCGGCGCAGCCCGCGAGTGCGAGCTGAAGGGCGGCGAGGGAAACACTAAACCAGGCGAACCGCGCGGACACGCGAAGCGCTGTGCGAGCCGCCTTCATCGGGGAATCTCCACGCCCTGCTGCGGAGGTTGATACAGAAGCTGTGACGGGTTCTCGCGCAGGCTGCTCGACAGCTCGCGAATGTCCTGCGCGGCCGCGCGTCCTTCGCGCACGAACCGTTCCAGCTCGGGCAGCCCATCCCGCGTGAAGGATCGCAGGTCCTGCCGGTTGTCGGCGATAAGCTGCTCGATATCGTCGGTCGCCTTGGCGAGATTGTCAGCCACGGTGCGTACCCGCTGCACCGCGCTGACCACTGCGGGTCCGGCGGCATCCACGACCTGGTGGGCGCTGCGTGCGGACGCAGTCAGCTCCGCGGTCGCACCGCGCAGCTCCTGCACGAGCGCATTGGCTTCCTTCAGGGTCTGCGGCAGCCCGGAGCTCGCCTTCTCGATGTTCTCGAGCGCATTGGAGACCGCGGCAATGTTGCGATCGCTCAGTACCCTTCCCGCGCGCTCGACGACCTCGCCTGTCGCGGCGAGGACGTCCGGCAGACTGGCCAGGAACAGGTCGAAGCGCGAGCGGGTGGAGCGGATGACGGGATAGCGTATCCCCGGGACCGGCGGTGTCAGCACCTGATTGTCGCGCACCTGTTTGAGGTCGATGTAGAGCAGACCGGTGACGCCTTGCATCTGCAGCTCCGCCAGCGTCCGGGGGGAAATGGGCGTGGTGGAGTCGATCTCGACCAGCACCTGCACGCGGCTCGGGTCGCGAGGATCGATGCGCATCTCGGCGACGCGCCCCACGCCAACACCCAGATAACGCACCGCGGCACCGCGCTCCAGTCCGCTCACGCTGCCGTCGAAATAGATCTCGTAGCGCTCGTAGTCCCTGTGCTCGCGGCTGTCGGAGTACCAGTAGACGAACAATGCGCCCACGAGGGCGATCAGGAGCACGAACGCGCCTACAGCGGCGTAGTTTGCTTCACGTTCCACGGTGACTCAGCCGGGTCCGGGCCCTTTCGCCATGGAAATAGGCCTGGATCCAGGGGTTGGGGTTGGCCACGATGCCTTCGAGAGTATCGACTTCCATATGCCGGTCGACGATCACGCCGACACGATTGCAGATACGGAAAATGGTGTCCAGATCGTGCGTGATCATGACCACCGTCAGCCGCAGTTGCTTCTGCAGGTACAGTATCAGTTCGTCGAACTCGGCGGCGCTGATGGGATCCAGCCCCGAAGTGGGCTCATCCAGGAACAGCAGGCTGGGATCCAGGGCGAGCGCCCGGGCCAGGGCGGCGCGCTTCACCATGCCCCCCGACAGTTGCGCCGGATACTTGAACGCGGCGTCCGCCGGCAGCCCGGCGAGACGGATCTTGAGCATCGCCAGTTCATCGCGCGCGGGCGCGTGCAGCTGGAAGTGCTCGATCATGGGCAGCTGCACGTTCTGCAGCACGGTCAGGGCGGAAAACAGGGCGCCCTGCTGGAAGGTCACCCCGTACCGGGCCTTGACGGCATACATCTGCGACACCGACATCTGCGTGATGTCGCGCCCTTCGATGCGGATCGTGCCGGCCTGCGGGCGCTGCAGCCCGAGGATGCTGCGCAACAGGACCGACTTGCCGGTACCCGACCCGCCGACGATGCCGAATACCTCGTCCGCGCGCACATCCATGTCGAGACCGTTGTGAACGATCTGGCGTCCGAAACGGTTGACCAGCCCGCGCACTTCCAGGATCGGGTAGATCAAATGTCCAGCTCCATGAAGAACACGGCGAACAGCGCATCGGCCAGGATCACCAGGAAGATGGCCTGCACGACCGCGACCGTGGTGAGGCGACCCAGTTCGCGGGAGGATTCGCGCACCTGCATGCCCCGGTAGCAGCCGGCGATGCCGATGAGCAGCGCGAACACGGGAGCCTTGATCAACCCTACCCAGAACGTGGTCGGAGCGATCGCCTCATCCACGCGCGTCAGGTACTGGGAGATGGGGATGTCGAGCAGGTAACGGCACAGCAGTGCCCCGCCCATCAATCCGATGATGTCGGCGACGATGGTGAGGAGCGGAAGCGCGATGACCAGCCCGAGCAGCCGCGGCAGCACCAAGGCCTCGAAGGGATCGACGCCGATGGCCGAGAGCGCGTCCACTTCCTCATTGAGCTTCATGGAGCCGAGTTCCGCGGCGAAGGCGCTGCCGGAGCGGCCGGCGACGATGATCGCGGTGAGCAGGACGCCCATCTCGCGCAGCACTCCGATGGTGACCAGGTCCACCACGAAGATTTCCGCGCCGAAGCGGCGCAGCTGCTGCGCGCTCATGTAGGCGATGATCACGCTGATCAGGAATGCGATCAGCGCGGTGATGGGCATGGCGGTGATGCCCGTGTCGTAGACATGCCGGGCGATGGAGATGGGTCGGAGCCGGCGCCAGCTCGCGAAGCCCCTTCCCAGGGTGGCAAGGGTTCGTCCGAGGAAAGCGAGTGCTGCGCGGGTGTCGCGCCAGTGGCGCACCGAGTGCACGCCGATCTCGACCAGCCCCTGCTCGGTCAGCTTCTCGATCCCGAGTTCCGGAGCGGCGGGTTGTGGCTGCGGCGGCGCCTCATGCAAGGTGGCGTCGATCAGACGGATGGTGTCGGGGGGCGCGCCGCGAAAGCTGACCTCGACGCCCCGATCCCGCGCCTGGTGCAGGAATTCGCGCAGGCGCCAGGCGGCTGACAGATCCAGGGAGGCGAGCCGGCTGGTGGAGATGCCGATGCGGCGGTTGCTGGCCAGATCGATGGCGGTGAGCTCGGCATCGAGCTGCGCGAGGTGCGCGACGCGCCACTCCCCTGTCAGTTCGAGCTCGAGGCCCTGCTCTGTCCGCCGCGCCTCGACCAGCATGCTGCGCCGTCACCGTGGCCCGAATGGCCCCGATGATAAGCGCGCCCGGAGCCTCCAGGGAAGGATTGACGGCGGGCGCGCGTACTCAGGTGTCGTCGCGATAGCGGCGGATGCGGGCCGTGGCGTACGCCATGGCGCCGGCGGCGATCAGCCCGAGCCACAGGTCGATGTTGGCGAGCACGCCCCCGAACCCGATCGAGTCGAACAGAATGGGCAGCGACAGGATCTTGTGACTGCCGCCGATCACGGACTGGTTCACCGCGCTCTCGAGATTCAGGGAACCCCAGACACCCCAGGAGCGATAGCTGAGAAAGTCCCGCACGTAGTGCGTGCCCAGCGCGATGCGCTCCACGAACATCACCACCACGGGAGGGAGCACCGACCACACCAGCGCGGAGCGGCGTGACCACGCGGAGACCAGCAGCAGGTAGGTCGCGAAAGGCGCATACCACAGTATCGAGATGACAAGGCCCGCGAACGTCAGCGCCTCGACCTTGAGCCACACCACGGTGTCCCACGAGATGGGTAGGGGCAGGGCTTTACCGAAGGAGGCGCGGCCGAACCAGATCGCGGAGAACAACAGGTTGGTCACCATCGCCAGCAGGTAGACGCCCAGGGGCATCACCACCAGTGCCACGAGCAGTTTGGAAGCCACCGTGGCCGCATCCGACACCGGCAGGGACTTCCAGAACAGGATGCTGCGGTCACGTCGCTCGGCGTAGAGGCAGTCGACCAGATAGAACGTCAGCAGGATGGCCATGACCAGGTACTGCGGTACCGTCAGCCCCCACTGCATCAGCGCGAACAGCGCCTGACGGTTGCCGCTGGTCACCTGGAGCGCGGGATCCCCGTCGATGTCGAAGCTGACCGTATGGACGCCGAAGCTGCTCGCGAGCAGCAGCCCGGCGACGACCAGGGGCGCGATCCACAGCGAGCGGTGTTCCCACAGCTCACGCCGGACCAACATCACGAGTTGGTGCCACAGGGTGAAGCGTCCGGTCACGGCACTCGCGGCCGGACTGCCGGTGACCGGCGCACCGCCCTGCGCGGTGCCTGGGGCGAGATTGGAATCGGGTGTGCTCATGCGCCGGTTTCCTGCATCTTGGCGACGAACAGATCGGCGATGGTCGGCGTGCGCACCTCGCCGAGGTTGCCCGAGCCGGTTGCCAGCTGTTCGGCCGGGCCACCCTCGAAGAACAGGACGGTACGGCCGAACACTTCGCGTTCGTAGAACGGCTTGAGCCGGCGTGCCTGCTCGACATGCTCCGCGGTTACGGTCAGTTGCACGTAGCGCCCGGCGAGCGCCTCCACGGAGCTGTCGAGGACAACGTGGCCGCTGCGCACGAAGATCACATCGGTGAGGATGTTCTCGATCTCCTCCACCTGGTGGGTCGTGAGGACGATCGTGCGCTCCTTGTCGAAGTAATCGTTCAGGAGGGTGTCGTAGAACTGGCGCCGGAACAGCAGATCCAGTCCGAGCGTGGGTTCATCGAGCACCAGCAGCCGCGCATCGATCGCCAGGATGAGCGCGAGGTGCAGCTGGGTCACCATGCCCTTGGACAGCTCGCGCACGCGGCTGGCGGGCTTGATGTTGGTCTTGCGCAGGAATTCCTCGGCGCGGGCACGCTCGAAGCGTGGGTGCACGCCGGCCACGAAATCCAGTGCCTGGCTGACACGCAGCCATTTCGGCAGCACCGCCACATCCGCGATGAAGCAGACATCCTGCATGAGTTCGTCGCGCTGCGAGCGCGGGTCGCGCCCCAGCACGCGCAGATCGCCTTCGAACTGGGTCAGGCCGAGGATGGCCTTGAACAGAGTGGTCTTGCCGGCGCCGTTGGGACCGATGAGACCCACGATCCGGCCGGGCTGTATGCTGAGGTTCACCGCGTCCACCGCGCGCGTTGCGCCGTAGGACTTGCGCAGGCCGCGCGCTTCGATCACAGGTGTCATTTTTCATTCCCTGGCGTGGTGGGGAACGGCGTGTTCGCGGGCTCCGTTCGACCCAGCAGCTCCGCGGCCGAGAGGCCGAGGCGCTGGATGGTCGCGTAGACCTTGGGCCACTCCTCCTCGAGAAATCGTTGCCGCTCGTCCTTCATGAGGGCCCGGCTGGCTCCGGGGCTGACGAACATCCCCAGGCCGCGGCGCTTCTCGACGAGCTGCTCATCCACCAGCTGCTGGTACCCCTTGAGCACAGTCAGCGGATTCAGGCGGAACTCGGCCGCGACACTGCGGACCGAGGGCAGCGGATCCCCCTCTTTGAGGGCACCTTCGAGGATCATCGCCACCACTCGATCCCGCAGTTGCCGGTAAATCGGCACGCCGTCATCCCACTGCGGATCCATTGATGCTCCGGTTCCAGGCCGTAACAGAAGATTAGCTCTCTAATCTACCAAAACAGCCGGGAGGGACTGGCCGAACAGCACGTGGTGATGCCTGGTCGTCAACTTGGCCATCTGCACGGGCGTCGGCGAGGCTCCGAAGGGCACCACGGACGTGGACTGCACCAGGCTCCAGCTCATCACGGTGGTGATGGCCACGGCGGTGAGGCCACAGGTCAGGGTCTTCAGTCCGGTAGTCAGTGCGTTCATGGTCGTCTCCTCTCCAGGGGCCCGGGGGATGCCCCATGCATCGCCCGTCCCTTGGTGTTATATATAACTACACCACTACATGAGTGTCAAGCCAGACCACCAAATATTTTGGGGGGAGGGGTCCGGGAGGGGTGATTTACCCCGGGAAGGGGCTTTGACCCCCTCCAGGTGGGGTCAGACCCCACCCGCACCCTTGGAGACGCCGCAGGCCGAAATGGTTGGAGCTCGAGCGCGGCGGGCGCGTACAGTGGCCTCAATGGAGCCGGAGGACGATGGCGAGCTGATGCTGCGCTACGCGCGCGGTGACATGCGCGCCTTCGAATCGCTTTACCGCCGACACCGCAACGCGCTCTACCGGTATCTCGTGCGTCAGTCGCGCAGCACCGAAACCGCGAACGATCTGTTCCAGGAGGTCTGGAGCAAGGTGATCGCGAGTCGTGAGCGTTATGAACCGCGAGCGCAGTTCCGAACGTTCCTCTACAGGATCGCGCATAACGCATTCATCGATCACTGCCGCCGTGCCAGCGTGCGCAACGAAGTTGACGGCGGCGATACCGATTGGGAGGCGATGCTCCCTGCGTCGGACCAGGACAGACCTGACACGCGCGCGGAGCAGGCGGAACTTGCTGCACGCTATCGCGCAGCGCTCGCCGCGCTGCCTCCCGAGCAGCGTGACGTGTTTCTGTTATACGAGGAATCCGGACTTACGCTCGATGAGATCGCCTCCGTGAGCGCCGTTGGGATGGAGACGGCCAAGAGTCGTCTGCGCTACGCAGTCGCCAAGCTGCGCAGCGCCCTGTCGGGCGCTACCGGCAATTTCGCGGCGGGGTCCGCGGCGGGGTCCGCGGCGGGGTCCGCGGTCGAGGAACCGGGCATATGAGCGGACCAGGGCGCGACGAGGAATTCGAAGCGTTTCTGCGCCAGCGCTCAGTGCTGTCCAGTGGCCAGAGAGTTGCGCAACAGATCGAGCCGCCGGAGGATCTCGACGACATCGTACTGAGTCAGGCGCGTCAGGCCATTCAGTTGGGGCGGCCGGTGCGCGTGTACCGCTCGCCTCGCTGGGCGCTGCCGGTGGCGCTTGCCGCAACGCTGTTGTTGTCCATGTCGATTGTGTTGAATGTCAGTCTGAACGCGCACCGGCAGAGTCAGGTGCTGCGGGAGGCGCCGCTGGCAAAAGCGGATGCGGCGCGAGCGGCACCCCCGGCGCGAGCGGCACCCCCAGCGCCCCCGGCGCCCCCGGCGCCGGCGTTGGAAATGCCACGCATACCGGCCTCAACACCCGCACTGGCCGCTCGCGAGGCATCGCGTGAAGCGAAGGTGACGGCGGCCCCAGGGTCGGGT